>Ga0070713_100001296_pt1 | contig 16002 bp, 12 predicted proteins | sample LARL82metaG_FD_65465 | JGI IMG/M metagenome (GOLD analysis project Ga0070713, IMG submission 65465) | Corn, switchgrass and miscanthus rhizosphere microbial communities from Kellogg Biological Station, Michigan, USA - LAR L8-2 metaG | ecosystem: Host-associated > Plants > Roots > Rhizosphere ...
CTCAAATCGGCTTCCCCATGGTCTTTTCGATCACTGCAATGAATTGCTGTACGCGAAAGGGTTTCTCCACGCAAGGCACTCCGGTGCGTTGGAGGGTCGAAGAGGTGTCTTCGTTAGCGATGTCACCCGTGATGAACACCAGGCGGGACGCCAGTTGCGGGCGATGAGCGGAGATCCAGTCGTGCACATCCGCGCCATTCACTCCGCCCGGCGTACGCATGTCAGAGACCACGCCGAGGAATTCGCCGGTTTCGAGTTGGCGCAGGCCTTCCGCCCCGGACTCACAACAGACCACCGAATATCCACCGCGTTCGAGAACCGCGCGGACGTAGCTCATCACCGCGGGCTCATCTTCGATGAGCAGCACGGGCAGACTGGACGGTTTTGTGGCAGGTGTACTCATGGTTTGACGACTCCTGCGACGGCTGATAAGGATGCGAATTCGCTGACCGACGGCAGCCGCACGGTGAACGTAGCTCCTGGCTCACCGCCGTTATTCGTGCACAAAATTTCTCCGCCGTGCTCTTTCACAATTCCGTAGCAAATGCTCAGGCCCAAGCCGGTTCCTTCGCCGACCTGTTTGGTGGTGAAGAACGGATCAAAAATGCGGTCGGCTTGCTGAATCCCATGGCCGTTGTCGCGGAAGGAAACTTCGACGAAATCTCCTTTGCGGGTCGTCGTAATCTCGATGCGCGGGCCGCTTGCGGCTTCGCGCACAGCATCGTAGGCATTGTTCAGGATATTGAGGAACACCTGCTGGAGCTGTTGCGAATCGCCGATGACGAACGGCAGGTCATCCTGATAATGCTCCGCGACCGCCACACCTCGACTGTGGAAGTCGTAGGCGCGCAATTGGATCGTGCGCTTCAAAATTGCATTGAGCTGCACTGGCTTGCGTTGGGGCGGCATCTGCCGCGCGAAGCTGAGCAGGTTCTGCACGATCTGCTTCGTCCTTTGCGCTTCTTGCAGGATGACGCGCAGGTCTTTGCGCGCGCTATCAGGCAGTTCGGGGTTTTCCATTAAGAGATCCGCGAAACCAAGGATCGCCGTCAGAGGATTGTTGACCTCGTGGGCCACGCCTGAGACCAGTTGTCCGACTGCTGCCATCTTCTCGGCATGCATCAATTTCGCCTGCAAGGATGCGGCGTCAGTCACGTCGGACATTACGACGATAATGCTGGTGACTTGCCCCTGTTCATCGCGCATCGGGCTCAGGTTCACCGAGAACTGGCCGACACGGTGGTCTGCATGCAAGATCTGCAATTCAAGGTTGTCTACCTGCCGTCCATCCAGAACTGCCGCATATGCTTCTTTAAAGGCATCCTGCTTCTGAGGGGCGATCACGCTTTCCAAGGGCCGTCCGAGAATCCCCTGCTGTTCATAGCCCAGCACCTTCCATCGGCGATTCGCATAACTGATCAGGCCCGCTGTATCGGCGACCAGAATCAGGCTTTGCGTGTTGCTTAGAATCTTGCTGGAGAAGTCCCGTTCCCGTTGCAGTTCCGACTGGTAGGCTCTCAAGCCGCTAACGTCGAGCATCAGGCCGCGGTATTGAAGCACATTGCCGTGCGCGTCTTTGACGGCGAATGCATTGATCAGCACATGCACCGGCGTGCCGTTCTTTTGCCGCAGGACTTCTTCGCGATTGCGCAACATCCCTTCCCGTTCGAGAGTTGCAAACATTTCGCGATGGCGATCGGCAACCGGAAAGACGGTCTGTTTCGGATCAGAATGCAGCAATTCTTCCCGGCTGTCGTAGCCCAGCATGCGTACGAGCGCATCGTTCACTTCGATAAAGCGTCCATCGGGGCTGCAGAAGAACAGCCCTTCCTGAATGTTGTCGAACAATTCGCGATAACGGCGCTCGGCTTCCCGGCGGTCGGTGATGTCTTTGAGAACGTGAATCGTCTGCAAGCCTTCGCTGCTGGCTGCGTGTACTTCGGAAGTCGACACGAGGTATGTTCGCTCCAGAACCGGGTGCAGATATTCATCGGTGAATGCGCCGATGCTGCGGCAGAAGGGACATGAACGCGATGGCGAGTTTCCCCCGAGCGCGAGCAGCGCGCCCATATTAATGCCGATCAATTGCTGAGGTTGAACGCCGATGAAATCAGCCAGCGCCCGGTTCACACGCAGCACATTTCCCGATTGATCGTGCGCCACGATAAAGTCCGGAATCGCATCGAAGATTTCGATCCAGTGGCGGTTCGCCTGCTCCATCCGCACGAAAAAGCGCGCATTCTCCAACGCGACGGAAGCCTGGCCACAAATCGCTTTCAGCAGTTGGCGGTCCGCGTCGGACAATGGTGCTGGCGGATCAACCAGGCATAGAGCACCCAGGAGTTCGCCTGAAGTACCCCGGAGACCAGCAACCAGGATCTCGCTCCAGTGGTTTGCGGTGGCTGCCTTTTCGCCGATAAGGCTCTCTGCCGGAACAACGGCGACAAGTTCAGACGCTGAAGAAACCGCGCCGAGTGCTGCCCGGGAGAAACTCGCTTGTAATGCTTCGAAAGGTTGCGACGCGGGCGCAGGCGCAAAGACACAGTTCGGTGTTCCGTTGTCAATGATCAGTCCCGCCACCGGCGCATCCATGATCTGGGCGAATCGCGAAACAAAAGTTCGAGCAAAGTCGCGTCCGCGGAGCAGCGAATTGATCTCGAGGGCGAGAGTCGTCAGCGCTTCTGACTTGCGGCGATGCTGGCGAGATAAGGAGAGATTGCGGCTGACCTCGAGCGCAACCATGACCTGTGCCGACAGAGCTCGGGCCCGGCGCACGTCTTCCTCGGAAATCGCCCGGCCGTCGCTGCGGTCCATCATCCCGAACATTCCGGACAACTGGCCGTCGATTCCCATCAGCGGCACCGCCAGCATCTGTCGCACACCATACTGCGAAAGGAAATCAACCTGGGCGCCGGCAAGTTGGGTCGCATCCTCGGCGCGGAAGACCTCCTGGTTGCGCATTGCCCGCGTAACGTTGCCCTCGGGGATCAGAAAACCGACGGCTCCCGGTTTGCCTTCGCGCAAGCTCCAGCGAATTCGTATGCCTGGATCTTCCGTGAGGCCAACAAAGGCCCGCCCGTATCCAAGGAAATCATTGGCGCGCTGCAGGAAGCGGTTCATGAAGCGATCGATGTCGGCAATAGATCCCAGTTCCGACGAGATGTTCAGGATCTGATGAAGCTCGTGGGCCTGCGCCCGTGCGGTCGAGTAGAGTTCCGCATTGGAGATCGCCACCGCGGCAAAGCTGGTGATAATTGGCAACAACGACTTCTCTTCCGCGGTGAACGCGCCGTCTCTCCGCGGGTAAACCAGGACAGCGCCCTCGCGGGTAGAAGTGCGAAATGGCGCCGCCAGCAACGCACCCGGCGGAACCATATCTCGGAGAGAGTGCCCCGCCGGATTGATAGCAACACTGATCGGCTCTCCTGCCGCGATGGCGCGGCTGGCCAGATCAGATGCGAAGTGAAGATCTTTGCGATCGTAGCGCGCGCGCACGGAAACGGCAGCAGCCGGATTCTCTGTAGCAACTGCCCACAACTCGAAGCCTGCGTCACCTCTCGCGAGAATGCAAACTAATGGCGTGCGCAGCAGAACACGCAGGCGATCAGCAACTGCGTCTGCAAGGATCCCGAGATCGGGTTCGGAATGCAGGCTTTGCGCAACCTCCGCAAGGATTCCGGCGCGGCGCTTCTCCTCGCGGGCGCGCTCCGAAAGGCGCATGGCTTCCAGAAGTCCGCCAAGTTGGGTCGCTAGAATGCTTGCCTTGGCAGCGTGGTCCGGGGAGAAAAAGCCCGGATCAGAGGTGTGCACAAAAGCTACTGCCCCGAGCACCTCGTTCGAGATGATGAGCGGCACTGACATGATCGAACGGACGCGAAATTCTGCGGCCATCGGATAGTTCGAAGTGTCGAGATTGTTGATGAACAGTGCTTCTTTCCGCTGAATGGCCTCATTGGCGATTGCTGTTTCATAGGTGCGCATTTGCGCGCTGCGGAATTCGGCCGCCATCCAGCCGTCGGCCTCTGCTCCGACCAATTGGTCCGGCGGCAACAGTTGCCAAACGTAAGCCCCACTGACCTGAAAGTAGCGGCGGGTTTCCTGGCAGAACAGTTTCAGAATGTCGGAAGACGAAGTAGCTTTAGCCGCGGCTGTGGAGAACTCGAAGAGGAGTTTTTGAAAAGAGTCGTCCTCAGTCCCACCTGGGTAAGAATGCAGAACCTGTTCGGACCCGATGGTCAGACATCCCCCTGTGAAAACGTAAGTACGTCGGCCAAGTTATTGATAAATATGAATCTATTTGCAATCTCAATTTGAGTCAAGGAGAAAAAGGGTGGGTTGAGTACAACTGGAACCTTCACTTATACAGCCGTGAGCTGTCTCGTCCTGAGACACAGCAGTCCCAAATGAGACGTTTTCCACCATAGGACTGGCTGTTCTGTTCCGTCATCCGATGCACGTAAGTGCCTGAAAAAACACAACAACTACGGAGAGCAGGAACAATTCTTCTTCTTGGAATCCGTGTTGCATTAAGAAGTGCATTTCCTACTTTGAGGGGGGAATTGTGTCTCTTCCACAGATCGCTCGCAGTGTATCCAAACCACTCGTTTTGGTTGTTGTTCTCACAGCCGTGTTTGCCAGCGTGGGCACCTCGACTGGCGACGCGCAGCAAACGCTTGAGCGCCACGTCAAGAACAAAGTAAGTCCGACCTATCCGGAACTGGCGCGCAAGATGAACCTCACGGGGGTGGTGAAACTGGAAGTTACAGTCGCGCCAAACGGGACCGTGAAAGACACCAAAGTAATCGGTGGCAACCCGATTCTTGTCAATGCTGCGACGGATGCGGTGAAAAAATGGAGATTCGAAGCCGCGAACGACGAAAGCACCCAAGTGGTGGAGTTCAAGTTCGATCCGTCGTTGAACTAGCGCCGCAGATTTTTGGAGCGTAGGCGCGTGGAGAAACTGATTATGTCTATGAGCAAAAAGCTCTATCTGAATTTCGGCATCATTCTGGCGATGGTGGGGGTGCTGTTCTTCGTCACCCTGTTCGCGGTACAGCGCGAGCACAGCGCGAAGTCGGCTGCGTCGCAGGCTTTGCAAATGGCTGACAACACCGACAAGGTCCGCTTTCAAATCATGCAGAACCGCTTGTTTCTGAGCAATTACCTGTTGAGCGGAGACGGCCGGGAAGTGCAGCGCATGAACGACGGCGTTCAGCAGCTACGTGATGAATTGCAGTCGAGCCTCAAATTGGCCACGTCAGAAGAGCAACGCTCCGCAATTCAGACGGTCCAGAAGAACGAGGATGCTTGGGTTTCGGACTTCGCCGACCCCATGCTCCAGAAGCGCAAGCAAGTCGATTCGGGGAATGCGACCGTTGCCGATCTGCAAATCTACTACCTGCAGAAAGACGCCGGCGCATGGGTGAAGGCCTCGACGGAGGCTCTCGACATTGCAGATCGCGACGCTCACCAGACGCTCGAGGAGCGCAAGAAGACCGATGAAAGCGCCGGCACTGTAACCATATTGATTGCATTGGCAAGCACTCTGGCTGCTCTTGCTCTCGGCATCGTCATTGCTTTTCGAACCGCACGCTCGATTACTCAACCTCTGGCCGAACTTATTCGAGTGGCACAACAGATCGGCGAAACCGGCGATCTGGATCACGAGATCGATATTCGGCGTAACGATGAGATTGGGCAACTGGGACGCACCTTCGGCAAGATGGTCACTTATCTCAAGGAAATGGCCGGGGTGTCCGAGTCTATCGCCGGCGGCAATCTGAGTGTAGAGGTGAAGCCTCGCTCCAGCAACGACACGTTAGGCAACGCTTTCGCCAGAATGACGGACGGATTGCGTGGCCTGGTTCGTAACGTTCGCGACGCTGCGTCGCAGGTAGCCAGCGCTTCGTCGCAGGTTGCGGGTGCGTCAGACGAATCTGCCAAAATCAGCTTGCAAACATCTTCTGCAATCGATGAAGTCACCAGCACCATGCACGAGATGAGCGTCAACGTGCAGAACATGGTGAAGAGCACGCAGGTGCAGGCTTCGAGCGTCAGCGAAACTTCAGCCTCGATTGACCAGATGGTCGCCTCGATTCAGCGCGTTGCTGATACCGCCAAGGTCCTGCTCGATATCTCCAACCGTTCGCGCGAAGAAGTGCACAGCGGTATCTCCACGATGGAGAAGGCGACGGAAGGCCTGAACAAGATCAACAACACCATCGGCGCGTCGGGTCAAATCATCGGCGCACTCGGTCAGCGGGCTGACGACATCGGAAAGATTATCGAGGTAATCGACGATCTCGCTGAGCAGACCAATCTTCTTGCTCTTAACGCCGCTATCGAGGCGGCGCGGGCTGGCGAACATGGCTTGGGATTCGCCGTGGTTGCCGACGAAGTCCGCAAACTGGCTGAAAAGTCAGCGCAGTCGACGAAGGAAATTTCCGAACTGATCCAGAGCATTCAGAAGGAAGCTCGCAAGGCAGTCGAGAACATGGATCAGAGCACCAGCATCGTCAACGAAGGTCTGAGCCTCGGCGAGGACCTCAACACTGCGTTGCGCAAGATTTCCAACGTGGTCACCGAAGTCTACAAGTTCGCACAGGAAATTGGCGCTGCAACCAACGAGCAGTCTCACGGCTCTACGCAGATTGCCCGTGCGACGACGCGGCTCAACGAAATCACGCACGAAATCAACTCTGCGGTCGAGGAGCAGGCTTCGGGTGCGCATGCTGTGGTCAAAGCCATGGAGCGCATGCGTGAACTGGTGCAGCAGACGACCTCCGGCTCTACCGAGCTGGCTGCGTCCGCCGAGCAGATGTCGAAGATGTCCCGCGACCTGTTGGATTCGATGAATACCTTCAGCGTGGGCCAGGGCGAAGGCTTCGCAGATGGCGGTTCGCGTCGCGCGCGTGGAGCTGCAGCCGGATCTCGTGGATAAACGGGAGTAGCTATGAGTCGTGAACTTCACATCGTCGGGTTCCAGGTGGGGCGCGAGACATACGGAGTGCCGATCACGTCTCTGCATGAGATCGTGCGCGTGCCGGAGATCACGGCCGTGCCGGATGCTCCTGAATACATGGAAGGCGTAATCAACCTGCGCGGCAAGATTGTGTCGGTGATCGATCTGCGCAAACGTCTCGGCGAAAAGAAAGTCACTTATGGGCGGCGCAATCGCATTCTGGTGGTAGAGCACAACGGGCGCCTTGCCGGGCTGATCGTCGACTCCGCATCCGAGGTGCTGAAGATTCCCGCCAGCGATGTGGAAGCTTCGCCGACTTCCCTGCAGGAAGGGCGTGCGAATTGTGTGACCGGGCTGGGAAAGTGCAAGGGACGCCTGATCGTCCTTCTGGATATGACCAGGCTGCTGGATCTCGGCATGGCGCAAAAGGCTGTGGCCGAGGGCCGTTCCGCAGCTAGTACAGAGACACGGCGCGCAGCAGCGGGCAAATAAGGTTAAAGGACGAACATGAGTTCTCCAGCTCTGGCAATTCAGCTCAGTGAAGCAGAAATGCGATTACTGCAGACGCTCGTGTATCAGGAGTGCGGCATGTATTTCGATGCGCGCCGCGCGCATTTTCTCCAAGACCGGCTGCAGCGGCGGTTGCGCGAGTGCCGCATCGATTCCTTCTACAACTACTACCGTCTGCTGATGAGCCCAGAGGGCCGCCAGGAATTGATGAAGCTGGTGGAGAATCTCACCGTCAACGAAACCAGCTTTTTCCGCAACAAGGCGCAGCTCGAACTCTTTCACAAGCAGATTTTGGAAGAACTCATTGCCCAGAAGCAGGAGAGTGGCAACCACCAGATACGGATTTGGAGCGCGGGCTGCTCGACCGGCCAGGAGCCGTACACCATCGCAATGCTTGTTGCGGACGCGCTGGCTTATCACCAGCTGCGCATGCCGGCGTCGGGCGAAATCGAGTGGCCGCGGCCGCTGATCTCGCCGCCCTGGCGCGTCGAAATTCCAGCCAGCGACATTAACTACACCGTCCTGCGTGCCGCCCAGGAAGGAATGTACAACGAACACCAGATGGCCTCGGTGGACTATTCCTACCGTCTGCGCTATTTCGACAAGGTGGGCGAGCGCTATGCCATCAAGAAGCCGATCAAAGAACTCGTTCACTTCGATTTCCATAATCTGAAAACCGAGTTCCTGCCGCAGAAGAATGACGTGATCTTCTGCCGCAACGTGATGATGTATTTCGACGAAGCGGAACAGCGGCGCCTGCTCGCAAAGTTTTATCGCTGCTTGAGCCCTGGCGGCTACCTGCTGGTGGGTCATGCGGAAAGCCTGTTGGGGCTCACCGACAAGTTCGTCATGGTCTACAAAAATTCAGGGACCGCCTACAAGCGGGTCGAGGTGGCCCAGTGACCCAGTTCTCGGATGAACGCGGCTCTGAGCTTCGCGACCTCTTTTTCGAGACGGCGCAGGAACTCCTGCAGTCTCTGAACGAGGACGCGCTGAAGCTGGAGCGCAATCCGCAGGACCGCGAGATCATCCGCAGTATCCGCCGGACGGTGCACACGCTGAAAGGCGATTCCGCCGCGGTAGGGTTCCACGAACTCAGCGAACTCGCGCACACGCTGGAAGATGCGCTGGCGATCGAAAAACCTTCCGCAAACGTTTCCTTAGCGGAGATCGGTTTCACTGCCGCGGACACGTTTGGTGCGATGTTGGTTGCATACAGGCAGCAAACCGCGTTGCCTGACTCGATTGCAGTACGCAAGTTGGTGCAACAGCTCGCGTCGAGTGCCGCTTCAACGCCTACTGCCGGCACCAAATCGCCGGATAATCCCACGCGCACGGTGTGGACCGAATACGAGCGGCTGGCTGCGCAGGAAGCGCGGTCAGGCGGCAAGCGTGTTCTGCACGTCATCGCGCACATTGACCCGCTCTGCGCCATGCCGATTGCCGCGCGACAGCTAGTCGCTAACGCAGTGAGCAGCATCGCGCAGATCGTCGGCTCGCGGCCAGAAGCCGGGGCGGCAGTGCAGGGAACCAGTATTGATTTGTTGCTGGCCACATCGCACAGCGAAGCTGCCATCATCGCGAAGTGCCAGATCCCCACGGTGATTGGCAAGGCAACCTGCTCGGAGTTTGTCATGGAATCCGCTCCTGAGGCCGGCCCGGACAGTGAGCAGATAGAACCGTCCGTCGCAGAAGCAAAAGGCGAAGCCGATCAGGATGGAAGCCGAGATCGCCGCACCTTGACATCGCAAACTCTTCTGCGCGTGGATGCGGAGCGGATCGACAACGTGTTGAACCTGGTTGGCGAGTTGATCATCGGCAAATCGATGATGCAGCAGGCAATCCAGGAATATGCGCGGCGATCACCCAAGGACCCATTGCGGGCGCGCTTTGGTGATGCCATGTCTTTCCAGGCGCGAGTGCTCAATGATCTACAGCGCTCGGTGATGAAGATTCGCATGGTGCCGGTCGAGCAATTATTCCGGCGCTTCCCGCGCATGGTGCGCGATACGGCGCAGCGCTGCAACAAGCAGGTGAACCTGCAGGTGACCGGACAGGACACCGACCTTGACAAGAGCCTGCTGGATGCCATCGCGGAACCGCTGACACATATCGTGCGCAACGCGGTCAGTCACGGAATCGAGAGTCCCGCCGAGCGTGAAGCGGCAGGTAAACCTGCCACAGGCACGATTACGCTGGATGCTTATCACCAGGCAAACCAATTGATCGTCGAAGTCAGCGACGATGGCCGTGGGGTTGATGTTGAAAAGGTTAAGGCCAAGGGCATTCGCAACGGAGTAGTAGGCCACGACGAGTCGGCCCGCATGACCGACTCCGAAATCCTGGATCTCATTTTCAGGCCGGGGTTCAGCACCGCGGACGAGATCACCGAAATCTCTGGCCGCGGTGTAGGGTTGGATGTCGTCCGGAGTGTCCTGCACCGGCTGAAGGGAACCGTGGAACTGGAGACGCATGCCGGTCGCGGCGCCAAGTTCCGTCTCAAGTTGCCGCTGACGTTGGCGATTATCAAAGCGTTGCTGTTCCGGGTGCAAGAGCGCTTGTACGCGATCCCGCTCAATACGGTCGCAGAGATCGCGCGCGCCAGAGAATCAGATTTGCATCATGTCGATACCTGGGAAGTGTTACAGATGCGAGGCCAGGTGCTGCCGCTGATGCGGCTGGGCCAGCGACCTGCCGAAGACGAGGCGGGCAGTCATTCCAAGCTATTTGTCCTAGTTATCAACTTTGCCAGTCGCAAGCTCGGTTTAATTGTCGATGCACTGGAAGGTGAAGAAGAGCTGGTCATCAAAGCTCTGGACGATCAGACGATCGCGACTGACCTCGTCAGCGGTGCCTCAATTCTTGGCGATGGCAGGGTGGTTCTAATCGTTAACTTGCCGGCGGTGGTGGATCGGTTCACGTCTGCGCTGGCAACCACGGCTCCGTCAGGGTTGTTCTTAGCCGACGGCGAGCGGGCTGCCGCAGCAGCCGCGGGGGTACGGCAATGAACGCCAAGCCAATTCGCGTGCTGGTGGTCGATGACTCTGCACTGATGCGCAAGGTGATCCCGCAGATCCTCGAAACGGACAACTCGATTCACGTGGTGGGCACGGCGATCGATGGCAATTTCGGGCTTAAAAAGCTCGACGAACTTCGGCCGCAGGTCGTGACGCTCGACCTCGAGATGCCAGGCATGGGTGGCCTTGAAATGCTGAAAGAGATCATGCGGCGGCACCGGGTCCCGGTGATCGTCGTCAGCTCGCACAGCACTCAGGGTGCGTCTGTGACCTTGAAAGCGCTCTCGCTGGGAGCATTTGATTTCGTCGCTAAGCCGACCGATGTCTCCACGCGCATGCAGGAGATTGCGCGCGAGCTGATTTCCAAGATTAAGGCAGCCGCCCAGAGCCGAGGCATCCAGATCCAATCGGAAATCGACTTGCCTCTGCCGGTGCCGCGAGCAAAAGGCAAGCCCGGCGCTCCAAAGGAGCCGACAAGAGTCGTGTCGATCGGGATTTCGACCGGCGGTCCGCAGTCACTGCAGTACATGCTTGCGCAATTTCCGGCAGACTTTCCGGGCAGTATCGTGGTTGTGCAGCATATGCCCGAAGGATTTACCGACATGTTTGCGCGGAGACTGGATGAGTGCTGCTCGTTGAATGTGAAAGAAGCGCAGTCGGGCGATTTGTTGCAGGCAGGAAGAGTTTTGATCTGCCCTGGGAGTCGCCATATCAAGGTGAAGAAGTTGCCTTTGGGCGACATTGTGATCCTAAGCGATGACCCTCCGGTAAACGGTCACCGGCCGTCCGCCGATGTAATGTTCAAGAGCGTGGCCGAGGAATTTGGTTCGAAAGCCATGGGCATCCTCATGACCGGAATGGGTGAGGACGGCGCCAATGGGCTGGGAATGATCAAGGCGGCAGGTGGAATGACGATCGCGCAAGGCGAGCAATCTTGCGTCGTGTTTGGGATGCCGAAAGCCGCGATCGAGCGCGGGCACGCGATGCGGGTGGTTGATTTGGACGCCTTGGCGGGGACAATCCAGGCGCACTGTCGTCCTGGGCGCGCCGAGCAGGGCAGTAAGGCCGCGGGCGCCGGCAAGGAATGACTTTTTTGTTGTAACCGGGGCCTCAGCCCGGACGTTCGATACGAGTGGAAGTGGAGGAGGGGGTATGGAGCAGTTTGCACCAGTGAAGCGAAGCAAAGATGGGCAGGCCGTCCAGTACTTGATCGTGGACGACTCCGTCTTCGCCCGCAAGAATCTGGGCCGAATCATTGAAAGCTTCGGTGGCCAGATAGCGGGAGAAGCGGGTGACGGTCTGACCGCCATCAGCGAATACGACCGCCTGAAACCGGATATCGTGCTCATGGACATCACCATGCCGCAGATGGAAGGGATCGAGGCTGCCGAAAAAATCGTGCAGAAGAACCCGGAAGCACGCGTAGTCATGGTGTCCTCCGTCGGATATCAGGAGAACATTGTTGCCGCGCTGCAGCGTGGCGCACGGCATTTTGTGCAGAAGCCGGTGAAGCCGGAAGTGCTTTATGAAGTCATCAAGTACGTGCTGGGAGAAGACGGCGTAGTTGCCAGTGCTGCCGGCGCAGGGGCCTAACCATGAAGATGGAGTTGATCCAGCCGTTTATTAATGCGGCCGATGCCGTATTGTCGCAAGGCTTGCAGTCTCCCATGGCGATTGAGAACCTCTCCATGGAAGAGGAAGCCTACCGCTTCAAAGGCGTGGCGGCGATGATCGAATTAAGCGGAGACATCGAAGGCAGAATCATTTTCGATCTGGCGCCGAAGACTGCCGCGCGCGTGGCCAGCCACTTCGCCGGCACCGAGTTGCCGGAAAGCGACGGATTGGTACGCGAAGCGGTATGCGAACTCGCCAATCAAGTGATTGGCAACGCCGTGGCGGTACTCAACGACCAGGGATTCAAGTTTCGTGTGCATCCGCCCTCGCTTCATACCTCCGAGCAGGGGCCTAAGAGCACCGAAGATACGGAAGCTCTGGTTCTGTGCTTCGATACCGCGGATGGTCCGGTCTATATGAACATCGCTCTGCGCTATCACAATCCGAAGGCGCAGGCGGCCGCTGTAGGAGCGTAGGAGAATATCCGCGTGTCCTGCGGTTACGCAGGTCAACCTCCACTTGCCTGACCAATAAGATCGTGCCGAGAACTCGATTCAATCGGGTTCTCCCAGCCACCGAAACTCAGTTTGCGCTAAGAACCAGGAACCAGGAAAACCGGGTTCTGCGGCGCTATTACCGATCCATTCCCACTCTGGGCGGAACTGTCGGCAGCCGGACAGGAATTGTTTATCGTAAAACTAGACGACGTTGCTGAAACGATCGGGAAAGCGCCATCATTGGCGCTATTTTTCATTCCGGTGACGTAGACCGTCATTCCGGCCTGTAGCGCCGGGCCGCTCAGCAGCGAATAGTTGTAGGTGACAGGGGCGGGCGCAGTAGCGGGGCAGGACTGAACCTGCGGTGCAGAAACTGCGCTGATGCTTACCTGAGACGAGGGGAAAGAACTCACCGGCGCTGGTGCCCAGCCGGCAAACCAATCTGCAGGGTGTGGATTTGGTCCGGTGCCAACGGCAAAGGCGTCAATAATGCCCACCGTTCCCGCATCGCACTGCGCCACGTATACCTTGAAGTTGCTATTCGTCCCACCCAGCGACGAAGCGGCGTATACCCGGAACCGCGCAACATCACAATCTGTCTGCGCAAGAATGCCAAGCGGGAGCGCCGTTTGCGACAGGGGGATGGTTTTTGTTACCAGGCCTGTCCCGGCGTCCACGACGGTAGCCTGGGTGCAAATCTGAGTTCCGTCATTTTGATAACTCGCCACATACGCGCGGCTGCCATCGCCAAGAACGGTTACGGATGCAGGAACCGGAACGCTCGTACATGCCGAACCGGTTGCGATCCCAATTGGAGCTTTGCCCGGTCCATGGGGCACCAATGTGCTGTTTGGTAGATTCCCCTGGCTCGCAACATCGAACAACGCCAGAGCCGGCTGAGCCGAATTCGCGTCGGTAGCGTAGACCCGGTTCATGAGCGGGTCATAGAGCAGTTGGTTCAGGTTTCCGCCCCCCGATCCCGCGGAAACTGAAGAGACGATCGTGTCTGTGGTCGTGTCGATCACCGAGATGGTATCGGCGGTATCGAGCACGTAAACGTGCGTATTATCCACATTTGCAACCGCCCAAATCGGACTTGGGCTCGAAGGGCAGGGCGGTACCTTGCCTGGGGCGACACACAGCACCTTGGCAATACTTCCATCCTGTGTGTTGATGCTGGAAACCGAACTCGATCCCTTGTTGACCGAATAGATCCTGGTCCCATTTGGCAGTTCGGCCAGCGCAATGGGCTGTGAAACCCGATCAGGTGATGGCGTTGGGCTTCCTGCATTTGCCGGAGAGACGGCAAATGTGTTCACGACGATATTAAGGGATGTGTCGATGACCGAAATCGTGCCGTTTCCCGAGTCGGCCACGTACATCCGGTTGGGTTCCGTGGTGTGCACAAAAACCGGCGTAATTGGGGGACAACCAGAGGCATCACAAAGCTGTACGAGATTGATGGTCGTTCCCTGGGTCGCTGCTGTCGGAGGGCTTGCGAAAACTGTGTCTTCTCCGCTGTTTGCTACGTACAGCCTGCCGCCGCTGGTGAGCGCCGCGTGTACCGGCGCCACCCCGGCAGGAGCAGTTTGAACGACCGAGTCGCCAGCAACGTTAATGCGGCTAAAGGATCCGGAGTTCAAGAATTGATTTGGTGGCGATGTTACGGTCCCGTTCATGGCGATAACGGAAATGTGTCCAATGGGCGCAGGCGAAGGTGAGGCACCCGCTATCGGCAATGCCACGGGCCGATAAACGTCTCCGCAATTCACACCCACCAGAACAAAAAGAAGGGGAAGGGCCAGTCGGCCCAAGAATCGGAGGCGCAAACTTGCATCCTCCCGCCACCAACGATAAGCAGAAGTCATCTCGTCTCTACTCGCCTGAAAAGCTCTTATTTTAAAGGTGAAACGCGATCTGCGCTACCAAGTAGGATGCAGAAAAGCGGTCGCTTTGGACAAATAAGTTCGTTTCCGTCTGCAGAAAGGGACCTCTACCTGGCCCAGCGCAATGAAGATGAGGCTATTTCCGTGTGCGCTTTCGGGCAGCAGGAGCCTCTGCGACGGTAGCGGCGGGCTTCTTCTTGCCTTCCATCTGCGCCAGACTCTGTTTCAGGGCGGCCATCAGATCGACCACAGGAGCGAGCTTCTTGGGCTTTTCGACCTCCGCCACTTCGCCGCCTTCGAGCTTCGTCTCGATGAGCTTGCGCAGGTTCTCCTGGAACTCATCCTTGAACTTCTCCGGCTCCCATTCGGTCGCCAGCGCCTCGATCAGCTGGTGTGCGACTTTTACTTCTGCGTCCTTGAGTTCAACGTCAGGTGCCCCGAAGCCCTCCACCTTGCGGACTTCTTCTTCGTAGTACATGGTGTGGAGCATCAATCCGCCCTCGTGGGGACGCAGGAAGACGGTGTATTCGCGATTATGCATGGTGAGCTTGGCGATGGCCACGTATTCGCTTTCTTCCAACGCCTTGGTTAACAGGGCGTAGGGGCGGCGTCCGGCTTCCTCGGGCAACATGTAATAGGAGGCATCAAAATAGACGGGATCGACGTCGCTGGACTTCACGAACTCCAGGATCTCCATTGTCTTCGCGGTCTTCGGCTCGATCTTCTTGATCTCTTCGGGATCGACAACGACATATTCGCCTTTACGGTACTCGTAGCCCTTCACGATCTCGCTGCGCTCAAGGACCTGGTTGTCGAGCGGGCAAATAAGCTGCTGCTTCACGCGATGCAGATCTGTTCGGTGCAACTGGTTGAAAGAGATGCCGGAGCTGCGTGCGCCGGAAGACAGACGCACCGGCATAGAAATCAAGCCAAAGGTTAGATATCCCGACCAGACGGAAGCGGCCATAGTTTGTTCCCTCGAGTTGCGATCCGGCAATCACGTTGCGGTGCCGGGTCAAGCCAGAGCCAAGAAACGCCGGGTAGCAGTTTAGACTAGCCCAGGCATTTTGATGCACTGGAATTGTGCAGGTAATCGAATCTCGAAGCAAGATAACTGGGGCTGGGGTTTGAAGGTGCCCATATGTGGTGTTTACAGGATTGATTCGGCGTCTTGCACGACAATGGTGCGTTCGCATTATCGTTCTTAACTCCTTGGAATGAGTCATTTACAGCTAACTGCCGCCATATTGCGACTGCCGAATGGAGCTCAAATCACGGCTTTTGGGCTCACAACGGTGGGTTTTGCCTCAGCTGCACGCCTTCTCCGGGGTGTATCCACCGGGGGAGCCGCTGTCGGCGGCGCGGTTTGTTTCCTACTCATGCTGGCAGCAGGATGGGGCGGATTTGCGGCGTTATGCACCGTCTTCGTGCTGACTTGGGTCGCGACTCGTGTCGGGTATCAGCGCAAACAGCAACTGGGCTCGGCCGAAGGTCGCGGCGGACGGAATGCGGGACAA
>Ga0070713_100001297_pt1 | contig 16001 bp, 15 predicted proteins | sample LARL82metaG_FD_65465 | JGI IMG/M metagenome (GOLD analysis project Ga0070713, IMG submission 65465) | Corn, switchgrass and miscanthus rhizosphere microbial communities from Kellogg Biological Station, Michigan, USA - LAR L8-2 metaG | ecosystem: Host-associated > Plants > Roots > Rhizosphere ...
CTGGACAACATCACGGCAATCGTCGTCGAGATCGCGGAGCTGGATGGGGCTCGCTCGGATACACCGACCGGCCCGATGGTGACGCAGCCGCAGCCGCAATGAGCGACGAGACGGTTTCCTCCGTCGCTCAGCTCTATCTCGGCAACATTCTCTATGCGCTCGAGCGGGCGGCGCTGAGTCTCGAGGAGGAAGGTCGTCGCGACGACGCGGGCTTCTACCGCGGCATTGCGAGAAAGCTCGCCGAGGCACGCGGCAGGGAGCGGCCGGCGCAGCCCGAGGCGTCGCACTGATTCACGCTTTCGCGTCGGAGCGCCCAGCGCAATATTAGCGGCGCTGTTTCGACTCCCTCCCGAGGACCCACATGCAGATTCGTCGCCATTTCGGGCGCGTGGCATTCGCCGCCGTCGCGCTCACGTACGTCTCTACACCTGCGTTTGCGCAGAAAGCCGGCATAAAGCCGTCGCTCGCGGGGTTCGATCAATACATCACGAAAACGATGCAGGACTGGAAAGATCCCGGTCTCGCCATCGCCGTCGTGAAGGACGACTCGATCGTTCTCATGAAAGGCTATGGAACACGGACGATGGGAAAGACCGAGCCTGTGGACGAGCACACGATGTTCGCGATTGGCTCCTCGTCGAAGGCATTCACGGCGACCCTCGTGGCGATGATGGTCGATCAGGGGAAGATGCGCTGGGACGATCCCGCGACGACGTATCTGCCCGATCTCCAGATGTACGATCCGTATGTGTCGCGCGAGCTCACGTTGCGCGACATGCTGACGCACCGCAGCGGCCTCGCGCGCGGCGATCTGATGTGGTATGCGACGGACTACAATCGTGACGAGATCCTGCGCCGCGTGCGCTTCCTGAAGCCGTCGTGGAGCGTTCGCGCGCGTTTCGGCTATCAGAACATCATGTACCTGGCGGCTGGCCAGGCGGCGGCACGTACCGCGGGAACGACGTGGGACCAGCTGGTGCGCGATCGGATCTTCATGCCGTTAGGCATGACGGAGACGAACACGTCGACGCGAGATCTTCAGGGCAAGTCGAATGTGGCGACGCCGCACAGCGAAGTTGACGATACGCTGATCACGGTGCCATGGCACAACATCGACAACATCGGCCCGGCTGGCTCGATCAATTCGAATGCGTCGGACATGATCAAGTGGGTCCGCTTCCAGCTCGCGCAGGGCAAGGTCGGCGGGAAATCGCTCGTCAGCCCCTCCGCGCTGGGCGAGACACACACCGCCCAGATGACGATTCCAGTCGGTGCCGATGCCCGGCAAGTCAATCCCTTCACGCACCTCGAAGCCTATGGTATGGGCTGGTTCCTCCAGGACTATCGCGGTCGCGAGCTCGATCAGCATGGTGGAAACATCGATGGGATGAGCGCGATGGTGGCGATCATGCCCGAGGAGAAGATTGGCCTCGTCATCCTCACGAATGCGAATGGCTCGCCGGTGCCGACGATCGCGCTGTACCGCGTTCTGGACGCCCTGTTGAACGAGCCGCCGCGTGACTGGAACGCGGAATTCAGGAAGGGATACGAGAAGGCGCGCGCGCAGGCGAAGGAGGCCGAGCAGAAGCGACTCGCCGAGCGGACGATGGGAACGAAGCCGTCGTTGCCACTGGATCGCTACGCCGGAGTCTACGCCGACAGCATGTATGGCGATGTCACCGTGACGGCGGAGAATGGCACGTTGCGCGCAAAGTACGGGACGGCGTTCGACGGCACCCTCGAGCACTGGCACTACGACACGTTCCGCGCCGACTGGAAAGGCCGCGCGCTGGGCAAGACGTTCATGTCGTTCGCGTTAGGCGCGGACGGCAAGGTAAAGAATCTCGACTTCGAGGGTATCGGCACCTTCGGCCGAAAGCCGGACGCGCCGGATACGACACGGAAGATCGTGCTCGCGGCGAGTGAGGCCGGCAAGCTCACGGGCACGTTCGTGAGTGAGACGCCAGCGTTGTCGATCGAGGTGAGCTACGATGGTGAGTTGAAGCTCACGGTGCCTGGCCAGCCGGTGTATCGACTGCTGGCTGATTCGCCGACGCGGTTCCGTCTGACGGGCACGGCGATTCCGGCGGGGTTCTTCCTGGAGTACGAGATGGCCAGCGGCGCGGTGAAGTCGGTCAAGTTGATTCAGCCGTCGCCGCGTCCTTCGCTGACGTTTGTGCCGAAGAAGTGACCGCGGGACGAAATGTGGGGCCACTGAAACCACAGCCGCCCGCAGGGCGGCTGCGGCTTCAGCGATCCCTTGCTGCGCTTTCGTTTCACCGAGATGTTACGCCAGCAGATCGGACCTCACCGCTCGCTTCCCGAGGGTTCTGAGGTGACGCGCCTATCAGATCAACATGGCGCTCCGGTCAAGCACTGCTCGCACATCTTCGCGCGAGCGCGTGATCAAACGGAGCACGCGCTCGCGAGACAGCTGCACTGGACGGCAGGTGAACACGCGGAACCACCGCGCGGAGTGGTAGAACTCGTCAGCGAGCTTGGGCAGGTTGATGCCCCCTTCGCCCGCGGTCGTTAGGCGAAAGACCTCGCCCGAGCGCCGTTGCACCGGCATGTCGAGCCCGAGCATCTGCGTCTTTCTCGGATAATCGAGCAGCAGCTCCCCCGGCTCGAGTCCCAGCTCCAGAGCGAGCGCGTCCTCGACCCGCCGCGTGAGCGCGGGATCGTCGGCGATCCATTCGGCCGCGTCGGCCGGGAGATCGGCGGCAGGGCATTGAAAGGCACGCTTGAAGAGGCGTCGCTCGCGCAATGCCGCGAGGAGCGGACTGGGGGCGCGGCGGGCCAGGTCGTGCAGCAGCCCCTCGTCCGTGAACGCGGCGAGAGTGGCGGCGTCGAGCGAGCCGGTATTCACGGCATCCTCGACCAGTCGCTTGTACATCGCGGTCGCGCTGCGCACGGCGTGGTGCCAATACACGTTCCGGTACATCTGGTAGCGCGCGAAGAGCAGCGACTCGAGCGCGGACAGTCCCTTCTCGATAATTCCGATCTCGGGACCCGCGGCGCCCTCGACGATCGTCAGAGAATTCAGGAGCCGATCGACATCGATCTCTCCGTACGGCACGCCACACATGAAGGCGTCGCGCCGGAGGTAATCGAGCTTGTCCAGATCGAGCGAGCCGGAGATCAGGCGCTGGAGCGGGCTGCCGCTGGTTCCCCCGATCAGCGCCATGATCTCGTTAGGTGAGTCGCCACCCATCGTCGAGCGCAGCGTTTCGGCGACGGCGCCCTCGGTGATCAGCGGACGAGCGACCTCCTCGTGGTGCAGTGCACCGATCTCCTCGAGCGCGTGCGAGAAGGGGTAGTGCCCGATGTCGTGGAGCAGGGCGGCAATGCGGACCGTGAGACAGAGATCGCGGCCGATGCCAGGCAGGGCCCCGCGTTCGTCGAGCAACGACAGGGCACGCCGCGCGAGATGATAGGTTCCCAGCGCGTGCTCGAAGCGGCTGTGCGTCGCGCCCGGATACACGAGAAACGCGAGACCAAGCTGTCGCACGTAGCGCAGCCGCTGAAACGCCGGCGAGTCGATGAGCCGCATCGCCAACGGCTCTACCGCGATGTTGTTCCACAGCGGATCGCGGATGATTTCCATGGAGGGACTGCGGGCTACGGGTGAGGGATCGGGGGCGCTCCAGCCCCCAATCCATCGCCACGGCGTCCCAAGGGCGTCACGCCCGCGGTCCCGCCTTGCGCACTGCCTCGCTCACGAAGCTTTCGAACTTCGTGAAGTTCTCCCGAAACATGCCGGCGAGCTTCTTCGCTTGCGTGTCATAGGCCGCCGCGTCCTTCCACGTCTCGCGCGGCTGGAGTACCGACTTGGGCACGCCGGGAATGTCCGTTGGAACGTTGAGACCGAATACGGGATCGACCGTGGTCTTCGCCGAGTGCAGATCACCGCGAAGCAGTGCGTTCACCATCTGTCGCGTGTGCGCGAGCTTCATGCGTGTTCCCGTGCCGTACGCGCCACCGGTCCAACCGGTGTTGACGAGCCAGACGTCGGACTCGTGCTCGTCGATGAGGCGGCCCAGCATCTCGGCGTACTTCCACGGATGCCAAACGAGAAAGACGGCGCCGAAACAGGACGAGAAGGTTGCCTGTGGCTCTTTCACGCCGCGCTCCGTACCAGCGACTTTCGCCGTGTAGCCTGACAGGAAGTAATACATCGCCTGATCGCGCGTGAGCCTGGCGACCGGCGGAAGCACGCCGTACGCGTCGGCGGTGAGAAAGACGATGTTCTTCGGGTGACCGCCGCGCCCGTTAGGCATGAAGTTCGGGATGTAGTGCAGCGGATAGGACGCGCGCGTATTCTCCGTGATCGACTGATCCTCGAACTTCACCTTTCTCGTGATGGGATCGAGCACCACGTTTTCGAGAATCGTCCCGAACATCTGAGTGGTACGGTAGATATCGGGTTCACCGTCGGCTGATAGATTGATCACCTTGGCGTAACAGCCGCCTTCAAAATTGAAAATCCCCTCGGGAGACCAGCCATGCTCGTCGTCTCCGATGAGGGCGCGTTCGGGATCGGCGGAGAGTGTTGTCTTGCCCGTGCCGGACAGACCGAAGAAGAGCGCCGTGTCGCCCGCCTTGCCGACGTTCGCGGAGCAGTGCATCGACAGGACGTCCTGCTTCGGGAGATAGTAATTCATCACTGTGAACATCGCCTTCTTGAGCTCACCGGCGTATCGCGTACCGCCAATGAGGATCATTCGCTTGGCGAGATTGAGAACGATGAACGTGCCGGTGCGAGTTCCATGCTTCGTGGGATCGGCCTGGAACTCCGGCGCGTGGAGCACCGTGAAGTTCGGATCGAATGTCGCGAGCTCGGCGACATCGGGGCGAATGAACATGTTCCGCACGAACGCCATGTGCCACGCGCTCGGCGACACGTAGCGCACCGACAACCGGTACTTCGGATCGGCGCCACAGTAGAGATCCTGGACGAACAGCTCTCCTCGCTCGTTCAGGTACGCACGGACATCGGACAGCAGCAGCTCGAACTTTTCCGGCGCGAACGGCTGGTTCACTTTGCCCCAGTCCACGTCCTTCTCGGATTGTGGCTCTCGTACCACAAACTTGTCGTTCGGAGATCGGCCCGTGTGCGGCGACGTCACCGCGACAAAAGGCCCCATCTCGGCGAAGTCGCCCTCGGCGCGCCTCGCCGCCGCCTGGATCAGAACGGACGCGACGAGATTCCAATGGACGTCCCCGTTAGGCTCGAGGCCCTGAGCCTCGAGTCCAACGCGTCCCTGCAGATCGGCGGCTTCCTGCTGCGGGTGCGTCTGTGTTGCCATATTCGGTCATAACCTCGAGTAGACTGTCGGCGCGATGCCGTTGGCTGGCGTCGAGCGAGTTGCCGCCGGCTCCGCTGGCTGCGTGCGTCCCTGAGCGTCGACGACCGCTACTGCCGTCATGTTGACGATGTCCTGCACGTCGGCGCCGCGCTCGAGCACGTGCACGGGGCGACTCATGCCGACGAGAATCGGTCCGATGGCAGTCGCCCCCCCCAGGTGATCGAGCAGTTTGTACGCGATGTTCCCCGCGCTCAGATTCGGAAAAATCAGAACATTCGCCTGGGTCTTGAGCGCACTGAACGGATAGTCGCGCTGCAGGATCTCGGTATCGAACGCTGTGTCGGCCTGCATCTCGCCGTCCACGATGAGCGAAGGATCGCGCTGCCGCAGCAACTGCACGGCTCGCGCCACCTTCTCGGCCTCCGGGTGACGCACCGAGCCAAAGTTCGAGAAGGACAGCATCGCTATCCGCGGCTCGATCCCAAAGTTCCTCGTGACACGACTCGCCGCATAGGCGATCTGCGCGAGTTGCTCAGCCGTCGGCTCGATGTTCACGGTCGTATCAGCGAAGAATACGAGCTGTTTTTCGAACACGAGCATGTACATCCCGCTCACGAGTCCGGACTTGGGATGCGCCCCGACGACTTCCAGTGCCGGACGAATTGTCTCGGGGTAGTGGAGATTCACGCCCGAGAGGAGCGCGTCGGCATCACCCCGCGCGACCATGCACGAGCCGAAGTAATTCCCGTTGTAGAGCCGCAGCCGCGCTTCCTCGAGACTCATCCCCTTGCGCTGCCGCTTGGCCCACATGAAGTGTGCGTATGCTTCGCGTCGTGGTGAGCTCGAAGGATCTTCGATTTCGATGTCGGTGAGCGAGACATTCATCTGCGACGCGGTCCGCTCGATGGCGGCACGATTCCCGAGCAGGATGGGGTGCGCGATGCCTTCGTCGACGACTATCTGAGCCGCGCGGATGATCTTTGGCTCCTCCCCCTCGGGATAGACGACGCGCTTCGGACTCGCGCTCGCCCGATTGATGATGCCGCGCATGACGCCCCGGGCCCGACCAAGCCGTGCCTCGAGTCGCTCCCGATATGCGTCCAGCTCGACAAAGTCATTGGCCGCGCCGCTTGCAACGGCCGCCCACGCGACTGCGGGCGCGATCCACAGCAGGACGCGCGGATCGAATGGGAAAGGGATGAGGTACTCGGCCCCGAAGCGAACCTGACGCAAGCCGTAGAGCGACGCGACGCTGTCCGGCACATCTTGCTTGGCGAGCAGCGCGAGAGCGCGCGTTGCCGCCATCTTCATCTCCTCATTGATCTCCGTCGCGCGCACGTCGAGCGCGCCCCGGAAGATGAAGGGGAAGCCGAGGACGTTGTTGACCTGATTGGGATAGTCGCTGCGACCAGTGGCGACGATGGCATCGCTGCGAACCGCACGTACCTCGTCCGGCAGGATCTCGGGCACCGGATTGGCCAGCGCAAAGACAATGGGTCGGGCCGCCATCCTGGAGATCATCTCGCCGGTCACCGCTCCCGCCACCGACAATCCAACGAATACGTCGGCGCCGACGAGGGCTTCGGCGATCGTACGCATCTTCGTCTCGTTCTGAAAGCGCGCCTTGTAGGGATCCATGTCGCCGGTGCGCCCCTTGTAAATGACGCCTTGCCGGTCGCACATGAGGATATTCTCACGCTTGACGCCGAGGCGGATGTAGTGCTCGGCCGTCGAAATCGCGGCCGCGCCCGCGCCGGAAAAGACGACCTTCACGTCGGCGATGTCCTTCTCGACGATCTCGAGCGCGTTCAACAGCGCGGCACCGGAGATGATGGCGGTGCCATGCTGGTCGTCGTGAAAGACGGGAATTCGCATCGTCTTTCGCAGCGCTTCCTCGATGTAGAAACAGTCGGGAGCGCGAATGTCCTCGAGGTTTATTCCTCCGACTGTCGGTTCGAGCAGCTGACAGAACTTGATGACGTCGTCGGGATTCTCGGACCCGACCTCGATGTCGAAGACGTCGATATCCGCGAACTGCTTGAAGAGATTGCCCTTTCCTTCCATCACCGGCTTTCCGGCGAGCGCGCCGATGTTGCCGAGGCCAAGGACGGCAGTGCCGTTAGTGACTACCGCGACCAGGTTGCCCTTCGCCGTGTACGTATAGGCGAGGTCCGCGTCTCGCTTGATCTCGAGGCAGGGTTCCGCAACTCCCGGCGAGTAGGCCAGGGAGAGGTCTCGCTGGTTCGTGAGCGGCTTGGTCGGAACGACGGCGATCTTGCCGGGCCGGCCACGCGCGTGGTAATCGAGGGCGTCCTGTTTCTTCGTCATAGGGCAGACAAGAAGAATAGCGCAGGGAACTGGCTAACTGTGAGAGGGCCAGCGGGTTACGTGCCCGCCGACGCGGCCGTTGCGTATCGGCGGAGCCGGGCGAGCATGCGCGAGTCGGTTTTCGTCGCATTATCGAGCTTCGGCGTCTCGATGAGCTTGGGGATGTTCACGAACCGATCGTCGCTCATGATGGCCCGGAATGGAGCCGCACCAAGACTGCCTTCGCCGATGAGCTCGTGGCGGTCCCGGTGCGATCCGAATGGCGTCTTGGAGTCATTGAGGTGCAGCACGCGAAGGCGATCGATGCCGACGAGGTCACCGAAGTTGCGCCACACGCTCTCGTAGTCCTCGAGCAAGTCATAACCGGCGGAGAAGGCGTGGCACGTGTCGACGCATACGCCCATCCGGCCGCGTACCCCTTGCCCGACGGCGTCTATGAGCGAAGCCAGCTCCTCGAAGGTGCTGCCGAGCGCCGTCCCCGATCCTGATGTGAGCTCCATGCATAGCACCGTCCGGCCGGGCACACGCTCGAGGGCCTCGGTGATGGCGTCGGCGTTTCGCTGAATACCGCTGGCTCGGTCGTCGATGTAGTTCCCGGGATGCGAGACGAGGCATTGAAGACCCAATGCCTCGCAGCGCTGCAGCTCCGCGATGAACGACTCGATGGACCGGCGACGCAGAGCCGCGTCTGGGCTGGCCAGGTTTATCAGATACGAATCGTGCGCGACGGTGACGCGCACGCCGCTCTCGGCAAGCGCGTTACGGAATGCGCGACACTCCTCGTCGGCGCACGCACGTTCGGCCCAGCGTTGCGCCATTTTGGTGAAAATCTGCATCGCCGTCGCGCCAATGGCGCTGGCACGCGCCGGTGCTTCGTGCGTACCACCGGCGATCGAGACGTGAGCTCCGAGAAGCAGCGACGGGTCGTTGCCGCGCGATCGAATGTTCGAACGCGGCTGTTTCCGAGTCGTCGCTTTTTGCTTTTTCGCTTGTTTGGGCGGCCGACGCCGCTCAGCCATCGTACTCCTTCTGTCGACCACGCAAGACCTTCCCACACCGAGGACAATGCAACGTGATGTCGTCGTCATCGGTGCGAAGATAGTCGTATCGGCGGCCGCAGGCGCACTCACCCTCCAGCGACTCGTTGCCGCACACGACACAGTAGCGGTCCTCGACCTCGTACCCCCGAAAACGCGCGCAGACGGTGCAGCGTTTGGTGACGGGCATGCGGCTCTCCTAACGTTCGCCGCGCAGCCAGCTGGCCGGGTCGACGGCGGGTCCGCCGTGTCGGATTTCGAAGTGCAGGTGCGGCGGAAGATCAGGGTCCGAGATCCCGACAGTCCCGATCTGCGCACCCTTCTCGACGTTTTCATGAAGTCGCACGTCGGCTCGCGCTAGCGATCCGTAAATCGAATAGTCGCCGCCGCCGTGCTCGATGATGATCGTCGTGCCATACGTACCTAACGCGCCCACGCTCACCACCGTGCCGCTGGCGACGGCACGGACGGCCGTTCCCACGGGAGCGCGGATTCCCACGCCATTCCATCGAATGGTGGCGTTGCTCGCCGTCTGCGCCTTGCCAAAGGAGTAGACCAGCGGTCCCGCGACCGGCCAGTCGAGCTGTCCGTAGTCGCTGGTCTTGATCGAGCTCGTACTGTGTGCCACGGCGCCACCGCGACCGCTCTCGGCGCGGCGACGGTCGGCCTCGAGCGAGGCGATCGTGCTCGCGAGCTGTGCTTCGGTGCGGCGAAGTTGATCGAGATTCTGCTCCGTCCGGCGCGCGGTGAGCTGCGCCTCGGCAAGCTTCGATGAGCGTTCCTGCTCCAGGCTACGAAGGTTGTCCTCCTCCATGGCCTTGTCATTCCGGTTCTGCTCCAACGCCGCTTGCAATCCGACGAGCCGATCGCGGTCTCGCGCGACCTGATCGCGCAGCTGCTCGACCCGTGCGACCAGCGCACGATCATGCAGCGCGAGGGTGTGGAGATACTTGTAGCGCGCGACGAGCTCCCCGAACGACTGCGCCGATAGCAGAGCCTCGGTCGTGAAGAGTGGCCCGCGCTTGTAAATGTCGACGAGACGACGCTGTAGCGTGGCTCGTTTCTCGACCAATTCCGCTTCGGTACGCGCCATATTCTGCGAGGCGTCCGACACGTCGTTGTTGATCGATGCGAGCTGCCGATCGAGCGCGGCAACGAGACGCTCCGTTGCCGAGCGACGCGCATTCAGGTTCGCGACTTCCTCGGAGAGATCGTGTACATTCGCGCGCAGTTCGAGCATTCGGCGTTCGAGATCGGCGCGATCCTGCCGGATGCGATCGAGCTCTTCGCGCTGCGCGCGGAGCTTGTCTTGTGCCTGCAGTCGCGTGGGAACGGCCGCCGTCAGGAGCACGGCGATGACGCAGAGCGCGGCGCGCGTCAGGCGCAACGATCCGCGAGCCATTACACTCGACGAAGATGTCGTCCAACGGAGAACGCGCTCCCCAACAGTCCCATGAGCGCGCCGCCCGCCAGGCCGAGAATCGCCAGACGCTGATCGAAGAATACGGTCTGGAAGCTGAGGTAGCTGCTCACCGCGTGAATGGCGAGCCATGTCAGGCCGAGCGCAAGCAGGCCGCCGAGGATACCCTTGACGAAACCCTCGATCAGGAAGGGACGCCGCACGTAGCTGTCGGTTGCCCCGACAAGCCGCATGATCGAGATCTCGCGAGTGCGCGCGAGTACCGCCATCCGGATCGTCGATCCAATGATGATGATCGCGATTGCGGCGAATGCGAGTCCGAGCGCCGCGGCGGCGACTCCGGCAATGTTGCGCAAACGATAAAGTTGCTCGATCCAGTCTTCGCCGAAGCGAACGTCATCCACGAACGTCAGCGCCTTCAGTCGATCGGCCACGCGATGAACGGATGCTGGATCGCGATAGCCCGGCTTGAGATGAACATCGAGCGATGCCGGCAGAAACTCCGCCTCGAACACGTCGCGAAATTCGCCGAGCTCGCGTCGGGCGCGCTCGAGTGCCTGGTCTTTGGTTACGAGGTCGACACTCTGCACTTCATCATACTTGGCGACGTCGTTCGCGGCGAGCGCCACCTCTTCGACGGGAGTCTTGTCGGAAATGAAGGCGCGGATCTCGACGCGCTCTTCGACCTTCTCCAGAGCGCCGCGGATATTGAGAACGACGAGCCCGAACAATCCAACGGCGAACAGCGAAAAGGCGATCGTCGTTATGCTCAACGCGCTCAGAAGAGGCGCGCGGCGGAAAGCGATCAGCGACTCGCGAATGGCAGGCATGATGTCGAGCTACTCCGCGAAACGTTCGATGGCTGCCTTGGCCGCCTCGGCGGAATCGAAGACGATCTGCCCGCGATTCAGCTCGATGCTCCGGTAGTCCGAGCGTCGGATGAGATCGAGATTGTGCGTCGCCATGAGCACGGCAGTGCCGCTCGCATTGATGTCGCGCAGCAGCTGGAAAACGCCACGGGTGGCGCGGTCGTCGAGATTCCCGGTTGGTTCGTCGGCGATGAGCAGTACCGGATCGTTGACCAGCGCGCGCGCGATCGCGACGCGTTGCTGCTCACCGCCCGAGAGCTCGCGGGGATACGAGGTTGCCTTCGACGCCAGGCCGACCTGCGTGAGGGCTCGACTCACCTTCCCGGGAATCGACGAGCGCGATGCTCCCGTGACCTCCAGCGCAAAGGCGACGTTCGCCCCCGCGGTTCGGTCCTCGAGCAGCCGGAAGTCCTGGAAGACGATGCCGAGTTTTCGCCGGAGCGTCGGAATCTCACGCGGCCTGATCGTCACCGAACTCATGCCATCGACGCGGACCTCACCGTCCGTCGGACGCTCCTCCATGTAAATCAACTTGAGGATCGTGCTCTTACCGGCCCCGCTCGGGCCGGTGAGAAAGACGAACTCCCCCTTGCCAACGTTGAACGACACGTTGCTGAGGGCGGCCCCGAGCCGTGGATATTCCTTCGTGACTCTGGTGAAACGAATCATGGCATACTGTCTGACGCATCGTCGGTGAGGGCGTCACCATCGGCCTCGACCAGTCGCCAGTTCGCGCTTGTGGTGATCGTGTCGAGAATGGCCTTAAGAAGGCCGATGACGATCGGACCGAGCAGGATTCCCACCAGGCCGAACGTGTACACACCGGTCACCAGACCAACGAGCATCCAGTAGAAGTTGAGGACCTTGGATCGTTCGGCCGCGATCTTCGGGCGGAGGAAGGTCGAAATGTAGATCGTGTTCACGAAGAAGCCGATCACGAGCATCACCAGGGCCTGGCCCGGCGCGTTGCGGAAAATCGCGAGCCAGCAGGCGACGGGCAGATATACGCTCCACGAACCGACGATCGGGAAGAACCCGATGATGAACGACAGTATCGCGAGCACGCCCGCAAGCGGAACGTGAAAGGCGAGATTCATCAGCAGGATGATCACCGACTTGATCGCCTGCGTGAGGAACGTGGAGTAGATCGCCCCGTAGAGAACCCCGCGCACGTTCTCCTCGAGCGATGACATCAGCTCTTGATAGCGTGGCGCGATCTTGCTGCGTAGGTAGCCGCCGATTCGTTCGGCGTCGACCATGAAATAGAAGGCCGTGAACACGAAGATCGTGGCGGCGATGGCGAACGTGCCGAGCGCCGAGCGCAGTGCGTTCGGGATACTGGTTCCATAATTCGACGCGATCACCACCCACCGCTCGACCGACTCTCCCGTGTTGGCGTTCTGCATGAACGGGATGCGGTGCAGGGCAGCGTCGATTTTGGCGGCGATCTCGGTGCGATGCGCATCCACATACGATGCGACGTCCGCGATCTCCATGTAGCTGTAGATGCACAGCGCAATGACAGGGATGATGAGCAGAAGCAGCGTGACCGTCGCCGTTACGGTCTTGCTATGGATTCCTTTGAGCAGCCGGAGGTAGATGGGACGCAGGTACACGGCGACGACGACGCCGAGAATCGTCGCGATGATCACCGTGCGCACCATGTAGAGGAACAGCACGAGGACGATCGCGAAGAGCGTCGTCGTCACCAGCATGCGCCTGAGCTCTGGTAAGGTCAGCTCGGCGAGATTTTGATTTGTCCGGCGCTCTGTTCGACGCCGGTCCCCAAGAGTGGGGCGTATTATTTCCGTCATTTAGCGCTCAGCGTAGGGCCTGTTCGATATCGGCGATCAGGTCTATTGCCGATTCGATGCCAACGCTGAGGCGGAGAAAGCCATCGGGTATGCCAACGCGTGCTCTTTGTTCGGCGTCGACGTGTGCATGGGAGGTAAATCGCGGTTCGGAAACAAGCGAATCCACGCCCCCGAGGCTGGGGGCATGGCGGAAGAGCTTCAGCTTCCGCACAAACCGTTCGGCAGCCCTTGCTCCGCCAGAGAGCTCCACTGCCATCATCCCACCAAACCCATCAAGAAGCGTGCGCGCCACATCATGATCCGGATGGTTCGGAAGTCCGGGGTAATGAACGCGTTTGATTTCCTTCCGAGCCGCGCACCATTCCGCAATCTGGAGGGCGTTCTCGTTCTGGCGACGGACACGAATGTCCAACGTCTTGAGCCCACGCTCGAGGAGCCAGCAGGCAAAGGGGTCCGGCGCCTGTCCCCACACCATCATCTTCTGCCGCACCTCTTCGATGTACGCCTCGGTGCCGCAAACGACGCCGCCCAACACATCGTGATGCCCATTGAGATACTTCGTGCCCGAGTGGATGACGACGTCCGCGCCGTGCTCTATCGGGCGCAGGTTCACCGGACTCGCAAAGGTGGAGTCGACAACGAGCGCGATTCCTTCTTCCTTGGTGAATTGACTTACTGGCCGTAGATCGAGCACGCGGCAGGTCGGATTCACCGGCGACTCGAGAAAGATCGCGCGCGTTTCCTTGCGCATCTTGCGCCGCCACACGCGTGTTTCCGTTGGGTCGAGAAGGCTGACGTCGATTCCGAGCGTCGCGAACTCCTGGACGAACAGCCGTTCCGTTCCGCCGTAGATCCAGGCGCTCGCCAGGAGGTGATCGCCCGGGCGGAGAAGTGCGAGGAGTGCACACGCGGTGGCGCCCATACCGCTCGCCAGAATGACAGCTGCCTCGGCGCCCTCGAGGGCGGCGACCCGTCGCTGTACGATCTCGGCGTTCGGCGCATTGCCGTAACGCGGATACCGCAGTCCCTCGGCGGTCCCGACTTCCTGGATGAAGTTTACCGATTGATAAATCGGAGAGACGACCGGTGTGTCGGTATCATGCTCGTCGGCGCCCGCATGCAACGCGAGCGTCGCGAGATCGAGCGGGCGAGGTCGTCGGCTGGGCATGAGGGAGGGACTAGAAGGTCTGGGGCTAGGGCTAGGGGCTAGAGCAAGGCGCAGAGATCATTAGAGCTGGCCCTAGGCCCGAGCCCCTAGATCCTAGCCCCCAGCCCCCAGCCCTACCCCTAGCGTTACGCGAGGGCGCCGCGGCGCCCCCGGTTATCGAGATCCGGCTTGATGACGCGCACGATTTCAGACGGCGATGCGCCGACGACGTCACGGAGGATCACGTCACCAAAGGGAACCGATTCATCGACGCGCACCGTCGCGAGCTCGCCCCGCCGCGGCCCGTAGACCCACGCGAGCTCACCGTCGATGAGCAAACGCTCACGAGCGTTCTCGGGATGAATGAACACCATCGGCCCGCGATCGGTATCCCGCGCGCTCGTCGCCAGCAGCCGGGCGACGCGCAACGGCCGGTTCAGGGTATCATCCGCCACGATGCGCTCCGACGACGACGTACGAATCGGACAGGCGCATAACGAGCCGCCGGCGGCGTAGCACATCGAGCGCGCGCTGGACTTCGACGGCCGAAACATCCAGACGCTCCGCCAGCTCGACGGGCGTGGCGCGGCCCATCTGCCTAACGGCCTCCCACACCCTCCGCTCCTCGCTCCCAAGTGTGCCCACGACATGAATGCCATCGGCCTGCTCGAGGACCAGGGCCAGACCGCGTCGCTCCAGTACCGCCTCGATCGCTTCCCAGTGCTCGTCGGTCACGCCGCGGAACAGGAAATAGGCGTCCCTTGGCGAATCGTCTGCCTCGTGGCGCATCAGCAGCTTCGCGATCACCTCGTCGGCGCACGAGAAATCGATCATCGCCACCTGGGAGAAGTCGATCACCGTGAGCGTGCGGTCGTGTGCATCGTCGAGCAGGCGCTCGATCTGGTGGCGCACCGCGGCACCCGTCGGACGCGTCACGAGGTTCGAGTACAGATCGCACGAAACGGTCTGTCGAAGCACCGAGCTGAGGTCGATGTGATTCATCACCGCTGCGTTCGGGCTGAGACGGGTTGCGATTGCGCGGAGGTTGCCCGCTCTGGAATCGTGACCTGAACTTGCGCGCCAGGGAAGGGTGGCAAGTGCTCGGCCAACGGTAGGTCATCGTCCCAGTTGGGCACGATCGCGATTCGCGCCGTGCCGCTCCGGACCGAGAGTTTGCCGTCCCAGCGGCCGAGGTACCGTCGCACGCCGGCAAGCCCCTGTCCGCGACCCGGATCACGAAATCGGCTCACGCCACGAATTACAGCATCCTCGAGCGCGGCGGCATCATCCCATCGGTCGCCGCGCTCCTTTCCCGGCGCGGTCTCGAGCGACTGGCGAAATCCAACGCCCGCGTCCGCGACGGCAATCACGACGACGCGTCGGCCGAGACGCTTGGTCCAGCGGTAGGTCTGCACCATCACCCACCCACCGCGCCCGGCGTGCTCGACGATGTTCTGACAGATCTCCGAGAGCGTCATCGCGAAGCCGACCGTCGCCTTTGCGTCGAGACTCAATTCTCGCAACATCAGCTGCGCCTTCTGCTGAATGCGACCGACCACGTCGTGTACGTCTTCGCTTTTGGCGACGCTCGTGATCTCGAGGAGGACGTTGCTGTCGGAAGCGCCGGCGCGTTTCGGATAGCTCCCGTGCAACTCGTAGAGCTCTTCGGCGTGGCGGAAGAAGCCGGCGCGCGCCCAGTACGAGGCCGTCTCCTCCAGCTCGGGCACGGCGAGTGCCGGCATCTCGGCGCGGGTCTGCGCCAGCGTGAGCAGCGCGGTGAGACCGAATGGCGACGCCCAGCGCACGTGGCGTGCGTCGAGCAGGACTTTCGAGTCGCTCGGTGTCCCGGTCAACTGACGCAGGACGTCGTCGAAGCTGTGATCGTCCAGCGAAGGAGGAACGTTGACGACGGTGGTCACCTGAGACTCAGCTCTCCGCGTAAAAAGTTCGCGAGACCGGTCGCGCCGCGATGGTCGACATTCCGTGCCGCCGCGCGGTGCGCGGCACGCAACGCGTCGCCTAACCGGTCACCCGCAATCAGTCGAGAAAAATACGTTGCGCCCCAAACGTCGCCACA
>Ga0070713_100001300_pt1 | contig 15982 bp, 18 predicted proteins | sample LARL82metaG_FD_65465 | JGI IMG/M metagenome (GOLD analysis project Ga0070713, IMG submission 65465) | Corn, switchgrass and miscanthus rhizosphere microbial communities from Kellogg Biological Station, Michigan, USA - LAR L8-2 metaG | ecosystem: Host-associated > Plants > Roots > Rhizosphere ...
GGCATTACCGTTGACCACGTCACCATCTACCGGTGGGTACAGCGGTTCACCCCGGAGTTCATCGAGGCCGCCCGCCCGTGCCGCCATGCCCCTGGTGACCGGTGGTTCGCCGACGAGACGTACCTGAAGGTCGCTGGTCAATGGACCTATGTCTACCGGGCCGTCGACCAGCATGGCCAGGTCATCGACGTCCTGCTGCCGGCGAGGCGCAATCTGGCGGCCACCCGGCGCTTCTTCACCCGCGCGCTGCGTGTCGGCACGGTCCCGGTCGAAGTCACGACCGACCGCGCCCCTGTCTACGTGCGGTCCTGGACGAGCTGATTCCCTCGGCGCTGCACACCTTCGAGCAGTACGCGAACAACCCGGTCGAGGCTGACCACGGGCGGCTGGAGGCCAGGCTGCGGCCGATGCGCGGCCTGAAGCGCCACCGCTCAGCGCGGATCCTCGCCGCCGGACATGCTCTCGTGCAGAACCTCCGCCGCGGCCACTACGACATCGCTACCGAAGTCCCCAGCCGCCACAGGCTCCGCGTGGCATTCGACGACCTCGCGCTCACCATCTGAACCCAGCAGAGCATCCCGATCGTGCTCCGACGCTGTTCAGGGAAGGCACAACGCAACAGTGCTCTTCGGCATAATTAAAGGACTCGCTTCTGGCGCCTTGACCACGATAATTGCCACCAGGCCCACGATAACCGCCACCAAGACCACGATAATTGTCAGCAATGCGTCTACATTGCACATAAACATTCTTGATTGCATAGCCGTAGTCGGCATATGCTTGAGCGCGTTTCTCGTCCCATCGCGACGCCTGTTCACGCCGCCAGCGCGCGCGCTCGGTGGCGGCGCCCGCAAGGTATGAAGCCGAGGCACCAATGACTACGCCGATCAGAGCTGGAAGCTGCTGAACAAAACTGGCCATGATCACCTCCCTTGACATCGATGGGTGAGGTCAAAGTAGGGCATTTCTACCCCCGTACCCTGCTTGCAACCCTAGGTCGGTGAGGTCGTTGGCACACTCTACGGGGTCTGCGAGTTCGAATCCTCCAAGCATGCTGCGACGCTCCCAACGCCCCGCAGCCAGCATGGCGACATCTGTTGACCTGATTCAGGGACTTCCGGCCGTTGACCCCTACCACCTGCAGACGTAGTCTTCGCCTACTGGCTACCCGGGGGGGAGGCCACCGTGAAGCGACACGTCGTGGCCGGTCTATTCATCTCGCTTATCAATGCAGGGAGCTTGCTACTGACGTTTCCCGCACAAGCTACTGGCCGATGCCCCATCCAGGGTAGACGCCCACGTACGTTCGAGGTATTCATCGGTGGGGGTGCTATTGATATCTGTGCATTTCGATATGCATTTCTCAACTATAACTTGGCGGGAGTATGGCTAAAACTGATCCTGATTCCAGCGGGCATGCGCTCGATGTAGCACAAACGCCCGCTGCCGTGAACGGGCCGAAGCGAGATTGGGCGACGCTAGCGACCGCGGCAACAGCAATCGTTGCTATTGTCGCTGCCGTGATTTACGGATTGGGAGCCGTTTCTCTAGGTCTTAAGCTCTGGTTTGTAAGGGATCCAGTAACGCCTGTACTAGGACAGCTTCCTAGTAGCTTTCTTCTTGTTGCTTCATTTAGTTACATAATATTCCCGGCTATTCTCGCAGGAGCAGGCGTCTATTTTCTTTATCATCATCTGATAAAACGAAAGCCAAGTCTGAAGTCTATTAATCTGAGGCCTTTTAAAGACAATAAACCCAACTATATCTATCTTACTATCTTGCCGATCCTACTGGCAGGAGTTCCTGCAGTCTTGGTGCTATACTTCTACTACGTTCGGAAGAATTTGATCATTGGGGTTGAACGTTCATGGTGGGTAGTATTCGTTGTCGGCCTGATACCGAGTGTTATATCAATATATCTAGCACTTCGAGTTTTGTTGCTGGTCAAAGAATATGAACGCAAGTCTGCCCTTCCGCGCTCGGGACTTCATAGGGTATTGGCCGGAGGGCTGCGCGTCGGGATAGCTGCCCTTGCGTTGATTCCTTGCGTAGCATTCGTTTCTGCAGCCGTACCGTTGCCCGTGGTCTACTTGTGTGGGACCACCTTCCGGCAAGTGGAGCCGCTTGGCCATCATTATCAGGTAGGGAACCTGATCGGAATCAGCGGGCAGTGGGCCTACTTGGCTGAAACGACACGAAAATTGAAAAATGGGAAGCCGATTTACAAGGGTAGTTTTATCGCCGTCGTTCCGCTTTCGGCTGTACAGCTTGCCGCCGTAGGCCGTGGAGGTGGGTGCAATGACCTGATCTCGACAGGAGAGCCGCTGAACTCCGGCTACTACGTAAGCAGAAAGCCAAAGGATAAGCCTCACTCACCGCACTGGTTTATCCTGCTAACCGCCGATGCTAATGGGAATACATCGGGGACTGTAGCTTTGGTTGACCGCTATGGGGAGCCCCATCTCAGTCAGACTTTCATCGGCCACGCACATTCACGTTTCGCGGAGCTAACATTCAGCGAAGCAGGGCTGCAGACGGCTGAATATCAAAGCAATTTCATAGATCTTAAAGGCTGCTGGAAATGGTTGAAGGGTATCTCTACCGGGGAACAATGTGTATTCGTCCGGTCCATCGGCGGCCAAGATGTTCAGAAGAGTTGAATCCATGAGTGGCAAGTGAAGTCGGCTCGGGGTGAGGCGCCGGGTTATCGACGGTGACCACCCTGCGATGACACCCACAACTGACACCCACGAGCTTGGATTTCGCTGTACTCATGTGAACTCTGAGAGCACACTGTGCCAGACCATGGACGGGGGCTGGACATCTTGGCGCAGCTTTGCAAGCAGGGGGTCAGGGGTTCGAGTCCCCCCTTAGTCCACCAGGCAAACGATCCGGGCCAGAGCCTGGAATCGTCAGTTGACCACCGACGCTCAGCTCCTGCGCCGCCGCTGGCGGACTCAGGCCTGCGTCTGGTAAGTAGCTTGGGGGCTGAGCGTCCGAACCTGGGGCGTTTGGTACCTTCCGTGGCCCCGAAGCGGAGCAAGAATTTGGCTCGGCAATGCGTCTTCTGCGGATCGGCGGATCTGACTCGCGAGCATGTCCTCCCGGACTGGCTGACCGAGATCGGGCTGGATCCTGAGCCGTCGATCCACCATGTCGGCCCGCTGAACCGGCGTCCTCGCGAGTGGTCTGCGAGGCCCTTCGCGACCACGGTGAAGATGGTGTGCGCCTCATGCAACAACGGCTGGCTCAGCCAGCTGGAAGGCGCAGCGAAACCCGTGATCGCCCCCTTGATCCGCGGCGAGGGCCGCCGTCTGCCCTTCGAGGACCAAGCGCTGATCGCCGCATGGACCTGCAAGACCGCCCTGGTATCCCTCTTGGTCTCCTCAGAGCAAGCCCGGGCGAGCGGCTATGGCGTGCCACCGACCGAGTACACCGCTTTGTACGCTCAGCGGGATCGCGTGGAGCTGTGCCGCCCGAAAACTCGATCACGGGCTTGAACTGCGATCTGGACTGCGCGGCTGATGCGGTGATGGTTGGCTGGCCGGATGCTGCTCAAGATCGTCTGTCTGCTGATGCGCTGGTTATTCGGCCTGGCTGTCCTGGTGTCTCGCGGGGACCGGGCGAAGAACGCCGAGTTGCTAGTGCTCCGGCACGAGAACGCGGTGCTGCGCCGGAACGCCGGCCAGGTACGCTACGAGCCAGCCGACCGGGCCTGGTTCGCCGCGCTCACGCGGTTCATCCCGCGGCGGCGCTGGGCAGAGGTCTTTCCCGTGACGCCCGCGACGCTGCTGGCCTGGCACCGCAGACTCGCCGCCAGGAAATACGACACCAGCAAGCGACGCCGGCCCGGCCGCCCGGCGACTGTCCGGAGTATCGCTCGGCTGGCCGTCCGCCTGGCGCACGAGAACCCGCTCTGGGGCTACCGGCGTATTCACGGCGAGCTGACCAAGCTGGGCGTGACCATCGCGCCATCGACCATCTACGAGATCCTGCGCGCGGCGAGCATCGACCCCGCGCCGCGAAGGATCGGTCCGACCTGGCGGCAGTTCCTGCACGCGCAAGCCGCCGGGATTCTTGCCGTCGACTTTCTTCACGTGGATACTGCCACGCTGACCAGGCTGTACGTGCTGGTGTTCATCGAGCACGGCACCCGCCGGATGCACCTCGGCGGAGTCACCGCCCACCCTACGGGCGAGTGGACGGTGCAGCAGGCCCGCAACCTGGCCCTCGACCTCGGCGAGCGGTTCGGGGACTTCCGGTTCCTGATCCGTGACCGCGGCCCGAACTTCACCGCGTCCTTCGACGCCGTCTTTCAGGCCACCGGCACCACCATCGTGTGCACCGCGGTGCAGGCACCGCGGATGAACGCGATCTGCGAGCGCCTGATCGGCACCCTGCGCCGTGAGGTTCTCGACCGGACCCTGATCCTGAACCAGGTCCACCTGCGCGCCGTCCTGGCCGAGTACCAGGAGCATTACAACACCGCCCGGCCCCATCAGGGCCTCGGACAGCGCGTCCCGGACGTTGACCCTGGTTCGCGCGTCACTGCAGCAGATCCCGGCACGTGCCAGATCCGCCGAAAACCGGTCCTGAGCGGCCTGATCAACGAATACGAGCGAGCCGCCTGAACACGAGAAGGCCCAGGTCAAAGCCGGAATCCAATTTCGAGCGGCACAAGTACGGCAACGCTGTCAGCTAGGCGCGACCCCAACCGGTCACGGCCTACCCAAGCGACCCGCATTGACCGGTCTCGCGTAGTTTGCACCGAAATACGAGACTAGGTCATGGCAGGCAGAACTATAGAGCTGCCAAGACAGGCCCACCAGTAAGGCTATTGTAGCCATACCGGCAGTTGACGAGGCACCTCTGTGGATATAAACCCTCGAATATAACCCCCAAATCTAAATATCAGTTGTGCAATGTTCAGGTAAATTCCGCCACAGCGAATGGAGACGCATGACTAGCACGACCTAATAAATGATCAGCGATTCGCGTGTTCACGCAAAGACACGCCGAAGGGTTTGGCGCGACACCACACCTAAATCTATTCACGGACCTAGGTCAGCCGGATCCAACAGATCGATGCGCTATGGCCCCCAGCTCCGGGTACAGCGATACATGTGTGGAGGGAAGAAAAGATGACTACAGAGGAACCCAGCCCACGTGAGCGGATCCGCGCCAGCCTCGACGCCATCCCTGAGGGAGCGATCGAGGACCCCGGTGAGATCCTCATCGAGTGGCCGATCGCGATCTACACGATCAGCGAGAGTACCACGACGACCTTGAACCTACTTAGAGGAATCCGGTGTGGGAGCAGTAGGGTCCTCGATGTTTCCGGAGGGGGCGTCACGGACGCCAGCGGCGAGGCCGTCATCCGGCTCAAAGACGTAACTTGCGTATTCCGTCCGCCACAAGCAGGTGAGAACTATGAGGTCGCGGGTCCTCCGATAAACGTCCTCGCCACACCGCGCGGACGCGTGGCGACTCATCTGTCGGTCCAGGCATCTCTGCAGCTACAGGATAGAGACGCTGAAATCCAGGTGTTCGCGTGGGATGTGCAGGGCCAGCCTGTCGCGGGAGCAGCTTTCTACTGGCGATGCACGGTCGCCCTCATAGAAAACGTCGGTTGACACGGCACGACTCACACGTCCCCCTGGCCGAAAGCCAGTAATGCCCAGCCGCGCTCCGTCCGGCTCTCGCGTTGGCAGATTCCCAGCCCATGCATGCTCAGCCGGGCTGCTGGCGATCGTGCCGTCGCCGTTGACACCTATAAACCAGTTTGGAGCCTTGTGGCGGCCGACGGAGATTTGCGGGTCGAGCTGGTGGAGGTTGTAGCTGTGATTGTGGAGTATCCTCGCGGCCCGCTCGGCTTCACCATCCCACCAGGTGACCTTTCCAGGGGGCTGAACCCTTCGGTCAACTTGCCGCCGGTCGTGATGAATTGAGTCTGACGGTGCGTAGCTCGCCGTCGGTGCGCAGCAGCTGTCCGGTGACGAATCCGCCACGTAGCTCATCGGGCATGTCTCGCCATAGGACCAATAGGCGGCCACGGGGAAGGCGCCTGGCGGGCTCATGGCAGAGGCCTCCGCGGCTGGCTAACATCCGGCCAGTTCATATCCTCCATACCCTTCCGGAACAAGCGGGCTGCCGCCAGTCTGGTCCTGTTGATCCGTGTTGGGCTGAGGGATTGGAGCCGGGTGATCTGGGCACCAGGTCGCAACAAGGCTCAGAGCCTGGTCGTGTCCGCCCTGTACGAGCTGGGGAAAGCTGCGCTTATTGAGCGCGAGGCTGTCCTGGCAGGCGGGCTGCTCGGCGCGGACAAGAACGCCACCCTTGCCCAGCTGCGGGTTGACCCTTCCCCGGTACTTGACGGTCAGTGTCGATGCTGTCTTGTTGGCCATGGCTGAGCGTGGGCTGATCCCTGTCGTGGAAGGCCTGTCCCCGCTGGAAGCCTGTGCTGGTCGAATACTCGGCCACTGGGCTTGACCTGGGACTTAGGACGCCGACACCATCAGCGCTCGTGTGTGTCGCGCTCGCCTATCGACTGCTGGTGACAGCGATCTCCTGGCTCGCGCTGCTGACGCGGTCCTCGGCGTCCAAGCACGCGGAGATCCTCGCGCTGCGGCACGAGGTCACCGTGCTGAGCCGGACGAACCCGAGGCCGAAGCTGTCGTGGGGTGACAGAGCCGTGCTCGCGGTGCTCGCCCGGATCCTGCCACGGGCGCTGCGCGCCCATCGGATCGTGACGCCGGGCACGCTGCTGCGCTGGCACCGCGCCCTGGTCGCGGCGAAATGGCGCCAGCCGAAGCCGCCGGGGCGCCCGCCGATGCCGGACGAACTGGTCGCTTTGATCCTTCGCTTGGCGCGGGAGAACCGTCGCTGGGGCGTAGTCAGAATTCAAGGCGGGTTGCGCCGGCTCGGGCACCGGGTCGCCGCCTCCACCATCCGCAAGATCCTTCGATGGCACCAGATCCCGCCGCCGGCCTCAGGTGACGAGGCATGGCGGGCCTTCCTGCGCGCTCACGCAAGCACGCTGCTGGCCACAGACTTGTTCCATGTCGACTGCGCGGTGACGCTGCGTCGGCTGTATGTGGCGTTCGTCATCGAGCTCGAGTCCCGCCGGGTGCACCTGCTCGGGATCACGGCACATCCGACCGCCGCTTGGGTCACCCAGCTCGCTCGCAAGCTGGCCTGGGAGCTCGACGAGACCGGGCACCGGTTCATGTACCTGATCCGGGACCGGGACGCGAAGTTCACGGACGCGTTCGACGCCGTATTTGCCTCGATCGGGATCGACGTGGTCAAGACAGCGCCACAGACACCCCGGATGAACGCGTTCGCGGAGCGGTTCATACGCACCGTCCGGGCCGGGTGCACCGACCGGATGCTCATCGTGGGCCAACGTCATCTGCGCGCCGTCCTGGACGAGTTCATCGAGCACTACAACGCCGGCCGCAGCCATCAAGGCCAGGGTATGGGCCTGCGGGCGCCGAACGACGACCCCTGCGTGATCGCCTTCCCCGCGCCGACCGCGCGAATCCAACGTCGAACGGTCCTCGGAGGTCTCATCCACGAGTACCAGCAAACCGCCTGAAGCTGCAGGTCACACACGGTGGCCGAGTTCTCGACCACTACAGGCCACCACGAGCCAGCAAACGGCCCGGCGGCAAATCCGACCCAGCCGATGCGGCCAGGGCCGCGCGTGACGCCCTGGCCGCCGGCAAGCTCGCCCAGCCACGCGCTGACGGCGCTCGCGAGGCGCTGCGCATCCTGCTGGCCGCCCGCTGCCAGGCAACCACGGCACGCACCGCCGCGGTCAACACATTCAAGGACCTCATCCTGGGCGCACCCGACCGCCTGCGCCAGCAGCTGCGCGGCCTGAGCATGCCACGCCAGACCGCCCGCTGCCGCGCCCTGCGAGTGCACGCCAGCCAGCCCGTCGCCGAGCAGGTCCTGCACGCCGAGCTGCGCCGCCTAGCCACCCACATCAGAGCCTGGGACCAGGAACTACGGGCCAGCAAGGCCCAGCTGCACCAGCTCGTCGCCCAGGTGATGCCCGTGCTCTTGGACCAGCCCGGCGTCGGGCCGATGAGCGCCGCGCAGCTGCTGGTCTCTGGTCGCACCCAGGCCGGTGCCGATCCGAAGCCGCCTTCGCCACCCTCGCCGGAGTCAGCCCGCTACCCGCATCCTCAGGCAAGATCACCAGGCAGCGGCTCAACCCCTTCGGCGACCGGCAGCTCAACCGCACCCTGCACGTCATCATCGGCTGGCGGATGCTCCACCACCGCCCGACCCAGGCCTACCTCGCCCGCCGGGCCGGCCACAAAACCGATCGCGAAATCCGCCGCTGCCTCAAGCGCTACGCGCCCGCGGCCTCTACCGCCTCATGGAGACAGCCGCAAGGACTTGACAGCCCATAGAAGCGTCAGTTGGCGGGCGACCCCGCCGCGCATGAGTCGAGGGAGGACGATCCCCCGCGGGCAGCCAGGTGGCTGCGTGCCGTCGGCGCTGTCGTCGGGTCGTCGGGTCGTCGGTCGGGTCGTCGGGTCGGCCGGTGAGAACTTTTCTACATTTTCGAGGGCGCGCGGAGCGCGCCGGGCCGGGCTGCCCCGCTGATCTTGGAAGCGCCTCCGCGACCGCCCCGCTGACTGGCGGCGGCGCAGCATCGGCCCGTAGTTGGATGGCCTCACCGGGGAATCGCGGGCGCGCCGGGCCCTGGCTGCCTTCCTTTGCCCCTTCGGGGCACGTCGGCGCCGTCGCGCACTCGGTCCCGGCAGCCGCTGCACGGGCACCCCGCCGCCAGTTCAGCGTTGGCGCGGAGTTGCAAGAGCGGTCATCCCTCCAGCGCCGCATCGTGAAGCCTCGGAAGAATCGCGGTCAAGGGCGGTCGCTGCGCTCGTGTCGCTACGCGATCCCTTCGGGCCCCCGGACCGCGAGTCTTGCCGAGGATTCAAGCGGCGCCTATCGAAGGGATGGCAGGCCCCGAACGCCGCCAGAACCCTGGACGCAGGGCGGAAGGTTCTCCCTCACCGTCTGTTCCAACCCCGCTCGTCGAAGATCCCATTGCGCTATGAATTGGTTTTCACTCAGCAACAAGAGATGATCCAGCTCCAAGCGATCAGTTGGCAAATCGTACATGGGAGAACCCGGTGTCGTACGGTACGTCCAGCGCGCAACTGCTCCAGCTTATGAGCGCGAAGACCCGGCTGACCGACGCGTGCAAGCCCTTGTACCCAGCTCCGCCCCTGTGCAACAGTTGCAGCTAGTGTGCTGGTGGGGAGGGGGTTGTCGACGGTAACGCTTGATCTTGAGGTGCCGGCCGAAGTCGGCGCTCCATGACTTCAAAGGCCTGCCTGCGCAACTCGGGGACCGGTGAAAGACGGGGTGAACAAGTCACTGATGTTGTCCACGAAATGATCGAGACGGCCGATCTGGGATACGTTCGACGCTTCGTCAGTGTCAGCGACGTAAAGGATGCAGGAAGGGCCATGACACTAACAGTGTTTGGGGGCTCTGTTTGAGCCTTGAGGGTGACAACCAAATCTGGCGCTATACTCCGGCCAATGCTCGAGTCACCGTGGCAGCGGCTGTGGATGCCCGGCGCGCGCGACCTTTGCTGAAGATCCCTCTTGCACGAGTGTTTGATACGGCGACATCGTTTGGATTGTTCGTTGCCCTGATCGCGACGGGCCTAGGAATATATCAATTCGTAAAAGGCTCAGCGGGGCTGATTCTCGGCACTGTTGTTGTAGTTCTTGGCAACGCTTTCGGCCTGTTCTCAATCCCGCACAATGCGCGTACCGTGCGGCTGTCCATGCGGAAATCGCGCGCATTGAAAGCCTATATCAAGATCGACTCACGCTCCGACAAGCAGCCCCTCGATGCTCGGGCGATCGCCGTCTATAAGAGAATGATCCTTGAGGGACCCTTCGAGCACGCTTCAGCAGCGGTTTTCGTTCTTTTTGAAGAACTTGCTGGACCCCAAGCCCTGATCGATGAAGTCGTGCACGAGCGCTCGCCAGTGTGGCCCGCTTTTTTGTATTATCGTGCCAGCTTTCCAACCTCCGATAGGCCAGCGCAGGAGCGAAAGCTATTTCTTGAGCGGACGTTTGCGACTGCGCACCCTGTCTGGGCAACTGTCGCGGCTTGCCAGCTCCTGGATACTCTGAACATGGTGGCCGACGAGGAGCGAGTCCGAGAGCTCACCGAGTGGGTCAAGACGGAGGGGGATCGCGGAGTTGCAATTGAGTGTGTCTATTACAAGTACGCACCTAATGTAAAGCGTCCCATAGTGGCGTCGGCACCGTCGCGCCCGGCCGAAACGCCAAGGCCGGCTCCCGTGGCACCATCCGCCCCGATGCCGCGACCCTCGGCAAGTGGACCAGCTCACTCGGGACTGGCACCGTGGCAAGGCCGCGGCAAAATGATGTTGAGTGTTCTCTGGGCGCTTCTGCCCATAGTGTCGCTCGGTATCCTCACGCCCATCCCGTTCGCCTATGCCGCTGTCAAGCTCCGCAACCGGAAGTTGTGGTTGATCAGCGCCGCCTATGGTTTCACCTCGCTGGCCTTGTGGATACTTTTGACAATATCAGATAGCAGAAGTTGGAAACCCACTCACGGAATCATGCTTGCTATCTTGTACGCGGTTGCCCTGCTCGCCACTTTCCATGCGTTCCGGTTGCGTCACCGCGTCTTTACTTTGCCTTCACCGCCGAGGACCAAGGCACAGGAGGAGCTGGCTCGCAAGGACCAAGCCCGCAAGGGACGGGAGGAGCAAGCCCGCAGGGCCCGCGAAGGAAAAGCCGAGCGGCAGGCCCGGGAAAAGGCTGAGCGGCAGGCCCGGCCCGAAAGTCTTTTCAAGGGCAAAGCGACCAAGCGCTTCTTTCTATCGTTCCACCAGCACTGCGATCTTACAATTACCACCGCCGGAATAGAGTTTGCCGACTACCAAGATAGTAAGTACTCGTTTACGATATCATCCTCCCAATTGAGAAATGCATCAATTAGAAATGCCTATTTGAGTAATACTGATCTCATATTGAGACTTACAACCGGACAGAAGTACAACATCGAGCTGAATACTGAGTTCGACAGAGAGCTGGTGAAGGAAGCAATATCCCGGCTCTTGTTCCTTGTGAGTTGAACATTCGGTGCATGGCACTACACGACGACAATCGAGGTATGCCAGGCCAGGTTGTTTCTAGCCTTGATGTTTCGTGATCTTGATCTGTGTGGCTGAGGCTGTGGCGGGCGGCCGTTTTCGGCGCCTGGCCGTGCCTGGGTTCCCGGCTGTCGCGCCGGGCGGGCGGGGTTCCACGGGCCCTCGGGTTGTCCTTCCTGGTCGTAGGGCGGTTCGGGCTGGCCAGCCAGTTCAGGAAGTCGTGGGTGCCGCCGCCGGAGTCGGTGCGGATCAGCACCCGGCGCCGGGCCTGGCGGGGCACCTGGGCGAGAGCGAGCTTGGTCACCGCGATGTGCTCGGCCGCGGTGTTCGATCCGGCGTAGCCAGCGCGCAGCAGGATCGCCAGCGGTTCCCCGCCCGCCCCACTGCCGTGGTGGACGAACGCGGCGAGAGAATGGAACCCGTAGGTATTCTTCCACGTGGGAGCGGCCTTCTCCTTCTCTGAGTGCGCGAGTACGATCGTCGCGTCGAGGTCGACTGGGATCAGAGACCCGTCCGCGCCGGGCGCGCGCTCGCCGGCCAGCGCCCAGGCCCGCTCCCGGGCGGCAGCGGGTGATCCGCGGCGTGATCGCCAGACCTTCCGCCGTTACGTCACCGAGGAGTGGCTGCCCAACCACGTGATCGAGGTCAGCACCCGGGAGAGCTATACCTACCAGGTCAACAAGCACATCCCGCCGTGGTTCGGCCCGATGCGGATGAACGAGATCATGCCCAGCACCGTCCGCGAGTGGGTGACTGACCTCCAGGCGAAGGGCGTCAGCGCAGCGACCATCCAGAAGGTCCGGTTCATCCTGAGCGCAGTCTTCACCGCGGCCCTGAACGATGTGACGTACCTCCACCCGTGCAAGGGCGTGAAGGCGTGAAGACCCCAACCGTCCGCAAGAAGTCGCTGAAAATCATCACGCCGGAACAGTTCGATGTTATCTACGAGGCGATCGCTGAGCCAATACTGAAGCTGCTCGCCGAGACTGACATAGAGACCGGGCTCCGGTGGGGAGAACTAACAGAACTACGCGTGAAGGATCTCGGCAGAATTACTCGTGTGCTTACAATCAGCCGCGCCGTGGTGCAGGTTGATCCGAAGTTCCACCCGGAAGGCGGGCGGTTCCTGGTCAAGGAATACCCCAAGGACGGGGAATACCGCTCCTTGAAGCTCAGTGCGCAATTGGCGAGCAAAATCAGCAGTCACATCAGCGATGTCGGCCTCGGCCCAGAGGACCTGATCTTCCCGATGCCACCGCAGGACTCCCCCGCCGCCCGCTTGCGCGCCGTACCCAACTTGGCCGCCCTCGGCTTCACCAAACCGAACGCCATCGGCCGCCAGTACCGGCACGGCACGATGAGCGGCTACAACGCGGGCAAATGCCGCTGTTCGGGGCGTGGAAGCAACGGTGTGAGGTCAATGGGCACCGGCCTGGCTCGGTCCACAGCTTCGGGCCGCAACCTGCGGGCGGTCATCCCGGGGCTGCGGGTCATCCGCCCCCGAGATGGGGAAAACCGTGAGCGTCGCTACGTTGGCCTATCGGTGAGTTACAACTACATTGGCGCGGACCGCGGACCATCGCGGACCGAGGCACCTGAGGCACCTGAGGTCCACGATGGTCCGCGTCCCAGCTCATTGTTGTTCCAACTGGAATACATGGTGTGCCACGGGTTGCTAGACGCGGCCCTGGTGGCCGCAGGCATCACCACACACCCCACCTGCGACCCGGGGATGCGCCGGTCAGGTCTTGCGGACGGCGCTGGTGAAGCCGGCGATGAACAGCGCCGCGAATACCCACGCCAGGAGCTGCAGCACCCAGCCTGCTGCGGTCAGCCAGGCAGCGGTCACACTGGCCGAGTCCGTGGCCAGGTCGCAGTGATCGCGGGCCACGCTCTTGCCGATGGGCAGGTTGAGGTCCAGCCCCACACTGGCTTGCTGCAGCAGTGTGCACGGCCGGCCCGGGGTGGCGGTGTTGCTGGTCTGCGTGAGCCCGCCGTGCGAGCCGAGCCCGATCGCGAGTACGCAGGACAGCGCCACCACTCCGGCGAGGAACAGCAGCGCCCGCCAGGGCTGGTAGCCGTACCCGAGGGTGACCTTGGTGATCCGGCCCCACCACAGCTCCGGCCAGCGGGGGTGGGTGCGGGCGAGCTGGTCGTCCCGCTGGGCCATCAAGGTCTCGCGGACCTGCCGTTCGTCGCCCAGCGCCCGGTACCCAGAGGCCAGCTGTTGATACGGCTGAGCCGCGTAGCCTGGAGTGCCCTCCCGCAGCAGCCGCAGCCAATCCCGGGCAGAGATCGGCTCGGGCACACCGGCGTAGGTCAGCCCATCTACCGCCAGTCGGCCCTGCGGATCGGCCACGTGGTCCAGCCGCGCCGGTTCGAACATGAGGGTCCCGCCCACTCGCGCACGGGTCAGGTCCACCGCCACGCCGGCGCCGCCGCCGGTGGCGGTGAACTCGCCGGTTAGGAGCATGCCCTGATCTACCTGCAGGCTGTCGGCACTCAGGGCAGGGCCGGAGCCGTTGACCAAGGTCGCCCCGGTGCAGTCCAGCTGGCCGCCGATGTGGGCGCCGACCAGGCTGATCGCGCCGTCCTCGGCGACGCCGGTGGCGGTGAACCCGTCGGTTAGGAGCATGCCCTGATCGACCTGCAGGCCGTTGGCATTCAGGGCGGTCCAGAGGTCGTTGCGCAGGGTCGCCCCCTGGCAGGACAGCTGACCGCCGATGTGGGCACCGAAGAGGCTAACCGCGCCGGACACGCCGGTACCGGTGGCGATGAACCCGCCGGCAAGGAACATGTGCTGATCGACCTGCAGGCCGTTGGCGTTCAGGGCGGGGCCGGAGCCGTTGACCAGGCTCGCCCCGGTGCAGTCCAGGGCGCTGCCGATGTGGGCGCCGTTCAGGTGGACCGCGCCGGACTCGCCGGTACCGGTGGCGCTGAACCCGCTGCGGAGGAACATGCCCTGATCTACCTGCAGGCTGTCGGCACTCAGGGCGGGGCCGGAGCCGTTGAGCAAGGTCGCCCCGGTGCAGTCCAGCTGGCCGCCGATGTGGGCGCCGACCAGGTGGACCGCGCCGGACTCGCCGGTACCGGTGGCGCTGAACCCGCTGCGGAGGAACATGCCCTGGCCGACCTGCAGGCCGTTGGCGTTCAGGGCGGGGCCGGAGCCGTTGACCAGGCTCGCCCTCTCGCAGGACAGCTGGCCGCCAACGTGCGCGCCGACCAGGACGACCGCGCCGGACTCGCCGGTACCGGTGGCGCTGAACCCGTCGGCAAGGAACATGTGCTGATCGACCTGCAGGCCCCCGCCGCCGTGCAGGGCGGGGCCGGAGCTGTTGACTAGGCTCGCCCCCTCGCAGTCCAGCTCGTCGCCGACGTGCGCGCCGACCAGGCTGACCGCGCCGGACTCGCCGGTACCGGTGGCGGTGAACCCGCCGCGGAGGAACATGGTCCGGTCGACCTGCAGGCTGTTGGCGTTCAGGGCGGGCCCGGAGCCGTTGACCAGGCTCGCCCCGTCGCAGGACAGCTGGCCACCGATGTGGGCGCTGCGCAGGCTGACGGCGCCGGATTCGCCGGCGCCGGTGGCGGTGAACCCGGGATCCAGGAACATGCCCTGGTCGACTTGAAGGCCACCGGCGTTCAGGGCGGGCCCGGAGCCGTTGACCAGGCTCGCCCCCTTGCAGGACAGCTGGCCGCCGATGTGGGCGCCGAACAGGCTGACAGCGCCGGACTCGCGAGTACCGGTGGCGCTGAACCCGCCGGTCAAGAAAACGCCCTGATCAATCTGCAGGCCGCTGGCGGACAGGGCGGGGCCGGAGTCGTTGCACAGGCTCGCCCCCTCGCAATACAGGGAGGCGCCGAGGTGGGCGCCGCGCAGGCTGACCGCGCCGGACTCGCCTGTACCTGTGGCGCTGAACCCGGCGGTAAGGAACACGTCCTGGTCGACCTGCAGGCCGGTGGCGTCCAGGGCGGGGCCGGAGTCGTTGCGCACGCTCGCCCCCTCGCAGGACAGCTGGCCGCCGATGTGGGCGCCGAACAGGCTGACCGCGCTGGACTCGGCGTGCCCGGTGATCACTGTCCTGCCCAGGGCGAGCACATTGCAGGTGAGACGCTCGGCGTCCAGGGGTGGCTCGGCGGGGTGCTCGAGCAGGCATCCGATCAGGGCGACGAAAGCCAGGTGGGCATCCCGGGCGAGGAGGCCTTCCTCGAGGAGGCAATCGGTCAGCTCGAAGTTCACGTCCGTACTGAGGTTCTCCAGGTCAAGCCGGCCGGTGATCCTGGCCCCCCGAAGCTGCAGCCCATGGGGGTCGGGGTCGACCGCGAGCCGTCCCCGCAGGATGTCCCGGATCACGCTCGCCCGGCAGATCCGGGAATCGCCCCACGACCGCATCGCGGCCTCGTCAATCTCCTCATCGCCGACGGCCAGATCGAGCAATTCCCCGCGGCTGACGTGATCGACGAGGGACTGTTCCACCGAGGTCAGTCCTTCACTGGCTGGGGCCTTAGTGACCACACAGGCACCCTAACTCGACGCACTGCTTAAGGGAGGTCCCCGTCTCAGCGATTCTGGATGTGTTCCACGCTGAACCGGTCGGCCACCGCACCAGCCGGATCAACGACACACACGGCATGGTCGGCGCTGGCCCAGTCGATCCCGGCAGTGACCCCGCCCGGCGGGGTATCCGGCCGGGCAGCACGGGCATACTTCATCACAGCCTCCTCGCTGCTAGCCCAGTGGGGAGGCACCCTTGTGCACGGTTCCGGGACGCGGCAGCCAGTGGTCTCACTGATCGGCGCTCACCTGCGCATACAGCCCTG
>Ga0070713_100001301_pt1 | contig 15977 bp, 11 predicted proteins | sample LARL82metaG_FD_65465 | JGI IMG/M metagenome (GOLD analysis project Ga0070713, IMG submission 65465) | Corn, switchgrass and miscanthus rhizosphere microbial communities from Kellogg Biological Station, Michigan, USA - LAR L8-2 metaG | ecosystem: Host-associated > Plants > Roots > Rhizosphere ...
CGCGGGCTTCGGTGCCTCGGCGCGAACGGGCTCGGCGCGCGGCTGTTCCGTGGCTCGCTCGATGACGTCAGGCTTGCTGATCACGCCACCGCGGCCGGTTCCGGGAATGCTCGCCAGGTCGACCCCTTGCTCCGCCGCGATGCGCTGGGCGGCGGGCGACGCCCGAACGTCGGCTGCAGGGCTCGCGGGCGGTGGGGGAGACCCTGGCGGCGCCTTCGCTGGTGCGGCAACTGGCGCCGCAGCAGGCGCCGCAGCAGGCGCGGCGGCCGTCTTTGCAACCGCCCCTTCGTCGATCTCGGCGAGCAGATCGTCGACCTTGACCACGTCCCCTTCGGCGTGCGCGCGCTTCGTCAACACGCCGGCCGTCATCGCCGGCACCTCGACCGTGATCTTGTCCGTCTCGAGCTCCACGAGCGTGTCGCCGACGGCGATCGCGTCGCCCTCGTTCTTGAGCCAGCGAGACACCGTGGCCTCGACGATCGATTCTCCGAGCGGGGGTACTTTGATGGCGGTCATTCGAAGACGTTAGGTTGAAGCGACTGGCCTGAATATAACGGCGGCTCCCCCTTCCCAGTGCAAGCACTCACGATCTCTGGCCACGGCGCGTTGGATCGCGTCGAGTGTCGCGACGATCTGCCGATCCCCGACATCGTCGGCGCCACCGACGTGCGCATTCGCGTCCGCGCTGCCGCGCTCAACCATCTCGATCTGTTCGTCGTGCGCGGCCTTCCCGGCGTCACGATCGTTCCGCCGTGGATCCTCGGCGCCGACGCCTGCGGTGTGATCGACGTGGTCGGACGCGACGTCATCGGGTTGTCGGCCGGCGATCTCGTGATCGTCAACCCCGGGCTGAGCGATCGAACGTGCCAGTATTGCCTCGCTGGTGAACAGCCGCTGTGTCCGCGTTTCCGTCTGCTCGGCGAGCACGCTCCGGGGACGATCGCCGAATACGTCGTGGTTCCCGCGACCAACGTGCGGGCGATTCCGCCGAATATCTCGGTCGAGCACGCGGCAGCGTTCACGCTCACGACGCTCACCGCATGGCGCATGGTCATGTCTCGCGCCCGCGTGCAGGCCGGCGAGGACGTGCTGATCTGGGGCATCGGGGGCGGCGTCGCGCTCGCCGCATTACAGATCTGTAAACAACTCGGCGCGCGTGTGTGGGCCGTGTCGAGCAGCGACGACAAGTTGAAGCGCGCGGGGACCGTGGGCGCCGACGAACTGCTCAACCGCAACGACGTCGACGTCGCGGCGGTGATCCGCGACCGCACGGCGAAGCGCGGCGTCGACGTCGTGATCGACAACGCCGGTGCCGCGACGTGGAATCAGTCGTTGCGCGCGCTCGGCCGGCGCGGCCGGCTCGTGACCTGCGGTGCGACATCGGGGCCGATCGTCGAGACCGATGTGCGACGCTTGTTCTGGAACCAGTGGACGATCATGGGCTCGACCATGGGCAACGACGCCGAGTTCGATGCCGTCGTCAGCGAGTTGATTGCCGGCCGGCTGCTTCCGATCGTCGACAGCGTGTTTCCACTCGCGGAAGGACGCGCGGCCTTCGAGCGATTGCAGCGCGGCGAGCAGTTCGGCAAAGTCGTCGTGCGCGTCTCGTGAGCGACGAACACGCGCGCTTCGATCCCGAGGAGGAGCGTGCGATTCGCGAGCATCACGCGCGTGGTACGCCCGCGATTTGCCCGCGCGACGGGACGACCATGACGGTACGCAGCATCGGGGGAGGGTCGTTCGGCCTGGGGTATGCGCGGAGCCGCCAATGGCTGATCTGTCCGACGTGCAAGCGAAGCGTGATCTTCGACGTGAAGAGGGGAACGAGAAACTGAAGTTGGTGGCTGGTGACTGGTTGCTGGTTGCTGGCAACTGCACAACCACGAGTGACCAGCAACCAGCAACCGGGGAAAGAATTGGGGTCAGACTCCAATTAGCCGTTCGAACGCAACTGAAGTCGAACCACAATTGGAGTCTGACCCCAATTCATCCGAATTCATCGCAACCAGCAACCAGCAACCAGCAACCAGCAACCAGCTAGATTCTCGGCTATGCAACAGGACACCACGAACTTCAGCGACCGGCTGCAGGTGAGCGTCGCCCAGGTCTTGGGGCAGACCCTGCCCGCGCTGCTCGGTGCCCTGGTCATTCTCTTCGCCGGCTACCTGCTCGCGAAGGTGCTCGAGAAGCTGACGGAGCGCGGACTGCGGCGCGTTCGTCTCAACCACCTGCTCGAGCGCGGCGGTGTGATTCAGGCCGTCGAGCGTTCCGGCACGCACGTGAATCCCACGCGCGTGCTCGCGAATCTCGTCTTCTGGCTGGTGATGTTCACCGTCATCCTGCTGGCGGCGAACGCACTCGGTCTCGACTCGTTGGCGAACGTCGTGTCGACGCTGGTGAGCTACATCCCGAGCGTGATCGCGGCGATCGTCATCATCCTCGTCGGGATCGTGCTGGGCGGATTCGTCGGCGGGTTGATTGCGGCGTCGGCGGGGGCCGTGCACGGCGGTCGCGCGCTCGCGCGGATCGGCCGCGGCGGTGTCATGGTGCTCGCCATCTTCATGGCGCTCCAAGAGCTCGGCATTGCGACCGACATCGTGACGACGGCGTTCGCGATTCTGTTCGGTGCGATCGCGTTGGCGCTGGCGCTGTCGTTCGGCCTGGGCAACCGCGACCTCGCGGGCGAGATCACGCGCGAATGGTACGAGCGCTACCGCCGGGAGCGGGCGGAATCGTTGAAACGGGAGCAAGACGAGGAGGCTGCCGCCGATGCGGAGATGATCGCCGAGGAGGCGAACGATCGGCGCGCGTCGAACGTGAATCGCGAGCCGCCGGCGTGAGCGATTCCCCGGGATTTGTTCGGGGGCTGGATTCGGCGCGCTGATCGAGCCGCCTGAGGCGATCTAAGCTTCTGCGAGTAAACGATTTACAAAGTGGATCACCGGTTGCCTTTCGCTGAGTTTTCGGGTACATTTCGAGGTCTGTAACAGCCCCGAGAATTTCCCGACCAATGACTGCTCCGAACAACCGCGAACGGATCCTTCCGCGCCTCATCGACGACGAGATCAAAGAGTCGTTCATCAACTACTCGATGAGCGTCATCGTGTCGCGCGCGCTGCCCGATGTGCGCGACGGCCTCAAGCCCGTGCATCGCCGCGTGCTCTACGCGATGAACGATCTCAACCTCGTTCCGGGACGTCCGTACAAGAAGTGCGCGACGGTCGTCGGCGACGTACTCGGCAAATATCATCCGCACGGCGACTCGTCGGTCTACGATGCGCTCGTGCGCATGGTGCAGGAGTTCTCGCTCCGATATCCACTGATCGACGGGCAGGGCAACTTCGGTTCGGTCGACGGTGACAACGCGGCCGCGTATCGATACACCGAGTCGCGCCTGATGCCGATCGCGATGGAAATGTTGGCGGACATCGATAAGAACACCGTCAACTACATCCCGAACTTCGACGACAATCTCGAGGAGCCGTCGGTTCTTCCGGCGGGCATCCCGAATCTCGTCGTCAACGGATCGTCGGGCATTGCCGTCGGCATGGCGACGAACATTCCGCCGCACAACCTGCGCGAAGTCGTCACGGCGATCGTGCACATGATCGACAATCCGGACGCGACGCCCGGTGACCTCCGCAAATTCATCAAGGGTCCGGATTTCCCGACCGCGGCGTATATCTACGGTCGCGCCGGCATTCGCGATTATCAGGAGACCGGACGCGGACGCATCATCATGCGCGCGCGAGCGGTCATCGAGGAGAAGGAATCCTCGAACAAGTCGCAGATCGTCATCACGGAGTTCCCGTATCAGGTGAACCCGGCCAAGCTCGAGAAGGACATCGCCGAGCTGGTTCGCGACAAGAAGCTCGAGGGCATCTCGGATCTGCGCAACGAGTCCGACCGCGACGGCCAGCGCTTGGTGGTCGAGCTCAAGCGCGATGCCATTCCGCGCGTTGTGCTCAATCAGCTCTACAAGCACACCGTGATGCAGTCGACGTTCGGCGTCATCATGCTGGCGCTCGTGCCCGATGCGCGCACCGGCAGCCTCGTGCCGAAGGTCATGCCGCTCAAGGAAATCCTCGAGCACTACATCGCGCACCGGCACGAAGTCATCGTCCGCCGCACGCAGTACGATCTCGACAAGGCGGCCGAGCGCGAGCACATCCTCGAGGGCCTCAAGATCGCCGTCGACAACATCGACGAAGTGATCAAGGTCATTCGCAAGGCGCCCGACACGCCGACCGCAAACGGGCAGCTGCAGAAGCGATTCAAGCTCTCGGAACGTCAGTCCGAGGCGATCCTCAACATGCGGCTCGCCAAGCTCACTGGCCTGGAGATCGAGAAGCTCGAGGAAGAGCTGAAAGAAGTGCAGGCGTTGATCAAGGACCTCAAGGCGCTCCTCGCGTCGAAAGAAGCGCGTATGACAGTTCTCAAAGACGAGCTGCTCGAGATTTCGCGGAAGTACGGCGACGAGCGCCGCACCGAGATCACGAGCGACGAAGGCGAGTTCACGATCGAAGACCTGATCGCCGAGGAGGAGATGGTCGTCACCATCTCGCACTCGGGCTACATCAAGCGCACGTCGGCGTCGACGTACAAGAAGCAGCGACGAGGCGGGCGCGGAAACAACGGCGCCACGCTCAAGGACGAAGATTTCATCGAGCATCTCTTCGTCGCGTCGACGCACGACTACGTGCTCATCTTCACCGACGACGGCCGCTGTTTCTGGCTCAAGGTGCACGAGATCCCGCAGGCGGGCCGCGCGGCCAAGGGAAAACCGATCGTCAACATGATCAACGTGACGCCCGACACGACCGTCTCGGCGATGGTCACCGTGCGCGAGTTCCCGGACGATCAGTTCCTGCTCTTCGCGACCAAGAAGGGCACGGTCAAGAAGACGGCGTTGTCACAATACTCGAATCCTCGCGCCACCGGCATCAAGGCGATCAAGGTCGAGGAAGGCGATGAGTTGATCGACGTCCAAGTCACGACGGGCACGAACGACATCGTCCTCGCGACGCGTCACGGCTTGTCGATCCGCTTCCACGAGCAGGATGCACGCGAGATGGGCCGCGACACGACCGGCGTGAAGGGCATCGAGCTCGGTCCGCGCGATGAACTGATCGGCATGGTCGTCATCAAACGCGAGGCCAACCTGTTGGTCGTGACGGAGAAGGGGATGGGCAAGTGCTCGCCGATCGACGAATACCGCGTGCAGAAGCGCGGTGGTAAAGGAATCATCACTGTTCACCGGACTGACAAGACCGGCGACGCCGTCTCGATCAAGGAAGTGCTGCCGGACGATGAGCTGATGCTCATTACGAAACAAGGGATCGCTATCCGCATGCCGGTGAAGGGGATACGAGTCGCCGGGCGCAACACGCAAGGCGTCAAGCTGGTGAACCTCGAGTCGAATGACTTCGTCATGGACGTGGCGCGCGTGGTGCCGGACGACGACACCGAGCTCGGAGAGGACGCGGGCGAGCCGGCTGGTGTCGGCCCCGAGATCGACGACGAGGAGTAGCCGAATAGATCACAAGCACAGGGCCGGCGTCTAACGCCGGCCCTGTCGCATGCGTACCCAAGTCGTTGTGCGCATGCAACAGTGCACATTGCAAATCTTTCCGACTGACGAACGCTGCTGTACGTTAGACAGTCCAGCGCTGTGGTCCGATGGCTTCCCCTGATCTCATTCATCGAGATGACGAATCGATGGCCCTCAGTCCAGTGACGATGAGGGTCACGCAAGAGCTCCCCATGGTATCGGTGGAGCTCGGAGAGGCCCTGCTCCTCGAGCAGGCGAATCTCCGACGCGAGGTGCTGTTGTGGCAGCGGTGGGTGCGATACCTCGCGCTCGGCGCGATGGTGCTGCTGTCGTTGTTCTTCAGCTCGACGATGCAGGATGCGCTTACGCCGCTCACGCTGCTCGCCGGCGGATACATCGGCGTCGTGTTCTCGACCGCGTGGGCACTCGAACGAACGCCGTCGCGCGCCGTTCAACGCTGGATTCCGTCGCTGCTGCTGATGACCGACATCGCCGCGCTGGCGGGCTTCGTTTATCTCACCAGCGCACCGCAGCAGTTTCATCGCATTCTGCTGCTCGGCTTCCTCTCGATCCAACTCGGCGTCTTCTACTTCGGGCGAGCGCAAGGCACGCTCGCCGCGGTGTTGACGATCGGCGCGTACTTGCTGTTTGCGCTCGGCATGCCGGCGTTCGTTCCCGGTCCGCGTCCGGCGACGGTCGCCATCGCGTTCAACGTCACGCTGTTCGCGATGCTCAGCGCCGTCCTCATTTACACGTTCGGCAGCTTCCGCGAGCGCATGGACGCGCTGCGCATGTACTGCAAAGTCGTCGAGCGCGGCGAAGCGGCAACGCTCCCACAGCTCGGCGCCGAGCGATGGCCGGACGAGCTCACGCTGCTCGCGCGCAGCTTCCAAGCGATGCACGTGCGGCTGGCCGAGCAAATCGGCAGCGATCCGCTCACGGGCTGCATGAATCGCCGCTCGCTCGAGGCTCGGTTGCGGTCCGATCTGCGTCAGGCGCGCCGCCGCGGCTCAACGGTTGCGGTTGTCGCGGTCGACCTCGATCACTTCAAGGAAATCAACGATTCGCGCGGGCATCCCGTTGGTGACATCGTGCTGCAACAACTGGCGGGTATCATGAAGGTCACAGCCCGCGACACCGACTCGGTGGCGCGGTTCGGCGGCGATGAGTTCGTGATCATTCTCCCGGACACGGGCTGGCAGGGCGCGCTCACGTTCGCCGAGCGCCTGCGGCGGTGCGTCGACGAATACAGCTTTGGCCCGCCGGACGCGCCGGTCAGCACGACGATCTCCGTTGGGGTCGCCCTGGGACGCGGGACCGACGCGACGTCCGCCGACGCCCTGCTCAAGGAAGCGGACGCCGCTCTCTATAAAGCGAAGACCGCCGGCCGCAATCGGGTATTCTCTTGACGGACACGCCGCTCGTTACTCTGCGCGACCTCGAGGCGGCCGCGCGCGTGCTTGCGCCGGTCGCGGTGCGGACACCGCTGTTGCCAGCCGACGCGGTCACTGACCTGGTCGGTGGTCCGGTGTCGATCAAGCCGGAGATGCTCCAGCGAGGCGGCGCGTTCAAGTTCCGCGGCGCGTACAACTTCTTGTCACACATGGATCCCGAGATTCGCCGGCGCGGCGTCATCGCGCCGTCGTCGGGCAATCACGCGCAAGCCGTCGCCCTCGCCGCAAAGCTGTTCGGCGTTCCGGCGACGGTCGTCATGCCCACCACGGTGACCGCCGCGAAGCGAACGGGCGCCGAGCGGCTCGGCGCACGCGTCGTGCTGGCGGGGACAACGACGGCCGATCGCATGGCCGGCGCCGAAGAGTTGGTGATGCGCGAAGGATTGACGCTGGTTCCACCGTATGATCACCCGCTGATCATCGCCGGGCAGGGCACGGTCGGTTTGGAGATCGCCGACGACATCCCGAATGTCGACGCGGTGCTCGTGCCGGTCGGCGGCGGGGGATTCAGCGCGGGCGTCGCGTCGGCGATCAAGCTGCGTCTACCGAACGCGCGCGTCATCGGCGTCGAGCCGAGCGGCGCGCCCAAGCTGAGTCGCGCACGCGCCGCGGGGAGGCCGGTCAAGCTCGAGCACACCGGCGGGTTGGCCGACGGGCTGCTTGCCGTCGAGATCGGACACGTGACGTTCGCGCACCATCAGCGGTACCTGGACGACGTTGTACTCGTCGACGACGCTGCGTTGCGTCGCGCGATGCGACTGCTGCTCGACCGCATGAAGCTCGTCGTAGAGCCGAGCGGTGCGATCACGGTCGCTGCGTTGCTCGAAGGGAAGTTCACGCCACGAGGACCAACTGTCGCCGTGTTGAGCGGCGGCAATATCGAGTGGGATGGACTTCGTGAGCTCTTCGCCGGGTGAGACTGGGCGCGTCGTCATCGCCGAGGGGAACCCGGTTACCGCCTGTGCGCTGTCTTGGCTCTTGCGGGAGCAAGGGTATTCCGTCACGTCGGTGTCCAATCGCGACGAGCTGTTCGCCGCGATCAATCGGAGCATTCCCGATCTCATCCTGATCGACGACGACGTACTCGAGCCGGACTCCGCCGTGCTCGGCGCGCTCCGGAGCGACGATCGTTGGCACGACGTTCGAGTGATCGTCACAGCGCCGTGGGCCGCGATCGAGGACAGCGCCGGCGCGCTCCCATGGGGCGCGGACGACTGCGTCAGCGAGCCGTTCCGCGTGCCGGAGCTCCTGGGACGCGTTCGCACGCAGCTGCGCGCGAGTTGGCAACTGCGCGCAGCACGCACCGAGCTGCGAGACACCGCCGCCGAGCTGGAGCGGGCCCGCGACGACGCGGTGAGCAATCGCCGGCTCGTCGACATCCTGCACGAGATCACCGGCGAGCTGGCGGCCGGCGACATCTACCGTCTCCTCGCGCGGCGCGTGGCCGAGGCGCTCGAGATCTCGCATTGCTCCGTCATCCTCGCCCGGGCGGACGATGCGTTCGGCACCGTCGCGGCCGCCCACGAGGATTCGGCGATCCGCGACATTACGATCCAGCTCGACACGTATCCGGAGATCCTTGCCGCGCTCGATTCCGGACACTCTGTGCTCGTCGAGGACGCGTCCACCCACCCGCTCTATGCCGAGGCCCGCGCCGCATCGGCACATCAGAATCGAACGCTCGACATCTGTTCCGTGGCAACGATTCCGTTCTCGATCGATCGCGTGCGCTCGGGCGTGCTGTTCCTGCGAACGAACCGGTCGCAGCGGATTCTCACGAGCGACGACGTCGCCTTTTGCGAGGTCGTTCTTCGCGCGGCCGTCGCTGCCATTCGTCGCGCGCAAGCGCTGGAGACGACGCGCGCCGAGAACCGCCGCCTCGAGGCATTGGCGACGACGGATCCGCTCACGCGCGTCCTCAATCGTCGCGCGCTGCTCGATCGTCTCAACGCCGAGGTCGATCGCGCGCGGCGCTATGAGTCGTCGCTCACGCTGCTGCTCCTCGACGTCGATCACTTCAAGCAGATCAACGACACGGCGGGACATCTGGCGGGCGACACCGTGCTTCGCCAAATCGGCGCCTTGCTCGAAGAGGCGATTCGAAAAGTCGACGTCGTAGCCCGGTACGGCGGCGAGGAGTTCGTCGTGATTCTCCCCGAGACGCTCACGGACGGAGGTGTCGCGTTCGCCGAGCGGCTCCGCGAGCGGATCGCTGGCGAGTCGTTCGACGTCGGCGCGGGGCGCGCGGTCCATTTGACGGTGAGCATCGGCATCGCCACTTTCCCTTCGCCGCTCGTCTCATCGACCGAGGACCTGTTCGCCCGAGCCGATGAAGCGCTCTACCGCGCGAAGTCCGGCGGGCGTAACCAAGTGAAAATTTGATGAATCGCTGTCCGACCTGTGGAGCGACCTACGCCGCCGATGCGCGCTTTTGCTCGCGCGACGGGACGCGGTTGCTCCCGACGGCCGAGCCGCTCGCGGAAACGCCTGCGGCCGCGCCGACGCCGACGCTGATCGGACAAACGCTCGACGGCGAGTACGAGATCGTGCGCAAGGTCGGGGAAGGCGGCATGTCGTCCGTGTACCTGGCGACGCATCGGACGACGAGGGAACGCCAGGCGATCAAAGTGCTCTCGCCTGCGCTGTCGAAGGACACCAACGCCATGGAGCGCTTGCGGCGCGAGGCGAGCTTCGGCATGCGCCTCGCCCACCCGAACGTCTGCCACATCATTCAGCTCGGTGAGACGAGCGATGGATTGGTGTATGTCGTGATGCCGTTTATCGACGGTGAGATTCTGTCCGATCGAACACATCGGCTCGGTCAGATCTCGATCGAGGAAACGGCGCGTTTGGCGACCGACATCGCGGCCGGCGTGCATCTCGCGCACGGACTCCAGATCATCCATCGCGATCTCAAGCCCGAGAACGTCATGGTCTGCAAGAATCCCGATGGGACCGAGTACGGCGTCGTGATGGATTTCGGTTTGGCGAAGGAACGGAAAGCGGAGGGCGAGCTGCGAAAGCTCACGGCGACGGGAATCATCCTGGGCACGCCGGCCTTCATGAGCCCCGAGCAGCTCCGCGGCAAGCCGATCGACGCACGGAGTGACATCTATGCGCTCGGGCTGATGACGTACGAGATGCTTACCGGGAAGCTGCCGTTTCAAGGGCGCACGCAGCAGGAGATGGTGATCGCGCGGCTCCGTAGCGAGCCGATCCCGCTGCGCGAGGCCCGACCCGACCTCGACCTGCCGGCGCCGGTCGAGCGAGTCCTCGTCAAGGCGATGCAACGGTACCCCGATGATCGATATCAGAACGCCATCGAGTTCGCGAGCGCGTTCGCCGCGGCCACGCGCGGAGAAGAGCCGCCGCCGGATCCGCCGAGCGACGGCCTTTTGGGAAAGCTGTTTGGCCATTGAGTCGACCGCGATGATTCGCGCCCGGCTTCGCGTGGTGTTGTCGGTAGTCGTCGTGTCACACGCCGTCCTTTCGCGCGCCGTGCCGGCGCAGGACCTGCGACCATACCGGCCGGCGTTCGACGTCGTCGACTACGCGCTCACGATCGACTTACCCGACACGGGCGCCACGATACGCGGCAACGCGCTCCTCACGGTGACGCGCACGAGCCCGAGCGACACACTGGTGCTCGATCTGCTCGATCTCGGCGTCGATCGCGTGACGGTCGACGGTCGCGCAGCGAAATTCTCACGGCAGCCGGCGACAGTCGCGATCGTGCTGCCGCACAAGGGCGGGAGCCGGCCGCAATACAAGGTCTCGATCGATTACGGTGGCGTCGTCACCGATGGGTTGATCGTGCGACAAGATAGCGCGGGGCGGTGGACGTACTTCGGCGACAACTGGCCGAATCGCGCGCGGCATTGGATTCCGAGCATCGATCATCCGAGCGACAAAGCGACCGTCACGTGGCGCGTGCGCACGCCGGCGGGTCGCACCGTCGTCGCGAATGGCAAGTTGATGTCGACGCATGCCGTCCGCGATGCCAACGGCGCCGAACGCGTCGAATACGTTTGGCGCGAATCTCGGCGCATTCCCGTGTACTTGATGGTGATCGCCGCCGCGCCGCTCGAGCAATTCGATTTGGGCGAGACCGATTGCGGCCTTGCCGAACTGCAGCGGTGCGTTCCGCAGTCGGTATATACGGCGCCGGAGCAGCGGGGATTTCTACCCGGCCCGTTTGCGCGCGCCGGAGAGATCGTGCAGCTCTTCTCGAATCTCGTCGGCCCGTTTCCGTACGAGAAGTTGTCGCACTTGCAGTCGTCGACGCGATTCGGTGGAATGGAGAACGCGAGCGCGATCTTCTATGCCGACGGCGGATTCCGGCGGCGCTCGATGGCCGACGGCGTCGTGGCTCACGAAACCGCGCACCAGTGGTTCGGCGACGCCGTCACGGAGCGCGACTGGCCGCATCTGTGGTTGTCGGAAGGGTTCGCGACGTACTTCGCGGCACTGTGGACGCGCGCTGCCCGCGGCGACAGCGCGTTTCGCGTGCAGATGGCTGAGATCCGTGACGCGGTGCTCACTGATACAACGGTCGTCCAGAAACACCCGGTGATCGATACGATCGAGACCAACCTGCTCGCGCTACTCAATCGAAACAGCTATGAGAAGGGCGGCTTCGTCCTGCATATGCTGCGGGCCCAGGTCGGCGAGCGCGCCTTCTTCGACGCGGTGCGGAGTTATTACGCCAAGCATCGTCACGCGACGGCGGTCACGGACGATCTGCGCGCCGAGATGGAACGGGCGTCTCACCAGAACCTGGGCTGGTTCTTCGACCAGTGGCTTCGCCGACCGGGCTACCCCGAGGTCGCGGCGACGTGGAGCTATGACGCGGGGACGCACGAAGTCGTCATTAGAGTGGCGCAGAGCGGCCGGTTTGGCGCGTTTCAGTTTCCGGTCACCCTCGCCGCGATCGATTCAGCGGGCGTCGCGCACCGCGCGACGCTTCACATGGTCGCGACATCCGGTGCGGCGCAGCAGCTGCGCATCCCGTTGGCGGCGGCGCCGGCGAGCGTCGCGCTGGATCCCGACGTCGAACTCCTAGCGGCCTTGAAGGTGGTGCACGAGTGATGAAACGATTGTCGTTCACGTGGCTCGCACCGTTGGCGATCATTCCGTCCGCGCTCTCGGCGCAGTCTCGTGTTGCCGATTCGCTCCTGGAGCACGGCGCGCTGGCGAAGGCGGAATCCATCTATTACGCGGCCGTTCGAACGCGTCCTCGCGATCCCGTCGCGCGGCGCGAGCTGGGCACGTATCTGCTGCAGCGCGGGGCCCCGCGCGTCGGCATGACGCTGTTTCAGGAAGCGGAGCAGTTCGGCGCCGATCCGCGCGCGGTGGGCCGGCTGCTCGCACCGGTCTACTTGGCACTCGGGGAATATCACGCGCTGGCGACGCTGCCGTCGTCGCCGCTCACGCGCAGTGAAATCGAACGCGCGCGGTGGCTCGATGCGCATCCGACGAACATCGTCGCGCCCGACTCGGTGCTGACGGCGGCGTATCACGAGACGGCTGACCCTGGATTTCTGGGACACGTGACGATTCGCATCAACGGCCGGCCGGTCGAGGCGGTGATCTCGATCCGCTCGCGCGGGATCGCAGTGTCGCAATCGAATCCGGCGGCGAAGAGTCTCCGTCGATTTGCCGCCGCATCGACGAGGGAAAAAATCGGCAACGGTGCTCCGGCCGCGGCGGACTCGATCGGCATGGGCCGCATGTCGATCGTGAACTATCCGGTCACGATCGAGCGACTCGACGAAAGTGTCGCCGCGGTGATCGGTCTCGATGTGCTGGGGCGTTTCGCGCCGACGTTCGATCCGCGAACCGATCGAGTGACGCTGCGAACGAGTGGCCGCGCCGATGTGCCGCCGACCGACGCCGATGCACTGCCGACACGACTCACCGACGCCGATTTCCTCGTGTTGCGCGGCGGCGTGTGGATTTCGGCGGGGTTTCCGCAGATGACCAAGCTGTTGAGCGAACATCGCTGGACGCTCGACGCGCGGCGCGGGCAGATTATCGTCGAACATTAGTTCGTCGTCGCGGACGCGGGCGTTGAATCCGTTCGCGCCCGTCTGTCGATTGCGCATCACTTCCCGTGATGACGCAGCTCCACCATGAGACAGCGATCCTGCACGACGTCGATCCCGGCGCGAGCAAGCGTTTCGGCGGCAGCGGCGTTGCGGATTCCGAGCTGCATCCACACCGACTTGGGTCGCTTGGCGAGAATGTCGTCGACGTGCGGTGGCACGTCATGGCTCCGCCGAAAGACGTTCACCATGTCGACGTCGCCCGGCACGCTGGCCACCGTGCGATACACGCGCTCGCCGAGGATTTCGGTAACCGCGGGATAGTAGACGGGCACGGGAACGATCTCGAAGCCTGCCTTCTGCGCATACGCCGGCACGTAATGTCCGGGCTTCTCGGCGTCGATCTTGATGCCGAGTACCGCGATGCGACGCGTGGCCCGGATCACTCGGCCAATGCCCTCGTCGTCGTCGATGATGTGGCGACGCCAATCGTCGTCGTTCAGTAAGGGGCTCACCAACGGCACCCGTTGCGAGGATCGTGCGCGTGCGCCGGTGCCAGGCCCTGCCCGGCGCGTGTACCTTTCAATTCGAACATACGTTTCTCACGGAGATACGACCGCATGCGGATGCTCGTGTTGGGTTCTGGTTTGCAAGGTTCGGCCTGTGCGTACGACTTGCTGCAAGACAAGGAGGTCAGCGAAGTGCGTCTCGCCGACGTTCACGTCGGACATCTGCCGGAGTTCCTGGCTCCGTATTCTGGCCCGCGGCTCATCCCGACGCCGCTGGACGTTCGCGATCACGGCGCGGTGCTCGGCGCGATGCGCGAATGCGACGCCGTGATGAGCGCGATCCCGTATTACTTCAATTTCGACATGGCACGCCTGGCCGTCGAGGCCGGCGTTCATTTTTGCGACCTCGGTGGCAATACCGAGATCGTGTTCAAGCAGAAGGAGCTCGACGCCGAAGCGCGCAAGAAGAATCTCACGATCGTTCCCGACTGCGGTCTCGCGCCCGGTATGGTGAACATTCTCGCCGAGCACGGCATCAAGCAGCTCGACAGCGTCGATTCGGTGAAGATCTTCGTCGGCGGGTTGCCGCAGCATCCCGAGCCGCCGCTCAACTACATGCTCGTCTATTCGCTCGAGGGCGCGCTCGATTACTACACGACGCTGTCGTGGGTTCTGCGCAATGGCAAGCGCACGCAGGTCAAGGCCTTATCGGAGCGCGAGCCGGTCGCGTTCGAGTCACCGCTCGGCGAGCTCGAGGCGTTCCACACCGCCGGCGGACTGTCGACGATGGCCTTTCGGTACGAAGGCAAGATCCCGACGATGGAATACAAGACGCTCCGGTATCCGGGACACGCCGAGATCATGGAGAACATTCGCGGGATCGGCCTGCTCGACCTCGAGCCGGTCGACGTCAAGGGAATGAAGGTCGTGCCGCGAGACGTCTTCATTGCGATCGTGGGCCCACGACTCAACAAACCGCATGGACGCGATCTCGTCGCCCTGCGTGTCGTGGTGAGCGGCACGAAAGCAGGGAAGTCCGCCACGAAGACGTTCCAGCTCGTCGACCGCTACGACGAAAAGCACAACCTGAGCGCGATGATGCGGACGACGGGCTACTCGCTCTCGATTACGGGGTTGATGCAAGTGCGCGGGCAGGTTAAGCCGACCGGCGTCCACACGCCCGACGAGTGCATGCCGGCCGAGACTTACATCGCCGAGCTGCGAAAGCGCGGCATCGACATCAAAGAATTGTCGTGAGGATCTACTGGCGCACGAACTCCGCCATCGTCGCGCCGATCTGATCCATCGCCGTCTTCGCGTTCCAGCGATCGTGGCCGTTGTAAATCAACGAGAAGGCGAGCACTTCGCCGTTCTTCGCCGTCACGTAGCCGCCGAGCGCGGCGACGGTGTTCGTCGTCCCAGTCTTGGCGTGCAGGTTGCCGCGCGCCGGCGTGCCCTTCGAGCGGCGCTTGAGCGTCCCCGATTCGCCGTCCACCGGAAGTGCGGCGTGAAACACCGGGCCCCACTCCGCGTGATGCACGTAGCCCAAGAGCTGCACCATGGAGCGCGCCGTGACGCGGTCGAGCTGTGAGAGGCCGCTGCCGTCGGCGACGTCCACCACGCTCGGCGACGTGCCAACCTTCTTCGACAGGAAGTCCCGCAGGTTGGTCAGACCCGTTTCCGCCGACCCGACTTGGTTGAGCGACGCGTGCGCCGCGGCGCGGAACAACAACTCGGCGTAGATGTTGATGCTCTCGCGATCCATCTCGCCGATGATTTGCGCCAACGTCGGCGACGCGATCGCGGCGACTTCCGTCGCACTGGTCGGCGTCGCGCCGAGACGCGTCTGCCCGTCGACCGTGATGCCGAGCTTTTGCAGGGACGCGCGCAGCGCACCGGTGGCGAAGAGCGCCGGGTTGTCGACGACGAACGAATACTTGAGCGGCCCTGAGCGCGAGCCGATCGAGCCGCGGACGTTGATCGTGCCGTCGGGCCGGCGTGACGCGGCAATTCGTCCACCGCTGCCGCCGACGAGGCCCACGGAACCGTCGACCGGGATCGCCGTCGTCGCCGGATCGAGGGTGACCGATGCCTTGTTGCCGTCGGGCTTCGCGACGACCCAGATCAAGTTCTCGTTGAGCGACAGCGCCGATACGCGAGCGGCGTACGACGCGCCCAGGTAGCTCGTCTTCCAGCCGTCAGGCACGAGCTTGTCGTCGAACGCGGTGGCGTCGCCGATGATGTCGCCGCGAATGCGCTTGATGCCGGCGGCCGCGATTTGCTTGGCGAGCGCGTCCATCGGCTCTTCGTCTCGCCAGAACCGCGAGCTGAGCGACGGATCGCCGACGCCGCGGAGATAGAGATTACCAGCGAGGGATCCGTCGGGGCCGATCGCTCCGTCGCGCAGCACCGGCGTGTG
>Ga0070713_100001310_pt1 | contig 15903 bp, 1 predicted proteins | sample LARL82metaG_FD_65465 | JGI IMG/M metagenome (GOLD analysis project Ga0070713, IMG submission 65465) | Corn, switchgrass and miscanthus rhizosphere microbial communities from Kellogg Biological Station, Michigan, USA - LAR L8-2 metaG | ecosystem: Host-associated > Plants > Roots > Rhizosphere ...
CGGAGCCGGTGACCGCACCAGATCGCCGTGGCAGTCGTCGAGTACGAAGTCCCCGATCGGCATCATGCGCTGGAGCGTAATCTGCGTGGTGATCTTGTGGCCGGTCTTGGGCGGGGGCGGCGGCACCGCTTCCAGCGTGACGACCAGCCTGCGTCCATGGGTCATGGCCAGCGCCGCCGTCAGCGCGGCCGCGACCGCCGCACCCGCGGCCGCGGCCGCTATCCCGATGGCGGTCAGCGCGGCGGGAACGGCGGCGCCGCCGGTTGCCACCACCGATGCCACGGCGATGCCCAGGGCTTTGAGGAAGGTGTCGGAAACGTCCTTCGTCAGCTGCCCGTTCTGGAGCAGGTCAGAAACGGTCTCGCTGATCGTCTCGGCGACCGCGTTGAGATAGTCCACCGGGTTGAAGGGCATCCACCAGGACCTGCTCTCCATCGCGGACAGAGCGCGGTATCCCTCCGTGACCAGGTCGAGAAAGACCGACGGGCTGGTGTAGGCGGAGCCGGAGTTGGCCACGCCCAGGGAATTCAGGTTCACCGTCTCGGACACCGAGCCGTCAGCCAGCCTGATCCGCAGCCGGATCTTCGGCCGCTCCGCCGCGCTCGGCGGGGCGCCGTTGATACTGAAGATCACCTTGATCGCCGTGCCGATGGCGTTGCCGAACGCATCTCTGTGGGGGGTCACGATCGAGAGGAGTTGCGTCGTCGTGGGCACCGGGAGCGGGATGGGCACTTCCTCGTCCGACACCACCGTCTCGACGATCTGTCCGCCGTAGCAGCTGATCGTGAGCTGCTCGCCCGCTATGCGGCTCTTGAACGAGATGTCGCCGGGCTCCTGCCGCGCGTTCAACGGAGAATCCGGAATGCCGGGATACAGATACTGGTCCTGGCGTAGCCACTCCCGCGTGACCTTCCTCGGTGACCAGCCCTTGGTCCGGTACTCACTCCAGGCCATCTTGATTTCCCAGTACTTCGGCGGATCGGTGCCGCTATCCCGCTGGTTCTTGGTGGCCTGGTCCGATTTCTCGGTGAACGTCGGCCAGAACAAGTGCAGCCGCCGGTTCCACAGCACCGGGATCAGGTGGTCGCCTTCGATGTCAAGCTCCACTTTTTCCCACGGCGACCACAGGCCCTTTTCCAGCCGGCGGTAGAAGTGGACGTGCGGCACCGCGTAGGTCCGGCCGAACACGTGCACGATGTCCACCGGATCGAGTTTCCGGTCGGGATCAGCGGGTTCCTGCTGGTGGTACAGCCCCGCGATCTCCAGCCGGCCGGCCTGTCCCAGCTTCTCCAGGTAGTGCAGGAAGGCGTCCTCGGCCGTCTGGAGGGTGAGGTCGTTCTGCTGCAACTCGCTCTCGAGCTCCTCGAAGAACGGGGACTTGTCGTCCCTGAGCTCCGGCTCGATCCAGTTCTCCGGGTAGAACAGCACCTTGCGGTTGGCTTCCCAGAGGCGGTACTGCTTGCGCCAGCGGGTCCACTCCCGCACGTCATCCGGCGTGAGGAACACGCCGGGCTCGAGGTTCATCAGGCAGCGCTGGATGTAAAGCTGCGCCGAGTTGGTGGCCTGGAGGATCCTGGTGCTCGTCATGCACGGTTCCATCTGCACGTCCACCAGGAAGTGCGCGTAAAGCTCGTCCGCGTCGCGCCAGCGGGTACCGGTCGCCGGGTCGGGATGGGTGATGAGATACGCCACCAGCGCGTCCCGGCACATGGCGCGGAGCGGATCCTTGAGCGGCTTGGCCACCTCGAGCCATTGCGCGTCCGTGTACTTGGCCTTGGCGGCGCTCTTGATGCTGACCGCGCTGGCCGCCTCCTCGGCCGCGGTGGGGTCTGCCTGGCCCCACGTGCTCGCCTGGCCGGCGGACGCACCCAGCCGCTTCAGCTGCCGGAAGCACTCCCGCAGCCTGAGCACGAGGCGCTCGTCGGTATAGCCGTCCGGGAAGGCCACGTCCAGGGTGCCCGTGACCTGGGCATTGGTACGATCGCCGAGGAGAACCTCGAGATCGGCCAGCGGCCACTGCGTGTCCACCGCCAGTCGCTCGATCCACGCCTGCTTCGCGGCGTTCCGCACCGCGTCGTCGTGCGACTGGATCGCCGTGAGCGCCATGTCGAACAGCTCGAACAGGCCGGTCTCCCCGAACGGCAGCGCCCGGCGGACCTCGAAGAGGTTCACCAGCCGCTCCCAGCCGGCGAACAGCGCCGCGGACGAATCCGCGGCCGTCAGCGGATCCACCGGGAAGGCGTTGAGGTCGGCCGGGCCGGTCAGGAACACCGGGGCCAGCTGCGCCGCCGTGACGCCGAGCCTGCCGATCACCAGCGAGATCTTGTGCAGCAGGAGGTACGCCGCGAACTGGCCGGGAAATGCCGCGGCCGTCACCGGCACGTTGCCGTTGCTCTCGGCGAAACCGGCGGCCAGGAATTCGGTGATGGCCTTCTGCGCGGGGTGCCTCGGGGCTCTTGCCCACGTCGTGAGGAGGTCCCTGGCGGTCTTCGCTTCCAGGCCCAGGCTGTCGGCCAGCTTCTGCGCCACCAGCCGCTCGCTCAGCGTACGGCGCAGGTACGGCAGCACCTTCGCCAGGACGAGGAGGAACCTGGAGGCCGGCGTCGCCGCCGTATCGAACAGGCGCGTCGTGTCCGACGACGGATCGGCCGCGCCCACCGGGTTCGGGGCTGTGAGGAACAGATCGTCCGCGTCCGGGATCCACGCTCCCGCGGCGCCCGGCTCGGCCTGGTCGTAGAGGCTGCTGACCGCGGTGCGGTAGCCGGCGTCGGCGGACAGGGCCAGCAGCGCGTCGCGCTGCTGGCCGGTCATCACGCCGGTGAAACGCAGGGCCGTCCCGTCGAAGTACACCTTGGTCTTCAGCTCGTCCGGGATGGTCATCGCCGGCATCGCCGGCAGGTCCGCCGAGAACTCGTGGACCGAGAAGCTGCGCGCGTAGCGGGCGATGAACGCGCGGGGCGCGTCGTATAGCTCCTGCAGGGCGGCGCGGTAGGCCGCATCGGCCGGGACCGCATCCAGGCACGCCTTGCGGGCCGTGGTCATGGGGCCGGTGAAACGGAGCCGGGCCTTCGGCTGCCCGTCCAGGACGACCGGCTCGTAGCTGACCTGTCCCTGGAGCTGGTCCTGGAGCTGGAAGAGGCTGGTGGTGGCCGTGACGAAAGCAGGCTCGGCCGAGCTCGCGGTCAGCAGGTCCCGCTCGGCCTGGCTCAGGAAGCGGGAGGCGCGGAGCCGCAGGGCGTCCTCGTCATGAACGGCGAAGACGTCGCCCGCCCGGGTGACCGAGTAACGCCCAGCGACCGTCCACGACGTCCCCGCCGCCTGGGCCGCGACCGGAGCGTCGGCGGCCAGGGTGACCTGGTTGTCGCCGAACTTCTGCCGCAAGGCATCCGACACAACCCCTCCGGCCGCCGATTCGATCGCGGTACCCGAGTCGAACACGAACAGGAACTTCGGCTCGATCGAAACCGAGTCATCCAGATCGGCCGGGAAGGCGAGGCCGGCCGGCCGTGACGCGATCGCCACTTCGTAGGAGCCATCCGCGTTCGGCAAGGCCGGCGCGGCGGCCAGCGGGTCGATGACGACCTCGTACGTCATCGCCCCGTTCAGCGTCGTGACCAGTTCCTCGATCAGCGCGGTGTCCCAGTTGAGCAGGGCGAGCTTGCGGCGGGTGAGATCGCCCGCCGGATCCAGGCCCACCGTGCCTGGATCGTTGTCGGCCGCGATGGCCTGCAGTTCGCTCCGTATCTCCGTGAGGATGGTACCGATGGCGCGCTCGGCGGGCGCCACCGTCGAGGCCGCCGCTACGTGCTGCCGCAGGAGGTAGTCCAGTTCCTCGACGCTGAATCCCGAGCCGCGGATGGCCTTCACCGCAGCAACGAAGCGCAGCGTCGCGCCGGTGCCGGGAATCAGCGGCGTCGTCGCGGTGGCGGCGACCGGGGCGAAGGGATCGAGACCGGTGATCCGCCGGATCTTCTGGTAGTCCTCGATGGTCAGCTTGACCGCGCTGGCGAGGGATGCCGCGCGGTAGAGGCGGGAGAGGTTGGCGAGATCCAGCGTGTCATCTGCCACCACGGCGTCGTCGCCGGCGGTGAGCCGGGCCAGGTCGGCGGCGCTGATGTTCAGCGCCGCGGCGAGGGCCGGGAGGTGGCCGCTGATCGAGCCGGCCAGCCCGGCCCCGGTCGGCGTGAACACGGCGTCCGGCGGGTTCAGCACGGTGCGGTTCCTGAACACCTGCTGGTATAGCGAGCTCACCTCGGCAGGCTCGTCCGCCATCTGGTCGATGTACGCGGCGGTGTCGATGTCCGACCACCAGCCGAGCAGGGCCGCCACCGGCAGGCCGGTCTGCGCCTGCAGCCGGCGGACGTGTGAGAGCTGCAGCAGGAATCCCTCGAAGCCTTCCTCCGTCGATGGCGGCGCGAAGGCCGTGCAGGCCTGGTCAAGCTCTTGTGCGGTCCAGCCGAGCGTGCGCCACAGGCGCACAAAACGCGGAATGCGCCCGAACGCCGCCATGACGTCCGCGTCGGTCCCGCCGATCTGCAGCTGATCCACCCGGCAGGTGGCCGGGTCTACCGGCTTGCCCTGCTCGTCGGTAGCGACGGCGGTGACGCCGAGCTGACGGGTGCCGTCGGCGGCCGGGTTGATGAAGTACATCCCCAGCAGTTCGAGCAGCTCACGGTAGCTGAGGCCGGACTGCTGCAGGAACACCGGGAGGTAGCGCAGGACCTGGTACCAGGCGCCCGTGACGTGGGGCGCGGTGGCAATGGCCGGGTTCACGAGGTCGTTTCCCGACTCCGCCAGGCCCCAGAAGTCCCCGGGGCGGTCCGTCTGTCCGCCGGCCACCGGGCGCGCGTCGCGCGTCGTCACCCCGGTGATGATGTCCGCTTCCTGCGCGGTGAGCCCCAGGTATTCGCGGGCAAGGGCCTGATTGGTGAGCACCGGTTCCGGCGTCGCGGGACCGGGCAGGAACGCTTCCATGACTTCCGCGCGCGATACGCCCAGGTGCCGCAGATACGTGCGGGCTTCTGCCACCGGGAGGTTCAGCGGCAACGTCCACGGGTAGACCGCGTCCCTGAGCACGTCGTAGGCGGGCTGGTGGGTGTGTTCCGGGTTGGCGCGCAGCTCGTCCGCGGTCTGGCTCGTCTGCGGCCACGCGGCCACGGCGAAGCCCTCTTTCTTGCCCTGGAACCTGACCTCGAAGGCCCAGCCCGTATCGAGGATCAGCCACCCCTGGCCAGGACCGGTCACGGCGCTCGTGTCACGCCGGACGGAAGCCTTGGGCGTGAGCGGGTAACCCGCCGCCGTGAAGGGCGCGATGAACGCGGACGGCAACTGCTCGTTGTTCAGCTCGTTCAGGATCGCCCCGACGGCGGCGAGCTTCGCGGCCTTGAACGTGCGCGGCACCACCGCCGCCTCGAGGATCTCGTTCACCAGGTCCGCATAGGGGAGCGGTGTGGTGCTATTTTCGCAGGTGAGCTCGATGTGCTCCAGGTCAGGGCGCCGGCCGAGCAATGCCGTGAGCGGGGTCGCGAGGCCCTTGGGTTCCTTCAGGAAGGACAGCACGTCCACGAAGTACGCAGCCGGGCTGTAGAGCGACTTGCACTGCCCGCAATCGCACAGGTCGATCGAGCCGAACATCGTGGTCCACTGCGCCGTGACGAGCGCCGCCTGGTCTGTCTGCGGCTTGTCGCCGGCCTCGCCGGTGATGACGTACGGCGACGGTGAGTTGAAGCCGGCGCCGTACTTCATGTAGACGTTGAACGCGGCCCCGTGCACCTGCTCGGCCTTACGGAACGCCAGCAGCGCCGGCCCGGCGCCGCCCAGTGGCCCGGCGTACCGTTCGATGAACTCGCGCTCGCCGAGCCGCACCATGCCGAACGCCGAGTGAAGGTCGTCAGCGAGGAGCGCGCGGATCTCGGCGTAGCGCGGGGTGACACGGGCAACCCGTCCCATGTCCCTGAGCTGACCCAAGAGCGTATCGGGGTTACGGACGCCCGCCAGCTTCTGCTCGCGGTCCTGGCCCAGGTACAGCTCGAGCGGGGCCTGGCCGAGCTCGAAGCCCGGGTTGTGCTCGAAGAACGTGAGGAGATCGTCCCGCGTCTCAGCGAATGCGCCGGTGTCAGCGGCGATGCGGCTGGCCAGCACCGCGGTGGGTATCGCCTTCTCCACGTACGCCAGGAGCGAGGCCGCGTAGTTGTCGCGCTGCTGCGCGGGTCCATCGCCGTCGGTCCCAGGCGGTACGCCGACCCGTTCGACGGTCGATTTCCAGTCATCCAGCGTGAGCGCGGCGAAGGGGCGCAACGCGAGCGCGTAGCGTTCCTGCGGCGTCACGTCCTTCCCATTCGGCACCACATCGCCGCCTTGCAGCGCGCTCACCAGCGGAAGGTAGCCCTGGGTGAGATCACCGAGCCAGAGGGTGCGCGCCACAGGGACGGGATCGCCGGTGAACCCGGAAACGCCGGCCACGCGGGCAGGCAGCTCGGGATCGGCGGGACGCAGCGCGCCGAGCGCCGTGGCCAGCGCGGCCTGCTGGTCCTGGCTCGGCGGCTCGGGGATTGTCGCCAGCAGCTGGCCCAGCGGGACGGCGGTACCCGGCGCGGGTGCCAGGAGCGCGTGCTCACGCCCGGCCTGTTCGACGACGCTCCCGATGTCGTCAAGCGGCGGCACGATGCCCTGATCCTGCGCCTGCCTCAGGGTAGCCACAAGCTGGTCGGCGGGCAGCGCGAAGAGCTGGTTCTCGTCGACCGGAAGGCCAAGCCGGAACCAGCCGTAGAACGCCTCGGCGGGAACCTGGCCGGAAGATCCGGCCAGCCTGGCCGCGCGAACCAGCCAGCCGATCCGCTCACGCGCGATCCCGGTGTCCTGGGCCAGGAAGTCGATGTCGCTCTCCTCGAGCGCGGAGAGGGCGAGGTCCTGCCCGTCCTCACCCTGGCCGGCCAGCAACGGCTTCAGGGCCTGCCCGAGGGCCTCGAAATCGGAGGGACCCGGCGCGTTCCACGGGAGGGTCACGTCCACTTGGGCGTCGGGAGCGGCGTTGAAGACGACGTCGCCCGGCACCGGTTCCCGGCCTTCCGCCTGGACCGTCACGCGGAGGTCGGCGCTTCCCTTCTCCGCGCGGCCGAAGTCGCCGGCCGTGTAGCGGATCTCGTAGCGCCCGTCCTCGCCGGTGGTGACGGGCTCGCCGAGGGGTTCGGCGCGGCGGAGGTCGACGTCCTCGGCGCGGACGGTGGCGCCGGCGGCGGCCGTGCCGTCGGCGAACCTGACCTGCCCGTGCACGACGAATGATTGTTCCGGTTGCTGGTCAGCATGGGGATTCCGGGCCATCGTATGTTCTCCGAGCTTCGGGTTCAGTTCAGGCCGTGATAAGTCCTTTGTCCTAGCGGGAGGGCCTCCTCTCCGAGCATCTGGGGGGTGACAGCGACCGGGAAGAAGATCCCGGTCAGCCGGGATACGCCGACAACCAGCGTCTCGGCGCCTCCGGCGATCGTCTCTGCCGCCGGGGTGGCCGCCGTCGCGAGTGCTCGCACGCTGGCCGCGACGTCTTCCGCCAGCGCCGCTATCTCGGCCAGGGTCAGGAGATCTTTGGTTGCCTCTTGCGCCGTCGGAACCGGGCTTGGCGTGGCTGGCTGCAGGTCGCTCGATGTCTTCTTCTGGTCTGCCTTATTTTCGGATAGATTCTTTGACGCCGCCTGCGCGGCCTCCATCTCCTCGAGCTTCTTCTTGCTCACGTCGAGATAGTTGTACTCGATGATTCCGGGAATCGGCTTGCCATCCTTACCCGGCGGCAGGCGCAGCCAGTAAAAGCGAACGTACTCTCCCTTGTCGACCATGAAGGGCGTTTCGACCGCCGCCCGGTAGCGTTCCAGGATGGTTCCGAATTGCGATTCGTATATCTCCCCCGGAACTTCCTCATAACTGTCGTGCACCAGGTAGTTCTGGAGCTGCCGGTCCCAGGTGACCTTCTGATTCGTATCCTTTAGTCGCGCGTCATTGATGGCTTCATACCTGGGTTTCAGCTCGTAGAAGTGACCGATCACCACGTCTTCTTGCACGCTCGCAAGCTTGCCGGCCCACTTGTACTCGAAAATGAGCAGATCGATCCGGCCTTGGCCACCTCCCGAGTTCGGGCCGGGCTTCGACCCGCCCGGCTGAGTCGGCACTTCGTCGAAAGCCCGCAATGGCAGCCAGGGATTCCCTATCGCCGTAAGAAGCAGCGCGAGTCGCGGAAGAATGTCGCGATGTGCTTCCGCCCCCTGTTCCTTCGAGTTTGGCGGCCGCCCCTTGGGTTCCTGGGGCACCGTGGCGAGTCCCCCCCGGTCCAGCTTCTTCACGGGATTTCCCGCGGAATACCCGTACAGGTTCACGTCGTGAAGAATTGCGAGCGGATCAGGGCTCGCCCAGCGCGCCATCCAGGACGCGTAGTACCGCGCACCATGGTAGCTCAACCCGCTCTCTTCGTCGCGTTCCATCCCCGTATACCGATATCGCTTCGGCGGTGCCTCCACCGCCGAGTTCATCAGCCGGTAGGCACTCGTCCCGTACGGATGGAACTCTTCGTAAGAAATGACGCGGGCATCCCCGTCCAGTTCCGAAATGACCGAGCCCAGGTGATTGCCGTACTGATAACGGAACAGGGTCCTCGTGACGGCGGGCGCGATCGCCGTGATCACGTCGTCCACCAGCAGCACCCGCTGGTCGCCCTCGAACACGTGGACGGATTCGATCTCCTCGATGACCGCGCCGGCCGGATCGCGGCGCCGGTAGAGCTCGTACCCGCCCAGGTAGATGCGATCCTCGCTGCCGCCGCCGTTCCGCTCCAGTCGCTTCCGCGTCCGCTGCCGGTCGATGCCGTAGTTGTAGAACGCGTCTCCACCGCCCTGGAGATCGAGTGCCCGGATCATGTCCCGCCAGTCCCAGCGACTGTCGAGGCCTGGCGCGGTGTTCGCGAGGTTCCGCAGGTTGCCGTGGGGATCGTGGCGATAGGTGACCGCCTGCGCGCGGTCCCCGCCGAGCCACGTCTGCCAGAGCCGGTTGCTCGCCGGCTGCCCCGGATCCTCGTACGCGTACGCGTACTCACGGGTCCAACTGCCGCTGGGATGCCCGGGAAAGCTGGCCGCGACGTGCTTCATCAGCGTGATGTTGCCGACCGTGTCGTAACGGTATCGCTGGGTGTAGTTCCTGGTGCTGTCGGGCGACGGCATGGCACCCCGCGGCCATCCCCCTTCGGCGTGGGCCGGCGCGCCGACCGCTTCGGCGTTCTCCCGGCCGGTCGCCTCGATCAGCCGGTACAGCGCGTCGTAGACGTACTGGTTGTCCGGCTCGACCTGCTGATTGGCGAACCAGATGGTGGGCTGCGCGTCGTCCTCGATGGTGGTGACGTTGCCGACCGCGTCGTAGGTGTAGTGCAGGTTCTGCACACCGCACGGCCGGGCCGGGCGAGCCGCGTCGGCATCGCCGGCGCAGTCGCCGGCGAACGTAGCGGGGCGGCGGGTGAACAGGTGCGCCAGCCGGAAGGTCTCGGGGTCATAGGTGTACCGCGTGATCGTGCCGTTCCCGAGCTCCAGGCTCAGCCTCTGGCCTCTGGCGTCCCAGGTAATGCCGGTAATGGCCTGGACGTTCCGGTCAGCGGCCGCGTCAGGCACGAAGCGCGGGCGGCCGTCGGGCCCGGCCTGCTTCGCGGCGCGGATGTGGATCGTTTCCGAGGCCAGCAGGCCGCGGGGGTTGTATTCCGGCACGTGGACCGCGACGCGGGCACTCGTCCCCGGTTGCCCGGGCAGGTCGCGATGCCAGTTGTAGAGCGTGGTCTCCCGGCCGGCCGCGTCATGCTCGATGATCTGGGTGAAGGTCTCCGGCTCGAGCAGGGCCGCCCGGTCCGCCACGTTCCAGTCCGTGACCGCCGCGCGGACATCCGCCACGAGCGTGCGGGTCCTTTCCTCCACCGCGCCCTTGAAGTCGGCCCGCTCCACCGTCATCAGGCCGGCGGGGTCGTGATGGCGTCTCGCCTGGCCGATCAGGTTCCGCGCCTGGGCGGCCGTGAGGGCCGGCTGGTCCATCACCCCGGCCGGCGACCTGAAGCCCTCCGTGTCCGCGAACTCGAACGCCTCGATCAGAGCGGGCGCGCCGTTGACGATCAGCCATTGTTCGACTGGCCGATGCAGGGCGTCGTAGTGCGTATGCAGGAGCCGGCTCTCGGTGACGGCCGAGCCGTCGTCCAGCTGGCGGTCGTTGGAGTCCCAGGCGAGCATGGACTTTCCCGTGGCATCCATCAGCACCCACCGGTCACCCGCGTCCATGCTGTGCTGGTAGAGGAGGTTCCCGGCGATGTCGTAGCCGGGAGCAGCTCCGGCCGGCACGTCTTCGCCCGCGGCGTCGTGGGCCCGGGCCGGCGCGATGTACTGCATCACCAGGTTGCCCTGCGCATCACGCACCCAGAGCGCCTTCCCCTCGGCGTCGAGCCGCGTGAACGTCAGGTACCGCTCGTCCCGCAGGCCGGCCGCATCGGCATACCGGTTGTGCGCGATGCTGATCACCGCGCGTCCCGGGCTGTCCAGGATGGTGCGGGCCGGAGTGCCGGCGGGCAGCTTGACCGAATCTGCCGCCCGCGCGTTTGCCTGGCTGTCGAACTCGGCGAACCGGGGATGCGCCGGGTCCGTGCGCCGGTTGTACCAGTCACTGCGGCGGGCGGGATCCGGATCGTACGCGGTGTCGTTCCCGTCGTAGTTCGTGACCTGCCACGGGGAGAACTCGGCACGGGTATACGTGCCGTCCGGCAGTTCCGTGCGCACCAGCCGGCCGGCCGCGTCGTAGTACATGAGCGAGGTCACGCCGGCCTCCTCATGCGCATCCCCCTCGGCACAGCAGGCTGGGCTGCCGCTGAAGTACGGCTCGTACTGCTTGACCGCCTTGCCCTTGTTGTTCAGGACGGTCTTCCCGCTCACGATCCAGCGCAGCGGGCCGCCCGCCTGGGCGGGCTCGGCCTGGACTCGTTTCATGAGGACTGCGCCGGTTCCGTCCGAGCACTCGAAGGCCACCTGAAGCGGGCTGGGCGGGTCGCCGGCGGCCAGCGACCCCACGTGCTTCTCACGCACGATCGCGCAGGCGCCGGCCGGACGATCGAGCCACCGGCGGTCGCCCCCTGCCCCGATGGCTTCGCCGAAGTGGTAGAGGTACCTGGTCGTCGCGTTGCCGAGGGCGGGACCGAACAGGTCGCGGGCCTCGGTGATCGCCAGCGGGCCGGGATCGAAGTAGGGCAAGATCCGGGCCAGCTCCGGGTTGGCGAAGGCGTCGTCGTAGCCGGCCAGGCTGTCGCCCTCCTCGTTCTTGCCCTTGAGTGCTACCGCGATCACCCGGCCGAGAGCGTCGAATGCGGCCTCGGCCCGGTTCGCGTTGACGTCCTCGAGCTCCGCCGGGGCCATTACCCGGTAGTCGAAGCGGGTGATCCGGGTGGTGTTCCCGAGGGCGTCGGCCGAGGATGCGGCGAAGAGGTGGTAGCGGTCGTACTCGAGCGCCGTCTGGCCGCCGAAGGGGTCGGTGTACCGCTCAGGCAGATAGAAATGATCCGCGGCGTCCGGCGCGAAACCCGCGATGCCCGAGCGTATCCAGTACTGGCCCGCCGTCTCGGAGCCGAACCGGGCCGTCGCGTCGGCGCCGCTGACGTACCCGCTCGAGCGCCAGTCATCGAGACGGTCCCGGGCCGTGCCACCGCCGTCGACGGCGTCGTCCAGCTGCCCGTTCGTGAACACGCCCTGGAGCAGCCCGGTGGTGAGCGCCAGCTTGTACTGCTCGTAGACCAGGCCCAGTCGGCCGAGTTGCCCGGATGGGAGGTGGCCGCTGAGGTCGTCCCTGAAGAAGAGCGTCCTGGCGTGCTCCACCAGCCGCTTCGCCGCCCCGTCCCGCGCAAGCTCGTGGTACTGCAGCGAGGCGACGGGCACCGTTCCCTGCCCCGGCAGTACCGCGCTCAGCGCGTAACCACGAAGCTCCTCGATAGTGAAATAACGGCCTAGGCCGGGCGTGATCCCAGTGAGCTCGTAGCTCAGGACCTCGCAGGGCACGCGCAGCCGGTAGTCGTCTACCGTGGCGCCACCAGCGAGGTCCTGCGGGACGTCGTTGGTGAAGTGCGTTTCTGTGTAGGCGACATGGAGTTCGGCCTGAACCCGGCGGATCAGTGAGAGCTGCGTGTCGTCCAGGGCCGGGTCGGCGTGCGGCCGGACGCGGGGGTATCCGGCGGTGACCGCCTGCCGGACATGGCCAAGCTCATCGAACGACAGGTTGAGGTTGTGCGCGATCCGCGGGTCAGGAGTGAGCGGGCTCGTCCGCAGGTCAAGCTCGTAGTGGTAGGTGAGCGCCTCGCTCTCGGTGACGAGGAATACCGCGTGCCGGCCCCCGGCCTTCGCCTGCAACCGGCGGATGCTGACGTTGTGACTCGCGGTCGAGAACAGGCGGGTCGCGACGTGCTCCCCCGTGGCCTCGAGGCGGTCCACGTCCAGCTCGTAGACCTCCTGCCGGAGGACGAGGCCCGTGCAGGCGCGGAAGGCTTCGCGCCATTCGTCGGCCGAGAGGTCCCCCGATTCAAGGTCGGGCTCGGGCAGCGGCTTCTCCCGGAAGGCCCCGTCGACGGCGACATCGGCGGCACGCGCCGCGACCGAGTTGGGGAAGTACTCCGCTTCGAACTGGGTGAGGATATGGCGGCGGTCGAGGGCCGCACCGGTGTGGAACCAGGTGATGGTCTTGACCGGCGGCTGGTAGAGCGTGTGATCAGACGTGATGTACGGGCTGCCGGTATTGGCGGCGGCGAATGTCCCGTAGGACTCGACATCCACCTGCTCCACGCGCCCGAAGCCCCGGAACTCCCGCTCCACGCCGTCGAAGTAGCCGTGATGGTAGCTGTACGTGGTGGCGAAGGTGGTATCGCGCCACTGGTCGGTGACCGTCACGCGGGCCACGCAGTGGACCGGGAATGGCAGCTTCGTGATCCATGGCCGGCCGGCCCGCCGGTCATCGCGATAGAACGCCGTCGAGGGGAGGTAGGCGACCCGCGTCGTGGCGCCGAGGTTGTTGCTGATGGTGCGCAGCAGATGCGGCTTGCCGTCCGCCATCAAGTCCACGAAGCGCAGCGGGCGCTCGCCGTCCCGGGGCAGCGGGGACGACCAGGCTAGGCAGGCGGTGCCCGTCCCCAGCAGGTCCACCGCGAGGACGGCCGACAGGTCGTCGGCCAGGGGAAAGCCGGTGAGCTCTTCCGGCTCGCCCCAGGAGTTGCCGGACAGGTTCCGGTAGATCGTCACCTGGCCGCGCCGGAGGTAGATCAGGTCGGCCGTGCCCGAGCCGTCGATATCGGCCAGGCGGAGCTGCCGCTGGTCGAACTGGTCAGGATGATCGAACCAGGGCGAGCGATCCATCGTCACGCGCGCGCCGAACCGGCCGTAACCCAGGTTGGGCCAGTAGCTCACCTCGCCGTTGCGGATCCGGACCAGGTCGGTCAGGCCGTCGCCGGAGAGGTCGGCCAGGTAGATGGACTCGGTGCGGTCGGCGAACACCAGCGCGGGCCCTTTTTCCTCATCCAGCGCCGGTACGCCGCGCTCATCAGGGCCGAAGCCCTCCTCGCCGAGCGACGGGTGCCAGCGGAAGGTGAAATCCTCCGTGATCAGGATGTCGGCCAGGCCGTCGCCCGTGAGGTCCACCAAGCGCAGGTTGGGATCCGCCCAGTCGATGCGCGGCAGTGACCGGAACGGCTTGAACGGTTCCCAGTCTTCGCCGCGGGATCGCTGGTAGAGCCCCGGTGCCTGGCCGGCGAAATCCGCCAGGGCCAGCCGTCCGCTGCCCGACACGTCGACGAATTGCTGCCCGCCCGCGGCGAGGTCGATTCCGGCCGGGATCCGGGCCACGCATTCGACCGGGCCGAAATGGCCGTCGCCGAGGTTGCGCTTGTAGTACAAGGCGGGGCCCTGCTGGGTCAGGACTCCCGAGAGTCCTTCCCCGTCGAGGTCGACCCACTGGTAGCGGCGGCCATCGAGGCCGCCGGGCAGGTTCTCGAGACCGTCGCGATCGAGCGTGCGAACGTCGCTCGAGAAGCGCGGCTGGCTGTATCCGAAGTCGAGCGGGGGGAGCGAACGCCGCAGGAAGAGATCCGCCTGATGGGCCGCATCGGGCCAGGCGACGTAGCCGCTCTGCGTGACGCTGACGAGAAAGGAGGCGACCGGGCCGCGGTCATAGGTGAATTCGGTGGATGACACGAGGTAATCGTCGATGCCGAGCTCGTCACGGAAATGATGGAACGTCAGGACGCGCTCGCACAGGCGGTAGGTGCGGACCTCGAAACCGGCTCGGTACGACGAGAACGGGTCGGGGCGCGCCGCCCATGCGCCGGTGCCGTTCAGCCTGGTCCGGATCGTCTGTCGTCCGTCGCCGGTGACGGGCTCGGCCTCGAAATTACCGTCGCCGTAATCGAAGACGACTTCGAACAGCCATCTCGTGCTGGCAAAAGAGGGCCGGAGCCGCGATTCGGTGTTTCCGTACCTGATGCGCTTGAGGTACCGGTTCGCCGCCCGGGTCCGCGCCGTCCGGTTGCGCTCGTTGACCTGTGAGAGGTCCACTTTCCGGTCATCCTCAGGGACGTACTCGTACTCGATGGCGTTGCCCTTGTCGTCGTAGCGCTGGCAGATGAGCCAGCTGAAAACGCGCGTCGGATGATCCGGGCTTGGATCGGCGGGATCGAAGATCCTGGAGCCGTTGTCGGCCCCGTACAGCGTCGTGACGTTGTCCCGGCCGATTGAGCGCCAGTGCGTCTCTCCGGTGTCTTCGGCCGTCCAGCGCTCGATGCGGGCGAAGAGGCCTTCGACGCGCGGTCGGTACCGTTGCACGCGGTATCCGGGCGGGTCGGTCGCGTCAGCGGGCCTCGGAACCGGCACCAGGTCCTCGGCGCCGGAGAGAATAAATACGTCCGATTCCTCGGCGTCCTGATATCGCGGCAGTCCTTTCTCTGTCTTTCGCGTGATTAATGGAAGGGAAAGGCTCCAGCCGAGGCCGAAGGGACCATTGCCGGCACCGGAATCGTACGAGAGCGAAAGCTGCGGACCAAAACCGGAGCGGCCGGGACTAGTTGCGATGGGAACCGACAACCCCGCCGTACCGGTCACCGGGTTCGCAGTGAATTTCTCACCTATACCGCGGACCGCCCCCCCGCCATTGGGCAGGGCAATCGAGGGTGCCCGGGTCAGGAAGCCGTTCTCGGCGGGCGATGAGTCGGCCTGCGTGCCTCGGCCTGCTGCGCTGCCTGTTTCCACATCGCCTCACATTCCCCTCAAACTACGGTTCCCCGGGGGAGCAACCACGGCAACAGCCTGTCATCGACGCTTGCAAGAGCCTGCGGGCTAAACTGGGTCTATACCTGGGACGTAAAAAAGTCAACGGGATATGATGTGATAGCTCATCTCCACACCATCTCCACATCACCTCCACACCATCTCCATACCTTCTTACTAAACCACGCGACATCGACCACTTGCTGCTTCCTGAGCAAGCGGTGCGCGCCTAAATGTCTCGTTCACCCAGAAATGGAATCAACTCGCGAATGAAGTCGCGATCCGCCGAGGGTGACGCATCGCGGTACGCGATGTCGAACTCATCCAGTGCCGCCTCGACCGTCTGCCGCAAGGTAGCGCGGGCGAAGTCGATGCTGGCGTAACGCTTGAACATCCGAAAGACCCACTCCACGTCCCGCTCCGTGCGCTGCTCGCGTGCCACGGAAAAGACGCGGCCGAGCTGCTCCCGTTCATCGGCAGTGCACTGGCGCAGGGTGTGGAAGAGCATGAGCGTGCGCTTGCCCTCCCAGATGTCGCCTAGGATCTCCTTGCCGTACTGGGTCTGATCGCCAACCAGGTTCAGGATGTCGTCCTGGATCTGGAACGCCGC
>Ga0070713_100001313_pt1 | contig 15899 bp, 18 predicted proteins | sample LARL82metaG_FD_65465 | JGI IMG/M metagenome (GOLD analysis project Ga0070713, IMG submission 65465) | Corn, switchgrass and miscanthus rhizosphere microbial communities from Kellogg Biological Station, Michigan, USA - LAR L8-2 metaG | ecosystem: Host-associated > Plants > Roots > Rhizosphere ...
GAAGACGAACCTGCGCAGGAAGCCGTAGCCTGATCCCCCCTAAAGTTTCTTTAAAGGAGAAATGTGCATGCAGCATTCTGTTCGTCGTTTCCTCACTCTCACCTCGCGGCTCGGGCTAGTGCTTCTTTTGTCGGGAGCGGCCCTGGCTCAAACGTCTTATTTCACCAGCAATCTGGTTTCGAACCTGGCGGGAAAGGCAAAACATACGGACACATTGCTGGCGAATCCATGGGGAATCGCATATGCGCCCTCAGCTCCATTCTGGATCAGCGATGAAGCCTCCGGGTACTCGACCCTCTATGACGGGAAGGGAAATCCACAGACCTTGCAAGTGATCGTTCCGCCATCGTCGGGTAGTGGCGCGGGAGCTCCGACCGGGATCGTCTACAACGGATCAACGGAATTCAAGATTGACACCTGGACTTCGCTCTTCTTGTTCGCCACCCTGGATGGTACGATCAGCGGGTGGTCAACGTTCTTCCCGAGTCAGTCGCTAATCGCGGTGCGTCAGACGGGAGCGGTCTACACCGGGCTAGCCATCACCAGCAAGACTTCGGGGAACTTTCTATACGCCGCTGACGCTGCCAATAACAAAGTGGACGTATATGACGGGAGCTTCAACTTAGTGATGTCCTTTACCGATGCCACGATTCCCACGGGATTTGCGCCGTTCGGGATTCAGGATATCGCGGGAAAGGTCTACGTAACGTACGCGAGCCAGACGGGTGGAACCGGCGGATATATTGACATCTTCGGGGAAGATGGCACGTTCGTGAAACGGTTTGCCTCGGGACGTCCTCTGAATCAGCCGTGGGGATTGGCAGTGGCGCCGAGCAATTTCGGACCATTGAGCGGATTGCTGCTGGTCTCGAACAATACAACAACCGGAAACATCAACGGATTTAACCTGACCACGGGACGATTCGTTGGCGCCGCCAAGAACTCGCTAGGCAAGATCATTTCGATCAACGGACTGTGGGGCATTGAGTTTGGCGGCGGAACCACCTCGAACGGCGCGAAGAACCAGCTGTTTTACACAGCGGGTCCGAGCGACACGAACGGGTATTTCGGTGTGATGATTACACACTAGTTTTGACGAAGGGTTCTCATGCGAAGGCCGCCTGCAAAGGCGGCCTTTGTGTTTGGAGAAGCTCTTACCACCAATTGGATCTTCATCTGTCATGCATCTCGTAGAAAGCTGCAGACCCCGCGGTGCGAGGTGTCCACCCCCTTGCAGCTCAATGCCCAGTACTGGGCACTTGCATTTCGATTGCTGATCAATATTGCTCTCGGGTTATCAAACGGGGCTTTAGATCGCCCCGTCTCCAAGTTGTTAGGTATTGGTCAGTTCAGCATTCCTGAGCTCTTCCCATTCGAAATTCGCAAACCATGTGCCCTTATGTGAGCTGTCTTGCTCAGACGCGAACTCCACAAACTGTCATTGTTAATCCTGCTGAGTGCGTAGATGGAGTCGCGACCACCGATGCGCGGTTCCTGGTTCTGAGGCCTGCAGTTGAGATCCCAATTCACAATGGATCGGCCGCATCCAGCATGAGCGTTCTTCATCCGTGCGTAAACCGCGAAACCTTGCGGCGGAGCACGATTCGACGACCAATGCTCTCGACCAATGACAGTTTGAGCAAGACCTGCCGCGAATGACGGGATTTTGCCCGAGAAAACTAAGGAGGTCAAAGATCATGCCTTTACTTCAAGTACTGGAAGTTCTGATCGTAGTGGGGGTTCTGCTGTGGCTGGTGAATCGTTTCATCCCAATGCAGGGATCCATCAAGTCGATTCTGAATGGCGTCGTCGTCATTGCCGTTGTTCTGTGGCTTCTGAACGCGTTCGGACTCTTTCACTCGCTCTCCCGAATTCACGTTGGCACATGAGCGTAGTGCAAGACCTCGAAGCCCACAAAACTGAGGCCCGAAACCCAAGATCGATATCCGCAATGTCGCAGCACGTCTTCAGAAGGAGACACTTTGAAAACTAGTCTTTTGTTAGCCGTCGGAATCACCCTCAGCTTAAGCGCAGTGGCTCAGACGAATCCTGAAAACAGCTTAACCGTCGAACCGATGAGCACAACGCCGACTTTCCGGGTGACTGTTATCAGCCGCAGTGTGCAGGCTGTCAACTACAAGCATCGCGGCGGAGCGTCTAAGGTCGATTTTGCCGGCACCGACCTCATGCCTGCGGCGAACGGCCAGGCTAAGGTAGAAGGCAAGAAAGGCTACACCGAAATTGAGGCAGAATTTGGCAATTTACAAAAGCCTACGACTTTCGGGAACGAGTATCTCACCTACATCCTCTGGGCGATCTCGCCCGAGGGCCGGGCAGTAAACCTGGGAGAAGTGCTGATCGGCGGCAACCATCGCAGCAAGCTGGACGTGACTACAGACCTTCAAGCCTTCGCTCTGATTGTTACAGCAGAACCTTATTATGCGGTTCGGCAGCCCAGCAATGTCGTTGTGCTCGAAAATGTGGTTCGCGCTGACACCAAGGGAACCACCGAGGCAGTGAACGCGAAGTATGAACTCATGGAGCGCGGCGGATATATTCCTACCGGCTACAAGTTCGATCCCGTAGTTCTGAATGCCAAGTTGCCATTGGAATTCTACGAGGCGCGGAACGCTCTTCGAATCGCTCAATCGGAGGGAGCCGAGCAATACGCCTCCGACAGCTACCAACGTGCTGTCCAGTTGATGGATAGCGCGGACAGCTACGCCACAGAAAAGAACGCCCCGAAAAAACGATTGATCGCGGTTTCGCGCGAGGCGGTACAAACCGCAGAAGATGCACGCGCGATCGCAGTCAAGAAGATGGACGACGTGAGGCTGGCCAACGAACGTCAGGCGTCCGCGGATGCCCAAGCGAAGATACAGGCGGAGGCGGACGACGCCATTCGGCAAAAAGAGCAAGCGCAGTACGACGAGGCGAGGGCCCGTACAGCAACGGCCCAAGCTGAATCCGACACAGCCCGGGCACAAGCCGCCAAGGCGCAAGCAGAATCTGACACCGTGAATGCGCAAGCTGCCACGGCCCAGGCTGAAACCGATTCGGCAAGGGCACGCAATGACGCCGTCGATGCACAAGCTGCCACCGCGAAAGCCCAATCAGACATGGCCGCCAACGAGGTTTCGTCAGCAACGGCCCTCTCGGCAGCGCAGGCAGATGCGGACCAATCACGCTTGGCGACACAGCAAGCGCAGTTAACTGTGCAACAGGCGGAAACCGACAAGGCAGCTATGCGCGCGAAGTTGTCCGAACAATTGAACTCCATTCTTCAGACTCGCGACAGCGCCCGCGGGCTGATCGTCAGCATGTCCGATGTCTTGTTTGACACAGGGAAGTATTCGCTGAAGCCGGGAGCGCGCGAGAAGCTGGCGAAAGTCGCCGGCATTCTGCTCTCTTACCCAGGACTCAACATTGAAGTCGGCGGCCACACCGACAATGTGGGAGGCGATGCAATGAATCAAACGCTGTCCGAGAACCGCGCCAGTTCAGTGCGCGATTACCTGGTGCAGCAAGGCGTAGCGTCCAATTCAGTTTCAGCCAGAGGCTTCGGTAACAGCTTGCCAGTAGCCACCAACGAGAACTCTGCTGGGCGGCAACAGAACCGGCGAGTGGAACTTCTCGTGTCTGGAGAAGCCATCGGCAGCCCCATAAACGCGACAACTGGAAGCTTGCGCTAGAGCAAGCGTAGAGCACTTGGAGCGGACAGAGGTAACACATATGAAAGCAATTAGAATTACAGCCCCAGCGATTCTGTCTTTGATCCTAGGAATCGCTGTTCCGGCTCTTGCACAGCACGAGCCGCAGGGCGACAAGCAAGAACAACCCCAGCAGCAAGATAGTAAGCACTAGGAATCCAAACCTGAACATGCTCAGCAGCAACAGCATGCTCAGCAACAGCAGCGGCAAGACCACAATAATCGAGAGCAGCACGCTCAATGACGGGGCAACAACTATCCACAGCGCACTCAGGAACAGCAACGCGTTCAGCAGAGCGCTTGGCAAGAGCATCGTTCACAACGCTGGGACTCAGACCATCGGAACTGGCAACAACGCGGCGGTTACAACGGCTACCGCATCCCCGACAATCGTTACCGCGGATACTTTGGTCGGGACCATGGCTTCCGCATCTACGGACTCCCCTTCATGGTTGTTGGCGGTTACCCTCGCTTCCAGTATGAAGGTTATTGGATCAGTCTCGTGGATCCGTGGCCGAAATACTGGGGGAATAGCTGGTATGACAATGACGACGTTTACGTCACATACGCCGACAACGGCCGTTACTTGTACAACCGCCGTTATCCCAACGTCGGAATTGCGATCAGTATCTCGATGTAGCGGCGCCTCAAAGTTTTCCCGGCGTGAACACCGGGAGAGGGAGTAAATCATGATTGGAACCATATTGATAGTTATCCTCGTATTAGCACTTCTCGGTGTGCTACCAAGGTGGTCGCATAGTCGAAGCTGGGGGTACGCCCCGACCGGCGGCGTAGGGTTAGTTCTCCTGGTCGTAGTCATTCTTCTTGTTCTCGGACGAATTTGAGCTATGTGGCACACCTCCATGTCGAATGGCGCCAACATCGATAGTTGGCGCCAGTTTGCCATGCGTGTTGGGATAGTTGTTCTTATCGTGCTTATCTCATGTAGTAGCTCATCCGCGTACTCCGTTCTGACGCATGAGGAAATCGTCGATCTGCTCTGGGCCGACGAAATTCGTCCTCTACTTGTGGAGCGCTATCCAGGACTGACCGAAGAGCAGATCACCGCAGCGCATGCTTACGCTTATGGAGGCGCAGTCATCCAGGATCTCGGTTACTACCCGTTCGGTAGCAGAGAATTCAGCGATCTCGTGCATTACGTGCGTAGTGGCGATTTCGTTCGCGAGTTGCTGCTCGAAAGCGAGGATGTAAACGAGTACGCTTTCGCCCTGGGGGCCCTCTCGCACTATGCGTCCGACATTGCCGGCCACCCGGCAGTCAATCAGTCTGTCGCCATCCAATATCCGAAGCTGCGGGCGAAATATGGCAAGTCCGTTCGCTACGCGCAGGACAAGACGGCCCATCTGAAAACAGAGTTCGGATTCGACACGGTGCAAGTTGCAAAGAATCGATATGCGTCGCAGCAGTATCACGATTTCATCGGATTCCAAGTGTCAAAATCTTTGCTGGAGCGCGTGTTCCCGGTCGTATACGGGGTGGAATTGAAAGATGTGCTTACCCACGAGGACATGGCAGTGGGTTCATATCGGTTCGCGGTCAGCCGACTGATTCCGCAGATGACGAACGTCGCGCTGCAGGCCCACAAGAAGGATCTGATTCGCGAGACGCCTAATTTCGCGAAAAAGAAGTTCCTCTATCGCCTTTCGCGCTCTGATTACGAAAAACAGTGGGGAAAAGACTATACAAGGCCCGGAGTGGGTACCCGAATCTTGTCGACGCTCCTGAGATACATGCCGAAAATCGGTCCCTTTAAAGGACTCGCCTTCAACAACCCGACCGCGCAAACTGAGGATCTGTATATCAAGAGCATCAATACGACCGTGGATCAATTTCGTGCTCTTCTCGAAGAGGTGCGCACCGACACATTGGTATTGGCTAACTGCGATTTTGATAGTGGTCAACCAACCAAGGCGGCGGAATACTCGCTGACCGACGATGCGTACGCCAAGTTGCTCGCCAGGCTGTCAAAGCGGAAGTTCGATCTGACGACTCCAGAACTGCGCGCTAACATCCTGCAGTTTTATTCCGACCTCTCAGTGCCGATCGAGACGAAGAAGGACGGGGTTCGCTGGCGATCCGTGCTGGCCGAATTAGATCAGTTAAAGGTGCCGGCGCCGGTGCAGACAGGGGCGGGCAGCCCCGCTCGGTGATCTGCCATGAAGTTACTCCACTTCAAGAACGCGGCGGTCAATGTGGTTCACAACATGGAAAAGAACCACACCATGGCGTTTGCCGCTGCGCTGGCGTACTACTTCGTTTTGGCTCTGTTTCCATTTCTGATTTTTCTTTCCGTGGTCGTTGCCCGTTTGCCGCTTCCGGACTTCTTTGGCCAGGTGATGGGCCTGATTGCGCTGCTGGTCCCGGCCTCGAGTATGGGCCCACTCAAGACTCTGATCAGGGACACGATTTTATCCACTCACAGCCGTGTGCTGACTTTCGGCATCCTATTAACCCTCTGGTCGGCATCGAGCGGCTTTACAGCTCTCATCGATGCGCTCAACGCTGCCTATCAGGTGTCTGAGACGAGGCGCTATTGGAAGACGCGTTGTCTGGCTGTCGGCTTGACATTTTCGGTGGGATGTCTCCTTGTCATCGCCCTTGCTCTGCTGCTTGTGGGCCCAATCCTCAGCGCAAAGCTGACAGAAGCGTTCGGAATGAGAACTCTCTGGGCCTCTGTTCGATGGGCGGTAGCAATCGCGTGCACGGTTGTCGCGGTTGAACTTCTCTATTTCGTAGCGCCGAATACGAAGCAACGATTCCGGAGTACCCTGCCCGGGGCGTTAATCGCAGTCGGCGGATGGATTGGGCTGTCGGACTTGCTCGGGTTCTACTTCCGGTATTTTTCCATCTACAGCCGAGGCTACGGCAGCTTGGGTGTGGCGCTCGCATTCAGTATTTGGCTCTACTGGACGGGATTCCTGGTCTTAATCGGTGCCCAGTTGAACGCAGAACTTCTACAGGAAGCCGGTGGAAGATCGGCCCCTGAAGCTAGACGAACCGCGAAGCCTCAATTGGCCGCGTAGGAGGAAATATGGCAATTCAAGAGTGGACAGTAAAGCAACTAATAGAGGCATTGAAAAAGTTTCCACCGGAGGCAAAAGTTTTCTACGAGATGGGGCCAAGCGGCACAGGAACTATTGGAAAAGCGCAATACGTGAGGGCCCGCGGCGAGAACGATGAGTTGGGAGTACTGCTGGACCGGTAAGTCCGTCCGATGGCGATAGGATTGGCAAATGCAGTTTATCGTTTGCTGAGTCCCATTTCCACGGCGTCAGCTGCGGAAAGTTTCCGATCCCGGTGCGGCTCGGTTCGTGGGGCACCGGTATGAAGTTCGCAAGCTTCCCCGATCGCTGCACCGCAAGTAGTACAAGGCACAGTTAATATCTGCTTCGAGGTGAGTTCCTTGGTTTTCACGGTCATAGGATGCAACACTGTGCCAGGGAAAAACGTTCAATAATGCTCATTTTCCGGACATTTTGATGAAGTAGCACAGGCGACTGACTGGCCGGAACTGCTTCAGAATTCCGAGCAAAAGTGACCATCTTTGCTTGTCAGGTTCGCAGATGATGTTGAAGAGTGTAGTTTCACCCCGAGAGGCGACTAATGGCACGAACCGCGCCGACCAAGAAGAAACCCGACTTCGACCCCCGAAAATTCCTAGCTACCATCGGCGACGGTAGAAAAGTCGTGACCTTTCCCAAGAAACAGACCATCTTTGCGCAAGGAGACGCGGCAGACGCCGTCTTCTATATTCAGGATGGCAAAGTCAGACTCAGTGTCGTATCCAAGAGTGGCAAGGAAGCAACTCTAGGCCTGTTGACCGAGGGGCAGTTTTTCGGAGAAGGGAGCCTGGCTGGACAACCGTTACGCATGGGGTCTGCAACCGCAATGATGGAATGCGAACTTCTGCGCATTGAAAAGAAAGCTATGATGCTTGCGCTTCGCCGCGAGCATGAGTTCTCCGATCTGTTCATGGCCTATCTGCTGGCACGAAACATTCGATACGAAGAAGATCTGGTCGATCAGCTTTTCAATTCCAGCGAAAAGAGGCTAGCGCGCCTTTTGTTGTTGCTGGCTCGCTTCGGCAAGGACGGGGTACCTGAGACCGTAATTCCCAAGATCAGTCAGGAGACTCTCGCCGAGATGATAGGTACGACTCGTTCGCGGGTCAGCTTTTTCATGAACCGGTTTCGAGAGCTAGGCTTCCTCGATTATGGGGAGAACGGACTGCAAGTACACAGTTCACTTCTGAACGTCGTTCTGCACGACTAGTGTGCGCTGTGTCTCGTAAACAGCCGCTTCCTGACGGTATAATCGCATCAGGCATTTGGTGAATCTAATCCTGAGAATGGCCCCATTCTGGTTGCAACCAACACTTCCAACAGAGTTGCTGTGCTACGAACACTTCCCGAGATAGTAATGAGTGCTTCTGACACGACGGGATATTCTTCGGCCAGCACGTCAAGACGGTTACTCACATTGTGGAGTTGCTGAGCTTCTCCAGGATCGCATTGAATGCATCGGGTACGCGGCTTTCTGAGAGAGCCTAAGGAGAACGGACTTTAGATGGGCTGACTTAGCTCAGACAACCTGAACGAGGAGAAGGTGGTAACCACCTCACCTTCAGTATAGTACTTATAAGCAGACCCAGAAGCACTTTCGGGACGGGATTTGCTGTTGCACGAATATTTCGATCTTGTCCTCGATCTTGCACGCGTGGGTGAATGTCTCTCTAGTTTGAGGGACCCATAGTCGGCGCCGCAAATGCGCTTGATTCTGCGGCAAAGCCGAGGCCGCGTCCAGGGATTGTGTACCAGTCCATAGGTGTTTCTTTCTTTCGCAATTTTCGTCGTACGGCGCGCAAGAGATATCCACCACTAACCCACGCAAGACCCACTGTCACGATGAATGACACCAGGACAACCATACCTACAACTGAGGGTATTCCCCTGAGGCCTGCGAACTTCTTACCGGAAATCAATTTGCTTTTCTTCAGATCTGCTGTCTCCTCACCCCGTTGAGAAACTCCACATAAGTCCTTCCTGAGAGTGTTGGGGAGATACTCATTCTTCGCTCTTCGCTTGGACGTTTTAATTCTGTCATCGGCGTTCGCCCGGCGTCTGGTCAGAATTGCTCGGAAAGGTGAGGCTATGTTTGCGGCATTTTCTGATTCTGTTATCTCTGGGCGGTCCTCCGAATGTCCACTGTTGCACTAAGCCTTCGTGCTACTACGGGAGACGGTCAATTGTGATCAGTTATCTGAAACCGAAAGTGTGATACTCACGACTGAACTAGTTCTTGCCGTCAGGCAACCGCCGTGCGAGCAAAACCTGATTGTGTGAGATCGATGGGCGTGAATCTGATTGCTGGTTTCGATTTACGGTTCTATCCAATGCTACTTACTCTCGCCGTCGCTGTCTTAGTGATCCTCGCGTTGGCGGGAATGCTCCACGTGCGAAGGCGACGGCGTATAGCCGCTGAACTAAAGCAACTGGTCGGACTCGAGTATGAACGCGCGGTAGCCAAAGGAATGGTGGAGAGAATGGGGATCAGTTCCGATAGCTGCGCAAAGATCAAGGACTTGGGGTTCAAAGCGTCCATGCAGGTAAAGATGTATGGCGAGCGCTTTGAGATTGTTTCAGATCCCTTTAACGAAGGTGATTGCATAGCAGTTCGTGCAACTAGCGGGAGCAATCCAGAGATCCGCACTGTGTTGCTTCCGATCGCCATTCTGCTAGGTATTGCAGATCGATTTCTAAAGCGACCGACTTAAACGGGGCGAGCTATCAGGTGGCAAGTCGTCTTGGCGGTACCCGCTCCCTCACGAGCCGCTGGAGAGTGTCGCGAAGGGTGGCGTTGGCATCGACAACCAAGGCATTGAACTACGAGTATTTGAGTCGGTCATAGCGCGCAGACTCTGGTCGCTTATGACCGCAAATCATCACAGCGGTGAAGCGACAATTTGTTTAAGAATGTGCAAAATTGAACAGTTACTGGCAATCGTGCGCAGGTAAGTTACTGTCAAGGTAAGCGCGGTCATGGGTTAGTGGCTGCAGAGTGCCGACCATTCCCGACCCTCACGACCGCGGATTTTAGTACGTGCAGCCGGATCTCGGGGGAGGGGTCCGGCCCTTTTTTCTTCAACTTTGATCCGAGCTCTCGCGAGTTCACCTTAGGTATCCTCCTTTCCGCATGAACTGCTCCAATTCGTCCTCCTTGAGCTTTTTTGACCAGTCTTCGACGCCTGTACGATGAGAGAGTCTCATTAGAACGATTTGCGAGCGAGACGGAGTCGCACCACATCTCGTCCCGGAAATCGCGCCGTTCATTCCACGCAACCCGCTGCAACACAGCATCCCCGGGCACGCGAAGGATTATCGGGCAAAAGGAATCACAATGCGCATCTTATCCTCCATTCGTTCGCCGCTGTTTGCACTCGTACTGCTAGCCATGTCGGCGACAGCCTACGGGCAAGTCAGCATATCGGTCTCATTCGCCCCGCCGGAGCTTCCCGTCTACGAGCAACCTCTTTGTCCGGGCGAGGGTTATCTCTGGACCCCCGGCTACTGGGCGTACGCCAACGATTACGACGATTACTACTGGGTACCAGGCACGTGGGTGATGGCTCCGGAACCTGGCCTGCTCTGGACTCCAGCTTACTGGCGTTGGGGCGGCAATGACTATATTTTCCACGATGGCTACTGGGGACAGCAGGTAGGTTTTTACGGCGGAATCAGTTACGGCTACGGATACTTCGGAGAGGGCTACCAAGGTGGCCGGTGGCAGAACGGACAGTTTTACTACAACCGTTCGGTGAACAACGTGAACGTTACTAACATTCACAATGTTTACAACACAACCGTGATCAACAACACAACCACTGTGAACCGGATCAGCTACAACGGCGGCAATGGTGGGATCAATGCGCGGCCGAGGCCGGAAGAAGAGGCTGCGGCGCGGGAGAGACACATTCCCCCTGCGCCTGTTCAAACGCAACATGCCCAGGCTGCACGCGCGAAACCGGAACTGCGGGCTTCGGCGAACCATGGAACGCCGCCAGTCGCTGCTACTCCTAAGCCCGGAGCGTTTAACGACCGCGCTGTCATACCCGCCAGAGCCGCAGGGACTCCTTACAATCCTCCAGCTAATCGAGCCGCCGTGCGGCCACAGGGCAATGCTCCAGCCGAGCAACCGAGAAATGCAGCCGCACGTCCCGACCAGCCTGTGCCGAATAATCGGCCAGAACCGAACCGAGCTGATCCCAATCGCTCCCCGACGGCGCAGCCGAATAACCGGCCCGAGCCCAATCGTGCGGAGCCGAGCCGGCCCGAATCGAATCGTCCGTCCACAGTTCAGCCGAATGAACGGCCGGAGCCTAACCGACCGCCTACAGCGCAGCAGAACAACCGACCAGAGCCGAACCGCGCAGAACCGAGTCGGCCCGAATCGAACCGACCGGCCACAGCCCAGCCGGAACTACGGCCCGAACCCAATCGCTCTCCAGTGCAGCCGAACAATCGGCCTGAGCCTAACCGGCCTGAGCCTTCTCAGCGGCCGCAAACGCCTCCGCCGAACGAGCGTTCGCAGCCCCAGCACACTCCTCCTCCTGCGGAAACACGACCTGCACCGCAACAGCGACCGGAGCCGAAGGCGGAAGAGAAAAAGCAGCAGAACGAACAGCCAAAGAGGGATGAGAAGCCGCCACAGTAGATAGTATCGCCTCTGACGCGGCAGCCTCGTCAGCTCTCAACCAACGAAGGAGGGACCATGTCCCAAACGGTATTGGACAAAACCACTGCAGCTATCGGTGAATCAGCTCGCCAGACTTCCTCCGCAGGCAGTGCGGTCGCTGCAATAACAGAGGAAGGCGTCGGAGTCGTGCGACGTGCCGCAAGACCGGGTGGCGATGCAGCTAAAGAAATCCTGAACGACACAACTCGGCGCATCCAGCGACAACCTGCGCAAACTGTAGCCCTCACGTTTGCTGTAGGTTTCGCCGCGGGAGTGTTGATCTGCTTGATTATGAAACAAAGATAGCGCACATCGAACCCAAGTTACTCTTCGTGTGGACGTGGCCGGCCTAGCTCGCAAACGAACGCGCTTCCGTTTTATGAGTCAAACATGGGTGGAAGTGCCAGGCCACGTCCATGTAGTTGTGCAATCGCAGGTAATAAGTGGCTGCCCAAACGATCTTTCGCTACAAATGCATCGACCCACTTCAAGACCCGCTCAGGAACATTCAGCTCTCCCGATAGCATGATGATGGGCGTTTCGGGTCTGAGACTTCTCATCTTGACTACGAACTCTCTCCCGTTCATCTCGGGTATGAGGTAATCAACGATTACCACGTCAACCGGGTACACGGCTGCCAGTTCCAATCCCTTGCCACCGTTTGGAGCGGTCAGAACCGTATACCCGAAGCTCTCGAGGAAGGACTTCTCGCACTCCAACACGTCCTCGTTGTCGTCGATGCAGAGAAGTACGCCGCCCAGCCGTTCCCCATAAGTGGATACAGGCATGGATTCACCTTCGCGAATCAATTCTCAATATCTAGGTTGAAGAAACTGTTCAAAATTGCTCAAAGTAATTAGCCAGCAGGAAGAAGAATTCGCGCCAGCCACTTTTCTCGGGGATTGAAAGCTGGGCGACCAGATCTTCTTTGTATCAGATGTTTCGTCCCAGCAGATACACCGCGAAACAGGTTGAAGAATTCGTGTTTCCGATGCACGAACTCAGACGACTACCGTCAAGAATAACGCTGTCTCATGAAAACATTGAGTTTTGTCTTTGTCCTGCAATGTTGGGTCTCGGCAGGCTGTGCGGGCAGGTTTCCGGGGGAAGCCATCGAACGACCGGCATTCGCCACATCGAAAGCCATGCAATCTAGCGATGTCCCGATTCTCGACCTTCACTCGAAATGCTCGGGGTTAGCAATACTTCGCAGGGGTGCGGAAAGCGAGATTGCAGCCGATCCCTAGCTTTTTCGGCAGCCACTCTTTCGAGAAATCGTTTGGGACCAACAATAGGTTTGTTGTCTCTTAGAACTGTAACTCTATACATAGCCTGGGTAATCGTATCTTTACGGGGCGAAGCCTGCCGTTCAATATTGACCACTTTTAGAAAGACTTAGCCCATCCGAAGGCGAGGCAAAATAGGGTCACAACGAGCGGGTATACTAACGCTCATTTCAGGTGGCATTCGGGGGGACCCGGTGTTTTCTCTGCAGCTAGTCTCCTGCGCTGCTTTGCAATCGCCGGACACTAGAGTGTGGCAGATCGCCATCACTGGGTATTTCCTTTCGGATCAAATCAGCAACTCCCACGCGTTTAATCTGCGTAGCGAGACCAAACATCCTGAGGAGCCAAATGCCGTACCAGTTCATGTCGATCTCGTACCACTTTAGACCGTGACGGGCCGAAGTCGGATGTGCATGATGATTGTTGTGCCATCCTTCGCCAAAGGTCAAAAGGGCAACCAACCAGTTATTGGTGGAATCATCCCTTGTGGAAAAGCGCCGAGAGCCCCACAAGTGAGTTACCGAATTCACCAACCAGGTAGCATGCAACCCCACCACCGTCCGCAGGAAAATGCCCCACAACAGGAAAGGTAATCCCCCGACGTCGAAAAGCAGCAGGCCCAATGCGACTATCGGCAAATAGTGGTACTTGGTAATCCACAGGTGAAAGCTATCTTTCGCTAGGTCCGGGACGTAGTGGGCCAGCGTGGTTGTGTCGTGATGCATGGATCGTCCCGTCAGAATCCACCCCATGTGGGACCACCATTTGCCGTCTCTTGGTGAGTGTGGATCACCGACATGATCCGCGAATTGATGATGAATGCGGTGGGTAGCCACCCAGAACATGGGACCGCCTTCGAGAGTGAGAGTCGCACAGACGGTCAGAAAATACTCAACCCACTTCGGAGTGCTGTAACCACGATGCGTCAGGAGCCGATGATAGCCCATCCCAATGCCTAGACTTCCCGATATCCACCACAGAAAAATCGCAACGAAGAGTGCTTTCCAAGTAAAGAAGAACAGCGCCGCAATAGCGCCAAGGTGAAAGGCAGCCATAAAAAATGCGGTTACCCAGTTGATTTGATCGTCGGCCGGCTGCTTTCGTTCGATTGCCTGAAGCTGCATCATTGCTGATCTCCCACTCCCGTTTTGATGTGGGCATCCGGCAGTCGGTATTCATACGAGGGTGTAATAGTTTTGTATGCGGTGCGCATCACATCTTCGGCAGAATTGTGAAGAAAGAGCAGCATTGACCAGACACATGTGAGCGTTCCAGCCTGAAACATGCAATAGAAGTTCTGGCTACAGAGTTATGCGGTCGTGAGGGCCCGAACGTCAGGGTTCCCGACACCGACCCATGCCCGCGTGTCGATATATCAGACTAGAGACATCGTGCCTGTTAGCCGCTTCAGTAACTGTTCAGTTTTGTACATTTCCGAAAATATAACCGGCGACACTGTGATCACTGGTGACTCAAACGCCGTACATCGTGGCGATGCCGACCAGCGAGATCCAAAACGCATCTGCGGCACAAGGACTGCCATGACCAATATCGCCGGAGCCAAACCGCTCCCAGGTCAGGCGTCTTTGCTTCTCATTAGCGGTTCAATCTCGTGATTGATTTCGAATCGCACGGCAGCACCGCATGACTGGCAAGGCGTTTGGTGTAAGCCCCCGTTAAGTCTCATCGCCTCGAGTCTGTTCGGACGTAGGCAATTGGGGCACGTAATCATGAGGTAACCTGCATTATCTCGTGGCACGAACAGAGGACCGATGTCACCCTTTTTTCCCTCCGAGCGAAGGGGAGAAGCAGCCAGAAGCTTGCCGACTTCGTTAGAAAGTTCTTTAATAGTGTAATGTCCTTTTTGCAGGAAAGCGTCTGCCAGAATTCCGGCTGGCATTTCGCCCGAACCGTAGCCACCACTCATTGCAATGGTGGCGATATGCGGAAACCGCAGGCGCACGACAGCCAGAAACTCAAAACCGGTCATGCGAGGCATATTCAGATCGGAGATGATTAAATCAGGCAAAGATTTGCCGAGCGAGTGCAGTCCCTCCAGACCGTCCGCGGCCGTCAGAACCTCATAGCCCTCGCCTTCCAAAATCACCCTTGCCGTTTCACGTATCGAGGGCTCGTCATCCACCACGAGGATACGAAAGCGGAATTGCGCGGCTCCCTGGGCCTCGGTCAACAATTTCCCCCGATAGAATGGCGCTCCATCTTTGCCAACGACTAGGTGGACGCCCCTCTCTGGGTCGTTAGCTGTAAACGAGACGGGACGATCCTCATCTTCTTTTTGGCCAGACATGGGCGCCTCCTTTCCATTGAAGACACTTCAAGAGATTCAATGCTAATTGGCAGGAAACAAGACATCTGCACAATATTGACCAGGTTGAGAAAAACCTCGGCTTGGGCTAGCGTGATACGACGACGAAAGAACGACACTCGACTGTGTGTCCACCCCGTTTGTTCCCGAAGCAGCACATAGGGTCTCCTTCCTGACGTAGACCACACAATTACGAGAGATAGGACTGCTGATCTCAAGCACCATGATGGCCCGCATAGAAAGGAATAGCTGGTCTAAACTGCTCACTTTATATCGGGGTGACTCAGATTGGTCCACTTGGCTCGAGTGACTGACGCCTTCTGGCGGGAAGGGATTTTCATTCAGACGGAATTATCCGCCGGAGGCTGACCGGGCGAACTCGACGACAACAACACGCTCGTTTTTGATCCTTTAAGGAACTCTGTGACCCGGTCAATTGGACCCAGATCGGACCCAGATTTGGAGAGAATTGCCGCTCTCGAACGATCTTGTCGAATGCGGAGCGTCTCCGCAAACTATGCAGACCTGATCAGTCAACACAAGCGCGTTTTATCGGGACTGATCGTGGTCTGCTCCGTTTGATTTTGGGTCCTTCAAACCACGTCTGAGGTATTCACCAGGATTAGCCCTGACAACTCGCTTGAACGCCTTACTGAATGAGGCGTCGGACTCGTAACCGACCAATCGAGCGACTTCTGGGAGCTTTTTGTCACGCCGTTCAAGTAGCTGTATCGCCTTCTGCATCCGCCACTCGGTTACGTATTCCAGCGGCGTTTGTCCGAGTAGCTCTTTGAAACGTGCTGCGAATGCGGAGCGAGACATGCC
>Ga0070713_100001317_pt1 | contig 15876 bp, 12 predicted proteins | sample LARL82metaG_FD_65465 | JGI IMG/M metagenome (GOLD analysis project Ga0070713, IMG submission 65465) | Corn, switchgrass and miscanthus rhizosphere microbial communities from Kellogg Biological Station, Michigan, USA - LAR L8-2 metaG | ecosystem: Host-associated > Plants > Roots > Rhizosphere ...
AATTGATGGCCGAACACGGGACGTACATCGATCCGCAAGCTGGTCTGCTACTCGAAACATACCTCCAATACAAGAATAGGTACTTAGCCCCTCCGTACTATACGGAGGAAGGATTTGCGGCGATGGGAGGGCTCATCCAGGCGCACCAGCAATTCATCCGACGCGCGGTGCGGATCCCCGGACTGAAAATTGTTTACGGCACTGACGCCGTGGCGGGCTCTCACGGGCGCAACGCGGAGGATTTTATTCATCGCGTGCGTGATAGTGGAGTAGATCCTATGGCGGCGATGGTTTCCGCCAACTCTTTGGGCGCTGAAGCTCTGGGAATGGCGGATCAGATTGGTTCCATCGTGCCCGGGCTACAAGCGGACATCATTGCGATCGCGGGAGATCCACTGAAGGACATCACCGCCGTTCGACACGTCGCATTTGTGATGAAGGGAGGTATTGTTTACAAAAACGCTGCGCCTGGCGCGATTCCTTCTTATGCTAGCCTCTAGCCTTTATTCCATCTTTGAGGAATCGAATTGTCATGTTGACAGGCATCAGAGGATCACTCATGGTTTTGTCGGCAACTATTACCTTGGGATCACTTCAGAGTTGCCCGTCAACTGGGAAGAATGCCGAGAGGCGCGCCCCTAGTCGGTTGCGAAAGAGGCACCTCTACGGGCACCCGCTTACGTTAACGGGCGCTAGATAACTAACGATCTGATGCCACGGACTGCGCTTCGATCCTCGGGTAGGCCCACGCAAAAACGAAAAACATAAGGACGAGGATCAGAAACTCCAGTGCGCTCGCCTCCGTTCCACGCGGGCCGCCTGTAAGCCACTCGGCCCCGTGATAAGACACGTTCAGCAAATGTCCGGTAAGGCTCTGACCGTTATTTCCGGTGTTCGGCTGCGCGAACAGCACCATATCCGCGTAGTCAGACATCGCATGGAACCCTATTGCGAACCACAGGGTCCCCGTACGTCGCAACGTGAAACACCAGAATAATCCGAAGAGTCCCACGCTCAGGCCGTCCATCCAGTTCTCCATCGGCTTGAAAAAATAGTGGACCGCGCCGAAAATGGCCGACAAGAGAAAGGCCGCTGGCCAGAAGCCCATTCCACCAGTTAGCGTGGTCTGCGAGTAGCCACGATATGCGAATTCCTCAGCGAAGCCCAGCAATAGGAAGGCTGCCGCCCAGAGCAGGGCGAATTTGACCAAAGTTTGCCCATGCAGTGCCACACCCTCGAAAGAAGCGGCGCCGAATAGCCTGAGCAAAATGATCATGAGTGACGACGCGGCGAACCCCCACAAAGCGCCCTGCCAGAAATGCTTGCGGAACATTGGTCGCCACGGAAGGCCATACTCGAGAAACGGCCGCCGCTCCAGCTTCGACATGATCCCCGCAGCGAGAAGTGCGGCCCCAAAACTCAGCGCGCCATCCAACAGGAAATCTGTGGGAAGCCATCCGGCATGCTCTTGATGGTGGAAGAGTACTGTTAAGAACCAGAAGAACAGCTTGCTGAAACCAAAGAGCAGAAAAACAAAAATCGCAAATCGCCAGCCCGCCCGAATTCCTTGAGGGCCCACAAAAATGGTTTTCATAGCGGAGTCCCGGAGCGATTCATCGGGCAGCGGGTAGCGACCATGGACTTCCCTGAGCGTCAGCAATCTATCACGCTGGCTTGGAATTGTTCAATCCAGCCCCACGCGATAGTCCCCGGATAGTCGGCAAACGTTACCTTGGGATTACTTCCCGCTTGCCCGTCAACCGGGAGCAATCCGGAGATCGAGTCTCTTGACGGGACGAAAAGAAGACTTAGGCTATCCACTCAGCTTGGAGTAACCCGTAGCAGGCGTCCGAGACCCATTTCAGTCGGTGGTTCTTTCGGGCCCAGCACAGCATCAGCAAGCATTTCACCCATCACTGGTCCGTGTTTGAAACCATGGCCCGAGCCTCCGCCGACAATCCAGACATTGTCCGCTTCTGGATGGCGATCCAAGATGAAATTGTGGTCGGTGGAGTTTTCATATTGGCAAACTCGGCTTTCCAGCAGCGGTGCATCGGACAGCGCTGGGAAGCGCAACCTCATATATGCTCGGGCAGCCGACAGCTTCTCCTGCGAAATCTCGCGTTCCATTGTGCTGGGATCGATTACCGGCCCGCGCGTGTCATCAGCGATTTTGAAACCGCGCCAATGGTTTCCAGGTACACCAAAAAACGGATGCTTGCCTCCGTCGATCCACGTAGGAAGTTGTTCTTCGGAGTACCGAGTGTCACCAGCAGGAGTACCGAAGAAGAAAACCTCCTGACGCGTAGGTGTGATGCTCAACCTTAAAAACGGAAAGACACTGCCGAGCCACGGACCAGGGGCGAAAACATAGAAATCGGCCTTTAGGAGTTCGCCTGCATCAATTCTGATCCCATCCATCCGGCGCCCCTTGATTCGTCCCGGCGTCGCCTGAGCTTGGCGGTATTGGCCCCCTTCTTTGAGGAGTGCACCCAGAACGGCCTCGCATCCGCGACGCGCGGCGAGGAAGCCAGAATCGGGCTCGAAAACACTCCAGGACACTTCCGTCAAAGTTGACTTGCGGCCAACGCCTAGCGCATTCTGCCGCCGAGAGTTTCTCAAAACGAATCCCGGCCTCCTTCAATACCGGCAGCGCGGCAGTTTCGTAAGAATCATCGGTGCCTGCCATGCGGAGTGCGCCGCTCCGATAGAAAAGTTTCAGATTCCATCGTTGCTGGTACTCCTGCCACAACTGGAGCGCGCGGGCTACCATCTTTACGTAAAGAGTGTGTGCCGGACCGTAGGTTGCACGGATTGTCCGAGTCTCGCCGCCTGAGCTCGCGCGAGAGTTACCCGGCCCCCAGGCATCAACGAGCGTAACGCGCATGCCCCTCTGCGCGAGCTGGAGCGCTGACCATCCACCGAACGCACCCGCACCGACGATGATCACAGAAGATAAAGCTGAAGATGCAAGTGCTGGTGAACTGAGCATGCAGGCCGCACCTGCTAGGACCGAGTTCGTCAAGAAGCTCCGCCGCGAGCTATTCGCGGACATGGTTACCTCGCATGTTGCATTCGTACGCGCATTCTAGCTTGTATCCAGCAATTTAGTCGACGGCAGACAAACGAGAGCCGGAGCATCCATCCCGTTCTGATATTGATCTGACGATCACAACGCCGTTTGAAGCGATTCCTGATGTATGGTCGGCTACTCATACCTTGGCATTACTTCAGCGTTGCCCGTAATCCAGGCAAAATTCTGAAGGTCGCCGCTAAATCGATCTGCGAAGGGTGCCACTTCCACGGGTGGTGACAACACGTTCGAGTGAGAACAACTTGATAGACCGTGCCGCGTTACTCAAAATCTAATTTAAGGTAGTTTTCGGATCCAGCTGCACTATAAATCAGCGCTTCAGCGCACCAAGTGCTGCCAGTTGAGGACCAGATACATCGGGGAAGCGCTGTGCTGCCCGACCGGCCGGATGGCTAAGATACGCTTTCCGTCGGCCAGGATGGCAATCGCATCCACCTCGTGGGGAAGGCTCAGGAGTTCTTTGGGCGCCGAGAACTCCGGTTTGTTCCCTCCGGCGTTGACTTCCACCGTGTAAATCTTGTCACCCTGGCGGTAATGCAAGCTCTTGCCGTCGGGGGCCCAGTCCGCCACACTCACAGCATTGTCTGTAAATGGGGGAACCCCGCCATTGGAGACTTGCCACTTAGAACCAGCCCCGGGGAAGGGGGTCACATAGAGTTCTCTGCTGCCGTTTTCATTGGAGGTGTAGGCCAACCACTTGTTATCAGGAGAAAGCTTTGGGTCGCCCTCATCGTAGGAACCGTTGAGCACCGGCACCAGCTTGCGATCGCCGGTGAGGTCCATGGAATAGACGTCGAAGCCGGTCTTGGCATCCTGTAGGGATAAGATCGCGTACCGGTCGTCATTTGACTCGCCCACCACGGAGAGCCAATCACCCGGCTCCGCCAGCTTTTCCTCCTTGCCGGAAGAGATCAGCGAGCGCTTGACCAGTACGCTGTGGTAGCCGGTGGTAGTAGTAATGATTACGCTCTTCCCATCCGCGGACACTACTCCTCGGTTTTCCTGTCCTGAATCTGGAGTGAGCCGCGTGATCGTCTTGCGTTCTGTGTCCGCCAGCCACAGACTGTTCCCATGCCCGTCCGGGTTGTCGCGGAACAGAACTGCCATGCGGCTGCCAGGGGAGAAACTTCCCCCGCTGTAAGGAGCCGCCTCACCCCAGTGCTCCACTTCTTTCCCCGTCGTATCCAGCCAGACTAACTCACGATTTTCCAGGGATGCGTGACGATACACGAGAATATTCTGCGATACGGAAAAGAACCCGACGTTTCGCGGGTTGTAATACTCGATGGATTCCGCGATCGAGATGGGCTTGCCCTCGAAACGCAGTGCGGCCGCGTCAAACCGCTGTCCCATCAGTGTGCTGTCCTTGACGTAAAACAGGTAGCCGTTGCCGTAGGCGACGTTGGATCCAACGGACAAAAGCTGTTTGAATTCACGCCCGTCCAGCGAGCCGGCAAAAACGCTCCCCTGCGAGTCTTTTCCCGACCGCTGTACGTAAAGAAAGTGTTTTCCATCCTGCAGGAAGTAGGGGTTGCGGTTGGTAAACTCTTTATCGTTCCTGTCTGCTGGAGTCGCATCCTCGGGCGTGCCGCCGCCATCGGACACACGCAGGAGGGGACCGTTAATGTTCGGCGCGAAGAGGATGACGCCCTGCTCGCTCCAGGCACCGCCCCGTCCTTCGGGGGCGTCACACAGCGCTTGCACCGGTCCGCCGGCGGCTTCGATCTTTCTCAGCTTGCCGTTGGAGAAGAAGCCGAGGTACTTCCCGTCGGGAGACCAGAAGGGGTAGATGCCGTCGTCTGTGCCTGCCAGCGGCTCTGCCTTCTCCGTGCTGAGCCGCTGAATAAATATGCTGTTCTTGTTGTTCTTCAACGCGACGAACGCGATCTGCTGCCCATCCGGCGACAGCACCGGCGCTCCATTAAGAACATTTGTGAAATCAAAACCCGCCGGCCGCTCGATCTGGGCCCGTACCAGTTTCTGCGCCGAAGTCAGGCGGATTGCATAGAGCGCGGCCACGACCACAGCGCCCACAGCCAAAAGCCAACCCAGGACCGTCGCCACGGCCAGAATTCTCTGACGGCTCTTTCGCTGCGAGACGACCACCGCCGGCGCGCCCGCCTGGCTGCCACCCGCCCTGATCCACTGCAATTGCAGTTTCAAGTCGTGCGCGCTCTGAAAACGATGGTCCGGCTCTTTCGCCAGGCAGGTTCGGACCAGGTGCTCCAGCGCTGGAGGCGTGAGGGGCTGCACGGCCGAGATCGGATCCGGATCCTTCTCCAGCACCGCGCTCGCTACCGAGAGCTGGCTCTTGCCTTCGAAGCACCGCTTGCCCGTCAGCATTTCATACAGCATCGCGCCGAAGGCAAAAATGTCGCTGCGCGCATCGGCTTCTCTGCCCTGGATCTGCTCCGGACTCATGTACTGCACCGTGCCCACCACTGTCCCCGCAACCGTGATCGGCGATGCCATACTCGGCAAAGTGGCCACGGCTGAGAACGCAGGGGTACCCGATTGCGGGCCGGCCGCGAAGGTCTGCAATTTCGCCAGCCCAAAATCCATCAGCTTGGCGCTGCTCTTCGTCAACATCACATTGCCCGGCTTCAGGTCGCGGTGAACAATCCCGCTGCGATGCGCCTTGTCCAGCGCATCTGCGACCTCGATTCCTATGCGCAGAGTTTCGTCCGGCGTCATCGCCTTGCGCGCGAGGCGCACGGCCAGCGTCTCGCCCTCCAGGTACTCCATCACCAGGAAATCCACGTCCTCCTGGCGTCCGACGTCATAGAGCACACAGATGTTAGGGTGTTGCAGGCCGGAGATGGCCTTTGCCTCACGCTCGAAACGGGCGCGCAAGTCCGGGCTCTGACTCAACTGCGAAGGAAGCACTTTGATGGCAACCTCGCGGTCGAGCCGCGTGTCCCGCGCGCGATACACTTCGCCCATACCGCCGGCACCTAGCGGCGACTGAACTTCATATGGACCAAGTTTCGTGCCAGAGGCTAGAGCCATGCGTGGGCGCCATTATAGCCTGTGCAGCACGTTGCACGTGGATGGCAATATTTCTGGATGTGTTGTCGGCAATCCGGAAGTTATGCCGAGGTGCTCCGGAATATGTACGGCTCCACGGCGCGGAACTTGCGCCTTCTCGCTGACGAAATTTCAGGATATGCGTCAAGACATCGCGGAATTTTACAGCTTATGCCGTAATCAAATTTCAGCTTTTCTGGGCTTGATCGGAGTAAGCGCTTGACTTTTAACGCACGTGAGTTTCACGTTTTGCGCAAACGCACACTCGCCCCTCACCAACCCAGCCTCGACGCAACGGGCGACGATCTCCTCAAAGAGCTCTTGAAACAAATTCGATTCCTGGAATCGTCCATGCCGGTTCTTGGAAAACGTAGAATGGTGCGGAATCTCCTGATCGAAGCCGAGTCCCGTAAACCATCGCCACGCCAGATGCATGCGCAACTCTTCCACCAGTTTCCTCTCGCTCGTGACGCCATAGAGATCGCCGACCAGCAGCATGCGCAGCAGCAGTTCCGGGTCGATGGATGGCCTTCCCGTGTCGCTGTAAGAGTTCTTCAACTTGGCTCGAATAAAGTCGAGGTCGACGTGGCGATCAATCAGGCGCAGCAGATGATTTTCAGGAACCTGATCTTCGAGGCGGAAGTAGTAAAACAGCGCCTCCCCGCGGGTATGGTGTCCCATCATGAGCAGCAGGCCTCCAAATGTAATGGTGAAAAGTAGCATCGAAAACTCTGACTGCTTATAACCCGAACATTGCATCGTCACAAGCATCAACTCAGGGACTTTTTCAACAGACACGCCTGTTAACAACAGCTAGTTCACCGATGTGTAGAAGGATTGGCCTTGCCTCAGCCAATGCCCTGACCACAAGGACGCTTGGCCGCTAGCGTGTCCCTGATGCGCTGTAGGGCAACGTCTATCGGAACCGCGAGGTTCAGTCGTTTCATTTCAAGCGACATTGCCGAGCGCCGCACACCTCGTCCGCCGTGGCGGGCAGGCATGGGGCACGCGGCGAAAATTAAACTCCGGTGAATGGAGTGTCTGCGCTGCTACCGTAAATGCAGGGCACCCGGCCGCCCGCGAGACGGATGTACGTTGAGAGCTGGCCACGATGGTGGACGCTGTGATTGTAGGTTAACAGCAAGTAAAGGAACGCGGCTTGTGAGTGGCCGAAGAAGACCAGAGGCGTGAGCAACTGGGGACCAGTCAGCGCCGTCACCTGTTGCATCGCGCCGGCCATGTTTTCGCCGTACCATGCGGCCATTGCGACAAATGTGTCCGGGCGCTTGTCGGAGCGGTGTCGTTCGAGATCGAGATGGAGGTGGCCGATGCTTTCGAGGAACCAGACATCGCGAAAGCAGATGTGCCAGGCGAGGTCGCCTGCCGAACGGGCGCTGACATCGGGCTTCCAATCGCGCTGGGAATCGGGCAAAGCGGCGATTACCTTTTGTGTGGTGCGAACCTCGCGCTCGAAGCGCGTCACTTGTGAGATCCCTCGTGGCGATGGCGAAGTCTTCGCTCTAGGATGGCGAACCGTTTGTAGGCAAGGGGCTTCTCTCCGGAGCGGTGGATTTGCGACACGCTGTCTCTATTCCGATTCTAAGCGGTCCCCCGAGCAGTTGGTGAAGAATCGCCATTTCACTCATTGACCGGTGGTCATTGAGTGTAATGGGGATATACTACGCCACTTGACCGAAGCAACCGTTTGTCGGCGTCTAATCACTGACGTCGGTCAGTTCCTTCCACCACCGCGCGGAAGCCGAAGTAGGCCCGAGTCCTCTGCCCAGAGCCACTTTCGGCATGTTAGTTCTTTTGCTTAAATATACTGCTCGGCAAGCATCTGGGCGGCGCTTTCGTCCAGTTGTTCGGCACGTCGCACTTCTTCGAAGCGGGCCAGCAAGTCATCGGGGCGCAGGCGTCGTTTTTCGGCGCCTTGAAGATCGTGGATGATCTGGCCACGATGCATCATGATGAGGCGGTCTCCCAAACTAGCCGCCTGGTGCATCGAATGCGTCACCATCAAGGTGGTCAACTTGTCGCGCGTGATGACATGCTCGGTCAGCGCGATGACCAGGTCGGCACTCTTGGGATCAAGCGCGGCGGTGTGCTCGTCCAGCAGAAGAAGATCCGGCCGCAGCCAGGTGGCCATGAGAAGTGTAAGGGCCTGGCGCTGTCCTCCGGAGAGACTGCCGATCGCGTTCTCCAGCCGGTCTTCGAGTCCCATGTTCAGGTGGGCGACCTCGTCGCGCATTCTCGAGACCAGCGATTCTTTCAATCCCCACCCGAGACCACGGCGAAGGCCGCGGCGGGCGGCGAGGCTGAGATTTTCCTGGATGGTGAGGCTGGGCGAGGTGCCGCTGAAGGGATTCTGAAACACGCGCCCGATGAGTGCGGCGCGCGCGTACTCGGGCCATCTCGTCACGTCACGCCCGGCCAGCCGGATGGTTCCTTCGTCCACCAGAAACGTTCCGGCAACGGCATTCAGCAGAGTGGATTTCCCCGAGCCGTTGGTTCCGATGATGATCACCCAGGAACCCGGGGCCAGTTCGAGGTTCACACCGCGCAGAGAACGCACCTCGTTCGGGGTGCCGGGATGGAAAGTTTTCGAAACCGCCTGGACCTCAAGCATGGGCGCTCCGCAGGCGTTTTTTTCGCAGGAATTGCGGCACAATCAAGGCGCCGAACACGAACAATGCCGTGATCAACTTCAGATCGTTGGGACTCAGGCCCCAACGCAAGGCCACCGCTACCAGCAGGCGAAAGAGTACGGAACCCATGACCGCGCCGATAATGGTCAGGCCCAACTGGTTCGTTCCCACCAGCGCTTCGCCGATGATTACGCTGGCCAGTCCCCAAACCACCATGCCGATGCCCATGCCCACGTCGGCGAAGCCCTGGTATTGCGCGAGCAGAGCGCCGGAGAGGGCGACAAAGCCGTTCGAGATGGCCACACCGAAGATAATCATGTTTCCGTCGGCGACTCCTAGTGCCCGGATCATCTGCACGTTGTCGCCGGTCGCGCGCATGGCCATCCCCAGGTTGGTGCGTAAGAACAAATAGAGCAACGTGCCAGTGAGCGCTACCACCAGAGCGACGGCCACCAGGATGGATGCGTCGCGCACGCTGACCTCCCACCCCGCGAGATCGAACGTAGTCGCGCCGCGCATGAGCTTCACCCCGATCCGCTCCGACTGCGTCGCCAGCGTGGTTACCGACAGCAGGGGAACATTGCTTTTGCCCATGACGTGAAGGTTGATGGAATAAAGGGCGGTCATCACCAGGATCCCGGAAAGCAGGGAGTTAATTTTGAAACGGGTATAGAGCGTGCCGGTGCAAGCTCCGGCGAGCATTCCGGCAACGAAAGCCGCCAGCGATGCCAGTGGTGGATTGATGCCGTGGACCATCAGTGTCGCTGCAACGGATGCGCCCAGGGTCACCGATCCATCGGCGGTGATATCGGGAAAGGCAAAGATCCGAAAGCTGATGAACACGCCCAGGGCCAGCAGCGAGAGGATGCAGCCGATGGTGAACGTGCCAATCAGGAGATTCATAACGATTCTGCTCTCGTCATTTTCACTCTCGTCGTTGTCGCTCTCATTATCGGATCTCAGAGGCGGCGGCGATCCAGCACGCGCCGCGGACGAACTCGCTCTGCTGCTGCCCCGCCGCCTGGCGGTCGTCGTTCAGCAAGTGGAGTACTCCTTGCAAAGTTTCCGTCTCGAATAGGGTCGTGACCGTAGTTTTCAGATCGATGCTTCCCTTCTTGAGGGGACGATAGGAGAAAGCCGCGGCATGAAAATGTCCCTGGGGCCAAGCCTCGGCGCCAAGCGGCCGAAGCATTGGAGCCAGGGGCTTGCAGTCGGAAGCGGCCGCCATGCCTGAAATCAAGGCTAGCGATCGCGAGTAAAGCCGTTCGGTGGAGAACGACAGCCAGGAGCGCACTTCCGGATATTTGAACGGAGCCTCGCTGACCCCGGTGGCGGCGGCGGGGGAGTGGCGAAGCGCGGCTCCCACCAGACCAGCCGATTCCACCACCATCACCGTTCCAATCACCGCGGCGCCCGAAACTTCGAGCGCAGTGCGCGCCAGCGCCGCGAGCGCAATCGGACCCTCGGCGTTGGCGGTTTCGAATCGCACCAGATGCGTGAATCCGCCATCACAGCGCAGACCGTAGAGCACGTTCATCTCGGGCACGAGTTCGCCGCTCGCGACCATGAAATCCGGCACATTGGTTCCGTCGGTCGGCAGATACGCAGCCGAGCCGTCCACCGCCAGGAATTCGCCAAAGCGCGTCTGGGCATCCTCGAAGCCGTTACCGAAAGCTCCCAGGCCGAGCCCGAATGTTGCGGGCGGAAATGCCACCGTGCGACAATCTTTCTCACTGAAACGGCAGCCTTTCAGCAAGTCGGGATCGCCGATCCGTTGGCAGATCAGCGGCTTTTCCTGAACACATTCGATCACTTCAAACGATCCGGCGGTAGACGAAAAACGGCGTGCCTCTTTCTCCTTCAGGTGTACCGAAGGCGCCACCGGAGTCTTCCCGGCCAGCAAGATAGGAGAAAGGTGGCAAAGATCCAGCACTTGCTTGACCCGATCGGACGGGCTGGTGATGACGAAACTCCCGCCCATGCTCTTCAATTGCGTGTGAAACTTCACCAGCAGACCGACGCCAGCCGAACTGAGAAAGGAAATTTCGGACAGATTCAGATGAAGGCCATGCGCCCCTGCTCTGATTACCTCCTCGAGGTTGGTGCGCAGGTGCTCGGTCCAATAGTTATCGAGGCGGCCCTTGACCTTGACTTCGAGTACATCACCGAGCTGCTGGGTCACGATCTCCATTGTGGGGATTAGGGAAGCAGGTGCTGCGAAAATTCGGTAGGGATCGCAAGACCAAGCTCGGCCGCGTTGCCGCGGCTGACCGACATTTGTTCGACCGCCACTTCTGCCAGCGGCAGGTCTTTTGGATTGATGCCCCGCAAAACCTGGCCGGCGAGTTTTCCGGCAGTCAGGGATGCGGGGTAAATGCCCACCCCGAGGCACGCCAGGCCGCCGCGTGGGAGCGCAGAGCATTCGTCGGTGATCAGCGGCAAGCGCGCGTCCTTCGCGCCTTTCACCGCGCCTTCATAGCCCTCGATGGCGGTGTTGTCTCCGGGCACCCAGATCGCCTGGACATCGCGTCCGGCAAGAATCTGCACCGACTGCAGGATCTCGTTGGAGCCGGCCACGGCAACCTCCTCGAGCCTTATCCCGTGGCTGCGAAATACCTCGCGGGCCACCGTCATCTCCTTCGCCGAATTGGCCTCGGCGGGGTTATACATAACTCCCACCGCCTGCAATCCCGGAACCAGCTTCTGCATCATCTCCAGCGTGTGGGCCACCGGCGGAAAACTGCCGACGCCGGTAAGGAACGGCAAGTGGTCAGCACGGCTCTGCCCGGCTCCGCCCGCAATCGGATCGGTCACGCAGGTAAACACCACCCGCTTGTGTTTCACCTTGCTGCACGCCCCAGCCAGACAAGGGGTGGAGATGGTCATAATAAGGTCAACGTCGGAACTATCGTAGTTCTGGAGGATGGCGGGAATGTTGATCATTTCTCCCTGGGCATCCGCTCGGCGAACTTCCAGATTTTTCCCCTCCTCGAATCCGCCGGCTTTCAAGCCGTCGATGAGGCCCTGGATACAGAGGTCGGTGCCGGGGTCGCGGGCGAAGTAGACGATTGCGGTCTTGATGACTCTGCCGTTTGCGCCGGCCTCAGCACGAGCAATCGCAGCGGCTGCGGAGGCCGTCTTGCGCTGGCCCAAATCGGAAAGCAGCAGGATCGCCGAGAACAGCACGATCAAACCGATTCCCATGACTAGGCGGGTCAGTCCGGCCCAAACGGCTTTTCCCTTGATGAAGGGCATCGTGCGCGACGGTTCCCTTTCTTGCCGCGTCATTATACAGGTAATACACAACGGGAAAGTCGGGCGAGGAGAGGAACGTGAATTGTTGACGAAATCAGGCAACTAACCTCATTGACCTTAATGAGTGTAATCGGGATGCGATATTACGTTAACAATGAGTAGGTTCATTTTCCGGCTTCCCAGACAAAGCATCCAGAATTGTCGCATCCTCCACAAAGCATTGCTTTGAGGGCTATAATCACGCGCACGGATGGCTCTAGCTTCTGGAACAAAACTGGGTCCTTATGAAATTCAGTCACCGCTGGGCGCAGGCGGCATGGGCGAGGTGTACCGCGCCCGTGACGCACGGCTCGACCGCTCGGTCGCGATAAAAATCCTTCCCACACATCTCTCCTCTAATCCTGAAGCCAAGCAGCGTTTCGACCGGGAGGCGCGGGCCATCTCATCGCTGAACCATCCCAATATCTGCACTTTGCACGATGTCGGTCATCAAGACGGCATCGACTATCTGGTGATGGAGTTCCTGGAGGGCGAAACTGTCGCCGACCGGCTGATAAAGGGGCCACTGCCGCTGCAGCAATTGCTGAAGTACGGAATCGAAATCTGTGAAGGTCTGGAGAAGGCTCATCGCAGCGGAGTTGCGCATCGCGACCTTAAGCCGGGCAATATCATGCTTACCAAGTCGGGCGCGAAGCTGCTGGATTTTGGGCTAGCGAAATACACCACCGCGCCGGCGCAGCGGGTGTCGATGTCGGGCCTAGCGACTGTGGACGCCAGCATCACCGTCAAAGGGGAAATCGTCGGTACCTTTCAGTACATGGCGCCGGAGCAACTAGAAGGCAAAGAGGCCGACGCGCGCACCGACATCTTCGCGCTGGGAACCGTGCTCTACGAGATGGCGACCGGTAAGCCAGCCTTCACAGGAAAGACGCGCGCCAGCTTGATCGGCAACATCATGAATGCGGAACCGGCTCCGATCACAACTTTGCAGCCGCTCTCACCCCCGGCATTCGAACGCGTGATCAAGACTTGCCTCGCCAAAGACCCCGATGAGCGCTGGCAAACGGCGCATGACGTGAAGCTGGAGCTGAAGTGGGTCCTCGATGCAGGATCGCAAGCCGGCGTGCCGATGACGGTAGCGGCCCGACGGAGGCTGCGCGAGCGAAGCGCATGGATCTCGGCGGCAGTCCTAGCAGTTGTCGCTCTCGCGCTCGGAATCGGATATGTGCAGCGCGCGCCGAAGCCGCTGTTGCCGATTCAGTTCACCATTGAATCGCCGACGAACGAGCCTTTCGATTACATCATCCCGTTGTCGCTTTCGCCCGACGGCAGAAAATTGGCATTCGTACAGAATGACGAAACACAGAGGCCGTGGGTATGGGTTCGCGGGCTCGGTTCGAGCGAGGCGGTGAAGCTGGAAGCCACGGCGGGAGCGGCAAGGCTGACTGCATGGTCAGCGGACAGCAACTCGCTGTTTTTCAGCACGCACGACGCCGCACGGAATGTGGACAGGCTCAAGCGAGTCCCAATCTCAGGAGGCTCGGCCGAGATTTTATGCGACCTTCCGTCAAACACGTGGTTTATATCTGCAAATCGGAATGATCAGTTGCTGCTCGTTTCGCCGGACGAATCCCTCAAACAGATTTCGATTTCGGACTGTGCGATCAAACCGGCAGCGCCGCTCGACCGGACAAAATACGATGTCGGTGAAGGCTGGCCGAAGTTCCTTCCCGATGGGCAGCACTTCGTGTATATGGCATTGCGCGGCGACAAGCGTCACGACGTTTATGCAGGGTCGCTCGATGGCAAGCCGGGAAAGCTGCTGCTGCACTACTCTGCAGCGCCGACCTTTGCAGACGGCAAATTATTTTTCGCGCGCGACGGATACCTGTACGCGCAGCCATTCGATCCAGACCAGCTGACCCTGAGCGGCGAGCCTGTGCAGATCCTGCGCAGGCAATTGGCCTTTCAGGGAGTGGGCGGGGTCGCCAATTATGCGGTGGCCCAAAGTGTGCTCGCCTATCATGAGCAGTTGACTCCAAAGAAGGAGCTTGCCTGGTGGGACCTCAAGGGCACCCGGTCAGCCGCGATTATCGAGCCTTCACTTTGGGAGAACCTGAGAGTCTCGCCGGACGGCAAGAAAATCCTGGCCTCCAATTCCGACCCGCTCACCCATAGCGGAGACCTTTGGGTGATCGATGCAGCTCAGAAAACCGCGACTGCCATCACTCACGATAGCCCCTTTGGAAGTGTGCTGGGCGTGTGGTCGCCGGACGGAAAGCGTGTCGCTCTGGCCGGCGCTATTGGAGGGGCGTCCGAGTCGATTTTCGTTCAGGCGAGCGACGGTTCTCGTACACCACTTCCTTCGCCAGATCCGAGGAATGATTACGTTCCGATGGACTGGTCTCCAGATGGCACCGCACTGCTTTATTGGGAAGCCGATAACCAGAATCAGATCGGCCGGTACAACATTTATCCACTTGCCGGAAATTCGAAGCCATACCCACTCTTTGGAAAACTGACGAGCAATGTGCCAGATGCACGATTCTCGCCGGATGGGAAATGGATCGCCTTCAGCTCGGACCAATCAGGACGTTCCGAGGTGTACGTTGCGCCATTTGGAAGTTCGGGCGCCGCAGTGCAAATTTCGAACAAAGGTGGCCAAAATGTGCGCTGGATGTCGGACGGAAAACGCTTGCTGTACTTGGCGGCAGACCATCAGGTGGTAAGCACTGCTCTGGCGCTTGGAGAGAACGCGCAGGCGATAGAGGAACATGCGCTGTTTCAGCTTCCGCCAACTCCGGCAAACAGCGCGCCCGCGTTTGAGATCGCGCCCGACGGGAAACGGCTTCTGCTCGCGGTGCCGCTGGGGCGTGCCAGCGCTCCGATCACGGTCCTCGTGAATTGGCAATCGGAGCTCGGCAAAGAAGTGCGGTGAGCGTCAGACTGATCAAATCCCGACAAGGGCCGCGAGCCTCTCACTCTCCAGTGCGTTGAAGAATCGGCTTAACGATTACCTCTGACAGAACGTACAACCTTCGAGGGATGGATTTCGTTTCTCAATACGCGCATCCTGCCTGTACACAGGGAGTTCAGCGTTTGAGACAGATATGACAAGAGATCTAGCCAGCCTGAAGAATCATGAGCAAGCAGTTTACGAAACTCTTCGAACTGGCCTCCAAGGAACAGGACCAAGACAAGGTAGGGGCTCTCTTTGAAGAGATTCTCGGTCTTCTGGAAAGTCAAACAGTACAGCTTGACCGGACCCGCACAGTGGCATCAGCCTGAATCTAGCGTGGTGAGCGGTCTTCGGGGGGAGCTGTTCCATGAACGTTTCCATGACTCGACGAGTCTGGGACGTTTTCGTTGTCAGCCTCCTTGGCGGTTCACGGTTCCGGGCGGAAAGCCGCAGGCCGCGCAAGCTATCTTTGGTCTGAACAACAATACCTTGGGTGTGACATGACGTACAAATCTGAGTTTTCTTTCGCGATCGTTCGGTTCAACGAGCGAACCTACCAGTCGGGCGGAGTTGTGGCCATCATCAAAGGTCAAAACTCTACCTTAAGGTGCAAGACAAGCGCAAAGTTAGCTTAACGTGCAATACGCGTAGGGCTCACAGCCAGCTCAAGTCGAGGCTCATCACGACTCTACCAGTTGGAATGACGACGTAAGTCGGATGGCGCTGTGCAGAGTCCGGTAGAGGGGACAGTTCATCGCATAAACGGCGTGCACGCGGTCAACCTTCTCTCTTGTCCGTTCCGGCGCAAGCAGGCGCATCGCTACATGGATCCTGCGGATGACCAGCACTCCATCTTCCTCTTCCACCTCGCCGGTCACTTCCGCGCTGAGCTT
>Ga0070713_100001319_pt1 | contig 15868 bp, 14 predicted proteins | sample LARL82metaG_FD_65465 | JGI IMG/M metagenome (GOLD analysis project Ga0070713, IMG submission 65465) | Corn, switchgrass and miscanthus rhizosphere microbial communities from Kellogg Biological Station, Michigan, USA - LAR L8-2 metaG | ecosystem: Host-associated > Plants > Roots > Rhizosphere ...
TGGAAGAAAGCATGGTCCCGCCCATAATAACCCTGAACCGGCGCGGGATGCGCGCCGCCAGGCTCGTGCACGACCGCGGCCACCAAAAAGCCGGGAATGAGCGTGCGATTGGGATCGGAAGCGATTATTTCCGGCGCAACAATTTCCTCAGCGATTACGATCACTTTGCGCGATGCCCGCGCTGCATCAACTGCGACGCCCAGGCTGCCCCACAGGTGAGCGTTCCCCGCGGCGTCCGCACGCTGCACGTTCAGAATGGCCACGTCGGGCCGCAAAGCGCGCACGGCCACCAGCCGCTCTTCATTCACAGGCGAAGCAAACTCCCGCAAATTGCCGTTGCGCTTGAGCAAATCGCTGCCCAGTGTAGTGTATGTGGGCATGAACGGAACGCCCATGGCGCCGGCATGCAGCGCCAAAGCCAGCGTGAGATTCGTGTGATCCACCGTTTCGATGGCGCGCGGAACTCTTTTTTCCACGGCGCGCCGGAAACAGTAACCCATTCCGGCGGAAGCATTGCCGACCCAGGCCGCCATCACGCGTGACACACAGCCCGCGCCAATCATCTGGTCGAACAGGATGTCCGAGATGGGGCCCACAAGCGTCAGGTCGCGCCGCCCTTGGCGCATGATTTCGTGCCCCGCCGCAAATGGAATCATCTGCTCCAGCTGCGCGCCCAGCACTACCATGCAACCCGACGGCACGTGCTCGGCAATGGCTTGCTGCATCGAGACGAGTTTGGGCGCCCAGGCTTCAGTCATGATTTTGTCCAGAAATGTTGCGGGTCAATTTCACGAATCGCAGCCAGCTCCGCAGGATTTGGCTCTGGAGTTGTAGCCAGGTCTTCCGCCACACGCAGCGTCCAACCTGTATTGCTCAAAACTTCCTCGACGCTTACGCCGGGATGCACGGAAGCTAAATAAGCTTCGCCATCATCGCCGAAACGCAGCACTCCCAGCGTGGTAATGACTGCCGAAGGCCCGGAACGCAGCGGCAATCCTTGCTCGCGCCGCCAGCCATTGCCTGTGCCGTTTCCCGGAGAGGTGATGTGTCCGACGCGCGGAACGAGGCGCTGGCGGCTGTGTTCGAGCAAAACAACGGTCCGTTGCGCGAGGCTGGCAATGTCGCAGGCGCCGCCTGAGCCGGGCAAACGAATCTGCTGCCCGTTGCGGTTGCCCCAGGTGGTATTCAGGTTGCCAAAGCGGTCTACTTCGGCAGCTCCCAGGAATCCCACGTTTACGCGACCTTGCTGCAGCAAGGTCATCACGTAGAGCATGTCACCACAATAAGTCGCCTTCCGTAAATTCGACGGATCGCCCATGGTGTAAAGCAATTCCGGCGCGGGCGTCTCCCGGATCACGCCGCTTTCGAAGAGTCCCGTAGCGTGCGGCGCGTGGGTTCGCTTGGCCACGCCGAAAGCGATCATCGGCAGGCGCATGCCGACAAATACCAGCTCGCTGTCGCGAATTTCCCGGGCGGCCGCGGCAACCATCAGTTCGCCTCGTGAAAAACTGGCGGCAGAAGCCTCTGAATGACCTTTAGCTGTCATGATTTATGCAGGAAAGTTTTCCGGGCCGGAGCGAACACCTCAAATGCTCTGCGCGAGCGTTACTCCACTGCCGCGCTCATTCTGCAATTTCCCGAGCAGCCTGGCGAGTTGACGAAAGTAACGAAGTTTGCCGTTTTGTCCAAGGGCGCTTTTTTCGCTGGTCGATGGGAGAACGAAGACCAGCGCACCATACAGGCGCTGCTTCTGCAGCCCCAGTTCGCAGGGCCGTTGCGAAAAATTCTCATAGGCGGTCTTGCCGTTGAAGGCGACGACTTGCGGCGCGTATTGCTCCAGTTTCTGCGCCAGCACAATGCGGCCTTCGGCGAATTCCTCGCGGCTAAGTTCCTCCGCCCCGCGGGTCGGCCGCTTGACCAGGTCAGTCAACCCGATTCCGAATTCAATCATGCGTTTGTCATCGCGATGATCCAGAAGTTCCGGCACGATCCCGGAATCGTGAAGCAGCGGCCAGAATTCGTTTCCACGCCCGGCGTAATAATGTCCTACGCGAGCCGAGCGGTCCCCGGGATTGCATCCGACGATTACCAGTCTCATACCGCTGCGGAGATGGTCCGGCAAAGTTCGCATTTTTATGCCCGGTTCATCCGGGCGCCTCCAACGTTCAAATCGTTACGCTTTTGGTCCTGTTTGGAACAGGCTTGCCATACTGCGCGTTCTGTAACCTTGCGCAACTGTGCAGTACGCCCCAATTCCTGAGACCAAAAACCCACTCGTCTGGAACCGATGTCTAGATTGTACCACCCTGAAACGCAGTTTATCTGTCCGATCAATTTCGAGACTGCCAGTTGATCATCCCCTGCTGGGAGGGGTCCAGTCAGCAACGAGGTCAGCAGCCTGCGGGATATCGGGATTTACCCAAAATATCTGAATCCTGCAGAAACCCTGCAGCATCCGAACTAGGAGAAGGACGGGCTATTGGACATAGCCAAGGAAGAATATGGTACCCTGCCAGATGAGCGTAACTGGTTGCCCGCAGCTGCTGCTCGGGGTACAAAGATTCGTGAGCGCCACCGAACCCAAACCGCTGGCTTCCACGGTCGTCCGCGATGACGAAGCGCAACTGGTGTCTGCGGCCAAGGCTGGGAACGTCTCGGCCTTTGAAGAGCTGGTAAATCGCTACGAACGTAAGATCTTTCGTCTGGGCATGAACATCACGCAAAATCGCGAGGATGCCGAAGACGTGATGCAGGACGCCTTCCTGAAGTCCTACCAGAACCTGGACCGTTTTCAGGGTGACTCGCGCTTTTACACCTGGCTCGTGCGTATCGCCGTCAACGAAGCGCTGATGAAGCTGCGCAAGCGGCGTCCCAACCAGGTATCGCTCGATGAGCCGGTGGCCGGCACGGATGACCCGGTCTTTCGCGAAATCGAGGACTGGGGTCCTTCGCCGGAAAAAAAGTTTGCGCAAACTGAATTAAATGAAATTCTCACGCAAACGATCGGCGAACTCGATCCTATTTTCCGCGTTGTGTTTCTGTTGCGCGACGTCGAAGGCATTTCGACGGAGGAAACCGCGCAAATCCTGGGTATCTCGGTGCCGGCGGTGAAGTCGCGGCTGTTACGCGCGCGGCTGAAACTCCGCCAGAAATTGAATAAGCATTTTCGACGGAGTGAAACGCAGTGAACTGTAAGAAAGTTATACTCGAATTGACCAGCTATCTCGACGGAGTCCTCGACTCCAGCGTGCGCATCGACCTCGAAGAACACCTCACGCGATGCTCCGATTGCCGCATCGTAGTCGATACCACCCGCAAAACCATCCAGATTTTTTGCAACTCGGAACCCGTTCCTCTCCCCACTGACGTGCGCAATCGTCTGCATACCGCGCTGCTGGAACGTTTCCGGCGTAATTCCAAGACTACCTGACGAAATCGTGAATCTTTCGCGCTTCGGTGCGCTCAAACCTTGTTCGTCACCTCCTCGATTGTGGAAACACCCCTTTCAAGCGCTTGTCATGACTAGTGTAGAATATCTTCTTGCGTTTCAGGCCCCGAAGCCTGCCGCACTATCGAGGACCCATGGCTCAAACCATTCAGACCATCGGCATCTCCAACGGGGGCGGAGACTGCCCGGGACTTAATGCCGTGATTCGCGGCGCGGTTCGTGCCGCTATTCTGGGACACGGCTGGCGCGTTGTCGGCATTAACGACGGCTTTGACGGGCTGATCTGGACGGATCGTACTATTCCGTTAACCGTCGAGTCGATTGCCGGGATATTGCCGCGTGGCGGCACCATACTGGGCACTACCAACCGCGGCAATCCCTTTCACTACGAAATTGATGAGAACGGCAAGCGCGTCTTCCATGACTATTCGCTGATCTGCTGCGAAAACATGCGCAAACTGCAGCTGGACGCGCTGATTTCCATTGGCGGCGATGGAACATTGACCATCGCGCGCGACCTTTGCAAATTGGGCATCCCCGTGGTGGGCGTGCCCAAAACCATTGATAATGACCTCTCGGCCACGGAAGTTACTTTCGGCTTCGACACTGCGTTGCACGTGGCCACCGATGCGATTGACAGGCTGCATACCACCGCAGAATCTCACGGCCGTGTGATGGTCATCGAAGTGATGGGCCGCGACGCCGGGTGGATTGCCTTGCACTCCGGAATCGCCGGCGGCGCCGACGTGATCCTTCTGCCGGAAATTCCCTTCACCATTGAAACCGTGTGCGAATATCTGCGCAGGCGCGCCGCCACGGGAAAAAAATTCTCCATGGTTGTCGTCGCGGAGGGAGTGAAACTGCCTCCGCTCGATCCCTTCGGCAAACCGTTTCCGGCGCCGCGTCCGGGCCAGGTGGGATTTCTGATCGGCGATGCCATTCACGCGCTTCTGAAAAAAGACGTGCGCGTCACGGTGCTCGGGCACATTCAACGCGGCGGCTCGCCCAGCCCGTTCGATCGCATCCTGGCCACGCGTTTTGGCGTCGAAGCCGTGGAACTGATCGCGCGCGGCGAGTTCGGCCGCATGGTTTGCTTGCGCGCGGGCGAAATTGAATCTGTATCGCTCGACGAAGCCGTTGGCGAGACACGACTGGTGGATCCCAAAGGCAGCTTGGTTCGCACGGCGCGAGCGATTGGAATGAATTTTGGAGACTACGCATAAATGTTCCGGCGCATTCTGCGCATGCGGGGGATCATTCCCGGCCTTCTGGTCATAGCTGCCCTGGTCTACTGGCGAATGCATGCTGGCCCCCCGAAAGTCCTGGCAGTGGGTTACGTGGCCGATCGTGATGTCCCCATGTGGAATACCCTGGCGCAAGTTCGCGAACGCATCGGGGATCTGCATTACGGCGAGCGTGTGGAGATCGTGCGTCAGGAAGGCTCCGCGGCACAAGTGCGCACAAATTCCGGCGCCCTTGGGTGGCTTCTGGATACCCGCGATTTGATGGATTCCACGCTTTGGGAACAGAGCACCGCGCTGCTGGCGCGTGCTCGCACCCTGCCGGTGCAGGCTCGTGGGCAGACTAAAACCGTCAGCAATGTGCGCATCGAACCGGGGCGCAACGGCAAGCGCATTTTCCAGTTTCCTCGAGGCACGCAGGTCGTGGTGTTGAGCCGCACCGTCGCGGATGCGACGGAGGACGCGGCAACAGGCGATAAAGGCACGGGCGGCGACGCCTCCAAAGCCAAACAAGAAGATTGGTTGCTTGTGTTGCGCGCCACGGGACCTTCGACGGCTGGCGTTGCTAATTCCGACGCGGGTTCGGCCGCAGCAGGCAGCCGCGCTTCCGCAGGCCCCGTCAGTGGAGGGCCCGGCATTTCGCAATCGGAAACTCTGGGCGCAAGTGCGGCGACGCCGCTAATTGCCGGTTGGGTGCTGTCGCGATTCATCGAGCCGGATCTCCCGGGTCCTGTGCGCGACTATGCCAGTTCCTCTGACTTGCACGTTGTAGCCTGGTTCGAGCTCAATCGTGTGCCGGACGGCTCTGGCGGCCAGGCGCCGCAGTATCTTGTCGCCGGATCACATGGTGGAGAAGGTCAGGGCTGCGATTTTACGATGCTGCGCGTATACACTTGGAGTAATCCTCGCAAACGATACGAAACTGCGTACGTTGAAAGCAATCTCTGCGGGCATCTCCCGATCCTCGTATCCAGCGATTCCGCCGGCCCCCAATTTCGCTTTGCTGAACTCGGAGAAAATTCCGCTGAGCGAGTGTATGCCATGCACCAGACTTCGGTTCGCCGCGTGACCAACAAATCTGCCGGCGCTTCTCCAAACCGCCGGTGATCCCGGCAGACGCGACCTTGGCTCATCCTGAAAATCCTGGGTGGAGCGGCCGATGACGAACGCCGCGAACGATTTGCCTGCCGGGCGTCGCCGCTTCTGGTCGTCCCCCTGGGCCATGGTCGCGGTAGCGCTGGTCGTTCGCCTTGTGGTGATGGCATTTGCTTACAGCGTGCAACTCGATCCCGCGCGCGACCACTGGGTGTTCGGCTGGGAAACCGGCAGAGTCGCGCGCTCCATCGCCACGGGCCACGGCTTCAGTTCGCCTTACTCGGAACCGACCGGGCCGACCGCCCTCATCCCTCCGGTCTACACGTATCTGCTTGCCGGCGTTTTCAAAGTTTTCGGTATTTACACGACCGCTTCAGCCCTGGTGAGTCTGACTCTGAACAATCTGTTTTCCTCTTTGACGTGCCTGCCTGTGTTCTTCATCGCCCGCCGAGTTTTTGGAAATCGCGTGGCGGTTTGGGCAGGCTGGTTCTGGGCGTTCTTTCCCTACTCCATCGCTCTCTCTAACGCGGTGGTTTGGGAAACCGCTCTGACCACGCTGTTGCTGACTTTGTTGGTCCTGTTCACGCTGCGACTCGAGCATTCAAAAAATATCGGCGCGTGGACCGGATATGGATTGTTGTGGGGAGTATCCGCACTCGCCAGCCCGGGGATAGTTACCACTTTGCCTTTTCTGGGAGGGTGGATTTGGCTTCGCCAGTGGAAGCGCGGAAGTAACTGCTCGATCGCCGCGATGGCAGCGTCGGTCGCATTTCTTTGCGTGGTTGCCCCCTGGATCTGGCGGTGCAGCCAAATCTACGGGCGCTTCGTGGCCTTTCGCGGAAATTTCGGCCTGGAAGTCCTCGTGGGAAACAGCAGTGATACCAGCAATCCTGCGAATGCGAATGTTCTTCCAGGATTCAATGAGTCCGAATTGCTGGAATTGCAGCGCCTCGGTGAGGCAGCCTATATGGCCGAAAAACAGCGCCAGGCGAACGAGTACATCGCGCATCACCGGCTTCGCTACACGGAATTGACTCTGCGAAGAGTTCTCCATACCTGGACCGGCCTGTGGGAATTTCCGCCGCGCTGGGAACTGGACGAGTCGGGAATTCCCAACATTCTCATGTATACCTTCATTTCGCTTATGGCCTTTGCGGGAATGATCCTGGCGATTCGGCACGGCTGTGAGCAAGCCATCCCGCTTATATTTCTTCCTGTTTTCTTGCCCGCAATCTATTACTTGACGCACTCGGATATGGGTTTTCGCCATCCCATCGATCCGGTCATGGCGATTTTCGCGGCTTACGCCATGCATTCCTTTTTTGCCGGCAAGCAGCGGCAAAGCCCGGAAACGCATCCTATGGTGGGCTAGTTTGGTCGCTCTGAGGATTCCCGTCGACCTGGCAGGAAAAAAGATCGCTAAATAGAAATAAGGCGGCTGGAATGACTGTAGTACTATAATTCCCTCTGCTTCAAAAAAATATTTTGGGTCTGCTGTGGCGAAATAACTGTGCGGGCTCGTTACAGGATGAAAGCACGATGAAATTAACGGTCATATCCCCCACATTGAACGAAGCTGGAAACGTTCCCGGCCTCGTCGAACAGCTTGAGCGCGCGTTAAGTGATATCGACTACGAAATCCTGATTGTGGACGACGATTCTCCCGATCGAACCTGGTGTGTCGCGGAGAAAATTTCCCTGAGTAATCCCAGAGTGCGCGTGCTTCGCCGAACGCAAAATCGCGGGCTGGGAATGGCGGTGATCGACGGATTCTCTCACGCGTCCGGCGATGCCTTGGCGTGCATTGATGCCGATCTGCAGCATGACCCTTCCATTCTTCCCAGAATGCTCGAGGAACTGCTGCGCGGCTCGGACGTTGTGGTTGGCAGCCGCTACGTAGCGGGAGGGAGCGCGGGAAAATGGGATCGTCTGCGCCGGCTGGAATCATGGTTCGCGACAAAAACCGCGCAACATCTTCTCGGAATTAGATTGAAAGATCCCATGTCCGGCTACTTTCTGCTTTGGCGCAAGGATTTTGCCGAAGTAAGAGACCAATTGGACGGCAGGGGCTTCAAAATCCTTCTGGAAATCCTCACTCGAATCCGAGGATCGAACGTCAAGGAAGTCCCCTATACATTCCGGCCTCGAACCAACGGCAAATCGAAGCTTACGGGCAAGATTGTGTATCTGTACGCGGTGCAATTGTGGCGACTCTGCAGTTCCAGCCGGCATCTTCCTGTGCGATTTTTCAAGTATGCAGTGGTTGGCGGGACCGGCATTTTTGTTAACCTCGCTGTGATGGCTCTGTTACTCACGCAGACAAGTCTTCACGGCTGGCGCGTCTCCGCTCTCGCCGGCCTGGTGGCCAATTTTCAAAACTATCTCCTCAACAATTCCTGGACCTTCGCGGATCGCTCGCACAAGGGTTTCCGTAAACTCGAGGGATATTTTTCTTACTTGCTGGTTTCTGCCGCAGGCCTGGGAGTAGCCACCGGAATTTATGCCGGCCTCGCCCGCGCGCTGGCTCACACCTTCCTGCTGCAAACCGGAAGCGGCGCACCAGGTGTGCTCACGCGTCTGGGCTGTCAGCTCGTCGGAGTATTTGCCGGAATCTGGACCAATTTTGCATTGAATAAGGTTCTACCCTGGCCGGAATTTGTGCGCCTCAATCTCGCCCCGGGCAAGCAGCGTTCCTATTCGACTCTTCCTTAAGCTTCACGTAGCAGTGCGCTTTTCGCTTCTTCGGGTTTCCTCGCCGAAAGACCGCTCAAACGCTCGTGGTATTATTCGGCCGGAGGAACCTGACAATTCCCGGATTTGAATTTTTGTGCGCGGCCCGTTCGCAGAATCGGTCCATTGGGCGCCATGGATACCTGCTGATTGTTTTGGTCGTCGCTGCCTGCTCCATGTCCTGCGCCAAGCGAACCGATCCCGCGCCTAAACCGCCACCGCCGCCACCCTTCGAATTTCTCAGCGCCTGGGGAGACAAAGGGACCGACCCCGGCAAGCTCGACATGCCCGTGGCGTTTGCGGCCGATACCATGGGGCGAGTGTTTTTTGCTGATCCCGGCTCCGGTTTCGTGCACAAGTTCGAGTCCAGCGGTACGCCGCTACTTTCCTTCGAGGATTTCCGCATCAAACACTCGTCGGGAATTGCCGTCGATAGTGGCGGCGCTATCTATGTAGCCGACGCGGAACGCGGAAACGTGCTGATTTTCTTTCCCGATGGAACTTTCCTTCGCGCCATCCGAATCGCGGCGCAACGCCATTTATCCGCTCCTCTGGGCATCAGCGTCGATGAACAGGGAAATCTGTACGTTCCGGATCCGGCCGGCTCGCGCGTCATGAAATTCGACGCCCGGGGAAGGCAGGTAAAATCCTGGAAGGTGCCGCAGAATTCGGCGGTAACGGACGAACGGCCGTTCGCCGTGGCGGCCATGCCGGACGGAACAGCATTTGTCGCGTATCCGAAGACGGGCCGAATCGAAAAATATTCATCTGACGGGTCCTGGATCACGGCGTGGGTTGCAGTGGGGAATGAGTCGGCGACGAACAGCACGCTTACCGGATTCGCCGTGGGAGGACAGTACGTTTTCACGTTCAGCGCCGCGCCGCCGCGAATTCGCGTCTGGACACTCGACGGCCAGCACAAAGTCGATGACAATCTGGGTGGGCACGTGGACAGCGTGGCGGCGCCGCAGATTGTCGTTACCTCGGGGGGAGAGCTTCTGGTGCTGGACGCCGCGTCCCCGCGCGTATACCGGTTTCGCATTCATTTGTAAAGTTGAGGAGAGAAAATGACGTTGTTGCTGACTGAATCCGATGTTCGTGCCCTGTTGACCATGCCCATGGCGCTCGAAGCGGTGGAAGAATCGCTGCGCCAGCAAGGCAATGGCGAGTTGTCGCTGCATCCGCGGCGACGTCTGAAATTGCCTGACAACGCGCTGCTGCATTACATGGCCGCTGGCGATCCCGTTCACGGGTTCATCGGAATGAAGCTATACACCAGCGTGCGCGGAGCGGTGCGTTTCGTCGTCCCCCTGTTTCGATCTGAGACCGGTGAAATGGCAGCTCTGATCGAAGCCGATGCGCTGGGCCAAATTCGCACAGGCGCCGCGACAGGGGTGGCCACCAAATATCTCGCGAACGCCAGTGCGCGCACGGCCGGCATTATCGGCACGGGCTACCAGGCGCGAACGCAACTGGAGGCTGTCGCGGCGGTGCGGCGCCTCGAGAAGGTGCGCGCTTTCGGACGCGATCCGGAACGGCGCGCCAACTTTTGCCGGGAGATGACGGCGCGAATCGGCGTCGAAGTAGAAGCTGTCGACTCGGGAGAGAGGGCCGTGCGCGGCGCGGACATTGTGGTTACGGCGACGTCCGCCACGAAAATAGTTCTCGAAGGCCCGTGGCTCTCACCGGGAATACACGTCAACGCGATTGGGGCGAATTGGGCGCAGAAACGCGAACTCGACGACGCCGCCGTCAACCGCGCGGACGTCATCGTTGTGGATTCCATCGAGCAAGCCTGGATGGAAGCCGGCGACTTGATTTTAACGTTCGGAAATAACGCGTCGCGTTGGGATGCCGTGAAAGAACTTGGCGGGATCGTTGCAGGAAAAATGCCGGGAAGATCCAGTGCTGACGAAATCACCCTTTTCAAGTCCAACGGTATCGCGACGTGGGACCTCGCCGTGGCGGTGCGGGTTTACGAATTAGCGGTGGCGCGAGGCATTGGCCAGTCCATCCCTCTCTGGGAGGCTCCAAAAACATCGTAGGGTCCGCATTCTCAAGAATCGAGAGACAAAAAAGGAATCGCCCTTCTGGTAGAATTGCGCGCGACAAGGGAGCACATCGAAAATGCAATTTCTGGAAAAGTTGAAGCCGCTGGGGCTTCTTGCTTTGCGCCTCGCGCTGGCCGCTACTTTTATCTACAACGGCTACCCCAAACTGGCCGAGCCCGCGCGCTGGCTGAAGGCCTTCCCGAGCATGGGATTCCCCAGTTATTTCGCGTACATCTCCGGAGTCCTGGATGTCTTTGGTGGAATTCTCCTCGGAGCGGGATTGTTCACGCGCGGCGCCGCACTATTGCTGGCGATTGAAATGGGACTGGTGGTGGGCCGGACAAAACTCCCCACCGTGGGAATCTATGGTTTCGCGCAATATGAGTTCCAGTTAGTCTTGTGCGCGGCGGCCTTCGCGCTCATGACCACAGGCGCGGGGATGATTTCGCTGGACGCCTTTACGTTTGAATCGCAGCGAAAGACGTCCAGGAAATCAAGATCGAAGGAATAATTTGCGCCTTGTCGCCCGCTCTAATGGGCCGGCGCCGCCGGACCTGCTCCGGCCGGAGCATGGCTGACCGCGGGAGAATACGGCGAGGGCGCTACCGGCAAAATTACCCAGGCCACAACATAAAACAAAACCCCGGGCAAGAATCCGCTGGCTATCGTGATCAAGGTCATGGCGATGCGCATGATTCCGGAATCGACTCCAAAATATTCCGCGAGCCCGCCGCATACGCCTCCCAGTTTTGAATCGGTCAAAGAACGCATCAGGCGCTTCGGGCCAACCCGATTCCCAGCGGACGTTTCCGTCTGGCGCGCACCGCAAAACGAGCAGAAGTTGGAATATTCAACGATATCTTTGCGGCAATTAGGGCAAGTCATGGCCATCCTCCTTACAAGAATTCAAGTTCACCAAGGGACGATCCCGCATTCAAATCTACTCTTAATTACGCAAGCAGGGAAAGAAAAGTTTCGACGACGAAAACGTAGCACAGGCTTCAGCCTGTGCGGTGTTGAATTTAGCTTTGCAGCGGAGACATAGCGCAGGTTCGATTCAAAAACCACACAGCCCAGCCTCTGATGCTGCAACAGCCAAAGTCAAAACCACACAGGCTGAAGCCTGTGCTACGGAAACCACCTCGTACTGGAAGGCTCAAAAAGGCGGGCTAAGGACGCCTGAGTACCAGGCAACCGGCAATGATGTCGTGCAGCGCCTGCTTTTTCTCGGTAAAGCCCGCGGGAATGTAGCCCACCCAGAACGTCATCTCGGCAATTATCCTGCCCACGTTGTGAAAAGAGGCTCGCGGGAATGTGATGGGCCGCCCAGAAAGATCGGTCACATAAAGCCTCAGGAGTTTCTTGCCGGGCGTGGCTTGCCAAGCGGAGGATTCAAAGCCGGCGTAATAAATCCACATCAGAAGAAGCAGGACGAAAAATCCCTGCGGCGTCGGATGGGGAATGGAATTCAGAAATTCCTGCATCGTCGCGGGAGGCTGTGCTGCGGCATTCGAGTCAGGGAAAATCAAAAATACCGTAGGGCGAAAAGAAGAAAGCAATCCAAAGATCGAAGACAGAATAACTCGATCGATTAAAGAAGACACGGCCCGCAGCCAGAAGCCTGCATAACCGGGGCGCAATTGCGGCAAGGCGAACTGTGCCGGGACGGAAATTTGTTCAACAGGAGGAGGATTCGCCGGAACATGCACCGGCCCGATTTGAGCGACGCTCAACGGCGTGCCGCAGCGAGCGCAGAAGCTCACGCCGTCCGGCAGTTCTGTTCCGCAATGCTCACAAGTCAGGATTACCGGCCTCCTGGATCACTCCATGAAAAGCTATCAGCCGATGTAGGGCTTGGCAAGAAGTTCCGGGCGGCAAATTCCGCGAAAACAGTTTTGCGAGGGTCAATAGGCCAGCAATTCCTGGACAGCGGCGACCAGATCGGAAGTTTGCGGAAGAATTTCATCTTCGAGGTCAGGATGGTACGCGCAGAAGGTGTCCATGGCCGCAACACGCCGCACCGGAGCGTCCAGTTGATCGAAGAGCTGGTCGCCGATGCGCGCGGCGATTTCCGCGCCGTAGCCCCAGGAAAGCGTGTCCTCATAGGCGACGATCACGCGGTTGGTTTTGCGCACGGTGGCGGCAATCGCCTCCCAGTCAAACGGTGAAAGCGAGCGCAAATCAACGATTTCCACCGAAACTCCCTGACGCTCCAGCTCCGCGGCCGCAACCTCAGCGCGATGAACCACTGCGCCGTAGGTGATGATGCTCACGTCGTTGCCCTCGCGCGCAATGCGGGCGCGGCCAAACGGAATGGTGAAGTCCGGCCCAGGATACGGCGAACGATTATAGGGCTGGCGATACAGGTGCTTGTGTTCGAGAAACAGCACGGGATCGTCGCAACGGATCGCGGTGCGCAAAAGTCCGCACAGATCAAGCGCCGTCGAGGGCATCACCACGCGCAGCCCCGGCACGTGCGTGAACACCACTTCGCCGCTCTGGCTGTGATACAGCCCTCCTCCAGTCAAATAGCCGCCAATCGCCACGCGGATCACCGCTGGAGATTTGAACGCGCCATTGGAGCGCCACCTGACCACGGAGAGCTCGTTGCGCAGCTGCATCATCGCCGGCCAGATATAATCGAAAAACTGAATCTCGGCGACGGGCTTCAACCCCCGCGCGGCCATTCCGATAGAGCTTCCCACGATGCACGCTTCCGCGATGGGCGAATTAAAAACGCGAGCCGAACCGAAGCGTCGCTGCAAATCGACGGTGGCCTTGAAAACTCCGCCCTTCCCTTTCACGCAATTCAGATTGTCTTCGTAGCTGCAATCCGCCACGTCCTGGCCAAACACCAGGATCCGTTCATCGCGCGCCATTTCATCGGCCAGCGTAGCGGAGACGCATTCCACCATGGTCTTGGGTTCGCCGGAAAATTTCGGGGCGGATTCAAATCGTGCCGAAGTCGGATCGACATCCGGCGAATAAACATTATCAAGCACGCATGCCTTGGAGGGCGCCTCCGCCGCAAGCGCTTTGTCGGTCGCTTCCCGGACTTCGCTGTCCACGGCCGCTTCTATTTCTTCCAGGTCCTTTTCATCGACGATGCCTTCGCGAACCAGGAACACCGCGAATTTCGGGATAGGATCGCGGTGCGCATCGTCTTCCATTTGTTGCGTCGTCTTGTAAAGCTTTTCGTCGTCGGAAAGCGAGTGCGAGTAGGGCCGCGTGACATGCGCGTGCACCAGCGACGGCCCTTTGCGGGCCCGGCAATATTCCGTCGCTCTCTTGAACGCCGCGTAACTCGCCAGCGGATCCGTGCCGTCGCACTCCTCGACGTGCAATCCGGGATAATTTCGCACCAATTTTGAAATGCTGCCGCCGGCCGTCTCAAATTCCACGGGGACGGAAATGGCGTAGCCATTGTCTTCAATCAGGATGAGCAGCGGCAGCGCCTTCAGGCAGGCGGTATTCAGCGCTTCAAAAAATTCTCCTTCGCTGGTGGAGCCTTCTCCGCCTGAAACGTAAACAATTTCGTCAGCCGGATGGAGTTCATTCTGCCCAAGCGTGGCCAGTCGCGCTTTTTCCGCGGCGTGCGGAAATTTCTGGAAGTACAGCGTGGCCATGGCCATCCCGACAGCCTGCGGATACTGCATTCCGGTCGCCGAGGAACGCGCAAAAATATTCAGGCGAGGACTGCCCCAGTGTGACGGCATCTGGCGCCCGCCGGAATTCGGATCGTCCTTTGCTCCCACCGCGTGCAGCAGCATTTCCAGCGGCGTGACGCCCATCTCCAGGCTAAGCGCGCGATCCCGGTAGTAAGGATAGATCCAGTCGTAGCCGGGTTTTAAAATCAGGCCCGCCGCGGCGAGAATTCCTTCGTGACCCGCGCCGCTGATCTGGAAAAATGTTTTGTTTTGGCGTTTCAGCTGGATTTCCCGGTCGTCGAGCCGTCGGGAAAGATACATGGTGCGGTAAATGCGAAGAAGGTCCTCCCGCGAGAGGCCTTGATAGCGGCCGGCGTCAAATGTCGCGCCTTTGGAGCGTGATTGAACCGGCATACGTCTCACCTCGTCCGGCGGGATGACTTCCCCGCCCAGGCGACCCAGATACTAGTATATCGGAAGCGCCACGGGGAACAAACTTTCGGCAAAATATTCACGAAGAATGAAATAGGCGGCGAGCGTTCCGTCCCAGGGTGTGGGACCGGGATGGGAACGCTCAGCCGCGCTGATGACGGCGCAACCGGGGGGAGAGCGCCGACATATTGCTGGCGCACACGCATCGCGGCAGCGAGGGTGCGCCTGCAATCTCTACGAATCCGTTCCGTTCTTCAGCAAATTGCGTCAACTCTGCGTTCCCGCGTTCCCCGGCCGCTACGGCTTGGGCGCAAGAGGCGTTTCCGAAGAACCGGCTGCAGCGGATGACGATGAGCCCATCTCCAGAACAAACAATCCTTCTGTCGCCGACGCAGCCACGAGCTGGTTTCCGCTATCATGGGATTGCAGGGCGGAAAGTGCGTTATCCCCGCTCGGTCCCTCCAGATGGTCCCAGGTCTTACCGGAGTCGCGAGAAAGAAACAGAGCGCCTCTTGTACTGGACACCACAATGGCGCTATTCACCGTCGCCAGCTCGTCCATGGAAAGCTCGGAGAGATTGGCCTGCCGCCAGGATTCGCCCGCATCGCGTGAAGTGAAAACGCCGTGATCGCTCGCCAGCACCACGGTATTTTCATCCACCGCGTGGAAATGCAGGGAGCCGCGGGGTTCGACCGGCAGCGCATGAGCAATCCATGTCTTTCCGCCATCGCCGGAAACTTCAAGCTGGCGCTGTGTCAGTGCCCATACGTAGGAGTTGCCGTTCCCGCTGCGCACGGCGCGCACCGGCGACACGCTGGCCACCGGACCGGCCGGTGCAGGCTGCGCTGGAGCGAACGGAACAGCGCTCCAGTTCACTCCCCGATCGCGCGAGATAAACAATCCTTCTTCCGCGGCGGCGTACCAGGCATCGCGGCTGAAAGCCATGTCATTCACCCTGGCGCGAAAGGGAACGCTCAGTTTCACGGTTGTGGATGTTGTGGAATTTGCCGTGGCTTTCGTGACTCGCGCGGGAGCATTTTTCCCCGCAGCCGGTTTGCGAGTTGTCGCAGCCGCCTTCTTTTCGATGACTTGACTTACGGGCACCCACGACGATTGGGATCTCTCGTAGCGCAGCAATCCGCCCGGGCCGGGAGCAGCAAACCACCCGTCAGGTGAACCGAATACGTGTCGCGGCGGCCCGGAGGTCAGGCCGGCGGCAAGCGG
>Ga0070713_100001320_pt1 | contig 15863 bp, 28 predicted proteins | sample LARL82metaG_FD_65465 | JGI IMG/M metagenome (GOLD analysis project Ga0070713, IMG submission 65465) | Corn, switchgrass and miscanthus rhizosphere microbial communities from Kellogg Biological Station, Michigan, USA - LAR L8-2 metaG | ecosystem: Host-associated > Plants > Roots > Rhizosphere ...
CCCAATGGCGGGTATGTGCTGGTGCGAAGGGCCAAGAGGTAACCAACCATGCCGAGTGTGGATATTGTCGACTTAAACAACGCGGTGGTCGGCTCGCTCGAGCTGGCCGACGAAGTATTCAACGCGCCGGTCAACGAAGCGCTGCTTTACGAAGCGGTGCGTCACTCCCAGGCTGGTGTGCGACGCGGAACTGCCAAGACCAAGACGCGGCACGAAGTGTCCGGCTCGGGGAAAAAGCTGTGGCGCCAGAAGGGCACCGGTCGCGCGCGCGTGGGCTCTATCCGGTCGCCTCTGTGGAGGCATGGCGGTACCACGCACGGGCCGCAGCCGCGCGACTATAGCTACAAGTTGCCCCGCAAAATGCTACTGGGCGCGTTGCGGTCGGCGCTCTCAGCCAAGCTTCGGGACGGCGAAATGAAGGTGGTCCAGACTTTCACGCTTTCCGATCACAAGACCAAGGCCATGCGATCCGTTCTGAACGTGCTGGGAGCTCCTAAGACCGTGTTGCTGGTCGATAACGAAGAAAATCACAACCTGGCGTTGAGCTCGCGAAATCTGCCGGGCGTGAAGCTGGTATCCAGCAAGGAAGTCAGCGTTTACGATCTGCTCGGCCACGCCGGTCTGCTGTTGTCGGAAAACGCCGCCAGAAAGCTTTCGGAGGCGCTCGCAAAATGACAATTTACGAAGTAATCAAGCGCCCCATCGTTACCGAAAAAGGCGTCGCCAAGAAAGAAGCCGAACACACTCTGTGCTTCGAAGTGGCGAAAGAAGCCAACAAGGTCCAGGTTAAGGCTGCTGTAGAACAGCTATTCAAAGTAAAAGTAGCCTGCGTTCGCACCTCCAATAGCGTCGGCAAGCTGCGCCGCCGCGGACGTTTTACAGGCTATCGATCGGATTGGAAGAAAGCCTACGTCACTTTGAAAGCGGGCGAAAAGATGCCCGAGTACGCGGAGATTTAACGGAGAACATACAGTATGCCGATGAAATCGTACAATCCGACCACCCCTTCGCGCCGCTTCATCACGGTCGTCTCGCGCGAAGAGATCACCAAGCAGACCCCGGAGAAATCGCTGGTAGTCGGCAAGAAGCGCACCGGCGGCCGCAATAGCGAGGGATTGACCTCGTCGCGTTTCCGCGGTGGCGGAGCGAAGAAAGCTTATCGGACCATCGATTTCAAGCGCGACAAGATCGGCATTCCCGCTAAGGTAGCGGCCATCGAGTACGATCCCAACCGCACGGCGCGTATTGCGCTGCTCAATTATGCCGATGGCGAAAAGCGCTATATCATCGCGCCCGTTGGCCTGACAGTGGGGCGCACGGTCAGTTCCGGACCCGAAGCCGACATTCTGATCGGTAACGCGCTGCCGATCAAGAATATCCCGGCCGGCACCGTGATCCACAACGTCGAGCTGCGGCCCGGAAAAGGTGCACAGATGGCGCGGTCGGCTGGCGCGCAAGTCCAACTGGTTTCGCGCGAGGGCGGCATCGCCCTGCTGAAGCTGCCTTCTGGTGAAATTCGCAAGGTACAAGTGGAATGCATGGCCACCATCGGGCAGGTCGGCAATGTGGAGCACGAAAACGAATCGCACGGCAAAGCCGGCAAGACTCGCTGGCTCGGCAAGCGGCCGCATAACCGCGGTGTTTCGATGAATCCGGTGGACCATCCGCACGGTGGCGGAGAAGGCAAGACTTCCGGCGGCCGGCATCCCGTGACACCCTGGGGCCAGCCCACTCGCGGCTTCAAGACCCGCAATAACAAGCGCACCGACAAGTGGATCGTGAGCCGCAAGCCGAAGAAATAAGGACTAGGACATGAGCAGATCGCTAAAAAAAGGGCCGTTTACAGATGATCATCTGATGCACAAGGTGACGGCGATGAACCAGGCCAACGAGAAGAAAGTGGTGCGGACCTGGTCGCGTCGTTCCACCATTCGCCCGGAATTCATCGGCCACACGCTGGCGGTTCACAACGGCAAGAAGTTCATTCCGGTGTACATCACGGAAAATATGGTGGGACGCAAGCTGGGCGAGTTTTCGCCGACGCGCCAGTTCCGTGGACATTCAGTGAAGGCAGCAGCCGCGCCGACCACAGGCGGTGCGCCGGCACCGACGGAGAAGACGGCCAAACCGTCGTAGGAGTAAACATGGAAGCCAGAGCGGAAGCCAGATATGTTCGAACGTCGCCACAAAAGGCGCGGTTGGTGGTGGATATGATCCGCGGCCAGAAAGCCGGACATGCCATCAACATCCTGCGGTCCGTCAATAAGCGCATCGCCCCCATGGTGGAAAAGGTGCTGCGGTCGGCCATCGCCAATGCCGAAAACCGCAATAACGATGTGGACGTCGACCAGTTGGTCGTGACCGAGGCTTACGTGAACGAAGGACCGCGGATGAAACGCATCCGTCCAGCGCCGATGGGCCGCGCTTACCGCTATCAACGGCGTATGTCGCACATCATCGTCATGGTTGGCGACAAGCAGATCGAGGAGAAGGCATAGTGGGACAAAAAGTACATCCCTACGGATTTCGGCTGGGTGTCACCAAGACCTGGCGCTCGCGCTGGTTCGCCAAGGCCGATTACGCCAAACTGCTGAAAGAAGACCTGGACTTGAAGGATTCCCTGCGAGACCGCTTAAAGGCCGCGGGCGTGAGCTCCATCGAAGTGGATCGTCCTGGCAACAAGCTGCGCGTGACTATTCGCACTTCCCGGCCGGGCATCATCATCGGACGCAAGGGCGCCGAGATCGAGAAGCTGAAAACGGACCTGGCAAAAAAGACCAAGCGCGAAGTCTTCATCGATATTCAGGAAGTTCACAAGCCCGAGCTCGACGCCCAGCTGGTGGCCGAATCCATCGCGCTGCAACTGGAAAAGCGCGTGGCGTTTCGAAGAGCCATGCGAAAGGCGGTCGATTCGGCGCTGCGGTTCGGATGCAAAGGCATAAAAGTCCGAGTCTCCGGCCGGCTGAATGGCGCCGAAATCGCGCGCAGTGAATGGTACCTGCAGGGCCAATTGCCGCTGCACACTTTGCGCGCCGATATCGATTACGGCTTTGCGCAGGCCTACACGACCTACGGCGTCATCGGAATCAAGTGCTGGACGTACAAGGGCGAGATTCTGGACGGTGGTCCCCGCCGGGATTCGCTGCGCAACGACCCTGAGCCGCGACGTCCACCATTGCGCGATCGTCGCGAGCGTCGTCCTTTTACACCTACGCCGGTTGCACCCGTCGAAACAGGCGGTCCGGCAACGCAGTCGGCTCCGCCCGATTTGTCTTCCACCGCCAAGCCGGCCCCGATTCTACCTCCCCTCGCACCGCCGCAGCCGAGTTGGAAGCAGGAGTTGAAGCACGATAGCCCCGCGCCGGCGGAATCCGGCGCTTCGCCCGAGCCGCCACCGGAGAAGCCCGAATAATTATTGGAGACTGACTCTCATGTTGATGCCCAAGAAGGTCAAATACAGAAAACAGCAGCGCGGGCGCATGACCGGAAAAGCCTGGCGAGGATCATCGCTGGCCTTCGGCGAATACGGCCTCAAAGCCATGCGCTGCGGCTGGATCACGGACCGTCAGATTGAAGCCGCCCGTATCGCCATGACGCGTTTCATCAAGCGCGGAGGCAAAGTCTGGATTCGGTTGTTCCCCGACAAACCGATCACCAAGAAGCCGGCTGAGACCCGCATGGGAAAAGGCAAAGGCGCTCCCGAGCAGTGGGTGGCCGTCATTCGGCCGGGCAAGATTCTTTTCGAGATGGAAGGCGTGCCCCGAGCCACGGCTGAAGAAGCCTTCCGATTAGCGGCCGGGAAATTGCCGCTGCCCACCAAGGTGGTGAGCCGCGAACAGACCGGAGGATAACGATGCGAGCCGACAAAGTAAGAGAACTCGATAGCACCGAACTTCGCAGACAAACCGGCGACATGCGCGAGCAGGCCTTTCGGATCCGATTCCAGATGGCCATGGGGCAGACCGACGGGCTAAAGAAACTGCGCGCCATGAAAAAGGACCACGCGCGTATGCTCACCATCCTGCGCGACCGGGAGCTGCATCCGGATACCGCGCCGGAACCGGTGGCGAAAAAGAAGAAAAAGAAAGGCAAGTGATACATGGCCACCGTGGAAACGCCGGAGCGTAAAGCGATCGGCAACAAAAACGAGAAGGTCGGACAGGTGGTTTCGGCCAAGATGCAGAAGACCATTGTGGTGGAAGTCACCCGGCGGGTCCAGCATCCGGTCTACAAGCGGATCATCAGCAAGCGCAATAAATTCTATGCTCACGACGAGCAGCAGGCCGCTCAGGTGGGCGACGTGGTGCGCATTATCGAATGCCGCCCCATCAGCAAGCTGAAGCGCTGGCGGCTGGGCGAGGTGTTGCGGAAAGCCGTGCAAGTGGCGGTCGAGCCGAGCGCTGTGGATCTAGATCTGATGCAGCCGACGGCCGGATCGAAGTCGCCCACCGCTAAGGGAAGCAAGAGGAAACCGTCATGATTGGGATGCGAACGCTACTCGAAGTCGCCGACAACAGCGGCGCGCGCAAGCTGCAATGCATTTTGCCACGCGGTGGCGATCTGGGATTGCGGGCGGGCCTGGGCGACGTAGTCACTGCCAGCGTGAGAGAAGCAACTCCCGAATCGCCCATTAAGAAGGGCAAAGTGGTGCGTTGCGTCATCGTTCGGATGCGCAAAGAATCGCGGCGTAAAGACGGCACCTATATCCGGTTCGATTCCAACGCCGCGGTGTTGATCAATGAAGTTGGCGAGCCGGTGGGCACGCGCGTCTTCGGACCCGTGGCCAGAGAGCTGCGCGACAAGAAATTCATGAAAATCGTTTCTCTCGCTCCGGAGGTTATCTGATGGCGCGCGACAACGCCAGCGGCCGGCGATTCATAAAGGTCCGTATCAAGAAGGATGACCAGGTGAAGGTCATAGCTGGACGCGACAAGGGCAAGACCGGCCGCGTCATTTCGGTCGATCGCGGCGTTGGAAAGGTGCTGGTGGAGGGCGTTTCCATGATCAAACGCCACACCCGGCCCAATCCGTCCAAACAGATCAAAGGCGGAATCGCCGAGCGGGAGAGCCCCATTGCGATTTCGAATGTGATGGTTCTGACGTCGGGCGGTGTACCGTCGCGCGTCGGTTACAAAATGGAAGGCTCCGGAATATCGGAGCGGCGCGTGCGCATCGCCAAGAAGACCGGCGAGTCCATCGATAAACGCGCCTAGAAAAGCAGGGACGAATGGCCAAGGAAAAGAAACCAGAAGAAACTTCTAAACCGCAGCAGCAGGGGGCGAAGAAGGAGCCCAAGCCCCAGCAAGGTTCTAAGAAAGAGGCGGCCCCGAAGACACCCGAAGGCTCCAAAGAAGAAGCCGCGCCCAAAAAAGAGCCCAAGCAGTCCAAGAAAGTGGAGGCCCGGCTCAAGCATCATTATCAGGACCGCGTCATCCCCGCTCTTGTGAAGGAATTCGGCTACAAAAACGTCATGGCCGTACCGAGAATCGCAAAAGTCTCGGTCAATATCGGTCTGGGCGAGGCCACGCAGAATGCCAAGCTCATGGACGGCGCCGTGAACGAGTTGGGCCAGATTGCGGGACAAAAGCCGGTGGTGACCAAAGCCAAGAAATCGATCGCCGCTTTCAAGCTGCGTGAGGGCATGGCGATCGGCGTCATGGTTACGCTGCGTGGCGACCGTATGTTCGAGTTTTTGGATCGCCTGATGAACGTAGCGCTGCCGCGCGTCCGCGACTTCCGTGGCGTGTCGTCAAAATCGTTTGACGGGCGAGGCAACTATACGCTCGGAATCAAGGATCAGTTGATTTTTCCCGAGATCGACTACAACAAGGTCGAGAAGGTCAAGGGAATGAATATTTCAATCACCACCACGGCCAAGACCGATGCCGAAGGGCTGGCGCTGTTGAAACAGATGGGAATGCCGTTCAGACAGTAGGAATTCGAGGAATAAAGCTTACATGGCAACTACCGCGAAGATCGCGAAAGAAGAAAAGACCAAAGTCAAGATGTTGTCCAAGGACTGTCCGCCCAGGGTGAAGATCCGGCTTCGCAACCGCTGTTTCCGCTGCGGCCGTCCCCGCGGCTACATCCGGAAATTCAATCTGTGCCGCATCTGTTTCCGGAAGCTTGCCCTAGCCGGTGAGATTCCCGGCGTCATCAAGGCTAGCTGGTAAAGAAAGGATTACGGGGGACAAGAAACTATGGCCACATCCGATCCAATCGCCGACATGCTGACGCGCATCCGCAATGCGCAGATGGCGCATCATCCCAAGGTGGACGTGCCTTCCTCAAAGCTGAAGATGGAGATCGCCCGAATCCTCAAGGAAGAGGGCTTCATCATGAACTTCAAGCTGGCCGAAGAGGGCGCCAAGAGAAGCATTCGCATTTACCTGAAATATACGCCCGGAAATGTGCCGGTAATTTCGCGCATCGAACGCGTTTCGCGTCCCGGCTGCCGCGTCTACGTGGGCAGCAAGGAAGTCCCCAAGGTGCTGGGTGGGTTGGGCATCAACATTCTCACCACTCCGCGCGGTGTCATGACCGGCAGCACGGCGCGCAAAGAACGCGTTGGAGGGGAGGTCCTCTGCCAGCTCTGGTAATGAGGTAGAAATATATGTCGAGAGTTGGAAATAAACCCATTCCGCTGCCGAAAGGCGTCAAAATCACCATTGGCGAAGATTTGCTGGTGGAGGGACCGAAGGGTAAGCTTAAAGTCCCGCTTCCGCAAGGCATCGAGCCGCACCAAACCGATGGACACTTGGAATTCAGGCGTGACTCCGACCAACGCGCGCCCCTGCATGGGTTGACGCGTGCGCTGGCTGCCGCCGCCGTCCAGGGCGTCTCTACCGGATTTGTTCGCGAGCTGGATATTACGGGCGTCGGATATCGCGCCGACGTGAAGGGCAACGTCGCAACTTTCACGCTAGGCTATTCGCACCCCATTGAGGTTTTGTTGCCGGCGGGCGTCGAGCTCAAGATCGACAAGCAGACTCATCTGGTGCTCAGCGGCTATGACAAGCAGATGGTGGGTCAGGTAGCCGCCAATATCCGGGCCCTGCGTCCGCCTGATCCGTACAAGAACAAGGGCATACGGTACACCGGCGAACTCTTGCGCAAGAAGGTCGGCAAGACCGGAGCCGGAGGGGCGGCAGGAGCGAAATAAGATGGCGAAATCTTCCAAAAACGACGTGCGTGTTCGCATCCATTCACGGATTCGCCTTAAGGTCCGTGGCAGCGAAGAACGGCCGCGGTTGGCCGTGTTCCGAAGCCTGAATCACATCTACGCACAGGTGATCGACGACCGCAAGGGACATACCGTGGCTTCCGCTTCATCCGGAGGGAAGAAGGCTGGCGCACGTAACGGCGGCAACCTGGCGGGCGCAAAAGAGGTGGGCAAACTCATCGCTGAGCGCGCGCAGGCAAAAGGCGTCAAGAAAGTTGTTTTCGATCGCGGCGGCTATCTTTACCATGGGCGGATAAAAGCCCTGGCCGATGCCGCTCGCCAAGCAGGATTGGAGTTCTAACGAATGGCTGCAACACCCTCGGCAAAACGAATCGACGCGGGCCCTTTGAACCTCAAAGAGCAAGTGGTTTCGATCAACCGCGTCACCAAAGTGGTGAAGGGCGGCAAGAATCTGAGCTTTTCCGCGCTGGTCGTGGTGGGCGATCCGGGCGCTAAAATCGTCGGATTCGGCACCGGCAAGGCCAAGGAAGTTCCGGCCGCCATCAAGAAAGGCATCGAGGCGGCGAAAAAGAATCTGCGCAGGATCAACGTTCTCGAAACCACCATCCTGCATGCCGTGCTGGGACGGTTCGGCAGCGGTCTGGTGCTGCTGAAGCCTGCTCCCGAAGGAACCGGAGTAATCGCGGGCGGCCCGGTTCGAGCCGTGATTCAGGCCGTCGGAATTGCGAACGTGCTGACCAAATCAATCGGCTCCCATAATCCGCACAATGTGGTCAAGGCCACCATCAACGCGCTCGAGCAGTTGCGCGACAAGGCCCAGGTAGCGGAAATGCGCGGCCTTACCCTGGATAAGGTTTAAAATGACGAAGGATAAGTCGAGCTGGATCAAGATCAAGCTGATCGGCAGCACCATCTGCTGCCCTGAGAAGCATAAATCGATCGTGCGATCATTGGGGCTGAAGACTATGAACCGCGTGGTGGTGCGGCCGGATACGCCTGCGTTTCGCGGCATGGTCGCGAAGATACCGCATCTGCTCGCAATCGTGAAGGACTAATATGAATCTCAGCAAACTCAAGCCGCCCCGCGGACAGAAGCACAAGAAGCAGCGCATAGGGCAGGGTATGGGCAGCGGTCGCGGCAAATATTCGGGCCGCGGCGCGAAAGGCGCCAGATCCATCTCCGGCTACAGTATCATGCGAGGCTTTGAAGGCGGCCAGATGCCCTTGCACCGCCGCCTGCCGAAGCGCGGATTCACTAATATATTCAGGAAAGAATACGCGATCATTAATGTAGGGCGTCTGGAACAGCTGGAAGGGGACGCTTTCGACCCGGGCCGCTTGCTCGAGCTGGGCGCCGTCAAGAAACTGGGCCACGGTATCAAGGTGCTCGGCTCCGGTGAACTGACCAGAAAGATTACTGTGAAGGCCCATGTGTTCTCGAAATCGGCTCTGGAGAAAATCCAGAAGGCCGGGGGAAGCGGCAAAGTGATCGGGAGCGACTCCTGATCCGTGCCGTCATTCTGAGCCGTGACCGTGAGGGAGCGGTTGTAGAGTTTTTGATACCGAGCCGTGACCGTAAGGGAGCGGTTGTGAAGTCTCAAGGTAGGCAAAGATGAAGTTTTTCGAAGCCGTCGCAAACATTTTCCGGATTCCGGACCTGCGGAAGCGGATTTTCTTCACGCTCGGGCTGCTGGCTATCTACCGGCTGGGCGGGCACATTCCCACCCCCGGCATCGACGCCAATCGCCTGCAGGAATTCTTCAACCAGAACTCGGGTGGCATCTTCGGCTTTGTCGACCTGTTCAGCGGCGGAATGCTACGCCGCCTGACCATCTTCGCCCTCGGGATCATGCCGTACATCACGGCCTCGATCATTCTGCAACTTCTGACGGTGGTCGTGCCGACCCTCGAAAAACTCCAGAAGGAAGGGGAACTCGGCCGCCGCAAGATCACGCAGTGGACCCGCTATCTGACCGTGATCCTGGCTCTGATGCAGTCCTTCGGAATCGCGCTGACACTCGAAAAAGCCGAAGGTGGATTCGTCCTGAATCCCGGCGTCGGCTTCATGCTGATGACTATGCTCAGCCTGACCACCGGCACTGCGTTCATCATGTGGCTGGGTGAACAGATCACCGAGCGCGGCATCGGAAACGGTATGTCCCTGATCATCTTCACCGGTATTGTGGTCGGGCTTCCCCGCGCGATTCAGGACATTTACCAGCACGTCTTCGTCACCAAGGAATGGACGCCCATCCATCTGATCGTGATCCTGGTGATGATGATCGCCGTGGTCGCCTTCATCGTTCTGGTGGAGCGCGGCGAGCGCCGGATCCCAGTGCAATACGCCAAACGCGTGGTGGGGCGCCGTATGATGGGCGGCCAGTCCACTCACCTGCCGCTCAAGGTCAATGCCGGCGGCGTAATCCCCGTGATCTTCGCTTCTTCGCTCCTGGCCTTCCCGCAGACTCTGATGGGAGTCCAGATGGTGAAGAACAGCCCGTTCCTGAGCGGGATGCTGACCTCCATCGGCGGCAACCAGCCGCTCTACTACCTGCTGTTCTGCGTTCTGATCATCTTCTTCTGCTTCTTCTACGTGTCCATCATCTTCAATCCCAACGAAGCAGCCGACAACATGCGTAAGTACGGCGGGTTCATTCCAGGCATCCGGCCGGGTAAGAACACCGCTGACTACATGAACAAGATCCTCACCAAGATCACCGTGGTAGGCGGGCTGTATCTTTCGGTGCTCTCTCTGATCCCGCAGATCATGATCGCCGGCATCAAGCTGCAGCGCCTGCCCTTGGTAGGCAACTGGATCGATACTTATTTCCCGCGCTGGCTGCTGGATGGTCTGAACGTCAACTTCTACTTCGGTGGCACCTCGCTGCTGATCGTGGTCGGCGTGGCCATGGATACCGTCAACCAGATTGAAGCGCAACTCATCATGCGGCATTATGAGGGCTTCACCCCCAGGGCGGGCCGGATTCGGGGCCGCCGGAGCAGTTTCTCATGAGCCGTTTCTTGTATTACAATAAAAGTACCGATCTCCTCTCGCCGCGGGGGCGTTCTGCGCTCGAACGGAGATGATTATCCGCAAGAACAAAAAGGAATTGGAACAGATGCGCCGCAGCGGCCTGCTGGTTTGGCAGATCCTGCAGGAGCTCGGCAAGATGGTCGAAGAGGGCGTCACCACCCAGGATTTGGAGGCGGCGGCCGAGAAAATGATGCAGGATGCGGGCGCCAAGCCGGCTTTCAAGGGATATTACACACCCACCGCCGGAAGCAAGTATCCGTATGTGCTGTGCACGTCGGTGAATGAGCAAATCGTGCATGGAATGCCGACGGCCCAGCGAAAATTGAAGAAGGGCGACATAGTTTCCATCGACACCGGAGTTCAGTTGAACGGCTATTTTGGCGACTCGGCCATCACGGTTCCCGTCGGTGAGGTCAGCGATTCCACGAAGCGCCTGCTGCAGGTAACCAAGGAATCGCTCGAGATGGCTATCGAAAAGGCCCGAGCCGGTAACCGGCTGTTTGATATTTGCGGAACGGTAGAGCAGCACGTGGTCGAGAATGGATTTTCGGTGGTTCGGGAAATGGTGGGGCATGGAATTGGGACCAAACTGCATGAAGAGCCTCAGATTCCGAACTATGTGGATCGTAGAAACGAGAATCCACGGCTGAAAGAAGGCATGGTGCTGGCCATCGAGCCCATGGTGAATGCCGGCGGCCCGGACATGCTGATGATGAAGAATAAGTGGACCGCCGTCACCAAGGATGGCGCGTTCTCGGCGCATTTCGAGCATTGCGTCGCCGTAACGGAGAACGGACCCTGGGTGCTGACGCGGCCGTGAAGCCGGTCGAAGCGATGGTGGTGGAATTGATGCCGAACGCAGTGGTTCGCTTGAAGCTGGAGAATCAGGATCTGGTTCTCGCTCATCCGGCCTCGGCGACGAAGACGAATTTTGTGCGGGTGCGGCCGGGAGATCGGGTGGAAGTGGAGTTATCGCCTCACGATCCGGGCCGCGGAAGAATTGTCCGGTTGTTGAAGTAGGAGTGAATCATGAAAGTGCGAGCTTCGGTGAAAAAGATGTGCGATAAGTGCAAGGTGATCAACCGCGAGGGCGTGGTACGGGTCATCTGCCCCAATCCGAAACATAAGCAGCGGCAAGGCTAGAAGCCTAACGGCAGAGAAAAAGGAATCATATGGCGCGTATTGCAGGTGTCGACTTACCAGCCAAGAAGCGGGCCGAGATTGGCCTGACGTATATCTATGGCATCGGCCGGACTCGTTCGCGTTCGCTGCTACACCGGGCGGGTGTGGACGCTAACAAGAAAGTTTCTGATATGACCGAGGACGAGGTCAACAAGATCCGTACCTTGATCGAAAACGAGGGTGCCGTCGAAGGCGACCTGCGCAAAGAAGTCTCGATGAACATCAAGCGCCTGATCGAAATGGGCGCCTATCGCGGGCTTCGCCACCGCCGCGGTCTACCCGTGCGAGGCCAGCGCACTCATACCAACGCGCGCACCCGCAAGGGACCGCGCCGTGGCACTGTTGCCAACAAGAAGAAGGCGTCCGCCAAGACCTAAGGACTAATACATGGCCAAAGCTCCCGCAAAGACCGGAAAAAAGAAGACCTTCAAGAAGAAAGAGAAGAAGGTCGTCAACAGCGGAATCATGCATATTCAGGCGTCGTTCAACAACACCATCGTGACGTTTACCGATCTGGTGGGGAATGTTCTGGCCTGGTCGAGCTCGGGTTCGTTAGGATTCCGTGGCTCGAGAAAAGGAACTCCCTTCGCCGCGCAGCAGGCGTCGTTGACGGCCGCCAACAAGGCCAAGGAATACGGTCTCCGCGTGGTGGAGGTTCGAGTGAGCGGGCCAGGTGCCGGCCGCGAGTCGGCGGTGCGTGCCCTGGCTACGGTAGGAATTGAAGTGAAAGCGATCAAGGATCGCACGCCGATCCCGCACAACGGGTGTCGGCCTCCGAAGAAACGTCGCGTTTAACGCGGCCGAAAGCAGGACGAAGACCGGGTCGGCCCTAAAGCTGAGCCGGTTGTAAACTGCACCTTTTTAAGGAAGGTAAAGAACGAATGGCTAGATACATCGGCCCGGTCTGCCGGCTTTGCCGGCGCGAGGGCATGAAACTATTTTTGAAGGGTGAGCGCTGTCACACCGAAAAGTGCGCCATCGAGAAGCGCAACTTCGCCCCCGGCCAGCACGGTAAGGATCGCAAGCCCAAGCTGGTAGGCTACGGTCTCCAGTTACGCGAAAAGCAGAAAGCGCGCCGTTATTATGGATTGCTGGAAGGCCAGTTCCGCAACCTGTTTGAGAAGGCTGCTGGACAAAAGGGCATCACCGGCGAAACTCTGCTGAGTTCCCTCGAGCGGCGTCTCGATAGCGTCGTGTACCGCATGGGATTCGGCACCAGCCGCAGTCAGGCGCGGCAACTGGTTCGCCACGGACACATTATGGTGAATGGCCGCAAGGTAAACATCCCGTCGTTTGATGTCAGGCCGAACGCCGTAGTGGAAGTCCGCGAAAAGAGCAAGAATAATCCGACTATCCTGGCTGCGCGTGATGCCACCGCCCATGCGCCCTCGCCCAACTGGCTGGAGGTTGATCGCGATAACCTGAAAGGCCGCGTGCTGGCCAACCCCAAGCGTGAAGAACTCGTCCAGATTCAACTCAACGAACAACTGATCGTCGAGTTGTATTCGAAGTAAGAAAATTAGGAACGAAAAATATGTTTAAAGGCTTCCAGAAACCAAAAAGATTAGTTGCCAACACCGAGACGCTCACCGAGCGCTTCGGAATGTTCACCGCCCAACCGTTCGAGCGCGGATTCGGGTCCACCATTGGCACCGGCCTGCGCCGCGTGCTACTGAGTTCCATTGAAGGCGCGGCCATCACCTCGGTCCGGATCGATGGTGTGGCCCATGAGTTCAGCCCCATTCCCGGCGTGGTCGAAGACGCCACCGACATTATCCTCAACCTCAAGCAGGTGCCCTTCAAGATGATCGGCGAGGGTACACGCATCGCCCGTCTCAAAGTCGACAAGCCCGGCCTGGTTCTCAGCGGCCAGATCGAAACCGATCAGGACGTCGAGGTTCTCGACCGCAATATGCCCATCGCCACCGTCGGCGAAGGGGGCAAGTTGAATATCGAAATGCGCCTGAAGACCGGGCGCGGATACGTCGCCGCGGACCGCAACTACGACGAAGACTTGCCGCTCGGCTACATCCCGATCGACTCCGTCCACTCGCCGGTGCGCAAAGTGAATTTTACCGTCGAAGCCGCACGTCTCGGCCAGGTGACGGACTATGACAAGCTCACTGTGGAAGTCTGGACCAACGGCGCGATTTCTCCCCAGGATGCCATCGGCCAAGCCGGCAAGCTGCTCAAGGACCACATGGCCATCTTCATCAACTTCGAGGAAATCCCAGAGACCGCCGAAGAGCCGGCCGAGCGCGCCCTGAACCAGATGAACGAAGTGCTCAATCGCTCGGTTGAAGAGCTCGAGTTGAGCGTGCGTTCCTACAACTGCCTGAAGAACGCCAATATTCAAACCATCGGCGACCTGGTCCAAAGAACTGAAGCTGAGATGCTCCGCACCAAGAATTTCGGGCGAAAATCACTCAACGAGATCAAAGAGATTCTTTCCAACCTCGGCTTGGGCTTTGGCATGAAATTTGACGCGCAGGGCCGCTTAGTGCCGGCTCCGGGTGCCCTGCCCCATTTCGCAGGAGCGCCGGAAGAGGATGAGGCGCTGGGCGCGGAAGAGGCGCCTGAATAGCCATGCGACACGGACGAGGCGGATTCAAACTCAAGCGCCACGTAGCAGCGCGCGATTCGCTGCTGCGCGGATTAGTGACCAGCGTAATCCTGGAGGAGCGCATTATCACCACCGTTCCCAAGGCCAAGGCGGCCAAGCCGCTGGTGGAAAAGATGATCACCCTGGCGAAAGAGGACACGCTGCACGCGCGCCGTCAGGCAGCGGCATTTCTACGAACGCCGGACTCGGTGAAGAAGCTCTTCGACAAGCTGGGTACTCGTTTTGGGCAGCGCAACGGCGGCTACACGCGTGTCGTCCGCCTCGGCCCTCGCAAGGGTGATGGCGCTGAACAGGCCATGCTCGAGCTGGTTGGGTCTGAACTGGTGAAGCGTGCCGCCGAACGCGCCAAACGTCGCGAAGAGCGTCTGAAGGCTATCAAGGAAGGCCGTGAGGGCGACGAGGGCGGCGAAGAGAAAACAGAAGAATCATAAGAGCCGCGATCACGCTGACACCGAACCCTGCAGTCGCATCTGCGGCATAGTGGTAGCGCCCGTACACCGTCGCCACGGCCACGCTTACCGCGTAAGCCAGCATCAGTAAACCGAATCTCTTTTTGTCCGGTAGCAGCCATAATAGCCCCCACGCTGCCGAAAACGCCGACGATACGTGTGCGCTCGGAAAGACACTGGAGTGAATCCCGTAGCCGCTTACGATCCAGAGATTGAATTGCCGGAGCGGTGTCACGATATTTGGCATGTCGCTGCCGCCAAAAAGAGTGCGCGGTGGATCGGACGGGAAATAAGGAAACAGCGCATAAGCCAGCAGCGTCCCGGCCAGATACATGACCAGCAACCGGTTCACCAATTCGCGCCGCCGTTGCGCATACAGCACCGCCACCGAGAACACTCCCACGGCATACACCAGCAAATAGCACAATTCGAGATACCCGGGCAGCCATGCGCCCAGCCACTCGATCGCGCGCTGTAAACCGGCGTCATACAACAGCCTGCGGTCCCATTCCAGCCAATGCAGTTCCAGATCGTTATTGCGCGGCAGTGGCGCGAACCAATCCATTTCCCGGTATGCGATCAGCGTCAGCGCCAGCGGAATCCAATCGCGCGCGATGCTGAAGAACTCCCGGCTGCCAAAGGATTCAGCCACTGCAAACACTACTAGCTGGCTGGCAACCAGGACGAAGACGGCCAGCGCTAACCACTTCACCTGCGGATCGAGCGGAAATGCCCGGATGATCGCAGCCACATAGCCGAAATAGCCGATCAGGAGCCATTCCGAGGACCGCAGGGCTTTGAGCGTTCCCACCAGACTCACTACCGCCGCGGCTCCCCACCCAACCGGATCAGATGCTCGGCATGCTTCAGCGCCTCGGCAGTGACCTGCTGGCCCGACAGCATGCGTCCGATCTCGCGCGTGCGAGCTTCGCCGGTCAATTCCTCCACTTCGGCGATCGTCCGCCCCTTTACTTCGCGCTTCTCGACGAAATAGTGATGGTCCGCGAACCCGGCCACCTGTGCCAGATGGGTGACGCACAGCACCTGACTCGTTCCAGCCAATTTCTTCAGCCGCCGGCCGACCGCTTCCGCTACGCCCCCACCGATCCCGCTGTCGATCTCATCGAACACCAGCGTGCGCTGTGTTGCGGCCTTCTTGCCCGTCCCGCCCGCCGACGTTTTCAGCGCCAGTGCGATCCGCGAAAGCTCTCCGCCCGAAGCAACTTTGTCCAGCGCTCGCGGCTCCTCGCCCACATTGGCCGATATCAGAAACTCAATTCGATCAGCACCCCGCTCAGACCAACCACCCGGCTGAATCTCGATCCTGAAGACTGCGCTCTCCAGCGCCAGCGAGCCCAACTCGCCTTCCACTTTCTTAGCCAGCTTCTCAGC
>Ga0070713_100001321_pt1 | contig 15846 bp, 17 predicted proteins | sample LARL82metaG_FD_65465 | JGI IMG/M metagenome (GOLD analysis project Ga0070713, IMG submission 65465) | Corn, switchgrass and miscanthus rhizosphere microbial communities from Kellogg Biological Station, Michigan, USA - LAR L8-2 metaG | ecosystem: Host-associated > Plants > Roots > Rhizosphere ...
GATGAACCGCGGCACCGCGAACGCCGGCACCCGGGTGGAGCAGAACTCCCACAGCTGCGCCGGGTCGGTCGGCTCGGACAGCACCACGCAGGCCATCACTTCGTCCTCCCCGGCCTCGATCGACGCCGGCACCGCGATCACCGCGGCCTCCAGGACGGCCGGGTGCGCGAGCAGCCCCTGCTCGACCTCGTACGAGCTGATGTTCTCGCCCCGCCGGCGCAGCGCGTCCTTGTACCGGTCGACGAAGTAGTACCAGCCCTGCTCGTCCCGGCGCAGCGCGTCCCCGGTGTGGAACCACAGGTTCCGCCAGGTCTCGACGGTCTTCTCCGGCATGCCGTAGTAGCCGTTGCTCATCGTGTACGGGAACTTGCTCCGCACGACCATCTCGCCGACCTCGCCGACCGGCACCTCCTCGTCGGTCTCGGGATCGACGAGCTGCAGCTCGAACCACTCGGAGACCAGCAGGCCGGCCGCACCCGGCGGGCGGTCCTCCCCGTACGGGGAGAGGATCGGCATCGAGACCTCGGTGAGTCCGAACACCTCCACGAACGCCTCGATCCCGAACCGCCGCTTGAAGCCGTCGACGATGGACGACGCGGTCGGCGCGGCGAAGATGGAGCGCAGCTCGTTGTCGGCGTCGTCCGGCCGCTCGGGCTGCTTCCAGACGAAGTCCATCATGACGCCGAGGAAGTTCGTCACGGTCACGCCGCTGTGCCGGCACCAGTCGATCCACCGGCTGGCGCTGAACTTCCGGCGCAGCACGAAGCGGGCGCCGGCCACCAGGGCCGGGTACGCGGCCAGCCACTGCGCGTTGCCGTGGAACAGAGGCGTGGTCACCATGTACGCGTCCTCGGCGGTGAGCCGGTTCAGCGCCACGTTCTCGCAGGCGTCGAAGTAGAACTGCGCGTGCGACATCGCCACGCCCTTGGACGGGCCGGTGGTGCCGGAGGTGAAGAAGATCGCGCCGAGGTCGCGGCCGTGCACCCGGGGCAGCTCGACGTTCCTGCGCTCGAACAGCTCCTCGAACGGGGCCGCCTCCCAGCCCTGGTCGCGCAGGGTCGCGAGCGCCTTCTCCTGCTCGCCGGTGTCGACCACCCAGAACTTCCGGATGCCGGCGCAGTCGGCGGCCACGTCGACGAACCGCTGCGCGAACACGTCGTCGATCACCGCGCAGCCCGGGTCGGACGTGCGCACCTGGTGGGCCAGGAAGTCGTACTCGTACGCAGTGTTGATCGGGACCTCGACCAGCCCGCCCACCATCGCGCCGAACCAGGTGAACACCAGCGAGGAGGAGTTGAACATCTGCATGAGCACGCGGTCGCCGTAGCCGAGCCCGGCGGCGTGGAAGTTGGTGGCGATGCCCTCCGTGACGGCCAGCGTCTCCGCGTAGGTCCACCGACGGTCCTCGTCCGGTGCGTCCAGGTAGACCGCGTCCGGGCGCTGCGCCGCCTGCTGGCGCAGCACGGTGGCCAGGGACCAGTCGTCGACGTCCGACAGCGGGATGGTCAGACCGGTATACGTGCGCATGAGGCCCCTTCCGATACTGGCGGCCAATCTATGATAATGATAAGCCCTAGGGCTGGCCGCCGTCCACGGTGACCAGCGCACCGGTGGTGTAGCTGGAGGCGTCCGAGGCGAGGTAGAGCGCGGTGCCGACGATCTCGTCCGGTCCGGCGGCGCGACGCAGCGCGAACCCCTGCGCCCGCTGGGCGAACGCGTCCATGTCCCAGGCCTTGCTCACGTCGGTCAGGAACGTCCCGGCCAGGATCGCGTTGCAGCGCACCGCCGGCCCGAACGTGTGCGCGAACCCGACGGTCAGCGCATTCAGGGCGGCCTTGGCCGCCGCGTACGGAAGGACGTTCGGCCTCGGGTGGACCGCGGCCGCGCTGGAGATGTTGATGATCGAGCCGCGGCCGGCGGCGACCATCCGGGTGCCGGCGAGCGCGGTCAGCCGGAACGGACCCTTGAGGTTGACGTCGAGCACCTTGTCCAGCAGTGCCTCGGTCACATCGAGCACGCCGTCGTACACCGGCGACATGCCGGCGTTGTTGACGAGCACGTCGATCCGGCCGAACCGGTCGTAGACCGCGTCGACGAACGGCTCCAGCGCGTCCCACCGGCCGACGTGCAGCCCGTACGGCATGGCCTGCCGGCCGGTCTCCTTCTCCACCTGGGCCGCACAGTCCACACAGGACTGCTCGTTGCGGCTGGCGATGACGACGTCGGCGCCCGCGGCGGCGAACGCCATGACCATGGCCCGGCCGAGCCCGCGGCTGCCACCGGTCACCACTGCGACCCGTCCGGTCAGGTCGAACGGCGTGCCCTGCATGCCCACCGCCGTCTCCTTCCGGACGCTTGCCCGGTCCTGAGCAAATCACTATAACCAATAGCATGGATTCTGCGCCTCCGCTGATGGTCGTCACCGGCGGCAGCCGGGGCATCGGCCGGGCCGTCGTCGAGAAGGCGCTGGCGTCCGGCTACCGGGTCGCTGCGATCGACGTCCGCGCCGACGCCCTGGACGCCCTGCGGGCGGAGCTGGCCACCGAGCGACTGGTGACCGCGGCCGTCGACATCACCGACGCGGAGTCCGTCGACCGATGGCTCGCGGCGCTGGTCGCGGAGCACGGCGGGCCACAGGCCCTGGTCAACAACGCCGGCATCGTCCGGCGCGGACTGCTGGAGGATCTCGACGTCGCGGACTGGCGCGCCATCCTCGACGTGAACCTCACCGGCGCCTTCATAATGACCCAGCGGGTCGGGCGCCACCTGATCGCCTCCGGCGGCGGCAGCATCGTGAGCATCGGCTCGACCGCGTCCCTTGCCTGGACGGTCGGCGGCTCGGCCTACCCGTCGTCCAAGGCCGGCATCGCCATGCTCATGCGCGGGGCCGCGCTCGAGTGGGGCCGGTACGGCGTCCGGGCGAACACCGTCTCGCCCGGCTACACCGCGACCCCGATGACCGCCTCGACGTTCGCCGACCCCGCGACCGCCGAGCCCCGGCTGTCCCGGGTGCCGCTGGGACGGGTCGCGCAGCCCGGCGAGATCGCCCAGGTGGTGGTCTTCCTGTGCTCGCCCGAGGCCAGCTACGTCACCGGCCAGAACGTCGTGGTCGACGGCGGGGTCCTGCTCAGCCCGCTGCTGGCGCCCATGCCGGCGACCGGGTAGGGCGGCCCTACTGGACGGTCGCGCCGCCGTCGACCACGATCGTCTGCCCGGTGACGTAGGCGGCGTCGTCGCTGGCGAGGAACGAGACCACGCCGGCGATGTCCTCGGGCCGGGCCGCGCGGCCGAGCGGTATGCCTTCGACGCTCTTCTTCCTGGCCGCCTCGACGTCGACGCCAGGGGTCCGGGTGAAGAAGCTCGACAGCATCGGGGTCTCGACCATGCCGGGACAGATCACGTTGGCCCGCACGCCGAACGGCGCCGCGTAGAGCGCGAGCGCGCGGACGAACGGCGGCAGCGAGCCCTTGGTCATCGAGTAGAGCGGCGCGTACGGCGAGCCGATGACCGCGGAGGTCGACGCGGTCAGCGTGATCGACCCGTGGCCATCGGCCTTCTTCAGCACGTCGAGCGCCTCCGCGCAGCCGTACCACATGGACTTCATGTTCACCGCGATATTGGCGTCCCACTCCTGCTCGGTGATGTCCATGCCGGCCGGGCCGGGGATGCCGACCTGGTTGTGCAGCACGTGCAGCGCGCCGTGCTCCTTGTCGATCCGGGCGAAGAGGTCCCTGAGCGCGGCGACGTCGGTCGCGTCGACGTTCTCGGCCTCGGCGGAGCCACCGGCGGCGGCGATGGTGCTCGTGGTCTCCGCCGCGAGCGCCGCGTCGCGGTCGACGACGAGCACGTGCGCGCCCTCGGCCGCGAGCCGCTGCGCGATGGCCCGGCCCATCCCGGAGCCGGCGCCGACGACCGCGGCCGTCCGCCCCTCGAATCGGTTCATCGGAGTCCCTCGTGGTCGGTGATCCGGCCGCCCGCATTGCCGGTCCTCGGAGCGTCCTCTATGTTTACCATGCGCATAGTTAGCCCACAACACCTCCGGACTCGAGGGAGCACCGATGGATCTGGCAGGCGGCTCGGCGGTCATCACCGGCGGCGCGTCCGGCCTCGGCCTCGCGACCGCGCGGGCGCTGGTCGGGCGGGGTGTCCCGGTCGTCCTCATCGACCTGCCGACGTCGGCCGGCGAGACCGTCGCGAAGGAGCTCGGCGAGCTGGCCCGGTTCGCGCCGGCCGACGTGCGCGACGAGACCGCGGTGGACGCGGCCCTCGACCTGGCCGAGGGCGTCGCGCCGATCCGGGCGCTGGTGCACTGTGCCGGCCGCGGCGGGAACGTGCGGCTGGTCGAGAAGGACGGCTCCCCCGGCTCGATGGAGCTCTACACCGAGATCGTCACGATCAACCTGTTCGGCACCTTCAACATGCTGCGGCTGACCGCCGTGCGGATGGCCGGCAACGAGCCGGTCGACGGCGAGCGCGGGGTCTGCATCCTCACCGCCTCGATCGCCGCGTACGAGGGGCAGATCGGCCAGATCCCGTACGCGTCGTCCAAGGCCGGCGTGGTCGGCATGACGATCGTGGCCGCGCGCGACCTGTCCCGCCGGCTCATCCGGGTGGCGACGATCGCCCCTGGCATCTTCGACACCCCGATCCTCAACCGCCTGCCCGACAAGGTCCGACAGGCCCTCGAGGACGGCGTGCCGCACCCGTCGCGGTTCGGCCGGCCGGAGGAGTACGCGCATCTGGCCCTCGCGATGATCGAGAACCCGATGATCAACGGCGAGGTCATCCGCCTCGACGGTGCCAGCCGGATGACCCCGCGATGACCGCGGCGCCGGAAGTGCCGGAGTCGGCCGTCCTCGTCGAGCGGTCCGGGGCCGTGCAGATCGTCACGATCAACCGCCCGCACGTCCGCAACGCGATCGACCGCGCCACCGCCGTCGCCATCGCCGCCGCGATGGACGAGCTCGACTCCCGCGACGACCTTGCCGCCGGCGTGCTCACCGGCGCCGGCACCGCGTTCTGCGCGGGGATGGACCTCAAGGCGTTCCTCGCCGGCGAGCGCCCGTCGACGCCCGAGCGGGGCTTCGGCGGCCTGGTCGAGAAGCCGCCGGCCAAGCCGCTGATAGCGGCGGTGAACGGCCCGGCCATCGCCGGCGGGTTCGAGCTCGTGCTGGCCTGCGACCTCGTCGTCGCCGCCGACGACGCGGTGTTCGGCCTGCCCGAGGTCAAGCGCGGCCTGGTCGCGGCCGCCGGCGGCCTGCTGCGGCTGCCCCGGCGCATCCCGTACCACCTGGCCCTGGAGTGGGCCCTGACCGGCGACTACGTTCCGGCGCGGCGCGCGTACGAGGTCTCGCTGGTCAACCGGATCGTGCCGCGAGCCGATGTGTTGTCCGAGGCGATCGCGCTGGCCACCGCGATCGCGGCGAACAGCCCGCTGGCGCTGCGAGCCACCAAGCGCACGATCGTGGAGAGCGCCGGCTGGGACGCGGCCGAGGCTTTCGACCGGCAGCGCGAGATCAGCGAGCCGGTGCGGGCCTCCGAGGACGCCAGGGAGGGCGCCCGCGCCTTCAAGGAGAAGCGGGCGCCCGTCTGGAAAGGCCGCTGAGCCGCCGGCTCACTGCGGCGGCGGGAAGGCGGGCTTGCGCTTCTCCAGGAAGGCATTCGCGCCCTCAAGCATGTCCGGGCTGCCGACCGCCTGCGTGAGCATGCCGATGCCCTGCAGGAACGAGTCGCGCGCCGAGTTCCACCAGACGTTCGAGCTGATCTTCGTGATCTCCAGGTAGCGCGGGCTCAGCTTCGCTATCTCCGCGCACCAGGCATCGACGGTGGGCTCGAGCTCGTCGTCCTCGACCACCTGGTTGACCAGCCCCCACTCCAGCGCCTGCTCGGCCGTGTAGCGCCGGCACAGGAACGCCATCTCCTTCGCCCGCTTCTCCCCCAGCTGCACCGCCAGCACGTTGGTCGCCCCGGTCACCGGCGCGCTGCCGACCCGCGGGCCGGTCTGGCCGAAGGTGGCCGAGCGGGTCGCGATCGCGAAGTCGCAGGCGATGAGCAACTCGTTGCCGCCGCCGGCGGCCGGGCCGTGCACGGCGGCTATGACCGGCCGGGGACAGTTGCGGATCGCGTCGAACAGGCGCACCGAGCTGTGGTAAAGCGCGCGCATCTGCCCGGTCGTCGGCACGGCCAGGTCGGTCAGCGAGCCGCCGGCGCAGAAGCTGCCGCCGTTGCCGGTGATGACCACCGACCGCGCGCCCGCTGCGCCGTCGAACGCCTCGACGATCGTGTTGGCCATGGCCGTGTCGAAGGCGTTGCGTCGCTCCGGGCGGTTCAGCCGGATCCACAGAGCGTTCTCGCGGGTCTCGATCTCGACGTCGGACACTCGGTCTCCCCTCAGGTGGCGGCGTTGACAACCCTTATTACCATTATTAGCCTTTGGTCGTGCGCCGAGCCAGCTCTCTCAACTCCACCGAGCAGGCGCGGCGCATCGCGAAGCGCCGGCTGCCCCGCTCCGTGTTCGACTTCATCGAGGGCGGGACCGAAGAGTCCCGCACGGTGCGCGCGAACCGGGAGGGCTTCCAGGAGATCGGTTTCCGCCCCCGGGTGCCCCAGGACCACCTTCCTCGCGACCTGCGCACCACCGTGCTGGGCCAGGAGCTGTCGATGCCGGTGATCACCACTCCGGCCGGCTACATCCGGATGGCCCATCCGGACGGGGAGCTCGCGGTGGCCCGGGCGGCCGAGGAGGCCGGCATCGCGGTGGGCATCAGCACGCTGGCCAGCGTCGCGATCGAGGACGTCACGGCAGTGGCCTCGGACGTCTGGTTCCAGCTCTACATGATCGGTGGGCGCGAGGGCTCCGCGGCCGCCATCGACCGGGCCAAGCGGGCCGGCTGCCGGGTCCTCGTGGTCACCGCGGACCTGGCCGACAACACCGGCGGCAACGACCGCAAGCCGCTGCCCAAGCCGCCCGACCGGGTCACCCTGGGGACCGCGCTCCGGTTCGCGCCCGAGATGGTCTGGCGGCCGTGGTGGGCGGCCAGCTTCGTGCGCGGCGGGCTGTCGCTGGTGGCGCCGAACGCGACCGGCCGCGACGGCCGCCCGGTGGGCATGTCGCAGGGCGGCCCCGAGCTGCGCCGGCATCCGCCGACCTGGGACGACATCGCCTGGATCCGCGAGCAGTGGGACGGGCCGCTGGTTCTCAAGGGCGTGACCGACACCGACGATGCCCGGCGGGCGGTCGACGCCGGCGTCGACGCGATCTCGGTCTCCAACCACGGCGGCAACGGCCTGGACGGTGCGCCCGCGGCGATCCGGGTCCTGCCCGAGATCGCCGGCGCGGTCGGCGACCGGATCGAGGTGCTGCTCGACGGTGGCGTGCGCCGCGGCGGCGACGTGGTCAAGGCCGTCGCGCTGGGGGCTCGGGCCGTGCTCATCGGGCGGCCGTACATCTGGGCGGTCGCAGCCGGCGGCCAGGCCGGGGTGGCCAGCCTGCTCGCCCTCTACCGCCGCAACATCGACGCCACGCTCCGCCTGTTGGCCGTCCGCTCGGTCGCCGACCTCGACCCGAGCGTGCTGCGCATGCCCACATGCACCTGCGGCTGCGCCAAGAGCTGACGCGTGCACGCGCGCGGCGGGACCGGCTCAGGCCGGCAGGGTCGGCAGGGTGGCCAGTGGCTCCAGCTCGGCGAGAGCCGGGACGATGTCGCGACCGAGCCGCTCGATCGTGGCGACGGCCTCGTCGGCGCTCATGGACGGCCACTGCGGGCGGAACAGCAGCGGGTCGACCGGCAGCTCGGCCACCAGCTCGGTGAGCTTCGCGACCACCTCGTCGGGCGTGCCGAGCACCGCGTGGCTCGAGACCGCGGCCTCGAAGTCGTCGCGCAGGTCGGTGTGCGCCATCACGTCGAGGCCGCGCTCGCGGTAGGTCAGGTAGCGCGACTGCGAGACCCGCGCGTACCCGTCGACCGCCGCCTCGTGAGTGTCGGCGACGAACACGTTGCGGCGCAGGGGTTGCGGACCGAACGGCTTGCCGCGGGCGGCGAACCCGTCACGCACGATCGCAAACCGGTCCCGCGCCTCCTCCACCGTGGTCTCGGGCGGCACCGTGAACGCGTCGCCGATCCGGCCGGCCCGCCTGGCCCCGGCCGCGCTGTGGCCCCCGATCCAGATCGGCGGGTACGGGTCCTGCACGGGCTTGAGGTGTGGCCGCGCGCGGTCGAGCGACCAGAAGCGGCCGTGGTGGGTGACCTCGTCCTCGGTCCAGAGCCGGGTCAGCAGCTCGAGGGACTCGTCGGTGCGGGCACCGCGCTGAAGGGCACGCCGAGGCAGGAGAACTCGTCCGGCACGTAGCCGATGCCGGCCCCGACGACCAGCCGGCCCTCGGTGACCATGTCGAGGGTCGCGAGCTCCTCGGCGAGCACGACCGGGTGGTAGAGCGGTGTTACCAGCACACTGGTGACGAGCCTGACGTGCGGGTCGACGTGCGCGGCGAGCCGGGCCAGCAACGGCACCGGCTGCGGGTAGCTGAGGTCGCCGTACAGGAAGTGCTGCCCGAAGCAGACGTACGTCAGACCGGCGGCCTGCGCGGCGTCGACGACCCGGAGTATGTCCGAGAACTGCTGCCGCGGTCCGACCGACCTCGGGATATCGGTCATCAGCAGGCCGGTCCTGATCATCGGCTTCCTTCCCTGGAGTGGCGAGCATGACGTTCATCCCCGCGTCCGCGTTCGGCGTCGGCACCAGCGGCATCTACCACGTCGGCTACGTGGTGGCCGACCTCGACGCCGCCATGACCCAGTTCACCGACGCCATCGGGGCCAGATGGGTCGACCATGTGGTCCGGGCCCGCTACCGCGACGCGGCCGAGCAGGTGGTCGAGGTCGAGCTGCACACGTCCTTCACGCTGGATGGGCCGGTGCACGTCGAGCTGATCCAGGCGGCCCCCGGCACGATCTGGGAGCTGGGCCCCGGCCCGCGGATCCACCACATCGGACTGTGGACCGACGACGTCGCCGCGGAGGCCCAGCGCCTCGTCCGCAGCGGTCTGCCGGTCGTCGCCGGCGGCCTCGACGACGTCGACGCCTCGGTGCCGGGGTACTTCAGCTACCACGACAACCCGCACGGCGGGAAGGTCGAGCTCGTGCACATCGACAAGCAGCAGGGCATGCACGACTGGATCCGCGGCTGACGGGATCCGCAGCGCCCCGGCTCAGAAGACCGTGATCGCCCGCTCGGGGCAGCTGTCCGCGCCGAGCTGGGCCGCGTCCTCCATCCCCGGCGGCACGTCCTCGGAGTCCACGTACGAGTGGCCGTCCTCGTCGCGCAGGTGGAACAGGTCGGGTGACGTCATGAAGCAGACAGCATGACCCTGGCACAGCTCGGAATCGACTCGAACCTTCACGGGCTCCCCTCCAGGTCCATCGGTCGCCAGCGACGCACCAATCGAGTATAACGATTATAAGCTGCTTGACAATGATCGGACGGACGCCGACGGCGTCCCGGCGGACTGGGATCGGGGCTTGTCGAACGAACACATCGCGGTCGTCGGCGCATCGCTGGCCGGGCTGCGCACCGTGCAGGGCCTGCGGCGGAAGGGGTCCGCGGCGCGGATCACGCTGATCGGCGACGAGCCCGTGCTGCCGTACGACCGGCCGCCGCTGTCGAAGGCGATCCTGCTCGGCACCGCCGACGTCGCGTCGCTGCCGTTTCTGGACGCGGACGCGCTGGCCGCCCTCGACGTGGACCTGCGACTCGGTGTCCGCGCGGTCGGGCTCGACCTCGACCGGCGGATGGTCGAGCTCGCCGACGGCTCGGCGCCGGCATTCGACCGGCTGGTCGTCGCGACCGGCTCGTCGCCCCGCCTCGTCCCCGGGCTGCGCAGCGTGGCCGGCGTCCACGTCCTGCGGACGGCGGCCGATGGGGCCGGCATCCGGGCCGGCCTGCTGGCGGCCCGGCGGGTCGCCGTGGTCGGCGGCGGGTTCATCGGCGCCGAGATCGCTTCCGCGGCCCGGCAGCTCGGGTTGGAGGTGACCGTCGTCGACACGCTGCCGACGCTGATGACCCGCGGCCTCGGACCGGAGCTCGGTGCCAGGATGACCGAGCTGCACCGGCGCAACGGCGTCGCGCTGCGGCTGGACGCCGCGGTCGCCGACCTCGTCGGGGATGACCGCGTCACCGGCGTCGCGCTGGCGGACGGGTCGGTCGTCGACGCCGACCTGGTCGTCGTGGGCGTCGGCACGGCGCCGAACGTGGACTGGCTGCGTGGCTCCGGCCTGCGGCTGGACGACGGCGTGCTCTGCGACGAGTACCTGCGGGCGGCGGAGGGCGTGTACGCGGTCGGCGACGTCGCCCGCTGGCACAACCCGCGCTACGGCCTGCCCATGCGGACGGAGCACTGGACCAGCGCCGGCGAGCAGGCGACCGCGCTGGCCGCCACGCTCAGCGGGACGCCGACCCCGTGCGCGCTGCTGCCGTACGTCTGGTCGGACCAGTTCGGCCGGCGGCTGCAGATCTTCGGCCGGATCACGCCTGGCGACGAGATCGAGATCGTGTACGCCGAGGGCGACCGGTTCGTCGCGCTCGCCCGGCGGAACGGCCGGCTCGAGGGCGCCGTCGGATACGACGCGCTCAAGCACGTGCTCCCGTACCGGATGCAACTGGCGGCCGGCTGAGGACGCCCCGGTCAGCCGAGCAGCTCGCTCGGCGGCCGCGGGATCACCTCAGGGGTGTCCGGCCCGAACGTGTCGACCAGCCGGCCGGACCAGATCGCCGCCGGGACCAGCTCGACCAGCTGTCCCGCCGCGGTCAGCACGTAGCAGGAGTCCAGCCCTTCTGGCACGCCGTCGGGGTCGGCCGCGGTCTCGGGCGTGAGGGCGCGGACACCGGGCGAGCTCGCCCGCGCCATCACGATCCGCCCGCCCGCCTTCAGCAGCCGCTGCGTGACCGGCCGGGTGTCGCGCACCCAGTGGCCAAGGTGCGCGGCCCCGACGCCGGTCGCGGACGCCTGCCACGGCAGCGGCACCGGCCCCGCGGGGTCCACGGTCAGGAACTCGACGGCGAACTCGTCGGTCAGCCGGCCGTACGCGACCCGGTAGCGCGGCTCGACCAACCCGCCGGCGGCCGCGTCGAAGTACACCGTGGTGTGCCAGTCCGTCGTCACCCAGCGGCGCACGCCATGTCCACTGTGGAGGGTCATCGCCTCGTCGAGGTCCGCGGCGGCGAAGCCGACGTGGAACGGCACCGCGTCGGTCACGTGACCGGCTCCGCGGCCTTCGCGACCACCTCGTCGACCGGCTCGAAGTCCTTCAGCAGCGGGATGAGCCGCTCGCCGAGCTGGCCGATGTAGGCCACCGACTCCTCCGCTGACATCCCGGGCCAGTTGGCCCGGGTGACGACCGGGTCGACGGGCACCGTGGAGCCGATCTCCCGCAGCTGGGTAGCGCACTCCTCCGGGCCGCCGAGCACCCAGTGCGTCGAGAGCACACCCGGGATCGAGTTCACCAGGCCCTCGGGGTCGACGTACTTGTTGTGGCCGGTCCTCGCCATGTTGAGGTACCAGGGCGTCGCGACCTCGACCGCGCGGGCGAGGGCCGAGTCGCGGTCCGCGCCGAGCATGATCTCCCGCCGCAACGGCTGCCGGCCCGAGCGCGACAGCCCGGCGCGTTCCCGCGCGTCGAAGAACGCGGTGAGCTGGCCGGCCAGGTCGGCCGGCGCCACCTGCGGCGTGATCGGCCACTTGGCGTCGAGCCGGGCCGCCCGCTCCGTGCCGGCGGCGCTGCCGGCGCCGATCCAGATCGGCGGGTGCGGCCGCTGCAGCGGGCGGATGTGCACGGGCACGTCCTCGAGCGTGAAATGCCGGCCGGCGAAGTTGACGCTGTCCTGGGTCCACATCTGCTTCAGGATCAGGACGGTCTCCTCCAGCCGGGAGCCGCGCTGGTTGAACGGCACCCCGAAGACCTCGTACTCCCTGGGGATGTAACCGATGCCCATCCCGACCGAGATGCGCCCGCCGGTGACCACGTCGAGCGTCGCCAGTTCCTCGCCGAGCATGACCGGGTGGTAGAGCGGGGCGATGACGATCTGGGTCACCAGCCGGACGTGCGGGTCGAGCTCGCCCGCCAGCCGGGCCAGCACCGGCACGGGCTGGAACCAGCGCGAGCCGGAGAACATGAAGTGCTGGCCCATCAGGATGTGGTTCATGCCGGCCCGCTGGGCGGCCTCCACCTGCCGCAGGATCGAGTCGAAGTGATCGCGCTCGGAGACCGAGGTCGGGATGTCGCCGAGGATGATCCCGAAGTCCATCAGCTGCTCCTCACGATCGGGGTGTGCGTCCCGAAACCCTCGGCCCAGCCGGCCTCGAGCGTGGTGGGTGCGACGATGTCGTTGATCTTCTCCTGGAACAGCCAACCGCCGTCCCGCCTGACCAGGGTGTCGGCGTAGCTGCCGTACACGATCTTGGACTCGCCGTCGCGGCCGAGCATGGCGATGAAGTACGCGTCGTGCCGCGCCCGGTCGGGCCCGTCCATCGTGATCACCTGGTTGATCACGTGGTGGCGCGCGAACGCGGTCCCGGACTTGAAGAAGTTCGTGTAGTAGGTGCGTATCGCCTCGCGCCCCGAGTGCGTGCCGGCCGGGTTGCGCATGACGGCGTCCGCGGCGAACAGCGCCACCAGCGCGTCCAGCTCGGTCAGCGCGTCGTTGAGCCGGCAGTAGTCGGCGATGAAGGCGCGGATCTCCTCCTTCGCCTCCAGGTCGGCCAGTCGCTGTTGGAGGTCGGGCTGTGCGATCCGGGTCATCCGGTCTCCCTCTCGTGGGCAGCTAGGCGGCGGTCTCGCCGCCGTCGACGGTGATCGAGGTGCCGGTGATGAACCCGGCGCGGTCCGACAGCAGGAAGCAGATGGCCTCAGCCATCTCCCACGGCTCGCAGATGTGATGCAGCGGGGTCATCCCCCGGGTGACCTCCAGCCCGCGCTCCAGATCGCCGTCTCCGCGGGCCAGGATCAGGTCCTCGGTCATCGGAGTACGGGTGCGCCCGGGCGAGACGACGTTGACCCGGATCTCCGGCGCGACCTCGAGGGCGAGCTGCCGGGAGAACGCCAGCACCGCGCCCTTGGCCGCGCCGTACGGAGCGTTGGTCGACTGGGCGACCAGGGCGGCGATCGACGCGATGTTCACGATCGCGCCGCCACCGCCGCGCCGCATGACCGGCAGCACCTCGCGGCAGACCAGGAACGCGCCGCCGGCGTGCACGGCCATCATCCGGTTCCACTCCGCGTACGACCACGAGTCGATCGGGCCGCTGAGGTGGTGGCCGGCCGCGTTGACGACGCAGTCGATGCGGCCGAAGCCCTCGTCGACGGTGCGCACGGCCGCGCGCACCGACTCCTCGTCGCTGACGTCGGCGGCCACCGCCAGCGCGTCGGGGATGTCGGCGGCGACCTTCTCGGCCGCGTCGGCCCGGAAGTCGAGCACCGCGACGCGGCCGCCCCGCTCGGCGAACATCCGGGCCGTGGCCGCACCCATCCCCGAGCCACCGCCGGTCACCAGCAGGGTCCGGCCGTCGAACGACCCCCGCTCAGTCACGCTCGCCCCGCCAGGCCAGCGAGCCGCCGTCGATGAGGTACGCGGCGCCGGTGATGAACGTCGCGTCCGGGGAGGCGAGGAAGCAGACCAGCTTCGCGACCTCCTCGACGGTGCCGCGGCGCGGGATCAGGTTCGGTGCGGTCATCCGGGCCAGCCGCGGGTCGTTCGAGCCGGACATCGCCGAGCCGGCGCCCATCTCGGTGTCGATCGTGCCCGGGCAGTAGCAGTTGACCCGTACGGTCGGCGCCAGCGTGACCGCCATGGTCCGGGTCAGCTGGATGACCGCCGCCTTGGAGACGCCGTACACGGCGTGGCTGTAGGCGACGTACCCGGCGGTGGACGCCGCGTTGACGATCGCCGGCGTGCGCTCGGAGCGGCGCAGGTGCGGCGCGGCGGCCCGGGACGTCAGCCAGACGGCCTTGAGGTTGACGTCCATGACGAGGTCCCAGAGGTCCTCGGGCAGGGTGTCGAAGTCGACGTCGTCGGTGAACGCCCGCTCCAGCACGCCGGCGTTGTTGTGCAGCACGTCCAGCCCGCCGAAGGTGCCGACGACCGAGGCGACCGCGGCGTAGATCTGGTCCCGCTGCCGCAGGTCGCACTCGACGAACACGCTCTTCGCGCCGGCGGCGCGGACCAGTTCGGCGGTCTCTTCGCCGGTCTCGCGCTTGATGTCGAGCACGGCCACCGCCTGCGCGCCCTGGCGGGCCATCTCGACCGCGGCGGCGCGGCCCATGCCCTGGCCGGCACCCGTGACCAGGCAGATCCGATCGTCGAGCACGCCGATCCCCTCCCTCTCTGCAACGGATGCCGGACCGGGCGACGCCCACCCCGGCAGGAACGCCTCCCGCGCGGACCGTTGACATTGATTATAAGGGATCCTAGCCTCAGGTCACCCCTCCCGCGCCGCGACCACATCCGGAGGCCCAGGCCATGTCTCCCAACTCCCTGGCTGCGCGGACGGCGTCCGTCCACATCCACCGCGAATCGGGAGACGCGGCCTAGTGGAGACCGGAGTCCTGCTCAGCGACTTCCCGAAGAGCTGGGGGCCGAGGCGCCAGTTCGAAGAGCTGCTGAGGCAGGTGGAGGCCGCGCAGCGCAACGGCTTCCGCTACCTCTGCCTCGGCCAGCACTTCCTGTACGGCGACTACACCTGCCTGCAGCCGATACCGGTCTTCGCCCGGCTGGCCGCCGAAGTGGACCCGGACGTACGCCTGGTTACCACGATCCTCATGTCGCCCGTCTACCACCCGGTGCAGCTGGCCGAGGACCTGGCCACCCTCGACGTGATGACCGAGGGCCGGCTGGTCGTCGGTATCGGTCTCGGCTACCGGCCCGAGGAGTTCGAGTACCTCGGGGTGCCCTTCGGAGAGCGGGTCCGCCGCTTCGAGGAGGGACTCGAGCTGATGAAGGCGATCTGGACCCAGCCGTCGGTCACCTTCTCCGGCGAGTTCTGGCAGCTGTCCGGCGCCGAGCCGCACATCGACACCTGGCAGGACCCGTACCCGCCGGTGTGGCTGGGCGGGCACGCGCCCAAGGCCGTGCGCCGGGCCGGGCGGGTCGCGAACGGGTGGATCATCCCGCCGGCCGTCGAGCTCTCGGATATCGGGCCGCTGCTCGAGATCTTCCGGGGGGAGCAGGTCCGGCGCGGGCTCGCCCCGAGCCTGCAGCCACTGCGCCGCAACGTCTTCCTCGGTGCCGACCGGCGGGACGCGATGGAGCAGTTCATGCGAGCGTCGGCCAACCGGTATCTGCACTACGCCCGGAACGGGCACGAGCAGTGGCGGGTCGAGGACATCGAGCGCAGTTTCACCGACGCGGTCGGCGCGCACGTGCTCGCCGGGACCGCGGCGGACGTGCTGGCCGAGATCCGGCAGATCGCCCGTACCCTCCCGGTCAACCCGCTCATCCTGCGCGCCGGCTGGCCGGACATGGACCCGGACTGGTTCATCTCCTATCTCGACGCCCTCGGCGCGGAGCTGGTCCCGGGCATCGCCGAGACCGAGCCGATGGTCCTCACCGCCCCGGCCGCGGGCTGAGGGACGGCCGATGCTTGGCATCCACCACGCGGGCATCGTCGTGTCCGACATCCACCGGGCGATCGACTTCTACACCGGCGTCCTCGGCCTCGAGCTGATGGCCGAGCTGACGCCGCCGAACGAGGGCCAGCACCTCGAGCGGGTGCTGAACCTGCCGGGCGCCCGGCTGCGCGGCGGGGCCATGCTGCGGGCCGGCGCAAGCGCGATCGAACTGCACGAGTTCGAGGCC
>Ga0070713_100001324_pt1 | contig 15824 bp, 23 predicted proteins | sample LARL82metaG_FD_65465 | JGI IMG/M metagenome (GOLD analysis project Ga0070713, IMG submission 65465) | Corn, switchgrass and miscanthus rhizosphere microbial communities from Kellogg Biological Station, Michigan, USA - LAR L8-2 metaG | ecosystem: Host-associated > Plants > Roots > Rhizosphere ...
AGGTCGAACTGGTCCTCATCGGTCCAGGTACGGGGGAAGTGCTGAGAAGCGAGACGCTGAGCAGTGATCAGCTCGTTAGCCTCACTCATCCGCACCCTCCTCGTCGTCCGGGTACGCCGTGTCAGCCAGCGCCACAGCGGTGCCCCACGTGACCATGGCGTCCTGATGGGTCTGGGCCTTGAAAGCCCAGTCCACGTCCTGCGGGTCGCCGGTGATGTAACCCCCCATCGCCAGGTCGTGGACGTCGCTCCCCTCGTTCCAGGGGTTGTCGTAGTCCAGACCCGCGTCGAGCTCGGCCAGAGCCGTGCCGACCAGGCATCCGGGGGACCCGTCCTCTTCGGTGTAACGGCACATGCCGCCCACCGGAGCGTAACGCTGGTCCGGGTTCGCCAGTGCGACCTCGGTGATCTTCTTGCGAAGCACCGTCGCGTCAACGGACATGATCTTCTCCTCTCAAGCTTACCCCTTGGCAAGCTCTACAGCTCCCAGCTTAGCTGGGAACCATAGGGTCTGTCAAGCGCAGTTCGGGTCGTTCGGAACCACGAAGATCGACGCATAGGGGTGGTCACCGTGGTAGGCGGCGTAGACGCCATCCTTCCCGATACACTTCCACCCGATGTTGCTGAAGCCGTCGCTGTTGTCGATCACGTTCATGGCAGCGCCGTTGTCCTTGCCGCTGCGCGGCGCGTCCTTGAACGGTTCCGTGTACTTGTTGTCGCACGCGCTCAGCGCGAGCACCGACACGCCCACGATAGCAGCGATCTTGAACCCGAGCTTCATCATTCTCTCCTTCATAGTGTCCCACTCTGGCACACTAGGCACCACACAGTCAAGCTGTGTGGCACGTGGCGCGTCAGTGCAGACTGGCGATCCATACACCACCGATGAAACCCCAGAACCAGACCAGGATCATCAGACCCCAAGTCATGAAGAACACTTTCCAGGGAAACCTCATGTGGCTCGTCCCTCCAGCATCATCTGTACGTAGTTGAGCGCTTCCCAGATGTGTTCCAGGAAGTCGCGTGCCTGGCGTGCGGTAGACCCGATGTAGTCGAAGTTACCGGTGAACGGCAGCGCGTAGCGCTTGCCTTCCACTTCGGCATAGAGCTTCCAGGTGTGCCCGTATCGGGGCGAACCAGGCTCTATGATCCAACGCTCTCCGAGCACGGTGAGCCCTAGCTCTTTGGCCAGCAACAGAACGTCCGTGGCCATCTCTTCCACGCCTCTGCGCGTGGTTCTAGGTTCACTCACCCGACACCTCGTATCTCACCTGTCGCTGAGCCCACTTGATCTTCGTGGCGATGTCGCCCTCGATGATCTTGTCCAGGGTTTCGCTCAGCTCCCACAGGGTGTCAGTCTTGATGATCAGCCAGGGGTCGCTCACGGACTCACCCTTCAGGGTGACCGTGTACTTAGCTTCCTGCATCACTCTCTCCTTTCCAATCTACCGTCTGGCAGATTGCACAGCCCTCCCCTTGCGGGGAGAGCCATACGACCGGTCAGTACGCGTACAGTTCGTCCTCCTCCTCGTAGTCCGTGCCGAAGGCCGTGTAGACCTCGAACACGCGGACCGAGAGGGACGAGTCCAGCGCGCTGTTCAGCGTGCCCTCGATCACGGTGAGCGGGCTGATGCCCATCCCCGCCATGACCGACATGCCGTCCAGCAGCATCTTGGTGGTCGCCCACGTGAGCGCACGGAAGCTGTCCTCCGCTTCCGTCACGAAGTTGACCCGCCCACCGTTCGGCGTGGTCATCTCGACGCGGTACTTACGCATGATCAATCTCCTTGTCCGCTTGCCACTCTGGCAAACTGCACACCCCACCCCCGAAGGGATGGAGCGCACGGCTTGTCAGCGCACGAACACGCTGGTCTGAGACCCGTCCTTGCCGATCTCGAACACCTCGACGCGCTCGGAGATCCCCACGTTCAGGGCGCCCTGCGCGACCTCGGCCGCGTCGTCGCCGAAGAAGATGGAGAACAGCTCGGTCCCCTCCTCCAGCGCGGCGGCGATGCCCTTGTCCTCGGCTTCGCCGATGGAGTCCGCCTCGACCAGGAAGGTCAGGTGGACGCCCGGGGCACCGATCTCGACGCTGTACTTGTTCATGATCTCTCCCTTGTGTTTGTATGACCCTCTGCCATACATCCTAGCACACGGGAAGCCCGTGTGCCAGAAAGCGCGTCAGTTGATCTCGGCCGTCGCGTCGTCCAGGATCATGAGGACCCCGCCGAACACCGAGTCGAAGCCCTTGATCTGCGAGCTCGCGATGGCGATGGCCACCTCGGCACCCGCGTTGAACGCGGCCTGCACCTCGGTGTCGCCATCGATCGTGTTCGTGATGGACTCACCCATGACGGTGACGGTGACGTTGTACGACATGATCTTCTCTCCTTACTGATCGCCCACGTTGAGCCATCTCCACAGAGCATAGCTATGCTATGCTCCATAGGCTAGGCTCAGCTAGCGGGGACCACGCTGAGCGTGGTGTTGACGCTCTTGATCTGGCCGACGAAGTCGATCAGGGTCGCGCGCTCGTCGCCGGTCAGCGAGTACGGGAACATGTTGAGCACGAAGTTCGTGACCAGCATGGCGCCGCACGCCAGGGCGGCGTGGAAGTCGGAGGTGCCACGGAACTCCGTGGTCTTGGCACCCGCGTCGTTGACGAGGGTGACGTCGTAGACGTTCAGGTCCTCGACACCGGCCGTCCGGTCGCACATCTCGCACATGATGATTCTCTCCTGTCCTCGGGTGACCCTCACCCGATTGCCCACACCACATGCTAGCATGTGATGCAGACGACCGCAAGGGTCATTCTTCGATGTTGCACGCCGCCATGAACTGGGCCCTGTTGAACAGGCTGTTGTCACACTTGAACATGGTGGCCAGGGCGGACGCGATGTTGTAGATCGCGTCGGCATCGTCGAAGGTGTCGCGATCATGCTTGGTCAGCGGACGGTCCAAGTGGATCTCCGCACGGATGATCTCGGCCACCTCGCGGTAGTGCTTGCGTGACATGGCCATTACAGGCCCGCCTCGTTCAAGGCCCAGCCGTATACGGCACCGCGCAGCTTGCCGTCGTCCACGCCGAGAGCCTGCAAGAGGCTGACGACGTCAGCCAAGTTGAGCGAGTCAACCAGGCTGTTGAAGGTGTCCTGCTCTTCGCAGAGCTCTACCACCTCACGATACATCATTCCCTCCTATCTAGATGACTAGCGTCATCTTCCCAGCCTAGGGGCCTGAGCTTACACTCAGGACCCCAGACCAGAAGCTAGAAGCTAGTTGTAGTGCACCTCGTCGCACTCGTCGCAGTAGTAGGAGTCCTCGTAGTCGGAGTCCTCGTCGTCCTCCCACGCGGGGATGGTCTCGTACGTCGCGCCGTTCACGGCCTCACCCTCCGCGATGTACAGCTCCGCGAAGGCCGTGGCGTACGCCACGTTGAGCCGCTTCTGGGCCACCTCGCGGGCAGCGTTCATCGCCGCCCGGGAGATCTCGGTGATCTCGTTGAACGCCGCCGTGGCGGCGTCGTACGCCCTGTTGTAGCCGTACGGGTAGTTCTCCTGCTCGACGCGTCGGAACACCTCGTCGTAGACCTTGCGGGCCTCGACGCGCTTCGTGCTGGCCAGCTCGGAGTACGGCTTGATGCTCTTGTTGTACTCCTCGCTCGCCGCGCTCTCGCGCTCGTACCACGCGTCGCGGTCCTTGATCATCCCGGCCGCCCAGTGCCAGTCCCAGTCCTCCGCCTGCTCGACCGCCATCTCGACGGTCATCTCGACGGAACCGCTCGGGAAGCGCTCCTGAAAGCGCTCCCGGTACTCCCGGCAGGCACCCAGGTTGAACAGGGTGTCGTACGTGAGGGTACGGGACTTGTTGGAACCCATTTGGATCATCTCCCCTTGGAGTTGTGTTCGGATCACTGATGTGATCCCTACAGCACACGGGTTTCCCCGTGTGCCATAGGCTACCATCAGTAAGCGTCGTACATGTCTCGATCGATGTCGTACGGGTCGTACGAGTCGTAGTCGTCGTAGGTGTCGTCCCACCCGTCCACGTACTCGTCTTCGTCGTCCGGCTCGGGACCCATGTAGGCGTCCCAGCACACACCGTGCAAGCCGGTCAGCAGCATCTCCCGCTCGTCGTCCGTGAGCTCGGGGAACGCTTGGGTGACCAGCAGGTCACCCCGCTCCCAGGCCAGGAACTTGTCTTCCTCGACGTAGAGCCATGCGTGGTCTCCACACTCGGGGCAGAACTTCGTCATGACCTGGATGATCTTCGACATGATTCACCTCTCCTATCACTCGATCGCCTACCGCTAGGCCATCTCCAAACACCATAGCACAGGCTATGGTGCAAGGGCTAGGTCTAGAGCTTGGTGATGTCCACCACCGTGACCTTCATCAGCTTGCCGTACCGGACCGTGAGGGACGTGATACCCTCGCGCTTGAAGTCCGTCAGGTTCCCGGGCTTGCCGTCCCACTGGGACGACATGTCGGAGATCTTGAAGTCCTCGTTGGACTTCAGGGCCTCGATCACGGCAGCCTTGCTCTTGTAGTCACGGCCGTAGGCGGGGACCACGCTGAGCGAGCTCATGTCATTCTCCTTGTGTCAGTCTGCGAGTCACTAGTATGACTCCCAGGATGCATGTGCAAGACATGCACCCCAGGCTACAGGCTAGTAGCTACTCGTCGTTCTTGACCATGTTGTCCCAGTCCCAATCACAGATCCAGCGGTAGACCCCGGACGGGGTCAGCCGGTTCTTGACGTTCTTGGTGGCACCACAGATTTCACACCGGTGCTCGGTCTAGGCGACCTCCTTCAGCATCTCCGTGACCCGGTACGACTCCTCCTCCAGGTTCTCGGAGGCGTTCTCCAAGTTGTGGAACAGGAAGTACTCGTCACTCCACGAGTCGAAGTTGAACGGGATCACGCTGCGGGCCTCCATGATCGCCTTGGCGGCGATCTTGAGCTGCGCCTGCATGAACTCCAGCTCTTCCTTGCTCATGATCTGCTCTCCTTTTCAAGGTCACCAGCCCTATGCTGGTGGCCTAGAACAACCAACGGAGCATCTAACAGCTTGCGCCACTAGGCGCCCCGCTGATCATTCTTCAAGGAGAGAGAATGATCATTATTTTTACGGTTGCCATGGGTTGCCGTATCCCACAAGCGGTATCGACCAGGCTGTACCTGCCTACGCAGTATTTGATCGGGCCTACTCGCCTTAAACAGGGGCTTCCGCAGCGTGAGCTGGGCATTCCTGTCTCGTTTGTGCACAGTACAGCCGTTCCTTGGGTGTTCGATCAGTTTGGTGGCTCCCCGCAGATATCACGGATCCTCGCTACACCCACACCCGCAGTCGGTACTGCCCTGCGTTTCCTTGCTGGTTCCCAGCTTAGTAGCTGGGGCCTTGCCTGTCAAGCTGGTCTAGCTGCCTTGCTCGGCACGCACTCCACTCGACCACGAAGGCTGCTGGTGTGCTGTGCTGGGCCTAAGCCTTGCACATGCGCCGTAGTGCTGTCAAGCCCGGTGGTGCTGGGCTCGTGGGCCGGTGTTGCTGGCCCCTGTCGTCCGTGTTGGCCCGACACCGAGAACATTGTCATGGGACGGAAGCGTTGTCTAGTCACGTTTGTGTAACAACTGTTTGCCCAGGTCAGACGGCACGTCGTGACCCATTCGTAACTGATCCACTCATGCCCTTTGACAAGCCCTTGATGCCCAACACGCAAAGCGTGATGAAACGGATACACGCTGGTCAGAGCCACTATCACCTAGGTAGCTACCCCTAAGATCACGGGGCGCACTAGTGCCCTGAGCTGCACATTCACCGTGTTCGCCCAGCTCAGAGCGCGTGTCCACCAGGCACGCGCGTAGTAGTAACCACGCGCGCACGTACACACGTTCAATCCCCCCTCGTGTGGGCCTTCTCTACCAATCCTATAGGGCTTGGACAGCAGTGGTCTAAACCAATTGGTCACATTGTCTAGACCAATTGCATATGTGGTCTAGACCTGCATGTCTAGTACCATCCCAACACGTCAACAAACACGTGTCATACGCATGACAACGGCCTAACAATGGCTTGACATGTGCCACATACACAGCGGATGCCAACCTGTTGACGCCTGCACATGTGAACACTCGCTAACTCAAGGGGTTGATCGAGTAATAGATCATCGTGGCTGTGGGACTTACATGTCAACCGGCTGATGTTAAACCATTGACGGTGCTGTGCTGTGCAGCACACCTCAAAAATTTTCCCAAACAAAACTAGGTCGGTGTCCTACTGTGTCCGGGTCTGTATGGATCTTACTGTAACAGTTTGGTAAAGATTTTGGAACATGGCGTGCAAGGGGTCCGTGCACATGGGCTATATATAATGAAGGGGTTTTTATAGAACTCGTTCGGAACCTGTTAAGGTTCCTTACTCGAATGACTCCCCCAAGGGGGATAGCCCTGTCCTCCTAACGGAGGTACTTTATCCCGTGGAAGTCAGGCTCCGGAGCGGAGCTCCAGAGCTTCCAGCAAGGGGGGTATGGGGGGAATGCAAGGACCCCCAAGGGGTACTAATATAACTGGAGATCATATTGCCTAGGATTTTGACCACCCGGGACAAGCAAGATATCGTTTTGCAGAAGCTCAATATGGGCTGGTCTATTGCCATGGCGTGTGAGGCTGCCGGTATTTCCGAGAACACCTACGAGTACTGGAAGAGCGGTTCCAAGGGAGCCGGTGGCTCCTACAACGCCAGACAGTTCACCGTGGAAGTAGAGCGCATCCGTGTAAAGCAGGCGGGTGGGCGCCCTACTGAGGTACCCGAGTTCGAAGAGTTCTCTGCTGTGTACATGGGCAACCGTTTGTTTGACCATCACCACCAGTGGCTAGACTTGCTTGAGGGCCGTGAGCCCCGCAACCTTCATCCGGCCCAGCACTACGTGCCAGGCCACAACAACCTACTACTTATTAACACGCCACCTCACCATGCAAAGAGTGAGTTGTTTTGTCAGAACTACGTGACATGGCGAATCGTCCAGGATCCGAACATCCGCATCCTTCTGGTGTCTGCCTCGGCAGACCGTGCGAAGAAGAACCTGGACGGTATTAAGAACAGACTCGACAAGGACATCATGGCCTACTCGGATCTCAAGCGGGACTTCGCTCCCGCTGAGGGATTCAACGGCAATGGTGCCAAGTGGACGTCTGACATGATTTTGATCAACCCGGATCTGAGAGACCGCAATACCTCCGGTCACCCTACGGTGCAGGCTCTCGGTATCCGCAAGAAGATTTATGGTGCGCGTGCTGACCTCATCATCCTTGATGACTGCTGCGACCTTGACAACGCACATGAGTACCAGAAGCAGATCGAGTGGATTCAGGCGATTATCAACTCCCGCCTTGAGCCGGGAACCGGCAAGCTAATCATCGTTGGGACCCGCCTGGCCGCTCAGGATCTCTACTCCGAGATCATGAAGCCCGAATGGTATGTATCCGGTGAGTCACCGTGGACGTACCTTTCCCAGCCCGCTGTGCTGGAGATGAAGGATGACCCCAAGGATTGGGTGACTCTCTGGCCCAAGACGAACGTCAAGCCTGGCGGCTTGGTGAACGTAGAGCCGGATGAGAACGGCTTCTATCCTATGTGGGATGGTCCCATGCTCGCTGAGAAGCGCAACAACATGTCCGCAGAGATGTGGGCTCGCGTGTACCAGCAGCAGCAGATTTCCCAGCACACTACGTTCACACAGAGTGAGATTGACGGGTGCACTAATGGACTCCGCTTCGCAGGTCCCATGGTGGCAGGGCAGCGTGGCCATCGCCCAGAGGGCATGGCGGGTTTGTATGTTGTCGCTGGCCTTGATCCTGCTGCCACTAACTTCACTGCTATGGTGGTTGTCGGAGCTGATCTATCGACGGGTCGAAGATATGTACTTGACGTATGGAACCAGCACGGCGCCCTCCCGGCGCAGACAAGCGCGGTGATGAAGGAATGGACAAGACGCTATGGCGTCGCCGAGTGGCGAATCGAAACGAACGCCTACCAGCAGTCGATTCTCCAGGACGAGGATCTTCGCTCATGGATGTCAGCGCGTGGCGTGAGGATGTCCTCGCACACAACTGGCCGCAACAAGTGGGACGCCCAGTGGGGCGTCGCTACTATGGCAAACTTGTTCAAGGGCTACGAGCAAGGCTGGGCCGCAATCGAGCTACCGTCTCGCAGAGGCCACAGTGGAGTCCAGTCCCTTGTGGAACAGTTGGTTGCCTGGTACCCTACTCCGTCCATGACCAAGGCTCCTGTCCAAGACTGCGTGATGGCGTTGTGGTTCGCGGAGATCCGCTGTCGCGAACTCCTGGATCAAACGGAGTCTTCGACGCACTGGGACGACGGATTGACATCACCTCGTGACCGCGAGGAACAGGTAGTAATTAATATTGACTGGTACACCGCATCTCAGGGCGGCTTCGTAGAAGCCCCTGTCCGTGAAGACCCGGTGGTTAACAATGCCCGCTGGTGGGAGTGGTAGTGGCTGATATCGTAACCATTGCGAAGAAGGTGAAGAGCCTCCGTGATCGCAATTACCCAAGAGACCTGCGCATGTCGCAGGTACGCGCGGTCCGAGCTTCCGAGCTAGACCGCGTTGCTCCCGGCCTTCTGGCCGACGACTTCCCCAAGCCGATCGTGAGCAACATCATTAACGTCGCGGCACAGTACTCCGCAGAGCAGATCGGTATCATCCCGACTGTCTCCTGCACCACAGGAGTAATGGTCTCCGACCGTGAGAAGAAGTACGCGATGCGCAGAACGCTCATCGCTCACAACTACATCGACAACAGCCGCATTAAGATCAATATGGTCGAGGCGGCTGACTGGCTGAACACCTATGCGTTCCTGCCACTTATCCTAGAGCCTCACTTCGGTGATGCCTATGCGCCAGCCGGACCAAGACTGAGATTCGAGAACCCGCTAGGGTCCTACTACGATCTTGACGTCTATGGCCGCTGCCGCTGTTTTGCCAAGGTATACGATTCGGACATTGACTCCTTGTCAGTGAAGTTTCCACATCTCGCTTCTGCACTTAGAGCAGGAGCTCCGTCTGAGTCCAACACCAAGATCGAGATGATCACGTACTACGATGACAATGAAATTGTCACGTACCTACCATCACGTGAGAACCTGGTCGTTGCCCGTATCGCTAACAAGTTCGGGCGCTGTCCTGTGTTCGTCGCTGAGGCTCCGAAGTTTGACGAAGAGTCACGCGGAGCGTATGATGACGTGATCTGGATTCAGATCGCCCGTGCCGTGTTCGCACAGTACGGTATGGCAGCAGCTAAGAAGAGCGTCAATGCTCCTCTTATCATCCCTCCGGATGTCAACAGTATCTCCTTCGGTCGAGACCGTGTGATCCGTACCGCCATGGGCGAGAAGATCCATTACGCGGCAATGGAGATGAGCCCCGCTGCATGGCAGCAGGGAGAGCTCCTTAACCAGGACGCCACTGTTGGTGCCCGATTCCCAGAGGGCGCAACAGGAAAGTCCCCCGGCTCTATCGTTACCGGTCGCGGTATGGAAGAGCTCATGGGTACGATTGACAGCAAGGTGCGCACCTACCAGATCATCCTAGGAGATCTCCTACGCAGAGCTATCGGCTCTGCCTTCGAGATGGACGAGAAGTTCTGGCCCAACAAGATGCGCTTCCTACGCGTACAGGTGAATGGACAGACCTTTGAAGAGTCTTATATCCCGAGTCGCGACATCAAGGGTATTTACCAGGTTGACGTTACCTATGGTATGGCTGCTGGTATGGACCCCAATCGTGCTCTTGTCTTTCTTCTACAGGCCCGTGGCGACAAGCTCATCTCTAGGGACTATGCTCTTCGTCAGCTCCCCTTCGATGTTAATGTTGATCAGGTCATGGAGCAGATCGATACGGAAGAGCTTACGGATGCTCTCAAGCAGATGATGGCTCAGTACGCCATGTCGATCCCGATGATGGCAGCACAGGGAGCGGATGTAACAGACGCAGTAACCAAGTTCGCTAAGGTTATGGATGCCCGCGAGAGCGGCATCCCGCTACACAAGGCGATCTTGAAGGAGTTCACTGCACAGGCTCCACAGGGGCCACCAGGAGCCGATCAGGGCCAGCCAGGTATGGCGGGGCCAGGCGGACCTCCGGGAGCGCCACCGGGCGCCCCAGGCCAGATGCCGATGCCACAGGGCGGCGGCGGACAGCCAGACATCATGCAAATGCTCGCGGGCCTCTCCGGTGGCAGTGGGCAACCGAATATGACCGCTAATGTGAAGAGGCAGATCCCAAGTGGGTAATCTAGTTGCTGTCGATCATTTGATCAAGGCCCTGAAGGCCGAGGGGATCAACCCCGACACTGATAAGTTCAAGAGAGCACTGCGCCGTGCGTCCAACCCTGGCGGCTGTGCAGACTGTGGTGCCAACACGCGCATCGCTATCCCTGTAGACCCAGAGGACCCCGAGGGTCCACACAAGACCGCGTGCTGCGGAAAGAAGGCATTCTAATGGCTACACCAGGTGGTCGTCAGTGGTCCGTACCGGACTTCAGTGACGCAAATCCTCCGACCCCACCCAAGCAGGGTGACAAGGGTCCAGTTTACTACACCTACCCAGACACCTTCGAGTCTGGCTCTGTACCCGCGAACACGGGCGCGATTGAGTCTAACTGGATGGGTCTCATTGACAGCGATGGCCTAGACGGCACTACGCTGGACTTCTCTGCTATGGCCGGAGGCACTGGTGTCTCCAATGGCTGGGGTGGGGAGAACATCCGTGGATTCCGCTCTACTCCCGTAGGCGGATCGTACAACCCTGGTCAGGGCTCGAAGCCCGGTGACCCAGGGACCGAGTATTCCAACGCGAGTTACCGAGGCTAATGTGTTTGACAACGACGAGGACTTTGAGGAAGAGAAGCCTGCTGGACCGCTCAACAAGAGTACCCATCGGTGGCTATTTGTAGCAGCCTTCCTTGAGGTCTTCGTTGACGTCTGCATGGCCTTTCACAAGCTTTTCTCTGTGGGCCGCGATGCAGCCCTACAGAAGTATCGTTTTGACAACGAGCGCCAGAAGTTCATGACTCAGGCGACTCAGGAGATCGAGAGACTAGTATCAGGAGAGTATGATGCCACCACCATCGAAGCCCGCAGCCGTATCGGGTCCCGGCCCGATGAGCAGACGGACTGATGGGGGACCAGCACAAGCCCTCATGGACCTTCCAGACGCTAGATACGGAGAGAACAGCCAGTTCCAGTCTCTCCAGCAGGGAGCCTCGCTCAGCGCGTCTCCTAGTCCTACAGGTCAGGGCTCTCCCGTTGACAGCCTACCTCCGAATCCAGCAGCAAATTCAGTCGTTCCATTCAGTGCTCCTTCAGGTAGACCTGATGAGCCTGTTACTAGCGGAGCGAGTCTTGGCGCTGGGCCTGACACTAGTGCGCTTGGTATTCAGCCGGGCCAAGTAGACCAGCAGGATGCAAGTAAGATCGCTAAGAGCCTGCCTATCCTAGAGATGCTGGCTAACCAGCCAGATGCTCTTCCGAGCACCCGGCTTATGGTCAACCTTTTGAAGGCAGGATCAGGATGACATCATGGGCAGCCCCAGTAAACGTTATGGGTAACGTGCTGGATAATCTACAGCAGAACCCCCAGGTAGCACAGATGATGCTTGGCCTTGGGCCTGCCTATGATATTATGAAGAACGTACCCATCGATCTTCTGGCAAACATTCCACATTACGAGAGCGAGGTAGACGGCCACAATGGCAAGTCCCCAGCTAGACCAAATGAACCCACTGGCAATGCCCCAGGACAGCCAGGTATCGGGTCCATCTAGCGCGCCCTCGTTTCCGGGCGCGATGCCCGCAAACCGTACCGACGCACAGATGCAGCTATCACAGATCGCTGCTGCACAGCAGCAGGCTGATCAGACTGCTAACCCACCGGACCAGTCGTCCGGAGATAGCGGTCATGGCTGGTCTCTAACCAATCCGTTCCAGGACATCGGCCAGATCTGGCACGATGTGGAGACCCACACGGTGTCTCCTGCTTTCCATGCAGCGCGTTGGGCGTACACCAATCTGGTGTCCCGCCCAGTGTCTACTGTATTTCTGTACAACGCGCAGATGCCCTTCGGTGGCTCTCCACTCCCCTTCAGTGGGAGTCAGTGGAAGACTGCATGGGATGAGTCTGCTCACATCTCTCCGGGGCAGGCTCTAGTCATCGCAGAGAACAACAGCCCAATTGAGCAGCGCCTAACTAAGCCAGGCGACCTGCCAGCCTCCGCTGTTGCTCCTGGCCAGCGGTTCATTGATCCATCTGATCAGAATCAGATCGATGCAGTGTTCCGTCACAACAACACTCGCCTACACGCGGGTGTAAGCTTCCAGTCTGGTTTGGCTGACGCCCTTCTAGGGTGGTACGCAGATCCTACTTCTAAGCTGACCAAGGGAACCAAGCTTCTGAAGGACATCAAGGATGTCCCGATCTCTCGTGCAGATAATGCAGAGCAGGCGGCCCAGAAGCTAGCGTCTCCTAGAAGCCAGGCTTTTGATCAGTGGGCTGTAGGCAAGCCTATCAGTGTGCTCGCTGAGCACCCTCTGGTTAAGGGAACCTTTGGTCGTGCCAACCCGTATGCAAACAAGTTTGCTGCGCTGCTGGCAGGCGCCAAGGATGCTGACGAGGTCAATCTGATCCGCAAGATTGCTTACGATCTCGACCCAGAGATTCCACCTTCGTTGACTCAGGGTGGTCGTGATGCAGCGGGAACCACTGCGTCTTCCAGTGCAGCTTTTGACAAGCTGGCACAGAAGTCCGTAGATACGGCTATCCAGGCAAGCAATATGTTCGCACCTCTTGAGGTGAGTGCTAAGTGGGCAACTACCACAATGAGTGACGAAGAGAAGTCTGCATGGCTTCAGTCTGTTTCTCGTGTGAAGGCGCTAGCTGCACAGGAGATGCTGAACCTGAACCCAGATGATGTTCAGGCTCTTATGAAGCTCCGTGGAAGCGGTTTGTCCAACACTGCCACTACTGCTCTGACTAACAAGCTAGCAGAGCTACGTGGAACTCTCAAGTATACCAATACTCACGAGAGTGACATCATTACGACTATCCGCAAGTCGTACTTCAACCTACCTGTGCGCATCTACCAGGGATTGGTCGATAGGCCGCCTGGGATGATCAACCACAACGAGGATGATGGTATCGTATCGGCGCGATCTTGGCTGAACAAGTCCAACGTGCTGACTGCGGATCAGAAGGTGGATTATATCCAGCGCTACGCCAATGCCACTCCGGCACAGCGACAGCATGTCTGGAGAGACATCGAGAACGATGTCTACAAGAACGTAGGGGACAACTACGGTATCCCTGAGAACACCATGAAGCGCATCCTGACTACTACGCGCACCAGAACGCAGAATTATATTCAGCTTGCCCAGAGCAAGGCGTTCGGTGGAGTAAAGATTGGTGATGATGAGCACGCAGTACTTCCGTCCACGGACGACGAAGTAGTTCTCCACCCACAGTATCTAGCTCAGCTAGAGCGTGGTGCAGTGCCTCAGGCAAACCTGAAGGACCTGGAGAATGCCCTTGAGGCCATGAACCGCAACGGCGCCCTTGGCGCTGTTCGTAACGGTACCGCTCGCAAGTGGGATACGATGAAGTATCTCCTTGAGGAGGTCTATGGTGTGTGGAAGCCAGCCACTCTGCTGACTGGTCACCGCGCGTTCAACCACATTGGTGACGATGCCCTACGCTCCGCTTCAAGACTAGGTGCACTTACTACCGTCAGCAACCTTGCTGAGGGTACTTACAACTTTGTACGTAACACTTATAACCGTATCAGCAGAGATGCTATCGTGGGCAATCTAACGAGCAAGCACCAGATTGTCATGGGCGAGGCTAAGGCTGAATGGGACGGGCTGAAGGCCCGTGCTGCACGAGAGAAGCAGCTAAAGGTTCCCAAGGCTTGGCGCACTGATCCTAAGGATATCAAGGCCGCTAAGGACGCCTACATGGGACTCAGGGACATGGAGTTCGACTTCATCCCCGAGCACCACAAGCTAGGTGAAGGAACTTTCGACATTGCAGGTAGCCGTCTCAAGTATACTGAGATGTATGGTGGGCCTAACGCGGACTACCAGCGATACATCAATTCGGCGCATCCTACTTGGAATGCAACTGTCGGTGAAACCGCCCAGCGGCTTCACGACACTGGTACAGCAATACGCTCTGGTAACTATGGCACTATCGACCCTACTGACGTGGCCGTCCACACGCGAGCGTATATTCACTACGTTCGTGATATGATCATGTCCGACCCTGTCGGACGTCAGATCGTACAGGGACGTGATCTAACTGATGTGGCACGTTGGATGACCAACACGCCAGAGGGCCAGGCACACATGAGGGCCCTTCACATTGGAGATGCAGATCGACATGTGTCTGAGATTGCCTCCGAAGTGCGCCAGTTGCTTCCAACTGATGAGATGCGTGATGCGGCCATTAAGGGCCGCTTCAGCGCCAAGGTGATTCAGAAGGCTATGCCAAGCACTAGCATGAGACCATCCGTACCGGGTGCTCTTGGCCAGAGCTTGCACAAGCCTGACACCATTGCAGGCTGGATCAAGGACAGTGTGGATCGATTCATGCACTGGACTGGAACCCTGCCTGATGACGCTCTTGTGCGTCATCCGTTTGCTAACGAGATGTACAAGCACCGTCTTACGGATTCTGTTCAGCGCTTCATTGCCACGCGAGGTCGTGACATTACCCCGGAAGAGCTGGCAGCTCTCCAGGAAGGTGCCATGCGCGGTGCAAGGAAGGACTTGCAGAACACTCTGTACGATGTGTCGCGATTCAATGATGCCGGACACACTCTTAGGTTCGTGAGTCCTTTCTTCAACGCGTGGTTCAACGCAATGAGCTCGTGGTCACACTTGTTCATTGAGAACCCGTCTCTGTTGAGCCGAGGATACCAGGCTAAGCGAGCTCTATGGAACTCGCCTCTTGCTGTGGATACAACCACGGGTCAGAAGGCAAACATTGACACACCGTGGGAGAACACTGCGTTTGTTATGCACCTGCCAAAGGGATTGGCTGGTCACCTTGGTGGCCTGTCCACCATTCCGATCGATGCCAAGACTCTGATCTCGCCTACGTATGTAGATGCTATCGGAAACCCTGGCTTTGGTCCTGTGGTGGCTGTACCAGCCAATGCAATCGTCAAGGACCACCCGTCCTTGATGAATGACTCTGTGGTACGTGCCATGCTCAATGAGCAGGTTGACCAGAACAGCATCTCTCAGGTGCTGCCGTCTGGTATGCGCGATATCTCTACGATCAGCCAGATCCTTCTAGGATCTCCTGATACTAGTCGTCAGTATGCAAACACTGTATGGTCCGTCTACCAGGAGCAGATGTATGACTATCTCAACGGCAAGCGCAGCGAAAAGCCTAACTGGTCGGATGTCGAGAGCCAGGCTAAGTATCTCACTGTGGTGGATCTCGTTGCGAACCGGCTAATGCCGCTGGGCTTCAAGCCCGCGCCAACGCATGCGAACCTCATTGAGGAGTACCATGCAATGCTGGATAAGGACCCTAAGAACGCCCGTCAGGACTTTTACAACAAGTACGGTCCGGCAGGAATGGTCTTCACCCAGTCGCTATCCACTGATCCAACCGGTATCCCGGCTACGGTGGGAGCAGCACAGATGGTCAACAAGTACAGCAGCATCCTCAAGGAATACCCTGAGCTTGGTGCTGTGATTGTCGGTCCCAACGGGAACGGTGCTTATGACCAGATGGCTTAT
>Ga0070713_100001325_pt1 | contig 15819 bp, 15 predicted proteins | sample LARL82metaG_FD_65465 | JGI IMG/M metagenome (GOLD analysis project Ga0070713, IMG submission 65465) | Corn, switchgrass and miscanthus rhizosphere microbial communities from Kellogg Biological Station, Michigan, USA - LAR L8-2 metaG | ecosystem: Host-associated > Plants > Roots > Rhizosphere ...
GTTGTCGCGGAACGATTCTCCAGCGCCGATTTCCTGCACGGTCCCATCGCCATGATCGAAGCCTCGTTTCCCGCTTTTTTATTTGCGCCTCCGGGCGTCACTTGGCAGGGCACTCGCGAGATGATCGAAAAGCTCTCCAAGCTCAAAGCCGAAACACTAGTCGTCACGGACCAAAGCAATCCGGAAGCATTTGGCGAACATGCCATCGCACTGCCGATTTCGCTCGACGAGCTATTCACGCCCATCCCCTATATTGTCCCCGCGCAGTTGTTCTCAGCGCGACTGGCCGAGGAGAAGGGCTTCAATCCGGATCAGCCCCGAACGCTGAGCAAAGTGACTAGGACGCTGTAGCGCGGCTCCCCACCATACCGCTCACCGGGCTGCTGGCGCTGGCATACAGCTTCTTCGGCATGCGTCCGGCCAGGTGGGCCAGACGGCCCGCTTGGACCGCGAGCTTCATTGCCTCCGCCATCTTCTCCGCGTCTTCGGCTTCGGCGATCGCCGTGTTCATCAACACGCCTTCGAATCCAAGCTCCATGGCGATGGCTGCATCCGATGCCGTGCCCACGCCCGCATCGACGATCAGCGGCACCTCGGTGATGGCCTCCCGCAGGATTCGGAGATTGGTGATGTTCTGGATTCCGAGTCCCGACCCAATTGGCGCCCCGAGCGGCATCACCGCAGCCGCGCCCGCGTCGATCAACTTGCGCGCATTCACCAGATCGTCGTTGGTGTAGGGCAGCACGACAAAGCCTTCTTTCACAAGTACGCGCGTCGCTTCCAGCAGTCCTTCGTTATCGGGAAACAGCGTCTTCTGATCGCCGATCACTTCCAGCTTCACCCAGTTCGACAGACCCACCTCACGACCCAATCGCGCCGCGCGGATCGCTTCATCGGCGTTGTAACAGCCGGCCGTGTTCGGAAGGATGAACAGCCGCGACCGGTCGATGAAATCGATTAGCGACTCCTTCGACTTGTCGGTCAGGTTCACCCGCCGCACTGCGACGGTCACGACCTCGGCGCCGGAAGCTGCATGGCACCGCGCCATCTCCGGGAAGCTCCGGTACTTACCCGTGCCTACGAACAATCGTGAACTGAATTGGCGGTCGCCGATGCGCAGCTGGTCAGACATATTGTTATTTTACCGCTCGCGCACTGTCGCGAACTCAGCCACCCGTCTCGTTGCTGCCGCTGGCTTTTTTGTGTTAGCCTCGTGCCGATTACCGGAGAACACAATGACGAAACACCGCCGCAGCCGTAGAGAATTCATAGGCCTGGCCGGAGCCGGCATCGCAGGCATCATCCACGGGCCCTGGCTCGGCTCCGCAGTGGCTGCCGAAGGACCCGACGCCGATCTTGTCGTCTTCAACGCCAAGGTCTACACAGTCGACTCCCGCACGCCGAAGGCGGACGCTTTCGCGATCAAGGCCGGACGGTTCACAGCCGTGGGGAGCGCCGCGGATATCAAGAGTCTCATCGGCAAAGGAACCCAGACCTACGATGCCAAGCAAATGACCATCGTTCCCGGATTCATCGACTGCCATAATCATGCGCCCGGCAACGTATTGCTGTACGAAGTACTGGTCGGCAATCCCTACGTGGTCGAGTTCGTGACCATCGACAGTATCGTCGACAAACTCCGCGCACGAGCCCACGAAACACCACCGGGTACTTGGGTCGAAGGCTATTTTTTCGACGACACCAAGGTAAAGGACAACCGCCAGCTTAACGTTCACGACCTCGATAAGGTGTCGAAGGACCACCCGGTCGCGGTCCATCATCGCGGCGGACACACGTCGTTTTATAACAGCAAGGCCCTCGAGCTGGCCGACATCAATAAGAAAACGCCGAATCCGCCGGGTGGCACCTTCGACCGCGATGCGAACGGTGAACTCAATGGCCGGGTTACCGATCGCGCGAAGAACGTGTTCAACAAAGCCGGCAAGCGGCGAACGTTCAACGCCGAACAGACGCTGCAGCGCGATCGCGATGGGCTGGCCTACATCTCCAAACAGTTCGTCCGCTACGGCGTCACGAGCGTACATCACGAGAACGGCAATCTGTTCGCCCTGCAGCAGGTGCGGGCCCGCGGAGACCTGTTGCATCGCGTGAGCTACGAGGCCAGCGGCAAGGTGCTGGATTCTATGATTGCCGGGGGCATCGAGAGCGGCTTCGGTGACGAGTGGATCCGGTTCGGAGCCACGTCCGAGCACACCGTCGACGGGTCGTTCTCAGAGCGCACCATGGCGCTCAGCATTCCGTATCCCGGCATGGAGCCGCCCTACAAAGGCAACGTCACCGAGACGCAGGACGATCTGAACGCCTGGATCGAGCGGGTGCATCGCGCCGGGATCCAAGTCAATTGCCACGCCAATGGCGATGTCGCGATCGATATGATGCTTACAGCCGTGGAGCGCGCGCAGCGGCTCTTTCCTCGGGCGGATGCGCGCCCTAAGATCACGCATTGCACGCTGATCACCGACGATCTGGTGCGGCGTATGAAGGCACTCGGTGCTGTTCCCGCCGCATTCACTTCGTACGCGTATTACAACTCCGACAAGTTTCCTTTTTACGGCGAAGAGCTGATGAAACGTTCGATGGCCTATCGGACTCTCCTGGACGCCGGGATCATGGCGGCGGCAGGCTCAGACTTCAGCCCCGGACCGTTCGATCCTCGGATGGCCATACAGGGAATGGTGACGCGTACTGGATGGGATGGAAAGACCTGGGGAGCCAATCAGCGGGTCAGTGTAGACGAAGCGCTGCGAATCAATACCATCAACGGCGCCTACAATTCGCACGAGGAATCCATCAAAGGATCTATCACCGCGGGCAAACTGGCTGACTTCGTCGTCCTCTCGGACGATCTTTTCACAGTCGACAAAGACAAGATCAAGGACCTTGAGATTGTGCGCACCGTAGTGGGTGGGAACACGGTCTATCAGGCGTGATGTCTCTGAAGCCACGAGATGGTGGATAGTACCACTCTGCAAGTTCTGCTGGTGGCATTCTTCGCTACGCTGATACGATCGACATTTGGATTTGGCGAAGCGCTGATTGCCGTGCCGCTGCTCGCCCTGACGATTCCGATCGAGATCGCCACTCCGCTCGCAGTCCTTCTATCCATCACAGTCGCCGCCGTCATCGTCGTCGAGGATTGGCGTCACATTCATCTGCGCAGCGCGGGCTGGCTGCTGGCACCGACTTTTCCCGGTATTCTGCTGGGCATCTTGCTACTGGCCAGCGTTCACCAGCACCTCGTCAAGGGCGTGCTGGCGATCGTGATCATAGCGTTTTCCAGCTACTCTCTGGTGGGCCGGAAACCTCCCGAGCTCCCGAGTGACAGCCGCACCTGGCTGCTGGGCTGCGGGTTCCTGGCCGGCGTGCTCGGCGGGGCGTACGGCATGAACGGCCCTCCGCTGGTTATCTACGGTGCGATGCGGCGCTGGTCTCCGCAGCACTTCCGCGCAACCCTGCAAGGATATTTCCTGCCCGCGAGTGTGGTCGCGATGGCGGGATACTGGCTCGCCGGGCTTTGGGTCCCGGCCGTAACGCACTATTACCTGCTATCTCTGCCAGTCGCGCTACCGGCGATATTTCTTGGCCGCGTTGCTAATCACCGGCTGCGGTCAGATTCGTTCCTCGCCTACGTTCAGGGTGGATTGGTGTGCGTAGGCCTGCTCTTGTTGATCCAGGCCATCCGCAAGGCATAAATTCGGCGCCAACACTCTCGGAGAAACCCCTTACCCGAGCTAAGGGGAATACCTACCTGTAAGTAATGCCTCAAAACCTATCTAACCTGCGCTGAACATCCGATGAATTGGATGCGGCAGTCGACGAATCACCGGGAGCCACATACTTGTATCTGGTCCAAATATTTCGCGCTAGTCCCATGATGGCCCTGGCCCTGGTCATGTGCCTTGCGACCATCTTCTGGTGTATCCTTCTGGCTCGCAGGCAGCAGGGGCGGTTGGATCGCGCGTTGACCGGCTTGCTCGGCATGATCGCGATCTACGAAGCCCTCCGCGTACTCAAGGATTGGGGCGTAATCCATCTTCCCGGTTATCACCAACTGGACGGCTGGGTGGATTTCATTATCGCCGGCACTTATCTACTCGCCGGTTTGATTCTGAAGTACTCAGGGAGCGATCGAGCGAACACTAAGGTGCGGCTGCGGCTGGTGGAAGCCAACGAAAAGACCATGGAGGTTGGAAGAGCCGCCAGCACTCCGGAAACCACGCACGCCGTCTTCGATTCCTCTCCCCTCGCCACCTTCGCCGTGGACACCAAGGGCGTTGTCATCTACTGGAACGGGGCTGCGGAACGACTGCTGGGTTGGAAGCGAGAGCAGATGTTGGGCCAGCGGCTGCCCTTCGATGGAAAAGGTCCGCTGCGGAACAGCCGTGGACACGATATCGAGGCCGCCATCTGGACCGCGCCGATTAATTCACCCAATGGATCGCCCCGAGGTACGCTGACTATTGCGGCCGGCAGTATCGCATTGCGAGATGCAGGTCTGTCGCCGAACCTGCCTTCCAAAACCGAGTTGGCGCTAAATCACTAAGTCACTGAACGTAGAGTTTCGCCTCGGATGTATATGCGTCCGGCGTCGAAACATCCACATATACCTGTCCGGAACTTACACCAGCCGGTACCACGAAATTCACTTGATACAGCGCGACGAACCCTGGCGCCAATCCTTTGAACGTAACCTGCGCCTGCTGAGAATCGACGAAAACCGCGACATCGGCATTTACGACGCTCAGCGAACTGGAAGGCGCAGCCGTACCATCGGCCACCGCTGGTGTCACTGCGCCCAAGCCCGTCACGAACAACTGGAGAGTCTCTCCTACCTTCGCTGGGTTGTCCTGCGTCACCAGAGAATAGTCCGCATGCAGCGCCGCGGCATTCCCAACTCCATTCTGCGTCAGTGTGTAAACGCCTGGTGCCGTCGGCGTCGTATAGACCGTCACCTGATTCGACAGCGTTCCGTTGCTTGAGACCCGGAACGTCGCAAAACTCTCCGTAGTAGCGTAGGGCACGATCAAGCTGATCTGAGTAGGACTCACGAAGTAAATCGGCGCGGCGCGGCCGTTTACCATCACCTGTACTCCACCTAAGTTGGTCTGCAGCGGGAGGCTTTGCGCTTGCAGTGTGACCGATGACGGGTTGCTCACAAACAGCGTTACGAATTCTCCCGGTGCTACGGAATTTGTAATGGGAGCAAAATTGGCCGAATTGACAATGCCTATAGGATTCAAGAATACGCCCTGTCCGGAAAAAGCCGGTGTCTGGAAGCCGACCGTCAGCGAGTACTCGTCCTGTCGTCCGACCATCAAAATAGCCTGTCCGTTTACGCCCAGAATGTCTTGGAAAAAGTCCTTTTGCTGCGTTCCATCGCGCCCGAAAGAAAAAGTGTCATCGGCGGTATAGTCGTACACGCCCTGTCCCACTTGATCGAAACGGAAGTGTGAAATGGACGTTCCTTGGCCGTTGGCATTGGTAGACCCGTTGAAGGAATCGATGGCGGCCTGGCCCTGCGAAAGATTTGACGCGTCCTCTTCCAGCGCTGCCAGATAGTAGGTACCGACGAAAGTTGCATTCGATGCCGGCGGAGTCACTGCTTTCATTCCGACTACCAGGTCGAAACCACCGGGTGTGCCGCCGAGCAGCAAATTTCCATCGCTAGAGATGTAAAGGTTTTTGACACCGCTGATCAGCGAAGCACTCGAACCGAAGTTGATCGTTCCGCTGCCGGTTCCGCTCAACGCGTACGTCACGTTCGACGCCGTCTGGGTGGTCGGGAGGCTGCCCTGATCGGCGGCGCTGCCGTTAATCGACAAGTTGCCGAGGTTTCCCTGCCCATTGGAGCTCATGGAAAAATATCCGTCCCGAACCTTACTGCTGCTGCCCCCGGAGAAGTCGATAAAGCCCGCGACAAAGCTGCCTTGCAGCGTGCTGTTCGAGACGCCGGTTCCGGCCGGGATAGCGACCAAAACATCGTGGTACGATCCTTCAGTCGCACTGGCAACGATGGCTGACGGACCCACCGCGCCCACTCCACCGAAATCGATGTCGTTGGTGTCGATCAAATTCTGGATCTGAAAGAACCCATTCGGCGCTAACTGATACTGGCCGCTGACGGAATACGTTTGCGGCTGCGCCACCTGCGTGTCCGCCATTTGTCCGGAGAATGTGTAATTGCCGTTTCCGTCGAAAGTCGCCGTGCCCGCGATGCTTCGGGCGCGCGCGATGGTACCCGAGGATGACACGCCGGAAAGCAGTACCTGTCGAAGGAAGTAGTCTCCCTTGAGCATGCCGTTTCCGCTGCTGTCGAAATTTTGGGCGGTTGCCGCAGCCGCGATTGTGATCCAAAAGAGAGCAACGCTTCGAACCCGTTGAATCATGAGTCAATCTTAACCCGCTTGCCGACGGAAGAGCGCGGCGTTAAGCTTTGAGGGTGGAGTCTCAATGCCCCAGTCTCCGAATCGCCGCAAGTTTCTGAAGAGCGCCGTGCTCGCCGCCGGAGCGAGTGCTGGTCGCGCACAATCGACCGACGGTCAACCAGCGCCCGACGATCCCACCCAGGCGCCCGGTTCGCTGGCCCGAGCCTATGGCGAGCGGTCGCGTTTCGAAAAAACCGTTCGTACCCCATCGTCGGCAGGGACCTCTTCCGGGGCGCCGCTCCAGGATTTGAACGGCATCATCACGCCGTCTGCTCTTCATTTCGAGCGACATCATTCCGGAGTGCCGGATATCGATCCACGCCGCCATCGATTGATGATCCACGGCATGCTGGATCGCCCACTCCTGCTCACCATGGACGAGTTGAAGCGCTTCCCCTCGGTTTCGCGGATCCACGTCATGGAATGCTCGGGCAACGGTTTCCGGAATAAGGGCGCCAAGACGGCTCAGGAAGCGCACGGGCTGGTGAGTTGCTCGGAGTGGACCGGTGTGCCGCTCTCGGTGCTGCTGCGGGAAGCCGGCGTGCAGTCGGGCGCCAGCTGGATCGTAGCCGAAGGTTCCGACGCCGCTAAGATGACGCGCAGTGTGCCGCTGACAAAGGCCATGAACGACGTATTGCTGGCTTACGGTCAGAATGGCGAGGCGATTCGGCCCGAGCAGGGCTATCCACTGCGGCTGTTCGTTCCCGGCTGGGAAGGCAATATCAGCATCAAGTGGCTGCGTCGTATCAAAGTGGTCGACCAGCCCTACATGACGCGCGAAGAGACATCGAAGTATACCGACCTCATGCCGGACGGCAAAGCCCGCCAGTTCACTTTCGAGATGGACCCTAAATCGCTCATTACTTACCCCTCTGGTGGCCAAAAACTTGCCAGCCCGGGCTTCTACGAGATTTCGGGGCTCGCCTGGTCCGGCCGCGGCGTCATCAAGAAAGTCGAAGTCTCTGTGGACGGCGGCCGCACTTGGAAAGACGCGCAGTTGCAGTCGCCCGTACTTCCCATCGCCTTCACGCGCTTTCGCTACGGTTGGAAATGGGATGGCAGCGAGGCGGTTCTGCAGTCACGATGCACCGATGAGCACGGCGACATGCAACCTGTGCTCGCTGATCTCGTGAAGGCGCGCGGCGATCACTGGGGCTATCACTTCAATCCCATTCAAAGTTGGAAGGTCTCAGCCGACGGGAGCGTTCAGAATGCGCTCAGCTAGCGCGCTATTCATCTTAAGTTTCGCTCTGTCGCTCAGCGCCCAATCGCCCACTTACGGCCTGGGTCGCACTCCCAAACCTGACGAGATCAAAGCCTGGGACTTCGCCATCAGTCCGGATGGCAAGGAATTGCCGCCCGGCAGCGGGAGTGCGGCCGAAGGCGCCAAGATTTACACCGCCAATTGCGCAGGCTGCCATGGCAAGACCGGCAAGGAAGGTCCCAACGATGTCTTGGTCGGCGGGCAAGGCACGCTCAACACCAGCAAGCCTGTGAAAACCGTTGGAAGCTACTGGCCTTACGCCACCACGGTTTGGGATTACATCAATCGCTCCATGCCCTACCCTAAGCCCGGAAGTCTGAGCGCGGACCAAGTCTATGCGGTCACCGCTTACCTGCTGTCGTTGAACGGCATCATCAAAGAAGATGCTGTCCTGGATGCGAAGACTCTACCGCAAGTGAAGATGCCGAATCGCAACGGCTTCATCGGCGATCCGCGCCCGGACTGGAAAAGCCCCTCGTCTTCGGCTACGTCGCGCTAACGCTCACGGCCGCTCGCCCAGCAAGGTCTTCAACCGGTCGTAACCAGCGCGGCTCACCTGCAACTGGGTCCCATCCGATAGCACCGCAACGCGGCTGTCCTTGGCATAGGGCTCGATCTTCGCCACGCGGTCCAGGTTCACGATGATCGATCGATGAATCCGCACGAACTGCTGCGGATCGAGCGCGGCTTCTAAACTCGATATGGTTTGTTGCTTGAGAAAGCTCTTCCCCTGGCTGTGCAGCTCAACGTAGTCGTCCTGCGCTTCGGCGTAATCCAGCTTGTCGACCGGGATGATATGCACGCGCGCCCCATCTTTCACCACGATCCGCTCCGAGTGCTGTTCCGGTGGCCGGGCTGCGCGGGCCAATTCCGGCGCGGGCGGCGTCTTTTCGCCCAGCCTTTGACGGGCACGTTCGAGGGCCTTGTCGAAGCGCTCCTGGCTGAACGGCTTCAGCAGGTAGTCCACCGCGTGCGCGTCGAAAGCCTTCATCGCATATTGATCGAACGCGGTAACGAAAATCACCGCCACGTCGCGGCCGATCAGCTCCAGCACTTCGAAGCCGTCCAGCTTTGGCATCTGCACGTCCAGGAACACGAGCTCCGGCTTGTGTTCGGAAATCGCCTTCACCGCTTCGAATCCATTGGCGCACTCGGCCAGAATATCGATCTCCCGGCTGGACCCCAGATATTCGCGCAGCAAGTTGCGCGCCAGCTCTTCATCGTCCACTATAACCGCGCCAATCCGTCCACGCTGCGTGCCGGACGCTGTAACCGCCGCGGCTTGTTCGGAGCCTGAGTCACGCGCCAGATTCTTCAAATCCACCAGCAGCTCCCGTGCCGATTGATAGCGCCGCGCGCGGTCTTTCTCCAGGCATTTCCGGACCACTCGCTCCAGCCCCTCGGGAACTTCATAGTTGAAGCGGGCGATAGCGTCCGGCTGGGCTTGCAATATGCGGGCCATGGTCTCCGATGGAGTGGAGCCTGAGAACGGCAGCCGTCCGGTAGCCATTTCGTACAGCACCACGCCCAGGCTGAAGATGTCGGTGCGATAGTCCATGTCACCGCCGAGCGCCTGCTCCGGGCTCATATATTCCACCGTGCCGATTACCATGCCGGCGCTGGTCAGCAACTGCGTCTCTTCGCTGCTCTTTTGGCCAGCCTGTAATTTTGCCAGTCCGAAATCCAGGACCTTCACGTGGCCGCGCGGCGTGATCATCAGGTTGGCCGGCTTGATGTCACGATGCACGATTCCCTTCGAGTGAGCGTCATCCAGTGCATCCGCCACCTGCATCCCGATTTGCACCAGCTCGGGAATCTTCAGCGGACCTTCGCGGATTCGATCGGCGAGCGGACGCCCCTCCACGTATTCCATCGCGAGGAATCGAAGCTCGCCTTGCTGTCCGATTTCGAAGATGGTCGCGACGTTGGGATGTGTGAGCGCCGAGGCCAGCTTGGCTTCCTGCACGAAGCGATGCATCCGATCCGGGTCGGCGGCGAATTGCGGCGGCAAGACCTTAAGCGCAACGCGGCGGCCGAGCAGCGAATCATCGGCCAGGTAAACCGCGCCCATCCCGCCCTGCCCCAGCGGCGATGCCACGCGATAGTGCCCGATCAGCGTGCCGGGCGCCAACAAATCGGCCATGATCCCCTCCATGTTACACATGCGCCGCGCAGGGCAAATCCACTTCGACGACGAAGCGCTGATCGGTGTTGACGGTATCGACACGCGCTTCGTTATCATAAAGCGCTCGCAGCCTGTTGCGTACGTTCTGGAGTCCCAGGCCGTGCCGTCTCGCAGCGGGCGCTTCCGGGTCGAACTGGTTGCCGATAGTCACGTGCAGACGGCCATTCCGGCAGCGCGCTTCTACCCGAATCGTCCCGCCTTCCACCAGCCCGGCGATGCCATGCTTGACCGCGTTTTCCACCAGCGGCTGCAGGAACAATGGCGGCACGACGCAATCGTCGCAATCCGCGTCGGTTTCCAGCTCCACCTTCAGCCGCGCGCCGAAGCGGACCTGTTCCACATCCAGATAAGCTTTAGCAAGCGCCAATTCGTCGCGCAACGAAATGCTTTGTCTTTCACCCAGGCTCAACGTGCTGCGCAAGAAATCGGACAACTTGATGCACATTTCCCGCGCGCGAACGCCATCCACCGTCGCTAATGCGCTGATCGAGTTCAGGCTATTAAACAGGAAATGCGGATTGATCTGGGCTTTGAGCGCCTTCAATTCGGCCTCTTTGGCCATGGTGCGGGCCGCCTGCTCACGCGTCTCTGCTTCTTTCGACGATTCAAACGACAGCAGCACGTAGTGCAGCGCTACGGCCAGCAAATAAAGCAAAACGCCGATGCCGAACAGTAACGGAAGCTGAGGACTAACCCGCTCGTCGAAATGCGCGAAGCGTCGGCTTAAACCGAGCGCCAGAACTTTGGCGAGCACCAGCCACAGCAGCGCCACCACAACCGCAGCGGCGGTATGGTTCAGCAGCACCTTCGGCATTTGGGACGGGCCCAAGGGCAGCACCCGGCAGAGATACCAGGGCGCCAGGCAAACGAACGCATAAATCAGGCACAGGGGCAGCGCCAGGACTTCGGCTTCCAGCAGCGGAATCTGGCCCGTGACCGATAACAGGTAGCCCAATGTCCCGGCCAGCATCAGCCAAACGAGCAGATAGAGGGTGATCCTGCCTTTGGTGGCAAGCAGCGGATGCATAGAAAATTGGCTCGACTAGTTGCGCAGGCTGATGCCGCCGAAGACTACGGAGCCGGTGATTACCAAATGCGGGGACTTGGCGGTCGGCTCCAGCTTGGATTGAGCCGTCTTATCCTCAACGCCGCCGAAAATGGTCACGGCCCGATTGGTGATAGTCCAGTTGTCGGGCACACGAACTTCCAGGCCGCCGCAGACCACGTTGACGTCGATCACTGCCTGATCGACTGTCATGCCGGCGCCCCGCAGGTCGAATTCGACGCCGCCAAATACCGCGATTGCGTCACCGCCGCGAAAATCCGGGGTGTTCACGCGCCGCTTGCTTCCACCGAAGACCGCGTAAGCATTACAGCTCGAGCTTTCATCGATGGGCCCCGCCCCTGCCGCCCCTGTATCGCCAGGCGCTCCTGTGGCGCTGGCCAAGTATCTCTTACGGTCCATGGAACGGAGCAGCATGCTCAATCCGAAAGCGATGATCAGCAGCGGCCAAACGAGGTTGAAATCGAATACGACAATATCGAGATTGTCGAGCAGTAGAAGCGCGCCGGCCAAGGTGAGGACGCCGCCCCAGATATAGCCGGCAGCCGCCCTGGACTCCAGAATCCGGGAAACGCCGAAGACAATCAGCAGCACCGGCCAATACCGCCAGACGTCATGGAAGCGGACGATCCCCATATTGTCCAGCAGGATCATCAGGCCGACCGCGACGATCAGCCCACCGATCACGATGCCGCCGGCACCCGACCGATGCCGCCGACCCTCCCACCGGGCCATCCGGCGTTGCATCCGGTCGTGAATCCGCTGGTTTATGTCGCCCTTTAACTGATCGTTGAAGTCCACGATCCCATCGTATAGCGGCTAAGCCATTGGATCGATAAGAGATCGGCGAACGGTGGTTGGGAATCGGTGAATGCCCCTACGGGCCAGCCGGTCGATCTTCCGCCCGCCGCCGGGACGCCGCGATATTCGATCGATTCGGGGCAAACCCAAAAGCCTTCCCAATTCGGTGGAAGGCGGAAGTTCGCCCGTAATGCGGACCTGACGTTCTAGCTGCGCTCACTGGAATCGGCTTGGGATGGACTAACTGAAAGCGAGGGCGCATCGGAACGCGGCGACCGCGGTTCTCGTTTCACGGGGACGCCGCGTCCTATGCGCTTTTCAGTCAACCGGTTTTGGCCGGCTGCCTAAACTCTTCTGGCGATGCCGCCAATTAACGACACCACGAACAGCACCAGAAAAACTAAGAACAGAATTCTCGCTACACCCGCTGCGGCGAATTCAATTCCCGTGAATCCGAACAACGCTGCAACGAGGGCGACGATAAAGAAGACTACTGCCCAGTAAAGCATCGCACTCCTCCTTCCTGCGATCTAAATGCGTGAACCAGGACGATCACTGGCAGCGTAGTCCGCCGAAGCTTCGCCCGTGGAGGAAATATCCTCAGCGCCAGTTTCCTCGAGGATTGTCTTCGCCCGCTTAACCCATTCGGACCCGTCACAGTGGACCGACAACAGGATCCCACCGGACTTGATGCGCCCTTCGTAGCGTTTGGCTTCGTATTCCGGAATTCCCATGCCGACCAGCGAACCGACCAGTCCCCCGATAGCTCCGCCTGCGCCTGCGCCGGCCAATAGACCCATGATGGGTCCAGCCGCGATGAATGGCCCAAGCCCAGGAATGGCTAAGGCTCCGATTCCGGCCAGCCACCCCAGTGCCCCACCGATCACTCCACCGGTGACACCCCCGGTTGTGGCACCTTCCGGCGCCTTGGTCTCCTTCTTATGGGCGAAATCCTTGGTGCCCAGGTTCTCGGGCATCAGGACCGAAACATCGGTGCTGCGGAAAGATGCGGATCGCAGCCTCTCCAGCCCCTGCCCCAGCGAAACGGTATCCTTGTAAATTCCAAAAACGGCTGTGTTCTTCCCCATGATTTTCTCCTTAATGAAATGACCTAGCTTTGCTTACGACTTCTTCGAAGTATTGGCACCAACGGTTAGCTCGCTAGTGACTTTGTCGGCGCCTGCGACGCTGGCAGCCTTGTCCTCGATGGCTTTCTTCTCTTCGTCGGTCTTCACTTGCCCCTTTAACGTCACCATGCCATCTTTGGTGAGAATCTTGACATTATGAGCCTGGGAGGAGAGCGACTTGTCGGAGACGATTGACTTGCGGATCTGCTGCGTCAGGTCCCGATCGGCCTTGTTGAGCTTAGTCGTGGAGGCTGTTTCTGGTGGCTGATTCGCTTGGCCGCCGAATGCGGGGCCAGCTAGAGCTAATCCCGCTGAAACCAGCACCAATTGCGAAAGTAACGCTGCGTTAGAAACAAATGTGCTCTTCATACTTCAAGCTGCTGCACGAGCGTTGCCAACTCAACGCATGAAGCGCGCGTTCAACTTGTTGCGAGCATCATCAGCCAGCGGCGAATAGAAGTAGCACTTGGGCAGGAATTATTACCTGTCTGGCACTAGGTTAGGCGGCCGTTACCTGGCTTTGCGTAGATAGATGTTGCCGTTGAAGGTGGTGAACTGAATCTCCGGACCACCGCCGTTGATGAGCGCATACATAGCGCGATCGAATTGCACGCGGTATCTTCCTTTACCGGACTTGTTGTCCTGAACAACTGGCTGTCGCGACGACGAGTCCACTGCTACTTCGAAATCGCTATAGACCGCCCCGTTGTCGGTTTTCAGCTTGGCCCTGGCTTTTACATCCGCGGGCAAAGTGACATCGATGTCGCCGTTGAGCGAGCTGAAAGACATGGGCTTGTCCGCCGTCACCTTGTCGAGCGAGACCAGCACCTTGCCGTTCAACGCATGGACCACGGCCGCACCCGAGATGTGCGTGGCAGTGGCGTTGCCATTGGTATTGTTGATCTCCACGTCTCCAATGATGTGGTCCACCACGATGTCGCCGCCGTTCACCGCATGCAACTTGAGCGACGTGTTGAAGGGAACCTGAATAGTCAGCTCAATGCTGTCGTTGATGGCCCTGGTGCCGACAGTAATGACATTGTCGGATTCCTCGACCACCAGCCCGGAACCGCCGATGTCGATCCGGCGCATGCCGTCCGATCGCTCCGCGCGCCGACCGCGACGTCCCGAGTCCCCTTGTTGTCGAGCTTCCACGATGGCTTCCTTGCCGTCATAGCCTTTGACGGTGATGCCGCCGTTGATCAGAGAAGCGTGTAGAGACTTGGGCCGTGACGGATCGCTGAAAGGAACCGTCGCCCGGTCGGGCTGCGCGTCCTGGCAGAACGCCGCCACTCCCGCGAGTAAGAATAAGAGTCCAAATGTTTTCATGACTACTGCCCTCGATTAATGATTCGTATGCTTCCGTTTAGTGTGTCGAAATTGAATTCGGGTCCGCCGCTGCCAATGCGCATGCCGGTCGAGCGATCACTGCGATAGATGAACTTGCCGTCCCGTCGCTCGGAAACGGGGCTTAGCCCGGGCAACGCCGTTGCATCGAAATCCGTATACGCGTGCCCGTTGAAGGTCTTCACCCGCACATCGGCGGAGAGACTCGGCCGGAAGGATGCCTCAATCGCGCCGTTGATGGTCTTGAAGGAGCATTCCTTGACGGGATTCCGAGAGAACACGACCGAAATCTTGCCGTTGACAGTGTGTACTGGCCCAGAGCCTGATACCTCGTTCATCTCGATGCCGCCGTTCACATTGGCGACATCGAAATCACCGGTGGTATTGTCAACGCGGACCTCGCCTCCATTCACCGTTCCCAAGAGCAGCACCGTAGCGGCCGGAACCTTGATCTCGAAATCGTAGACCACGCGATAGCCAGGATGATTGTGCAGATGGATGCTTGATCGGCGTTCGTCTCGAAAAGGCCCATCCACGTAGAGCGTCAGCGTGTCGCCGGACTGCTTAGTGTCGAGCTTCACCTCGCTCTTGGCCACGTTCAGCCGATCCTGCGATTCGGCGTGGATGGTCTTCTCGGCCACCATCTGGATCTCGCTGCCGTTGTATCCGCTCACATGGATGTTGCCGTTGACGTTGTCGACTTCCAGGCGAGCGGCGGCCGGGAAATTCCGCCGGATCGTTTCCTTCTCCTCTTGATCGAAGCCGTAGACCAACGAGACCGCAAAGCCAAAGATGATGGCAATTTTCATTGCAGTTGTTTCAGCGCCCATTGAGCGCGCTGCCTCACATCCGGATTCACTTCTGCACCGGACAACAAAAATTGAATGGACGACACAGCCGATTTCTCGTGCAGCTCCACGATCTGGTCCAGGATCGCGATCTGCACCAGCGGCGAATCCTGCTTGGCGAGCGCCTGCACCAGCCCCTTCCTGCCGACGGGGCTGTCAGTGAAGTTACGAACCGCGTCCACCGCTGCCAGCCGCACGTTGACATTGGAGTCGTGATCGAGCGTCGTTAGAAGAGCCGATAGCACCTGTGGATCGGACTGCTCCACACGGTAGGCGTAGTTGACGCCCCGCAACCGGTCGCTGGCATTCTGTTGTTGCAATAAAGAAAGAGCCACAAGCTGACGCATGTTATAAATCTCCCCGCGCAATTGCGACACTTCGGATGTATCGCGCCCGCGCACCATATATCCTGTTGCGATGCCGATCACCAGGATCGCCGCGGCGCTAGCCGCCTGAAACACCGGATGGCGAATCCACCACAGCGCCTTTCGACGCTCACCTTCGCGCTGGCGCCAGGCCCGCAGCGAATCGTAAAAGCGCACTCGCATACCCAGACTGGGATCTTCTTCCGGCAGCGCTCCCAGCGTGCCCCACAGATCGCGTAGTTCGTGCGCTTCAGCCTGACATCGCTCGCAGGAATCCAGATGAGCGCGAAAATCGCCCAGCGGATCTTCGAGTGTTCCGCGCCAATAGTCGACGAATTGTGTTCTGGCTTCTTCGCAATTCATGATGCCTTCT
>Ga0070713_100001326_pt1 | contig 15815 bp, 12 predicted proteins | sample LARL82metaG_FD_65465 | JGI IMG/M metagenome (GOLD analysis project Ga0070713, IMG submission 65465) | Corn, switchgrass and miscanthus rhizosphere microbial communities from Kellogg Biological Station, Michigan, USA - LAR L8-2 metaG | ecosystem: Host-associated > Plants > Roots > Rhizosphere ...
CTGGAGGAGCGCGGAGGTGCCTGTGGACAGCGGCGACCTGGCTCGTATTGTCACCGAGCTCCGTCTCGCCGGGGCGGATACGCATTCGGTCGAGGTGAAGGCGGCAGCCGGGAAGCTACCGAAGTCAGTCCCTGAGACGCTCAGCGCATTCAGCAACGGCTCCGGCGGCACGCTGATCCTGGGCCTCGACGAGAAGGCAGGGTTCCGGCCGGCCGCGGGTTTCGACGCGGTGAGCGCGCGGGACGCGCTTGCCAGGGCGTGCGCGGACGACATCTTCCCTCCGGTCAGGTCCGTGATCGACATCCTCCCGTTCGAGGGCGCCAGTGTCGTAGTGACCGAGGTACCCGAGATCAGCCCGCTGACCAAGCCCGCGTACGTGCGCGGACGGGGCGAGTACCAGGGGTCCTTCGTCTGGGGCGGCGACGGCGACCGGAAGCTGTCTGACTACGAAGTCGGACTGCTGCACGCCAACCGGGGTCAGCCGCGAGACGACCGCGAACCGGTCGCCGGCGCGTCAGCCGCCGACCTGGACGAGGACGCGGTCACGGCCCTGCTGCGGCGGATGCGCCGCCGCCAGCCCCGGGCGTTCCGGTCGGTACCTGACGAGACCGCCCTGCAGCGGCTGGGCGTCCTGGTCCCGGCCACCCCGGACTCCGGCACGCTGGTGCCGTCGCTAGCCGGGCTGCTGACCCTCGGGACCTACCCGCAGCAGTTCTTCCCGCAGCTGGACGTCACCTTCGTGGTCCTGCCCACCGACCACATCGGGTCGGTACCCGAAGGCGGCCCGCGGTTCATCGACAACCGGTCCCTGAACGGGCCGATCCCGTGGATCGTCTCCGACACCGTCGACGCCATCACCAGGAACATGCGCGTGGCCGGGACGGTGCGCGGCGTGGGCCGGGAGGACGCCTACGAGTACCCGGTCGAGGCACTACGCGAGGCAATCGTGAACGCCATCATGCACCGGGACTACTCCCCGCCGTCCCGCGGCGCGCAGGTCCAGGTCGAGATGTACCCGGCACGACTGCTGGTCCGCAACCCCGGCGGCCTGTTCGGTCCCGTGGCCGAGGCCGAGTTGGGCACCGAGGGCGTCACCTCATCCCGCAACCCGGTCCTGTCGGCGCTCCTGCAGGAAGTCCAGCTTCCTGACAGCGACCGAGTCATCTGCGAGAACCGCGGCACCGGCATCCCCACCATGCTGGAGCAGCTGCGCCGCTCCGGCTCAGCATCCGTCAAGTTCTCTAACGCGATCAGCCACTTCACCGTCACCTTCACCCGCACCGGGCGCGAAGCCCCCGGCGAAACCGCACCCCATGCCAGCCAGACCTACCCGCCGCCGACCGGACGCGCCGCCGAGATCCTGGCACTCTTCACCAGCCAGCCGGAACTCACCGCCGCCGAGATCGCCCAGTCCACCGGCCTCAGCAAAGCCATGACCACCCGCCACCTCGCACGGCTCGTCGGACAGGGACGGCTCACCGCCACCGCCCCGCCCGCCAGCCGTAACCGCGCCTACCGCCTGCCGCCCAGCCAAGGTATTTAGCGGCAGCACGCGAACGCGCTGGTGCCGTACGTCCAGGCGCGGCCCCACCCGGTAGAACGCTTCCGCGGTCCGCTGGTTAACGGTCACCCCGGACGGTCAGCCCGCGCGGACCCGGGTCCTTCGTGACCGCCGGCACCGCGTGCCTCAGCCGGACAAGTGCCTCAGCCGCCCTTCCCGGTTCTTGACTTGCGCAGCATTCGGGCTCGACGGGTCCGGAGCGCGTCAGCGCGGTTCTTTCCGGCCAGCACGCGGGGGCTGCCTCCAGGACCAGCCGGGCCCGGCTCGGCGTATACCTAGTCCGCTGGGTCGCCAATCCGAATCTTCGGTCAAGTCGTCTGCCCAGGGATGGGCTGATCGAGCTGGAACGGCCCAGCTTGTGGCGCCCGTTCAGACCAGCGCGGCCAGGTCGATGGTGACGCTGTCAGAGTGAGGTCGGCCACGACGCGTTCGAACGGCTCACCGACGTAGATGTCGAAGTGACCGCCACGCTGGAGCGTGATCGCCCTGTACTGGCCGGCGAGCTCAACAGCACCGCCGACCAGGCAGACGAGGCACGCTGGCCCGTCCCATCACGTCCTTTAGGCGTGGCTGGTGATCCTCTGTTGCTCGATCTGCCGGATCAGGTCGTGGGTGGTGCGATCACGGTCGAGCACCGAGTCGGTCAACGGATTCACGATCCCGCGTAGCGCGGAAACGACCGACCACCAGCGCGGGGCGAAGATGCGCGGTGCCCGCGTTTCCAGTCCGCGGACCAGCCCGGGCTCGGGAATGTACCCGTGGCAGGCGTCGTCGCAGCCATCGCGTTCTCTCCTTGTCAGCCGCTCCGGCGCATCGCCGGAAGCGGTCTATGGGCGCGGGCGGGGGCCACGCGAAACCCGGATATCTCTCCAAGGCCTTGCGAGGGAGCGTAGGTCGCGGCCTCATCGGCGCCTATCACGCACGCGCACTGCTGTTTGCCGCAGGTGCACAGTCAGCGCTACCGCACGACGGCCCTCACCGTCGGTCTCATGGGGTTCGAACGGCCTCTCAGGCGAGCTGCTTGAGGCCGACGTCGTGCTCCAGGCGGTCGGTTCCGTCCCGGCCATGGGCTGGCTCGACGGAAGCGGGCTTGCCGTCGCCGACGGCGTGCTGTGCGACGCTAGTGGACGGACCACCGAGTCCGGCGTATACGCGGTCGGCGGCGTCGCCGCGTGCATCGCCCGCCGTCCGAGCATTGGACAAGCGCCGTCCAGCAGGCCGACCGGGTGGCGGCGGCGATCCTCGGGCAGCCGGTCCCGGCTGACGAGGTGCCGTACTGGTGGAGTGATCAGTACCACTCCCTGCGCAGCCCGCCAGGGACCAGTTCAGCGCCGGGGCCAGGCCCTCCTCGGCGATGCCGTAGGACCCCTCGCGGCGCCACGGTTCCGGGGGTGTGTCACAACTTGCTTCACATGCGTTCGGTCGCACCCCGCCTCGAATTCTCACTGAGGTACGACGAGAGCGGCCTGCGCGGCGAGAAACTGGGCCAGTGGCTCGGGCGCGGAGTAGAACGGCGAGTGGTCGCAGTCGAGTTCGGCGTGTGTGGCGGCATGTGCGGCACAGGCTCGCTGTGCCTGGGGACGGACGGTCCGGTCCGCGGCGCACACGACGTACGCGCTGGGGACTGTCAGCCACGCCGGGTCGCTGAGGGGCGTGTCCGGCACCCGGCTGCGCATCGGCCGCCACAGGGCCGCCGCGCGCTCGGCGTATCGAGGAGGCGTGGCTGAGTAGAGCGCCTTCCGGGCGGTGGGCAGCAGGGTCGCCGTGCCGTCGGGGTCCGTGCGTACGGACCGGTGGAAGGCGGGGTCGTTCCAGGTGGGCGTCAGCTGTGCCGGGGACTCGCCGGGCAGCGGCATCCGCGCGGCGATGTAGACCAGGCGTGCCGCCGCGTGCCCTCCGGCCGAGACCGGCAGGCCGCCGTAGCTGTGCGCGGCCAGCAGCACGGGGCCGTGTCGTGCCGCCTCGCGTACGGAGGCACGGACGGTCTCAGTGTCGTCGGTGAAGGAGGTAAAGGGGAGGTCGATGGCGTGGCTGCGGACGCCGGCCGCGCCCAGCCGTTTCGTCACCTCCTCCCAGCACCAGGAACCGTGGTGGGCGCCGTGGACGAGCAGGATGACGGGCTCGCGTGCCGGCGGCCGGCTCATGGCGGCTTTCCTGGGTACTCCATGAGACCATCCTTCGACCGCACAGCGGACATTTGTCCGCTAAATTTGACTGTGTTCCCGGACCAAAGGCTCGCGGAATGGTGCCGCCCTCCGCACCGGTCGGTCGGCGAGGAGGGCGGCCGCTTCCGGCTTGCCGGGGGTCTCAGCTCCCAGCAACGGTATTTTGCGCGGTGCCCAGCGGACGCAGCGCCGGCATTACCTTGGAGCTGAACAGTTCCATGCTCCGTTTGGTCTCCTCGTGGCTGATGTCGCCGATAGAGAACAGCCCGTTGAGCTGGCCGAACCCGAGCTGCTGTTGCAGCTGCTGCAGTCGGGCGGCGACTGAGTCGGGGCTGCCGACGACAACGTAGCCGCCCTCCAGCAGCTCCTCGTAGGAGGTTTCGGTATACGGCTTCATCCCCGACAGCAGCAGGCCGCGCATCGAACCAGGTGACATATACCCGGGCGGATAGACCTGCGCGAAACTCTGCTTCAGCCCCCGGTGGAAGAGCCATTCGACATGCCGCCTGCCCTCGCGGTGCGCGGCCTCGTCGGTATCGGCGACGTAGATCGGCACCGAGAACGCGATTTTCTCCGGGTCGGCCTCTACCTGCAGTTCGTCCGCCGCCTGCCGGTAGCCGTCGAACCAGCGTCGCACCACCGACGTCGGCGCGTACACCGACATGTAGGTGTAGCCATGCTCGGCGACGAACTTCATCGTCTCGGAGCTGCCCGCCCCCGGTATGTAGATGGGCGGGTGCGGCTCCTGCACGGTCCGGGGCCAAAGGTTGACATAGCGGTACTCGTAGTTCGGGCTGACCCACTGGAACGGCTCGTCCGACGTCCATGCCTTGATAATCAGGTCATGCGCCTCGTTGAACCGTTCCCTGGAACGGGTGGGATTGATGCTGTGCGCGAAGTACTCCCACCCGATACCCCGGACGAAACCGGAGACCACGCGACCGTTGCTGAGGTGGTCAAGCATCGCGATCTCCTCCGCGACCCGCAACGGGTTGCCGCGGACACCAATCGCGTTGCCGAGCACCATGATCTTCGCCCGCTCGGTGCGGCGGGCCAGCGCCGCCGCCATGATGTTGGGCGACGGCATGAGCCCGTAGGCGCTCTGGTGGTGCTCGTTGACCGCGATCCCGTCGAAACCGACCGTCTCGGCGTACTCGAGCTCGTCAAGGTAGCGGTGGTAGAGCCGGTTTCCTGCCTGCCGGTCGAAGTACTTGCTGGGGAAAGTGAGCGACGGGCTCGGGTGGTTCTCGTCGAAGTCGTCCGGGAGGTAGGGATAGGGCATGAGGTGGAAGAACACGAACTTCATCGGCTTGCTCCGCTCGGCTCGGCTGCGCTTGCCGTCCTGGCGGCAAGGAAATCAGCGGTGATCTGGGCGAACGCCTCGGGGCGCTCGAAGTACATCGCGTGCCCGCAGCCCCCGAGCTCCTCGTACCGCGCGTCGGGGATGAGCTCGGCATAGCGCTTGCCGTGCGCGACGGGGATGACCTTGTCGTCGGCGGGGCAGGCCACCAGGGTGGGCGCGGCGATACGGTGCAGCCTTCGCTCCAGCTTCGGATCGCTCACGAACGGGAACCACGCGAACCGCGCGAGCGCGGTCATGTCCCGGTAGGCCGCGAGAATGTCATCGACGCTAGGAGCCGCGGCGGGAAACAGCACCGACGCCTTGGCCGGGTCCTGGAACAGTACGTCCACCACCTGTTCGGGGGTGAGCAGGAACAGGTCCGTAACCGGGTGGTCCGGCAGTCGCAGGCCGGCCGGGCCCAGCAGGACCAGCGAGCCGATGACGTCCGGGCGAGCGACTGCCAGCTCTGCTGCGATCCAGCCGCCGAAGGACGCCCCCACGACATGCGGACGCTCCAGCCCGAGCCGTTCGATCAGGTCGAGGTAGTGGAAGACGAGGTCGTCGATGCCTTCCACGTCCGCGAGCTCATCCGAGCCGCCGAAGCCAGGATGATCGGGCGCGATGACCTCGAACTGCTGCGCGAGCAGCGCGTGGAACTCGTGCCACTGGCCCGCGCCCCCGGCCGCGTGCAGGAAGAGCACCGGCTTCCCGGCGCCGCCGCGCAGCAGGTGAATCCGTCCTCCGGGAAATTCCAGGAATTCTTCGTGTGGCGAACCGTTGGTGTCCGCTCCGACGTCGATCGCCGCTTCGGTCACTGCAAACCTCCTGCGCATGCCTAGTGAGGCTCCGACGATAAAAGCGAAGGCTCCCGGGCCGCGATCCGGTTACCGCTCGCCTGCGCCAGTTTCCGCAGCGCTGTTGACACAGGGCAGGTAAAACCCTGATCCTGCGGGCTATACGCAATCCGGACACCCGTCCGATGTGGAGGCGACAATGCCGTCAGCGCCAGTGGTACCTAGGCCCGGGGACAGCAAGGTCTTGTATCCGACGGTGATCAACACGGCCGACCCGGCCGAGGCGAGGATCCAGACCCAGCAGTTCCTGGGCAACCCGCACGTTATGAGGGTCCTGGAGCGCGACAAGCCGTTTTACGCCCGTGTCCGGTACCGTTCCGTGCACGGGCTCGGCCTTATGTCCTCGCAGTACGGCGCGGCGGTGGAGATCTCCTGTTCACCGCCCATACAGAAGGTATGTGTGAACTTCATCGCCGGTGGCAAGATGCTGATCCAAGATGGCGCTGCGCTCGGTAACGGCACGGTCGCCGACGAAGAGCACGGCGCGGTTTTCAGCTTCGAGGGTGACGTCACCATGCGCTGGGCGCCCGGGGTGCGCCAACTCATGCTGACCGTGGACAAGCACTTGGTCGAGCGGCACCTTCACAGCCTCCTGAGCGAACCTCTGCACGGGCCGCTGATCTTCGACACCGCCGTGGACCTTGCCAACGGTGGCCAGGCGATAGCGGCCGCCGTGCAAACGCTCAAGAAGGCGTTCGAACTCTCAGGTCGCGCCGATCCGCCCCCGGTGCTGGCGAAGGAGATCGAGCACGGCGTGCTCACCGCGATCCTGCTCGGGCTGCGGCATAGCTACACCGAGCAGATCTTCTCGGTGCAGCCACTGCCATCGCCGCGGACGATCAGGCGGGTCCTGGAGTTCATCCATTCGTCCACCGATACCGCTTTCTCAGTCGCAGACCTGGCCGAGGTGGCAGGCGTAAGCGAGCGATCACTGCACGCCGCTTTCCGCCGGCAGCTGGGCACCTCGCCGATGTCGTATGTCCGCCGTCACCGCCTCGAACGCGTGCGTGAAGAACTGCTCAGCCTGGATCCCGCGGCTGGCGTTACCGTCACCGACGTGGCTCTCCGGCACGGATTCGCCCACACTGGCCGTTTCGCCGCCGCGTACCGCGAACGCTTCGGCGAGCCGCCCTCGGCGACGATGCGCCGCTAGCCGGCTCAGCGGAGGTACCTCGTCAGTCCGGCGCTTGTCTTCGTGCACGGGGCGAACCACGACGGCTGGTGCTGGACGCCGGTACTTGAGCGGAAATCCTGGGCGAGCAGGCTGGCGGTGCCGATAATCCGGTTTCCGCATGCCTCGTCCGATAGCTGCACGGAGCCTCGCGCACGAGCGCGTCGACGCTTGACGGTGATCGGGGCACACGCGAACGTTTACCTACGCCCACCTGCGATCCCCTGTTACCAGCCCCTGGCTGGCCCGGTACGCGGGAGACCAAGCGAAGGAGAGTCCGCGATGTCCCAGGAAACACTCGGCGGCGAAGCCGGAACGACGTCCCGATCACTGCCGTCACGACTGCACCACAACGCCTACGTGACGCGGGATCAGGAGGCAACCCGGGCCTTCTACGAGGACATCATCGGCCTGCCGCTCATCGCTACCTGGAAGGAGGCCGATGAGCTCTTCGGCGCGGTACGCACCTACTGCCACACGTTTTACGGCCTCGGTGACGGCGGGGCCCTCGCGTTCTTCCAGTTCGCCGATCCCGAAGACCAGAAGCAGTTCGGCCCTCTGATGCCGCACTCCCCGTTCCAGCACATCGCCCTTAAGGTCAGCGCGGACCTACAGGAGGCCATCGCCCGGCGGCTTAAGGACGCCGGCTGGAAGCCCGGCGAGACCTACACGCTTGAGCACGGCTACTGCACCTCTCTGTATACGAGCGATCCCAACGGTTTGCTGCTGGAGTTCACCGTCGACGCCCCCGGGATCGGCGAATCCGACGCCGAGCGCCGACGCACAGCGCACGACGACCTTAAGTCATGGCTCGCTGGCGACCACTCGAGCAACAACATCTATCGCTGAGCAATCGCCCTCGTCGTTCGATACTCGCTAAGTGCCTATCCGGATACTCAGGCCGGGCCTTCGCCCAGGTCACGAGCTTGCCTGCGTAACCGCAGCCGGCCCAGGCCCGCCAGGCACACCTGTGCACCGCTACCTTGCGCCGCACCGTGCTGGTCATGGCCGCCCTGGCGACCTGCGCCGTCGCCGCTGCCCTGCGCCGCACCCGCGCCGGCACCCGGGCGCCGCCCGGGCTAGGCTCTGCCTCCCCGGCCTCATCCACCGGATCGAGCACACCAGGCACCGCCCTTGGACGCGGCTGCCGGAAATGGCCCGCCCAGGCAGAAAGCGGCTCGTGCCTAAGGCGGCAGCACACTTAACATAACCACCAATTAACTGGTATCCGGCATTCAAGCGCCGGCGGACGCATAAGCATCATGGAGGCGGACATGAGCGCGAATACCGTAAACGTCCTGGGAATCGGCGGGACAACGCGCCACGGCTCAAGCTCCGAACGCGCCCTGCGCATCGCTGCCGCGGCAGCTGCGTCGGCGGGCGCCGACGTCACGCTCATCACCGGCCAGTCACTGATGCTGCCGATCTACGACCCCGAGAGTCCTCACAGGTCCGCGGAGGCAACGGCTTTCACTAGCGCACTCCGCACCGCGGACGCGCTGATTGTCTCGTCACCCGGGTATCACGGGACGGTATCGGGAATGCTCAAGAACGCCCTCGATTACATCGAGGACCTACGGGACGATGACCGTCCCTACCTAGCCGGGCTGCCGGTCGGATGCATCGCGGTCGCCTACGGCTGGCAGGCCAGCGTGGCGACGCTGCTTACGCTGCGAACCTGCGCCCACGCGCTGCGCGGCTGGCCGACCCCCATGGGCGCGGCAGTCAACGCGTCGATACCGGACCTGTTCGACAAGGTGACCGGCGCGTGCAAAGACGAGGGCTCCCGATTCCAGCTTGAAACCGTCGGCCGCCAGGTCGTCGAATTCGCGGCCGGGCGGATGCGCTCGCAACAGAACTTGAATGGCCAGGGTCCGTGTCCGCTTAATCCAATCAGCGTGCCTGCGTGATTCGGTATTGCTGGCGGGTCTACGCCGGGAGTATGAAGTATCCAGACGGCGGCGGCCTGATGCGCGGTTGAGCCAAGCGAAGTCACCGGCCGTTATTTCCGCAGCCTTCCAGGCAGGAGCCGCCACGCCTACCGGCGCCCAGGCGGATCGCCGTCATCCCGGCACTCCTCGCCCTTAGGACGCGTATCGAGTCGTGATCAATCTGCGGGACTCGCCCTCGCGGTGGGGCCAGGGCGGTGGACCGTCCCGCATGACGCATGTGCAGTGTCTGTGGCCGTCCTGGGCGTACGCCGCGGCAGCAGTCCGGGTCAGGCGCTGCCCGGGCGGGCCGTTACGGCCGTGCTGCGGTAGGTGGCGGGGCTGGTTCCGTAGCGGGTTTTGAACGCCCGGGAGAAGGCGAAGCGTCCTTGAACCCGACGCGCAGCGCGATGCTAGCGAAAAGCCCAGGTCGCGGCGGCCGGTGAGCAGCGTCAGGCCGGGGATCGTGGAGCCGGTTGGCGAGGTGGGCCTTGGCCCGCCACCGGCCACCGTCGGGCCGGGCCGGGTATATGGTCACCCCGCACTCCAGCTCGATGACCTCGCCGCCGCCCCACCTGGCGGCGCGGCCGCTACCGCTGGCGAAGACCGGGCCCCGGCGCGGGCCGGAGGTCTTCTTCGCCCGGGTCGCCGGAACCGCGACCGGGGGCTTGGCCGGACGATCCGGCACGGGTTGTGGGATTTTTGTGGGGATCTTGAAGATCGCGGCCGGTGCTTGCGCCATGAGACTTTCTCTCTTCCTGCGTTATTGCAGGTGAGAGGACTGACAGCGCCATCTTTTCCGGTGGGCGGTACTGGGCTCGAACCAGTGACCTGCCGGTTGTAAGCCGGCTGCTCTTCCGCTGAGCTAACCGCCCCGCTCGTCCCGGCCGTGGCACGGAACCCTGCTAGGTTACCGGCTCCGGTGCGCCCGGCGGTACGTCCTCCGCCTGGGTGCCGCCTGCCCTTTGCGTCAGGGAGGACAGCAAGGGTAGGCAATACCCCGTCCAGCTGAAGGAGCCCCGTGCTCACCTGTGCCCTCGCGGTGCTGGCCGCGATGCTTTACCTGCTTGCGCCGTCGCGCAGCGGGGCACCGCGGGTGCACTGGTACGTGTGGCTCGTCGGAGTCGGGGTGAACCTCGCGCTGGCCGGCGGCCTGGTGCTGTGGGCGCGCCGTGTCTCCGCCGGGGAGGATCACCGGGAAGGGTCCGCCCGGCGGACGAGCTCGCTGCGCGCGGCCCTGCTCGCGATTGCCGCGGGGGCCACGTTCGGGCTGACCGCGGCGCTGATGAAGGCGATGACACGGACCGTCACCGGGGGAATCGGGCACCTGGTCACCGACTGGCCGATTTACGCCATGATCGCGGCGGGAGCGGTGGGGATGTTCCTCACCCAGGCCGCGCTGAACGCCGGGCAGCTGATCGCCGCGCAGCCGGGCCTCACCCTGTCCGACCCGCTCATCTCCGTGCTCTGGGGCGTGCTGGCATTCCACGAGCAGGTCAGGCAGGGCTGGTTCGTCCCCGGCGAGGTGGCCTGCGCCGCGGTGATCGTCGCGGGGGTGATCATGCTGGCGCGTTCCCCGCTGCTGACGGCGGACGATGCCGCCGACCGGGACTAGCCGACGACCAAACTAATCAATCTATAGCTGGTGCAGAAGTAGCTCAGATCGTCCAGACAGGTCCATGCGGCATACATGAATCATGCCTTCCACCACGCTTACGCCGGGGCAGGACGACCTGACGGCCAGGTTTCCCGAGCCGCATCCCGCCAGCCCACCGCGCACCCAGCCGGAGGCCGTCCTCGCGGTGATCGCGGCGGGGGCCTTCGCCGTGATCTTGCTGTGGTGGCACCAGACCGCTTCGATTCACGGGGTCGGCGACTGGCTGACCAACGCCGGGCGGTTGACCGGACTGATGGCCGGATACGGGGTGGTGGTACTCGTCGCGCTGATGGCCCGGCTGCCGCCGCTCGAGCGCGGGGTCGGCGCGGACCAGCTGGCGCGCTGGCACGCGATGGGCGGGCGCTACACCGTCTGCATGGTGGTCGCGCACGCGCTGCTGATCACCTGGGGATACGCGGTGACGGCCCACACCGGGATTGTCAGCCAGGCGAACTCGCTGCTGATGAGCTACCCGGACGTGATGATGGCGACGGTGGGCGCCCTGCTGTTCGTCGGCGTCGGCATCAGCTCGGCGCGGGCGGCGCGGCGCCGGCTGCGCTACGAGACGTGGTATTACCTGCACTTCTATACGTACCTGGCGATCGCCCTCGCGTTCAGTCACCAGTTCGCGGTCGGCGCGCAGTTCATGACCAGCCGGCCGGCCCGCGTCTTCTGGGGCGGCCTGTACGCCTGCGTGGCCGCCGCCATCCTCTGGTACCGGTTTGTCACGCCGGCCTGGCAGGCAGCGCGGCACCGGATGCGCGTGCTGTCGGTTTACCACGAGGCGCCGGGGGTGGTCAGCGTGGTGATCGGCGGTCGGCGCGTGCATGAGCTGCGCGCCGAGTCCGGCCAGTTCTTCCGCTGGCGCTTCCTAGCCCGCGGCCTGTGGTGGGTGTCGTCGCCTTACTCGCTGTCGGCACCGCCGCATCGGGGGAGGCTGCGGATCACCGTGAAAGCGCTCGGCGAGCACAGCCACGCCCTGGCCAGGCTGCGGCCGGGCACCCGCGTGCTCGCGGAAGGCCCGTACGGCGCGCTCACTAGTGCCGTGCGGAGCCAGCGACGGGTGCTGCTGATCGCGGGCGGGGTCGGCATCACGCCGATGCGCGCGCTGTTCCAGACGCTGCCCGCGAAGCCCGGCGACCTCACCCTCGTCTACCGGGCCAGCGAGCCGGGCGACGTGGTGTTCCGCGAAGAGCTTGAGCGGCTCGCCAGGCAGCGCGGCGCGCGGCTGTTCTTCGTCGTCGGCCGGCGAGCCGACCTGGGCCGGGACCCGCTGAGCGCGGCCACGCTGCGTGCCCGGATCCCCGGCCTCGATCAGCACGACGTGTACGTCTGCGGGCCCGCAGGGATGACAAGCGCGGTGATCCGTGAGCTACGGGCGGCAGGCGTGCACCGCAGGCGCATCCACCACGAGTCCTTCGCGTTCTGACCGGGTTTCCTGACCCAATCTCGACCGAATCCTGACTATTGATGAAAGGCACCACTCATGCGCCGTGTCATCCTCGCTTTCGTCGGCACGGTAGCCGGCCTCGTGGTGCTGCTGTCGTTCAAGACGCACAGCACCAGCGCCGCCGCCACGCCGCCGGCCGCGATCGGCGGCACGAGCGGCCAGGCGAGCGCGCCGGCCGCTGCGCCAAGCGCCAGCGACTCGTCGAGCGCCAGCAGTTCGTCGAAGGCCAGCAGTTCGCCGAGCAGCGTCGCCGGCGCGGCCAAGACGGTAACGGGGGCCGTCACCGACACCATCTACGGACCCGTCGAGGTCCAGATCACCGTCAAGAACGGCAAGGTCACCGCCGCGCAGGCGGTGCAGTACCCGCAGGACAGCCCGCGCGACCAGCAGATCAACTCCTACGCCATCCCCGTCCTTAACCAGGAGGCGGTCTCCGCGAGCAGCGCGAGCATCGACGCGGTTTCCGGGGCGACCTACACCTCCGGCGGCTACATCACCTCGCTACAGAGCGCCCTGGACAAGGCGGGCGTGTAAAGCTCCGCCGGCGAGTCCTCACTGGACGCTAGGGGATGCCGGGCATTCGGCGCCTGACCGTCGCAGGAGTCCCCCGGCGCTTATCAGGTGTCGTACCGGGTGGGGGTGGTGACGTGGGTGCGGCCGCTCGGCAGGGTCCAGCGGGTGACGCCGGGGGCGGCCTGTTCGACCTTCCAGTCAGGTGCTTGCTTGGCGCGGTGATGCCGCCGGCAGCGTGGGGCGAGATTGCATTGATCCGTGAGGCCGGCGGGCCACGGCCGGGTGTGGTCCAGGTCCGCGTAGACGGCCTGAGCCTGGCAGCCGGGAGCGTCGCAGGTGGCGCTGCGCGCACGAATGAGGTGACTGAGCCGGCGGCTCGGGGTGTACCGCTCCTCGGCCTGGGCGTGGTCGCAGGAGCCTCTCGCGATGGGGGCAAAGGCGAGGCCGAGTCGGTGCAGTAGCTCGATGAGCTGCTGCTGCGGTGGCGGCTGGGGTTCCTGCTCCCCCGGTGGTTGGGGTTCCCGCTTGCCCGGTGGTGGCTGGGCTTCCAGGTTGTCGAGCAAGTGGGGGTGCTGGCCGCTGGCGCAGCCATGGCCGATGGCCGTGCCGTCCGGCGCGGTGATAGTCGCGCACCAGCGGGTGCGGGGATGGCGGGCAGCCGCCTGGGCGATGGCGCGGGTCTCGTCGGGATCGAGCAGGCCCAGGGCGCCAGCCTGGGCGGGCGCGGTGGACCAGCCGAGCAGGGTGCCGGCCGGGATGATGAGGTTGACCAGGGCGGGCAGCGGTACTGGGGCGGGCCGCGCGACTCCGCCGCCGTGCGGACCAGCAGGCGAGGGTTCCTCATCGGGGTGGTCGACGTCTTCGGTGGGCCCGTAGTCAGTGGGCCAGTGGTCAGTGGACTCGGCGTAAGCGAGCTCGGCGTCAGTGGGCTCGGCGTCAGTGGACCCGTCGTCGGTGCGCTTCGCGTCGGTGGGCCCGGGGCTACCGGAGGCCTGCGGTACGGAGTCGGCTATCGGGTTGAGCCGGGCCAGGGGGTCGCGGCCCTGGGTCAGGTCGGTCATGGCCAGCACGCGCAGCGCGCCGAGCGAACCCGGCAGGCCGCCACGTCGCAGCCGGGCGGCCGCCGCGTCGATGAAAGCCTTGGAGGCAATCACGTCGGCGATGTCCATTTCCCGGCCTGACAGGCTGGCGTTGCCCGACGCCTCACGGCGGGTCTCGACCCGCTGGTCGCACCGCCTGGCCCGTTCCTTGCGCGCCTTGACGGCTTCGGGATCCAGCTTGGCCGCCAGCCGGCCGGCCCGGTCCGCGATCTGATCTGCCCGCAGGTCCGGTGCCTCGGCGGCGAGGACCTCGTCGGCGTACGCGGCGTCCTCCGGGGACAGGCAGCGGGTATGCATCGCGATCCAGCCTGCCCGCGCCTCATCGATGACCCCGGCTGCCATCCCGGCCAGCGTCATCGGCAGCCGGGACGTCAGGTCGATGGCGTCGTCGATCCGGTGGCCGGCGTCCAGCGGGGTGGTGACCAGTTCCACGGCAAGTTCATCGCCGGGGAAGCCGCCAGGGCGGCAGCCCACGGGAACCCCTCGCCGGGCCGCGTCTTCGAAGACGGCCTGCCGGCGGCGCGCATACTCCGCGGTCACCAGCACCTGCTTGTACTGCTCGCGGGCAATCTGCCTGCGAGTCGCCTGTAGGACGCCCACCAGCTCACTGTCCGACAGGCGGCCCAGGTCGCTGACCGCTTCCTCGGTGAGCCCAGCCAGCAGCGGCCGGGGCGGCAGCAGGTCGGCTTCGTCATCCTGGCCGAACCGGGGCCGCACCGGTGCTACCGGCATGGGGTCGCCCGGCGCCCAGGCTTCTGGGTCCCAGGTCTCCGGGTCTGGCTCCTGGTGACGTCCCGCGGCGGCCTCCCGGTCCACCCACGCAACGTACTCCGTCCATTCCGGGTCCGGGTCGGGGGACGGGGACGGGGACGGGGACGGGGACGGGGACGGGGACGGGGACGCGTGGAGAGTGCGCTGCGGGTTGACGTCGGGAGCTGGGCTGGCGTCCGTCGGATGGCCGACGTGGAGCGGCTCTGGCTTGCCCATCTGTCGGCCCTCCTCTCGGATGATTACGGCACTCAAGCTATTATGCGAACATCCTATCGATAAGGTCTGACATTGCGGCGATGCCACGCCGCGGTTCAGGGCTCTTTTCCAAGATCTTTTCTGGCCTCGGCTAAAGGTCAGAGGTGGAGTACCCCCGTCGCGACGATGACCCCTGCTCCACTTACGCGCACCGTGCCGTCGGCCACGGAGACTCTGAGGTGGCTGGGACGGCCGAGCCGGTACCCTTGCTCGATGACCGCGGCCACGCCCGGCTGAAGACGTCCCTCCTGGACAAGGCGCGCCGCAAGCGGGCCCGCGGCAGTACCGGTAGCCGGGTCCTCGGCAATGCCAACGGTCGGATTGAAGAACCGCGCGTACGCGACCGATTCGCCCGTCGCGTTATGCGGGTCGCGACTGTACACGTAGCACCCCTCGTCGGTCACCGTGCGCAGGAGCGCGGATAGTCGCCGCGGATCCGGGCTCGCCCGGTCCACCTCAGCACGCGAGCGCAGCGGGACAAGCAGGTGTCCCGCCCCGGTGGAGACGACCCGCGCGGGCTCATCGAGGAGATCGGCCGCGACCAGGCCGAGCGCGCCGGCCAGGCTCTCCCGGTCCTCGAGCACGGGGCCGAATACGGGAGAACCCTGCCGCATCGTCACCACGGTTGCCGTGCCCGGGTCGCGGCCCACCTCGACGGAGAGCAGGTCCGGGCCGATTTGCTGTACGAACTGCCGCTCGTCGGCGGGAAGCCTGCCCGCGTGGGCGAGCCACAGCCACGCGCCCATCGCGTTGTGCCCCGCTCCGAGCACTTCGACCCCCGCGGGCGTAAACGAGCGCAGCCGCCAGTCCGCCGCCGCGGTCGGGCGCACCAGGAACGTCGTCTCTGACTGGTTGAACTCGCGGGCGACCGACCGCATCTGCTGGTCGTCGAGATGATCGGCGTCGGGGACAACGACGAGCGGGTTCCCCTCCAGGGGACGCTCGGCGAAAACGTCAACGAAGGCAAAGGGCATGTCTCCGGGCACGTGCGGGCACTCTTCCTTCCGGTAGCCGGGCACCGCTCATTATGCGCCGGCCTGCTCACCGG
>Ga0070713_100001327_pt1 | contig 15812 bp, 13 predicted proteins | sample LARL82metaG_FD_65465 | JGI IMG/M metagenome (GOLD analysis project Ga0070713, IMG submission 65465) | Corn, switchgrass and miscanthus rhizosphere microbial communities from Kellogg Biological Station, Michigan, USA - LAR L8-2 metaG | ecosystem: Host-associated > Plants > Roots > Rhizosphere ...
TCATTCTTGAGTTTGTCGAGGTGGTGCGAGAGCGTCGAACTCGGGATCTCAAGCTCGTCTTGAATTTCGCCGACTACCAGCCCTTCCGGGTGCGCGGACAACAGCAATTGCATGATGCGCAGACGCGGCTCTGTCCCAATCGCTGAGAACATATCGGCGTAGCGGGCAACGCGGTCGCTATTCATCTGAAGTTTGCTGGCGCTAACCATATTTCGATAATACTAGAAATATAGATTAGAAGTCAACGTGAGTCGCCCCATTGACTGCTACATTGCGATGGACTATCTTTACTAGGCGAACATAAGGCGAATATCGCAATGGTTTCTCTCTCCCTATTCGAGGAAGTTCCCGACCGTCCCAAACTTGTGGGCATCGCGCGCATCGCCGCGGATAGCGAGACTCTCCGCGAGGGTCACAATGTCGAGTACTTCACGCTCGGCACACGCTCCCTGCTGAGTCGGGTAGTGAGTTCCCGCAATCTCCCCTTCACCTGGGCCATTAATCCCTATCGCGGTTGCGAGTTTGCCTGCAAGTATTGCTACGCGCGCTATACCCACGAGTTCATGGAGTTGCGCGACGGCGTCGACTTCGAGCGCAAGATTTTCGTCAAACAACAGGCCGCGGCGCTGCTCCGCGGCGAATTAAAAAAGGTCAAGCGCGGCGAGGACATTGCGATTGGCACGGCGACCGATCCCTATCAACCGGCGGAGCGGCGCTTCGAAATTACGCGGGCAATTCTCGAGGAACTGGCGCAGCACTCCGGCCTCGCAATTGGAATTGTGACCAAGTCAAACATGGTTACGCGTGACGCGGAAATTTTGCGGCGAGTCGGCGAGCACAATCAGATCTGTGTAAATGTGACCGTGACCACGGTTGATGCCGAACTGGCGCGGAAGCTGGAGCCGCGCGCGCCGCGTCCCGATCTGCGACTGGAGGCGGTTCGACAACTTAATCTCGCCGGAGTGGATGCGGGCGTGATCTGCGCTCCAGTGCTGCCTGAGATCACTGACCATCCTCGCGACTTGGAGGCTTTGGTCAAAGCCGCCAGCGAAGCGGGCGCGAAATATATTTACGCGAATGCACTCTTTCTGAAGCCTTGTTCGGCGGCAATATTTATGCCGTTTTTGGAGCAGCAGTTCCCTGCCCTCGTCGAGCATTACCGGACCCGCTATGCCGGCCGGTCATTTCTGACCAAAGGATACGCGCAGCGCTTGTCGCAACTGATGGCTGCCCTGCGAAAAAAATATGGATTTGAAAAAGCGCACGCGGCCCGTAGCCGCGCGGCCAATTATGAAGTCGAGCAGATGGGCCTATTCTGACGTCGCAGTGGACGTCATAGATGATCCGCTCCTGAGTCTCAATCCCCTGCTTTCAACATCCCAGCCTTGACCTCAACTCCCGCCCATTTCTCCAGCAAAGTAAGTGTCGACGCGTAATCCAAATCCCCCTGGCCTTCTTCCGCAGCAACGTCGTACACCTCTTCCACTGCCTCAAGTCCGGGCAAGCGAACGCGGGATTCTTTAGCCGCCTCCAGCGCCAGGCGAATATCTTTCAGCATCAGCCGAAGCGGAAAATTCGGCGAGAAATCGCGGCTCAAGATGAATGGAGCCTTATACTCCACCACTCCGGACCGCACCATGGAAGCCTGCACCAGCGGCAACAGTTTTTCGACGTCCACTCCGAGCTTGGCGGCCAACGTCAACGCTTCCGCGAAGCCTTCAAATATGAGCGCTATCTGCAGATTCATCACCAGCTTCGTAGCCTGTCCCTTGCCGGTTTCGCCCATGTGGAATATTTGTTTTCCCATGGCTTGAAAAAGCGGTTGCAGGCGAGCAAGCGCGGCTTCATCGCCTCCCACCATGAAAATAAGCTGTCCGGCTTCCGCGGCAATCTTCGATCCCGTCATCGGCGCGTCCACATAACTGACACCGCGTGCCTTCACGCGCTCGGCGAAACGTAGAGTTGCGGATGGAGAGATGGTGCTCGAATCGGCAATGATCATGCCTTCGGCCAGAACATGAGCGGCGCCGTTAGGGCCAAACAGAACGCTTTCCACTGCCTTGGTATCGGAGACGCACATCCACACCACTTCAACTCCCTGCGCGGCGTCGCCGGGAGAAGAGGCGCTGCGAGCGCCTTCCACCTCTTTACCCGCGCTGCGATTCCAGACTGCAACCTCGTGTCCGGCTTTGACCAGGTTCGTGGCCATCCACCGTCCCATAATTCCCAAGCCTAAAAAAGCGACACGCATCAGAGTCCGATCCTTCCGAAATATTTTACAAATTAAAAGTTCGCGGCCTCAGGGGGCCCCTAACCTCATCGATTACGACGCCTCACCTGGCTTTGTAATGGCACTTATTTGGATAAGTGAATTTACAAATTAAATTAGATACGACCAACAAACTAACGGTCAAGGAAAACAGCATAATTTCATCGTAGTGGATTCGCGAGGTGAAGGAGTACCATTCGCATTCCGCGCCCGGCCAAAGTGCATCCAACGGCACTGGAGAGTTGTAGAAACAAAGCCGATAATATGATGGATGTTGGGAAGATGCGTTAAATTGTGCCGGTCGACTCAATGCTAAAGTCGTCATTGAAAAATAAAGCGCTGCGCAAGCGAGCCAGCCAGTTCACCGAACTGGTGCGGCATTCCGCGGTAACGCCGCGGACAGGCAAGACACATAAGGCGAAACTCGCCTCTAACGGCGAACTTGGTGTAACTTTCATCGGACACTCCAGCTTCTTTCTGCAGATTGGCGGGCAGAACGTTGTCATCGATCCTAACTTCGCGCGCTGGCTCTTCGTCCTAAAGCGCTTGCGGCAACCGGGATTGAACTTGCGCGACCTGCCGCCTATGGATGTCGTCCTCGTCACCCATGCGCACTTTGATCACTTGCACCGCCAATCCCTGCGCACCATCGCGCGCCAAACCCGCCGCCAGGCCGGAACCGCGCCCACGTTAGTAGTTCCGCATCATCTGTTTGACCTGGTTTCAGACTTGGGTTTCGAGCAGATTGTCGAGTTGGAATGGTGGAACACCTATCGCTACGGACCTCTCGATATCACGCACGTTCCATCGCGCCATTGGGGAGCCCGTATCCTGAAAGATTCACACCGCGGTTATGGTGGCTACGTGTTACGCAGCGGCAAACATTCTGTTTACCACGCTGGAGACACCGCCTACTTCAATGGCTTCCGCGAAATCGGACGCCGCTTGTCGCCCCAGATAGCGCTACTACCCATCGGCGCCTACAGCCCCGAGCAGTTCCGCAACGTTCACACCAGCCCTGCCGATGCCACCAAAGCGTTTGTCGATCTCAAGTCGCGATGGATGATCCCCATGCATTACGGCACCTTCCGACTCTCCCATGAGCCCATCGAAGAACCCCTGCAGTTGCTGGAGCGCGAAGCCCAGAAAGCCGGCGTCAAAGACAAAGTAGTTGTCCTCGAGGAGGGGATTACCCGCTTTTTTTGACCGCGCGCTCGTTGAATCGGCAGCCGAGCAATTTCACAAGCAAACGCTCGCTCTTTCCCTTCCTTAGGATTACTCACTTCGCAGTTGCATATCTCATCTTTGGACACAATAATCGGTGACGATAAAGAAGCTTTGGAGCAGTCCAAGTGATCAGCGGCGAACGCCATGTTTCGTTTTCTAATGTTTCGCCACGAATGCGCCAGCAAATAAATCGGCATCCGCATCCGCATCCTCGCTCAATCCTCCTCTTACTCGTCCTCCTCTTACCCGTCGTCGTTTGCTTGAGCGGCACTCTGGCGTACGCGCAATCGACTTCCGACAACACGGATACCATCCATGGGATCGTGATCAACAGTGTCACGCGTGAGCCGATCGGCCGCGCGTTGGTTTTTTCTCCAGACAATCGTTTTGCCACGTGGACTAATAGTGAAGGCCGCTTTGAATTTGCGTTGGCTAAGGCTGAAGCAACTCCTCATGATGACAGAGAGCGGCTTCAGTCTGTGGTTTCGAATCGTCCTTCCATGCTAATGGCGCGCAAGCCAGGCTTCATTACAGGCAGCAACCGCGGGGAAAACACAACCAACGATGCAACGCGGGACCTGACGCTTGAGCTTATTCCCGAGAGCCTGATCATCGGGACGATCACTCTGCCCAGTGGGGAAGCACCTGATAGCATCGGTTTGCAAATCTTTCGCCGCCAAGTGCAGGACGGTCGTGCCCGATGGATGGCGGCGGGGAGCACACAATCCAACTCGGACGGTCAGTTCCGTTTCGCCGACCTTCCGGCGGGCACGTACAAGCTGCTGTCGCATGAAATGCTGGACCGCGATCCCCTCACGTTTGATCCGCGCCAACAACTCTTCGGATATCCGCCTGTTTACTACGAAAACGCGAGCGACTTCAGATCGGCCGGCACAATCCAGTTGGCGGCTGGTCAGACCCAAACCGTCAGTCTTTCGCTCGTGAAGCAGCCGTATTACCGCGTCAAAATCCCAATAATTTCAAGCGCGCCGGAGGTAACGCAAAACGGTATCAACGTCGAGGTGTACTCGCATGGACGCAAAGGGCCAGGGTTTTCGCTTGGGTACGACAACCAGCACCACGCGATCGAGGGGATGTTGCCGAACGGAACGTATACCGTCGAAGCCTCAACTTTTGGAAATATCGGACTTACGGGATTCCACACTATCGTCATTAAAGGTGCTCCGATCGACGGTCGAAACCTAACCCTCGTGCCAAATGGTTCGATTGCCATAAACGTGAAGGAAGAATTCGCATCTCCTGTCAACTCGAGTTTTTCTATGTCCATGAACGGCCGCTCCTTCGCGATGAAAGGCCCGCGCCGTTACTTGAATGTGACGCTGGACCCGGCCGATGATTTCGGAGTGGGACGTAATTTTTCGCTGCGCAATCCGTCCGGAGCGGACGAAGGTTTAGCGATAGAAGGCGCGTCCGCAGGTAACTACTGGGTGCGCGTCGATTCCTCTCACGGTTATGCCGCTTCGATCCGCTCCGGCAATCTTGACTTACAGCACGAACCCCTGGTAGTTGGCGCGGGCGGCGGAGCATCCCCAATCGAGATCACGATGAGAGATGACACAGCGCAGATCAGCGGCACAGTTGAAGGAGTTACCGCGGGCGCAAACGGAGCTTCTAGTCCAATCGTCGGCGCGGGCGGAACGACTTTTTATGACCAGAATGCCGGCCAGTCCGTCGCCCATATTTACTGCGTTCCGCTTCCGGACAGCCCTGGGCAGTTCGCCGAAATCTACGTGAGTCCAGATGGGAGTTTCGTCTCTCCGGAACTTGCCCCCGGCACGTATCGACTGCTAGCGTTTGATCACCCAGAGCAGGAACTCGAGTACCGGAATCCCGAAGCGATGCGGGCCTACGATTCGAAGGGTTTAGTGGTTCGCGTCGCGGGTGGACAGAAGGCACACGTGCAATTGCAGCTGCTTCCGACGAGCATTTCGGAGCGCGAGCAATGATGCCTACCTCCCAATCATCGCGACGGTTAGTCGGATTGCTCCGCTATCTGGCAGTAGTTTGGATGGTCTGCGGAATCCTCTCAAATCGCGCCGGCGCGCAGGCATCCTCCAGCCGGGAGCGGACAGAAATCCCTTCCGGCCCCTACCGCATCGCCGGGACGGTCGTGAATGCAAGGGTCGGAGCCCCGCTCGCGAACTCCCACGTAGGCATCGCCGACGCGAAAAATGGGCAGAGCGTGCGATCCGTCATTACTGGCGCTGACGGCCGTTTTGAGTTCCATGTCCCACCCGGCAAGTATTTGCTCCAGGGCGCTAAACGAGGATTCATTGCCGCCGCCTACAACCATCACGAGCAATTCTCTACCGCGATCGTGACCGGAGCCGATCTCGATACAGAAAATCTCTCGCTTCGTCTTGCCCCCAACGCCATACTTACCGGCAAGGTACTGGACGAATTCGGAGAACCGGTTCGCAGGGCACAAATCGCGGTCTATCGGGAAACTCATTTCCAGGGCACACGTCGGACCTTACGTGTTCGTAACACCACAACCGACGATCAAGGCCACTACGAGGTAACCCCGCTCGCCGAGGGAACGTTCTTCGTTTCTGCTCAAGCTTCACCGTGGTACGCCATCCATCCGACAATGAATGCCGAAGGCGCAGCCAAGGCAACATCTCAAGTGGATTCATCTCTCGACATCGCCTACCCAATCACCTATTACGGAGACGCAACCGAGGCCGACGAGGCTACTCCCATACCGGTTCGCGGCGGCGATCGCCTGGAAGCCGACATCCACCTGAATCCCCTTCCCGCACTGCATCTCGTCATTCATGTGCCTGAAGGCGGGAAAGACGGGACCGCTTTTCCTATATTGCAAAAGCCCGTGTTTGAAGGAGTCCAACGGCTCGATCAAGGCAACATTCAGTATGTCGCTCCGGGATTGTATGAGATGACCGGAGTTGCCCCAGGAAGATATACGGTTCGTGCTCCTGATTCCAGCGGGCAAATGCAAAAAGAGGCTGCCGAAATCAACCTCAGCGATAGCGGCGAGTTGCATGTCTCTGCGGGCAGCCCGACGAGCAAGATTAAGGCAGCGGTTCAGATTGAGGGTGCGGCGGGCGTTCCACCGGAGTTAGAAATTGGCCTCCGAAATAGCAAAGGCAAAGTAGAAACAACTCAAGTAGATTCGAAGGGCGAGGCTAATTTTTCCGAGGTAATTGCTGGCAACTACGATGTTGTAGCCAGTTCCTCGACGAAATCGTATTCGGTGGTTCGCATCACCTCAGAAACCGGGAGCATCTCCGGACATGCCTTGAACGTACCTCCGGACGCGTCGTTCACCATTGCGCTCTCACTCGTTGCCGGCTCAGTGACCGTCGAAGGCCTTGCCAGGCAGGCCGGAAAGGCGGCCTCCGGTGCAATGATCGTTTTGGTTCCAAAAAATTCGGAAGCCAATCGCGATCGCTTTCGCCGCGACCAGAGCGATCTCGACGGAAGTTTTGCCCTGCCCGGTGTGATTCCCGGTTCGTATACGATCATCGCGATCGAAAACGGCTGGGATCTGGACTGGGCCGAACCCGCCGTGGTGGGACGCTATCTCAAGCACGGCCGAGCGATCGAGATAAGGGATCGCTCACAAACCACTATGCATATGGAGGAAGCAGTGGAAGTGCAAGCGAAGTAGCCCTCGAGGAAGGGATTACCCACTTTTTTGACGACGTCGAGCGAATGTCTAGATTAAACGGCGCCGAGCTGTGTGCCAAATTGTGCGGATGGTAACGCGACGATCGTCAACGCGGTACAAAATGATATAAGGAGTGCTTCCAACCACTAATTCTCGAAGTCCCGGCTCCGCTCCCAACCTTCCAAGGCGGGGATGATTCCTCAGACTTTCCACCAAAGTTACGATGCGCATGGCCAATCTCTCCGCGGCAGCCGGTTTGTCACGCGCCACGTATGCGCGAATCTGACGCAGGCGGGTTCGCGCCAACGGAGACCAGACAATCTCTACTGGCACAGCGTCTCGTCGTCATGCACTTTGCCACAGGCGCATTTCGGGACTGGCAATTCGTGATCGGTTCCCCACGACAATAGCCACGCCTTCATGTCCTCATTTTTAATGTAGTGTCCGGAGTCAACCTGCCGCCCTGCCTGACGAACCTCGGCCAGCATCCGTTCCTGATCTGACACGTAGCCTTCCACGGCATCTGCAATGAGAAAGTTCGAACTGCGTCCCGAGGCCTTTGCTAACTTCGCAAGCCTCTTCTTCGTATCCGGCTTTAATCGAATGCTCAGAGTGGAGCTTCGCGTGTTTGCCATGAACACATTTTAACACTCTCTCGAAAATGGCCTGACTAGTTTGACCGCAAATTCTGGCCGCTTTGTTGATTGCCGACTGCATGATCCCGTAATTCAGGCGGTACTCCCGGCTGTGTCCTGCATCTAACAAAACAGGCAGTTTCGCATGATATACTGCGTTTAGATGGGGTATCTGGGCCCCTCCACGTCCTGCCTGAGGATTTCGAAACATGGCTGGTAGTTCTCGTCGTTCTAACTCTCGTTCACTCTTCTTAATAATTTTCGTGCTGGCTCTGTTCGGGCTGCTGGGAATGCTATTTGCACAGCGCATCAGCCCGGCTACGGCACCCAGCAGCGACTCCGATGTCCGTGACAGCCTCAAGCAATTCACCGAGGTTTTCGAAAAGGTCGAGGAGAACTATGCCGACCCGGTGAATGCCGACAAGGCGATCTATAACGGCGCCATTCCGAGCATGTTGCACCAGCTCGATCCGCACTCAAACTTCTTTGATCCGAAATCCTACTCTGCCTTGCGCGAAGAGCAGCGCGGCAAGTATTACGGCGTGGGTATGACGGTTGGACCGCGCAATAACAAGGTCATCGTCATTGCTCCCTTTGTTGGAACCCCGGCTTACCGAGCCGGCATTCGACCCGGCGATATCATCGCCGCTATTGACGGCAAGGCAACCGACAATATGAGCACCTCGGATGTTGCCGATCTGCTCAAGGGGCCGAAGGGTACCACCGTGCGCATCACCATGCTGCGCGAGGGTTCAGATCATCCCTTGGAATTCGCAGTGATCCGCGACGAGATTCCTCGCTACAGCGTCGATTTGCACTTCATGATCAAGCCCGGCATCGGCTACATGCACGTCTCCGGATTCCAGGAAACGACCGAGCACGAAGTGGCCGAAGCGCTAGACAAGATGGGCGACTTAAAAGGCCTGGTTCTGGATCTGCGGCAAAACCCTGGAGGGTTGCTGAGCGAAGGCGTGGGCGTCGCAGACAAATTCTTAAAGAAGGGGCAACTGATCGTTTCGCATCATGGACGATCGTCTCCAGAGAAAAGATACGTAGCAGCGCACGGCAATGGCGGCAGGGATTATCCATTGGTCGTGCTGGTGAATCGTGGTACCGCATCGGCGGCGGAAATTGTCGCGGGAGCGATTCAGGATCACGATCGTGGCCTGATCGCCGGAGAGGTAACCTTCGGCAAGGGACTGGTGCAGACTGTGTATCCCCTGGCTGAAAATACCGGCCTGGCATTGACCACGGCGAAGTATTACACGCCGAGCGGGCGCCTGATTCAGCGCGATTATTCCAATCTTTCTCTTTACGATTACTACTACAACCGCGAGGGCGAAGACAACAACGCGAACCACGAAGTAAAGCTGACGGATGGCGGACGCACGGTTTATGGTGGCGGCGGAATTACTCCCGATGTGAAGCTGGCGCCTTTCAAGTCCAACAAGTTCCAGGAAACGTTGTTGCAGCATTATGCTTTGTTTAATTTTGCCAAGCATTATGCGATCACCCACAAAATCACACAGAACCTGGAGGTCGATGACGCCCTGCTGCTCGACTTCCGCAAATTTCTGGACACCGAAAAAGTGCCCTACACCGAAGCCGAGATGATCGAGAACAACGATTGGCTGCGCTCCAATATTAAGAGCGAGATCTTCGTCGATGCCTTCGGACAAGAAGAGGGACTCAAAGTGCGGGCGGAAACTGATCCGGATGTGATCAAAGCTTTGGACCTAATGCCGCAAGCACGGACGCTAGCCGACAATGCCAAGAAGGTTGTTGCAGAACGAAACTCGGCTCCGATCTCGCGCCGATAAAAACTCTTAAATATCAGTTAAAAAGGCCCAGATAATCCGGGCCTTTTTATTTTGGACTGTTCTTTTAACCAGCACTTGTTTCAATCCGGGCATCTTAAAGTCCGGGCTTTAGCTGCTCTAACTCTCCATGGCTCACATGTTTAATTTTTTTCGTCTGCTCGCGATTCCGCTACTACTGGCGGGAACGTTGTGCCGGGGTGGAGAACCGCAGCATCACGACGGCTCTTCGTTTCGCACTTCTTCGTCTCCTTCCAGGCACGAGTTCGGCCAGAGGCGAAAAATGGCAGGAATTGGCAATTTCGGTGAAGTCACGCCAATGCTCTTTCGCGGAGGCCAGCCAACTTATAAGGGCTTTCAAGGGTTAGCGGCTTCAGGCGTCCAGATCGTGGTGGACACTCGGGGTAACCGCACCAAAAGCGAGGGAAAAGAGGTGCGAATGCTCGGAATGCGATATGTCACTATTCCCTGGCATTGTCCTTTTCCGACCGACGAGGTTTTCGCGAAATTTTTGAAGTTGCTCCGGGACAACCGCGGCAAAAAAGTGTTCGTGCACTGCCGGCTGGGCGATGATCGAACCGGAATGATGATCGCCGCTTACCGCATGGCCGATGAAGGATGGACTGCGGACGAGGCGATGCGCGAGATGCAAAAATTTGGCTTCACCGAAGTGCATCATTTCATCTGCCCCGGATTAGCTTCGTACGAGCTAAGTTTTCCCAAACGCCTGAAGAGCAGCCCCGCATTCAAAGGCGTGCGCTGAATTGGCATGAATGGAGCGCCAGGCATCCCCGCCCGGCCAGTGGAATGCCGCGAACGCGTCGGGCGGAAACGTCCGGGATCCACTGGTTCATTCAAAGCGCCCACAACTCCCAGTTGAAATGCCTCTTGAGTGTCACGTCGCAAAGCCCTAAAGTAGTGGTAGAAAAGTGCGCGGAGGCGCTCGTCTGCCAGCGACAATCATGCTTCAATCCAGCTCGTTTCAGGGAATTTCGATTCCTGGGCTTTGGTCTTCGGGGAATTGGATACCGGCCGTGCTGGTGGCGATTGCGGCGGGGATTCTAGATTGGCGGTACCGGCGAATTCCGAACTGGCTTACCGCGTCCGGCTTTGCGAGTGGGGTTGCCGTCAACGCAATTCTCTATCGCTGGCCGGGACTAAAATCTGCGCTGCTGGGAGCCGCATTAGGGCTGGGGCTGCTATTGCCCTTTGTGCTCATTCGCAGTCTGGGGGCCGGCGATTGGAAACTGGCTGGCGCCTTAGGAGCTTGTCTCGGCCCTCGGCAATTGCTCTCGGTGCTGTTTGTAACGATTCTGATGGCGGGAGTAATGGCCTTGGTGGTCGTCATCTGGACAGGACGACTGAAAAAGACGCTGTTGAACATTGTGCGGCTCTTAGCGTCATTGTTTAGCTTGCGCATGCCGGGCGCGGAGGTATCGCTCGACGATCCGCGATCGACAAAAATTCCCTTCGGCGTGGCTATGGCGGCCGCAGTTTTGTTCCTTGCGGCAGGACGGGCGATGGGGAGATGATTTGTCATCCCGAGCGAAGCGAGGGATCTGCAGTTTGCTGAAGATCAATTCAATTCCGCGTCAGCTCCGCAGCACCGCGGGCGCCGAGATCGCCGAAGCGGCGCTGGTTCTGCCCTTGGTGTTTACGCTACTGTTCGGCATCATCTGGTTTGGACGCGCGTTCAATATCTATTCCACGATTCAGCAGGCGGCGCAACAAGGAGCGATCACGGCTGCCCGCGCCACCTGCGCCACCTGCGTGACCAGCAACACTTTTCCCTCATCTACTACGGTGGACGATGCCGTTTACGCGGTGATGAATGCGTCCCACCTCGATATCACCAAGATTAAACTGCCCACTAGCCCTCCGAATTGCGCCCCCGGTCAACCTTGCAGCGCGTGCCCGTCGCCTCCCTTCCCACCTCCTGCTGCGAGCGCCTGCTCATCGTCCACCGCCAACATCTACGTCTGCCAGAACGTGCAGCTGAATCCCGCAGCCACACCCGTACAATGTGGAACTGTGGTGAGCTTTCAATATCCCTTCCAGTTCAACCTTCCGGGCACGTCGCTCGACATGCGGCAGATTATTTTGTCGGCGCAAGCGCAGAGCAGGATGGAGAACTAGATGGTGCACTCGCGCCCCGTCAACGCCAAATCGAAATGTCGATTTTTCGCGACGCGATTAAAAGAAGATCGCGGTTCCGCGATCCTGGAGTTTGCCATTTCATTGCCACTCCTCGTCGTGTTCGTGGTGGGCATCTACGATTTCAGCGGTGCCTTCAATCAGAAGCAGAAGATCGAGCAGGCCGCCCAGGAAGGCGCCATCATTGCGGGTGCCCAGCCAACGAGCGACATTGCATCGGCCACGGCCCCCGCATCTTTGCAACCCGTGGTGACTGCAATCTTCAATTCGCTGGCTGGTAGCGGCATTCTGCCCAAGGCGAACCAGGGAGCTTGTATCGCGCCAGGCACGGCTTCCGGCCCCATTGGCGTCGCTTGGACTTACACCATCACCGCTTGTTCCGGCGGTTATCCGAGTGACAACCTGGTGATTACCATCAACCGCGGATGGGTATCCGGCTCCGGGTCACCGCGATCACTGGGGACCCGCGTAACCATCGTTTATCCCTATCATTGGCAGTTCAACGGCGTGATCCGGCTTTTGATACCCGGCGCAAATTATGCGGCCATTACTCAGTTGACCGAGAGTGCCACCGTCCAGAATCAGATGTGAGGATGCGTGCGAATTCATCCAACTAATACGCGAACTCGTTTGCGGTCCCCCTCGCGAAACGCCGGATCGCGGGGCCCCGCCTCTCATAGCTCCGCCTCTCATAGCCTTGCGTCTCATAGCAACGATGACCGCGGAGTCATCATCACCTTGGTCTCGGTGTTCATGCTGTTTGTGATGGGAGCGATGGCTGCGCTTTCGATCGATGTGGTGACGCTCTACACCGCCCGCAGCGAGGCACAGTTGGCGGCCGATGGCGCGGCGCTCGCGGGCGCGCGTGCACTGGCGAATTCTGGCATGACTTCCAAACCCACAGATGCCCTGCTCACATCGAACGCAGAAAATATCGCTATAGCAGTTGCGACCCAGGTGGCAAAGAATAATTTGGTGGGCGGAAGGGATCTGGCCACAGGTGAGGTCACGGTTAGTTTCCCGAATTCGGGTTCCCCGGACTTCGGGACCGACCCGCAGATAACCGTACGAGTCCAAAGAACCGATCTGCCAACATTCTTCGCGCGCATCTGGGGAAGCACGCAGCTAACAGTGACTGCCTCGGCAACCGCGGAAGCCTACAATCCATCGGGCGCGAATGCTTCCTTCGGAACGACGACGCCCGTGGCGCCAACTTGTGTGAAGCCGTGGCTGCTGCCGAATATTGATCCCACCAGCCCTCCATTAGCCCCTACCACTATTTTTGACTCTACGACCGGCGCTATCACCAACGTGGGGTTGCTGGGACATACGACGAGCGGCCAACCAAACCGCTTCCAGCCGGCTTGCCAACCGGACTGTAGTACACCGCCACTGCCTAACGCCAGCGCCTATCACTATTATCCAGGCGATCCCGCAACGACTTTCCCTCCCCCGACACAAGCATTGCCCAGTTGCATACCGGCATTGACAACTCCTTATCAGGAGAGCGTTGCGGGTTGTATCCAGACACCAATCGCATGCAATAGCCAAGCCTATATCGACATTGCAAGCAATCCGACTCGCAACGGAGAAACACCAGACGCACTAAACTGCCTGACTCACTGCCTAAATAGCGATGGCGACGCGGTTGCTAGCCCAGGCGGCCCCGTTCCGCCGTTTCAATTCCTAGCAGGCAACGACAACCCAATTGCTGGGGCAGCGGGACACGACGTAATGGTCAGCGATTCGCTCGTGACCGTTCCGGTGATTAACGTCACCAGCCCTGTCCCCCCTACTAACCCAGTAACGATCATTGGTTTCGTCCAGTTTTTCCTGAACCCGGCAGGCACGGTAAGCCCGACGAATGGAGCGCCCGGTTCCATGAGAACTCAAATTATTAACATGGTGGGTTGCGGCACGGGCGCCACTGGACAGCCGATCCTAGGCAATGGCGCATCTCCCGTGGCGGTGCGCTTGATATCGCCGTAGCAACTCCTGTCCGTACACCTGATGTTTTTGAGCCGCTTCGGATAATTTGGGAACGCGAGTCTAGAACGCGTCGCGCCTGGTCAGAATTACCCTTTCGAGTTTTTCTTCCGTCCCCACGAATATGAAGTTGTAGGACGATCCGTTCAAAAGCGCCGCCAGCACGTCGCGCGATGGCGCTGGCCCAATATCGGCGGCGACTTGTTCCTGCTCCGCGCCTGATGGGATGGCGATCTCGGCTTGCGTCTGCCGGTGCACCTCGAACAACACCTGCGCCATGGTGGCTTTGTCGGCGTGGATCTGAAGCAATCCGTTTAGATAGGTTACAACCACGGCCGGCCTAGGAATCGGCACTTCGTTGGGAACTGCTGGGTTGGGAACGATTGCTGGCGCTGCGATCTCGGTGTTCTGAGAGGGCATTCGCGTAGCAGTAACGGTAGCGGCGATGTGCGTAGCTCGAGTACTAGTATCGGCAACCGGAGTTGATGCTCCCAGCAGGGCGTTCTGAAGTTTCGCAACGGACTCGCGCGCGGGGCCGCCTGCAGCGAAGCCATCCGAAACTTGTTTCGGCTGACCCAGTTTCACCGCACTTATCGTCCCCGAATTCAAGCTAACCGAATTAATCTCGTTTGAATTCGCCTGCGGCCGACCTAGCTTGACCACGACCGAATTTCGAACGGTCGAAATTTGATACGACTGGGGTTCCGCCAGGTCGAGGACAATGCGAGTGATCGGCGGGTTGTTGAAAAACAATCCGGCGCGAATGCCCTTGAGCGCCCCGCGGTTGACGTGCAACGCGCGCAATTCAGCGGCGGGAAGCGCGCCCGGGAAATCCACGATGATACGATCCGGTCCGGTGATGGCTTGAGTGTCAGGCGCAACCACCTCGCCGGAAATTTGTATTTCGATTTCCATTGCCTCCGGCGTCCCACGGACAACCATGCGCTCAATCCTCGCATTCGGCACAGCGCTGGGCGCTTTGTTCACGGCGTGAGGGTTAGTCGAAACTGCCACAGGCGCGCCGCGTTGCGCTGTCGTCGTTGCCATCACAGAGACCTGCCCGGAAGTTTGCGCGAAGAGCGGCGACCACACAATCGCCGACGCAGCTACCAGAGCTCCGGAATAAAGCAGACGCAGCTTAGTAACTCTGAGCATTAGTATTCTGAGGATGTCCTGAGCAGAGTTTAGCAGTTGTAAGGCGCGCGTTTTGCAACGAAAGTCGTAGCACTAATAGCACTAGTCAATACACCCCAGGGTTCGAGGTTCGAGCAAATCGTCCGGAAGTTCGAAGAAACGCCGGTTTCGGCGCACTCTCGGGACTTGCATCGCATGTCGTGTACGGTGTAACGGGAGAGATGGTTCGACGCACTGTTCGGAAGTATCTCTGAATGGATTGTGGCTCTGCCTAAACGGAAACCTCATGCCCACAGATGCCTGGGTGACCGTCGAATCTCAAGGCGTGGCGCTGTTGCAATATCAACTTACGCAGTGACTGGGCAGTAGGTTTTCCTATAGCGCCAGAAGGTGAATGCCAAGCCAGATGCGGCCAACACCAAGGTCGATGGCTCAGGAACGGCTGGCGCTTTGGGGCGTTTCTTTCGGCAGTGGCCATCTACCGTGTTGTCATTCGCCGGACATTTTCCGTAAGGTAGCGGCACGCCGACCGGCTCATACGGAAAACTAAAATTAGAGGCGAAAAGCTTGGGCGCCGCGGGGTCGAAACTTGGCAGATCAGGAGAGGCCAGCCGAGGTCGCCCCGGCCAGAACGGCGTGGAATCGAGTGCCGTCACCGGCTGGTCGAGAATATCCTCATCAGGTTCTTCCTCGGAAACATCTGGCTTCGCAGTATCGGAAATCTGGTTGCCGCAACGCGCACGCGCGGTGATCTTGCCATCCGTCAATAACAGTTCGCCGAGATGTAAGCGAACTCTCCTGCGGGTCCAAAAAACTGAATCCCGAATGCGATAAGAAAGATAAACTTCGCGGGCCTCGGTGGCCCTGACCAGATGAGCCCGGCTTAGATCAAAGTGGGCGTAATGCCGGCGCACGACGTAATCACGCAGCGCCGCATA
>Ga0070713_100001328_pt1 | contig 15811 bp, 21 predicted proteins | sample LARL82metaG_FD_65465 | JGI IMG/M metagenome (GOLD analysis project Ga0070713, IMG submission 65465) | Corn, switchgrass and miscanthus rhizosphere microbial communities from Kellogg Biological Station, Michigan, USA - LAR L8-2 metaG | ecosystem: Host-associated > Plants > Roots > Rhizosphere ...
GCAAGCGCTTGGATGGTAAGCCCCAGATTGGCAGAGCCTTGAGTCGAAGGATGCTTCCATCACAGATAAAGAGGTTGGCGATGTCATGGGTGCGGCCAAACTGATCAACAACGGAGCTGCTCCGGTCCGGACCCATGCGCACACCCCCAACTAAATGGGCATACCTGGGTTCTTGAACGACTTCTTCGGCTCCGGCAGCCGACATCACTTTGTTTTTGCCGAACACGATCAGTTTTTTGTCATGACGGCTATCCTGACCGGCAAGATTTGAAGCTGACTTTACTGCACTTGGCTTTAAAGGAAGGCACCAGAATTTCGCTGGGTACGGACGCTCATCATCCCTGGCAACTGGCTTTCATGGAGTTTGCTCTCGCCGCCGCCGTGCTCGCGGGATTTAGACCACCTCAGATTGTTAATTTCCTGTCGGTTGATGAGCTGCGAAAATGGGTTTCCCAAATTTCGCAGCCTCATTCATCCGGAGTAAATCTGTGACTAGTTTAGATATTCTTTTGCTGTCAGTTTCGCCGCGCTAAGATTCACGTCAAAACATCGGCGTATCGTAGTCACCCGAAAGGAGACGTGGCCCGAGTTGGCGGAAAGACCAGGGCGCCTCTGGGGAGATACGATCAAACCGCATCACCAAGTCATAGCGTTCACCATCCCACTTACCTGGCATTCCTTTGATGGGCTGATCTCTGGCGATCGCAGGCAAAAGGGCCTTGGTGATCGCATTGTGTTCCCAGGAAATGAGTACCGCCCCAGTCTCGCTCGTGACCAGTGAAGCCAATTCTAGCTCTTGTCCTACGGCGTAGTCGGTTACTATCCGAAGGTTTAGTCTTTCGGCAACCGGGATCACCGTTTGGAACGGACGTTGACTTGGTTCATCACCGGTAGTCGCGGCAGGATCCGCTGCATAGATCATTGACGGTCTGGGATAGTCAGCACCTCGAATCTCCCCTGCGAATAGGGCGGCCCAGGCACCGGCCCGTTGCCAACCTCGCACAACAAGTGATTGTTCATCTTCCGTTCCTTCCGGAGTGAGGTCAGGACCTGGCCACTTGTGTCCTGCTTTTTCTGCGTGCCGAATAATTAGGATCGAAAGGGAAAAGTCGCTCACCGCGCGTCTAAGAGTAGTAGAGAGTTTATCCTTGAATCTGTCTCAATTTCGCTTCCCGCTGAAAATCTGGTCGCCTTTACAAGAAAACCAATTCGCCGCCGGCTTTCGAATGTGAAGTAAATGAGGATTCGCAGGAGAGAGTTCCGGGTTAAAAGCTCAGCAGCCAATTCACATCTCCAGACCGAGACAACCTCTCCCTAACATGAGAATCGCGCTCCTGCACAACCCGAAGGCAGGCAATGGAACATTCAGGGTTTCAAAATTTGTTCGACAGATCGAGAAGGCGGGGCACAAGGTGGTTTACGCCTCGATTAAACAAAATGATTGGCAGGACGTCTTTGCAGAACCGATTGATCGAGTGATCATTGCGGGCGGTGACGGAAGCGTTAGTCGCGCGGCTCCTTGGTTAAGAGCGCGGGACCTCCCCTTCTGTATCCTCCCGCTCGGCACGGCAAACAATTGCGCCAGAGGTCTCGGCCAATTGCAGGCTGTCGAATATCTCGTTACCCATGTACATTCCGCCGCGATTCGAAGGATCGACCTTGGTCTTGTCAATAGTCCTGCGGGTCAGCGATTTTTTATCGAATCGGCGGGCGTCGGTCTCCTGCCTCGCTTTATGAGCGCGATGCGCGCCGCCCAAAAAAAGAATGGCTCTAAATTGAGGAGTCTGAGCCGCGAGAGACTGGGTAAGGCAAAGAAGTACTTTGGCAAATGGGCGAGAGAAGCCCCAGATTTCGACTGCCAACTTTTGCTAGATGATGAGCCCGAAAATGGTGAATTCCTACTGCTGGAGGTCGCAAATATCGGACGGATCGGTCCACGCCTTGACTTAGCGCCTGGCGCTGAACCCGGCGATGGTTATTTAGATGTCGTGTGGGTGAGACGAGAGCAACGCAAAGAGTGGCTCAGTTATTTGAAACAACTAAAAAAGAACGGTCAGACCGCTGCCCCGGTGGAGCACCGCCGGTGTCGACAAATTACCCTCAGCCGCTCGACCGCTTCTTTGCACGTGGATGGAAAAGTCTTTGATGAAATGGCCACGCCATGTTGCATCACGGTCTCCCCAGGCGCATTGCAGTTGATCGATTTCAGTCGATCTCGGGGGCGATCAAGGGGCAAAAGCTCCTCCAGACCACATTGAAGGAAGAAGCTGAGACCGATCAAAAGCTGACGCACTTGGCAAAATCTTCGATTAATCTCGCTGCTGCCGAATAAGTAGATTGCACGCTTTTAGGGTTCCTCCCTCGTTCGCTGATAAGTTATGAGCGAGAGATTCTGCGCATCGGACTAAAACCGGAATTTGTTATGCTTCTTTTTGACGACTCGAGTGAATCAGCGATTAATGACTTTATGTTGCATCATCACCGGGAATTTCTGCCGTTGTCTTTTCCGTAAAAGGCCAACGCGTCGCCGAAAGACAGCTGCGCCTTTTGCCGGTTACGAATTTAGAAGAATCCATCTCGCTTTTTGAAAAAATCGCAAGGGATGGCATCGCGGCGACTGCCGCCAGCGAATGGGTCTTCGCGACGATCCCTTTGGTCGTCTAGTACTGATACCTATCGGATCTGCTTTGGGAGCTTCTTCTGGAATGCTTGTCTTCGCGCAAGGCTTCGGGCTGCGAATCTACCGATTTGGTATCGACCGGTTGAAGAGCCTGTCGCTGCGCGAATTATTAGCCGGTGGATGAGGTGCGAAAATGGGTTTCCCGAATTTCGCAGCCTCATTGATCCGGAGCAAAATCTCTGGCTAGTTTGGTACTATTTTGCCGCTACCCTCGCCGCGGTCAGGTTCACATCGCTTTCCGCCACGTTAGTCAACTTTTCGTCCGCGGCTCTCTCCTCTTCGAGTGTCTTTTGCAGGGTGTCTGCAATGTCATTGAGTCCAAGTCTCTTTGCGAGTGTTCGGGCCGTTCCATATCCGGCCATCTCATAATGCTCGACTCGCTGAGCCGCCCCTATCAGGCCTGCATCACGAACGTCCGGCTGCCCCTTGGCGTGAATAAATTCTTCGCCTTCCTTTACCAAGCCCTTCATTGCCTGGCACGTTTCACCGCTCGCTTTTTCACCAAGACGATCAAAAACTTCATCTAATCGGGTGACTTGCTTTCTGGTTTCTTCCAAATGGTGATTGAACGCGTTTCTCAGTTCTGTTGAGGATGCCGCTTCGGCCATTTTGGGCAACGCCTCAACGAGTTGCTCTTCCGCATTGTGTAAATCGCGTAATTCGGCGATCAGAAGTTCTTTTACTGAATCTAGTTTGAGCGAGGTAATTCTCATATCAGCGTTTCGCTAATTGACGGTCGAGCGGTCTTATCGCGCCATGTAAGCCGATGGCAAAAGCGTCCAACAATGAAAATTGGGCGCCGGCTTTCGGGAATATTTGGAGCAGACCAAAGCGAGCTTTTCCAATCGGGTCATCCTGGCAGGTCAAACATAAGGGCCGATTGCAGCATTCCGGCGTTACCGGAAGACCGACGAGTGCAATTCGTGCGAATGAGGAGCACACGACATTCTCGTGTGTGCCCTATGTCGGCCGACATTTTCAAGGATCTCACGATTCTACTCGTCGAAGATCATGACGATACACGGACTTATCTAGGTCTCTTTTTGGCCCGCTTGGGCGCAAGAATTCTTCTGGCGAGGAACGCCTTTGAGGCTGTCGAAGCCGTCAGAACCTTTCACCCGAACATCGTCTTGTCTGATATTTCAATGCCCGATCGTGATGGGTTCCATTTGTTGCGTGACATTCGAGGGCTTGGGACTGATGCGGGCGGCGGCGTACCGGTGATCGCAATGACTGCTATGGTAACAGACCCAGATAGCGCTTGGATAACCAACGCCGGATTTCAAGCATGCTTGCCTAAACCGTTCACGGCAGAAAAGTTAATGAACTTAATCGTGAAGGTCTTAAACGCCTCGGATAACTCGTCAGCGTGCTAAGTTGAGAGGTTTACGGAGAACGGCTAAGCAGGAGAGCGAGTTAAAATAAGGCCGCGTACGAAGGCAGGCGCGAACTTTCACGGGCCTCCTAGAATAATGCCAAGCAGTAACCTATGATCATCACGCTATTCGAAGGACAGCGCTCTGAGACTTACAACTGCCTCTCTGAAGCCGCCGATGCCGCTAAGGAGTGGTACTCCGATTTGGAGGAGGCCGCTCCGCCATGGGATTATGAGATTCAAACCTATGATGATTTGCTGGAAGCGGTAGAGGAACATAAGAAACGCGTTGCTTGTGCTGTCGAGGGGCGGGACGATTATTATCCAAAACCTCGACTGACAGTTATTGGCATTGAGGGCACTCCAGCGGAGGCTCACTAAGTCATGGCCGAAACTGCAGAGGCTGTTGTAATGACTTGTATAGAAAACCCTCACAACGAAGTAGAGGGCCTGGAATCAAGAACATTCACGGTTCATGCAGTGCTGTCGACTCCTAAGGGGTTTGAAGAAGTATATGTGACCAAAATCCTTGAACCCGACAGCATCGCGAGCCAGGTAGCTGCGGAACCAATCCTAATGGAACGGGAGGAGTTCTACTTCAAGACCATAGCCAAAGTCGAACCAGACACCCAACTCAAGATCGAAATCTCTTCGGTCGGGGAAGCCAATCAACCGGCGTCCAACTGATCCCTAAGCCTCAAGAGGCCAAATTTAGCATCCGAGATCCTACATAGTTCGGGTCACCGAGAAAATTGTGCCGGGTGTTGCCTCTGAGCAGAGGATTGCAGACCTACCTCACAGATAGAATGAAACTCGATACGATGTTGTTGTCCGCTTCGATAAAATGTCTCCTGACTTATCTAATTCTACCTTCGCGGCCCCGCGGTGGATAAACAGCGGCTAGCGTTCCTCCAGAATTAGGTCCGGCGGCGATAAAGGTCGCGAACTGCTAGTTATGAAAACGATCGATCTTTCGAACTTCCGCTGGGAAAAGCACAGTGGTACCTACGATGACGATGACCGCCTACATACCCATCTCGGTCCCGTTGATGTGATTGTCGATTTCTCCGCTGAACGCATCGGCTTAAAGATCCAGGGGGATGGCGGCGAACAGTGCCATTGTTGTCCGCTTGACAAAGTGCCACTCGATCTTCTCGGTGATTGGCGACCGGATTAGTCGAGTGTATCCCGTCAATGGTACATCGAGATTGAATTTTCCGGGCATGGCGCGCGTGGGACACCGGCGTTGGCCAACTGGGGCCAGACAAAACAGTGCGCGACGGTTGCACTCTCGTTTTTCTAGTCGTGACAACGGTAACGCCTTATTAATTTCAGCCGAAAGCCTCCCCATCAAAACCTTTACCGGTCGGATCCCAAAACATTGAGCGTTGTTTGAACTACGGAATCAAACGTTCCCGCAACGCGGTTGGCCATCGCTCGTTGATCGGTCATCAGGGTGATGCAAAGCTCTCCGGTGTCCGTATCGCAAGCTCTCTTGGCGGTCCGTGCTAGAAGCGCGTACCCGGCAGCCTTGAGGTGTTCATGTGCATAGGCGAATCCTGCGATCTTAACCGGTGTGTCCGCACGCAATTTAAATAAGAAATTCCAGTTCCAGCCTCCAAATCTGAGCGCGTGGTCCTCAGTCTGACATGGCTTAGCGCCGAGAAAATCCAAGCGCTCTTTGAGCATCTTTGCGTGTTTACGCGACTGTTCGAAATGCTGATGACAGACCTCGGTAAACAAGGGATCATTGGCGGTCTCTTTAGCTTTTTGGATCAGATTGGCGCTCTGGATTTCGAGTGCGTGCGCCTCCCGGAGATGGCGCCGAAGATGGTTCCGCATCTGCTGCGGATAAATAGTCCTGTGGGAGGCTTCTTCGGCGGCGTCAAAATCCCTTTCCAGACGCTCCATCATCCTGCGCTCCTGATTTCTTATGGTGAATGCGACCGCCAGCGTTTGAGGGTCGTTCGCAAACTTGGCAAGACGAGCCAGTATTTCGTAACCCGCCCATTCCATCGCTTCATAGGAATAAGAATGGACCGCCAGTTTTCCGGGAGTTTCCGGCTGGCTGAGCGCAAAGAGAAGAAAGCCTTTCCCAGCCGCTTTCATTATCAGGGTCTTGATGACGGAGACAGACACCTCGTGCGACTCGAGCCGCTCCTGAATAAGCCTAAGATGCTGTTCGGTTTCCACGTAGTGTTGGCGTAAATCATTCGAAAAGCGCTTATCACCAACAAGGGCGGGCGCTGAGATCAACCGGGCGAGGGACTGCTGTTCGACTGAGTACATGTCGCCCAAAAAGCGGACTAATTCCGTTCGATCGCGAGACATTCGATGCGCTACGGGGAGTTCGTTCCGGCACTGCTTTTGGTCTTAGTCGATTATCGTCGAAATCAATCGAAGCGGAGTACCAAATCATATCGGCTATCATCCCATTTTCGGGGCAGGCATTTGATTTGCTGACTAGCAGCAATCGCTGGAAGAGGTCGATTTAAATCGCTGCATATTTGAGCCTGAGATCTCAGCAAAAACTTGAATCGATGAAGTCGATCAGCTGCTTGGGGGAAAACGGCTTTCGTAGCACTAGCTTGTTCCTGGTAACTTCCGCCAAGTATTCAGAATCCTTCAGCACAGCCCCTGTCATAAACAAAACCGGGAGTTTCCGCTCTCTTTGGCGAATCTTGGCGGCTAAGGTAAGTCCATCGATTGATCCCGGCATGACCATATCGGCCAACACCAAATCTGCGCCAGCATCGCCTCGCTCGATCACAGTCCACGCGTGATCACCGCTTGGGCTAGTCAGGACAACGTATTTGGCCTGTTCGAGAATTCGCCGGATGCAATGTAAGATCGGTGCGTCGTCATCAACTACCAGGATTGTCCGTCCCGCTCCCTTGGCTTGCGTCGGTGCCGAAAGTTTCATCGATTCTGCTGAAGAACTGAAATCGGGACTCGCTCACTGCAACGCTCGTTTGCCGGAGGAGGGGCGACTAGTGACCAACTGATACAATCGCCAGGCGGCAAAGCCGAACAGAACGGGGCGAGCCAACCATAACATCAAGCCAAGGAGCTTTGCCAGCAGTCCACGGCCGGCGAAAATGTGTAGCAGTGCGCCCAGCAAAAATGAAATTTGGAGGGACTCCCGGGGAAATCTTCGCGTTTGATCTTCCAGGCGTGCTATCCAATGGCCTGCGATATTTCCTTCAGGCCCAGGTGAGCCGACTGGCAAATCGCTCCCACTAGGATCTGTTTCAGTATGATGTGGCTCGGTACTCATGAAAAAATGTCCCGAAAGCAGCGCGGTTTAGCCATCGCCCGGAGCGCTATCTGCGGCGCTTTCCGCTCTCTGATTTTGTTCTTCTTTCATAAATCTCCTCAATTGCTCTTCCCGTAACGCTATCTCTTTTGCGCTCGGACATACGGCCCGGCACAGAGGACGACACTCTCTCTTTTTCCCCGCCGCCCTCCTCTGGTGGGGAACAATTGAATTACCAAATTTTGCTGTCGCCGATTAGTCGGTTTCCCGTCCGTTGCCGCTGGTTCTCCCACTTTCATCGATGTCGACCTCTTCGCGTCGCACGTTCTCCTGAACTGTTCGCTGTTCGGTGCCTTCAGTTTTGCGCACGCGTACCCCTCCAGTCAGATGAGTTTTCTTTTCCACCACCGGCTCCTCTCGACTCAAGGGAACTTCCACGTGCTCTTCCTGGAATGGTTCCGTCCCACCTTCCTGCATCTCGTGAGCGGGGACACGTTCTATAACGGCATCTTCCCTTTTCAGCTCAACTGGGACATTCACCTGCTCAGTGGTGGTCTTTTTGTGGATCTTGATATCTCCAGCGCTCACCGTCCTCTTTCCAACATTCACCTCTTCTTCTGACAAGGGAACTTCCACGTTTGCTTTTCCTGGATGCTGCTCAACCCCAATTTTTTGGCCTTCCACTCCAGATGCCGTCTGGCGCAGCCGATCTTCTGTTTGTTCGTGAACTCTCTTTCCCCCTGGTGCCATTGAGCTCGAATACGCCGTCTCGTCGTTTCCTATCGCGCCTCTCCAGCCACCGGTCTCCCTTCCCCTATCCTCCATGAAGGTGCGAAAGCGTTCCAAGTCCGCTTGCACCCGGCCCGAGGGGATTCCTAAAGCGTCTCCGGTTTTTTCCAGGAGCCCTTCAGGCTCGTATTCGATCGTGGCGGTAACTTTCGTCCTGTCGGGACTGATAGACTGGAAAATCACTGTTCCGGAGTTAGGACTTCCGTCTACACTTTCCCAGGCGACGCGTTCATCCGGGACCTGATTGGTGATTTCTGCTTCCCACTCTTTAACCTTTCCGCCAATGTTGGCTCTCCAAAAGAGTCGCTTTTCGCCTTCCTGCCGAACTTCTGCGACGCCTTCCATGAAGAGCGGAAATTCCTCAAATTGGGTCCACTGATTGTAAACGGCGCGAAGCGGAGCATTGACCTCTATCGAGTGCGTAGTAGCTGCCATATATATTTTAGTTAAGTTCTGGTCTTGCAGTTCTGCCGCTAAGTTCGCCGCATCAAGAGCAGTCGGTTGTAACTTTTTATACTCGCTTTCATCGGTTATCCACTTTCCGAAAAAAGAGGTCTTCTTACGTGCTTCCATCGCGTTCACGCTCTTCGATCGCGTATATCCTATATTCATTGGCCCCTACTCCCGCGGCCTCAAAATGTCGACAACGCCTAGGCTCAGAGCGCAACGATTGACTCCTAGAAAATTCCGGAATCTGCTATGTCGGCTTGCGCATCGAAGTTGACTATCAGAGTGAAGTCAGCCGAACGAAAAGGAAGAAAGTCAGTGGGCTCTTGTTTCATTCATATGTTCCCAAAAAAAAGCCAATTTCCCGAAGTATTGCTGATTGCCCAATTCCCACCCATACTCTTTTTAGAAGAGCTGAACATCGGAACGGTGAAATACCTGACAACTATTTCAGGCGCACTCCTGACTACCCTTGTTCAAACCTGCCCGTATAATTCTGGATCAATTACAACCCTCTGTTAGACGGTTCGCTCAAAATGGAGAAACAAACGGAAGCGCAGAACGCCGACACCCAGCAAGCGACGCAGGGCCGACCCATTGCTAGCTGGGCTTCCATTTTGCTTGACTACTTTGACCAGAAAGCACGCCTGCTAGCGGTCGAGTCCAGAGAGGCGAGCAGTCATTTCATCGGGCTTTCGGTTCTGCTAGGGATCATGCTTGTTCTCGCCCTCTCTAGTGTGCTTATGTATGCGGCCTTTCTTTTGTATCTAATCGCTATCCTGCTCCATTTGAGCTGGGGATGGAGCGCTCTGATCAGCGGCATGGTCCTTACGCTTCTTAGCGCGCTCGTGTTTTTTGTGCTCAGGACGGGGCTCCGGAAGTCGGTATTCCAAATATCATTGAAAGATCTCGAAAAGGATAAGGAATGGCTGACCCACTCGAAAACAAAGACTCACTAGCAGAACGCCTGGAGGACGACCGCCAACAAATGGCGATTCGCGTGAGTGAGTTAAAAAGAGAGTACAATGTCACCGACCGTTTGAAGGAGTCCGTTCAGAAGCATCCAGGGGAATACTTTATCGGTGCGGTACTGATTGGCTTTTTGCTTTCCCGTTTGCCGGCGCGGCGTAAAGAAGTCTATGTGTGGGAAGATCAACGGTCGCGAAGGATGCCAAAGGATGGACTTCCTACTCAATTGGATAAGGAGAATACTGGAAGGATAAACAAGCTCTGGTCCTTGGCCAAACCGATTATCAGCGCCTATATTGGTCGGGAACTTTACAAACGTCTGAGGCGATGGGGCAAACAAGCCGCCGAAGCAAGCCGGGCATGGGAGTGATCAAAATGTTGTTGCCCGTACCGGACACAAAAGTTGCTAAGAACCTGGTTGGCGGCCCGCTGCAGGCAACCTCGTTGCGATAGGTCCATCTGCCTATGAAAAGTTCCACTGGACAAAAAATTGGTCTACCTGTGGACCGAGGCCGTCACCGCAGTCCAAACTTCGTTTTGCTGGGTCTCGACCTTCTAACCAGCATTGGCCTCGATTTGCTTAGACGACATGCAAAATCCTGGACCGCGTCGTTGAAAGAGGAGGTAGGAGCCCGGCGTGCAGTTTTAAAAAGGCAAATGTTGGACACATCCAATTCCGACAGACCTAACAGTTTGCTTCCAGAAAGGGCGCAGAAAGAAGGAGGTAAGCTCCAAAGAAACCGCTCTGTGACGCAAGTATTAACGCTCTTGAAAAACACAGCCAAGGAATGGAATCAGGATAAATGCCCGCAACTGGGAGCGGCATTGGCTTACTATACAGTCTTTTCCTTAGCTCCGCTTATGCTAGTGCTTCTAGCTTTATTCGGTCTGATCTATGGGGGCAGCGAGCAGGCCCGAACAAAGATTCTCGATCAACTACAATACTTCATCGATCCCAGCGGACTGAAGGTAATTGAAGATATTGCAAACAATGCAGCTCACCCCAAGGCTGGAATCTCGGCAGCCGTTATTGGAATCGTAATCGCCGTGTTTGGCGCGAGTGGCATCTTTGGACAGTTACAAGATGCTCTAAATACGATCTGGGATGTAAAACCGAAACCGGGTCGAGGGATCTTCGGGTTTATTCGAGCGCGTTTCCTGTCCTTCGCGATGGTGGGCGGCGTCTGCTTTCTACTGCTCGTATCCTTGACAGTAGAAAATGTGCTGAAAGGCCTGCACAACTATCTGCAAAGCGTCGTTCCGGGCGGTCACTATTTGGGTCTGGCGGTCTTTTATCTGTTCGATTTAGCTGTAATCGTATTCCTCTTCGCAATGATATTCCGATATTTGCCGGACGCCAAGATCGCTTGGCGAGACGTATGGACCGGGGCCGCTCTGACAGCGGTCCTTTTCATAATCGGCAAATTTCTGCTTAACCTTTATTTGGGCAGCGGGTCAGCCGGATCGGCATACGGGGCGGCGGGCTCATTGATAACCCTCTTACTCTGGGTTTTTTATTCCGCCCAGATTTTGCTCTTCGGCGGAGAATTCACCAAAGTTTACGCCAATACCTACGGCTCGCATGTTGAGCCAGAGGAGCATGCGGTGAAAGTGGAAAGAATAGAAATCGAGCTACCGCCACAGCAAGAACCCGAACGGGCAAAACCCTAAGCATGCCGCAGTCGTCCGAGTGGGCGACCCATGCAGCTAAAGCTCGGAAGGCCGCGATTTGCGTCGTTCTGTTGAGAACCGTCCAGCGCCGTTAAAACGAACTTTCGTAGAATCGCATGTCATTCTGGCAAACGACTTCGGCTCTGGCGTATGTCACCTCACGGTCTCAGTCACTACACCATCATCGTGGTCGAGGATCACGACGACGCGCGCACCTACTTGGGGATGTTCTTAAGCCGTTTAGGCGCCAATGTGATCTTGGCGAAAGACGGGGTTGAAGGTTTGGAGGCAGTGAAGAACAACGATCCGCATTTGGTCATCACCGACCTGCAGATGCCGCGCATAGATGGTTTCGGGCTATTAAAAGAGATTCGCGCCCTGAATGCTGATGGGAAAGATTGTGTCCCGATCATCGCAATGACCGCATTTATTACCCGAGCAGCGCGTGCCCGTTTATTTCATAGCGGTTTTCGAGCTTGCCTGGAGAAGCCGTTCACCGCTGAAAGGTTGCTGGCTGAGGTCCTCGCGGCGCTCGGTGCCTGAAGAATCATCCTTTCTTAGTCTTAGGACTGATTCGCCTCGATCGGACTAAGTGCGTCCGCGATCTTTTCGGTCGTCTCCGTTAGAATGTCTGAGGCCTTGGCGATTGCCTCTGCCTGGGGTAGTCCTGCTTTTTCTAGTTCGCCTTTTGCCGTTTCGATGAGAAAGAGGGCGGCAACGATCGAAGAGGAAACTTCGTCGTGGAAGGCCTTATTGAGCCGATTCCGTTCCTCCTCCCGGCCGAAGAGGCGCCCTTGCTCAAATTGGACGGACGAAGAGTTAAAAACATCCAGCATCAAATAACCGATTTTATTGTGAGTCCGGACAATAAACCCTGGAAGCGGTGGCTCGCCAAACGGCCTTTTCACCGCACAGCCGGCGTACTCGGCCCTTTGAGAATGGCTGTCATTTGGCAGCGGCGACCACGACTCCCCCACGGTCAGCACATCTTCTAATTGGGCGGTCTTGATTTCTTCTGCCGAGAGACCGATCTGCTCGAGAAACTTCGGATTCCAGGCGACAAATGAACCTTCTTCAAAGTTTAAGATCGCTCTGGGCAATGCGAACCCATCCAGGGCGGCGCATAGATCCCGCAGCTTTTGAACGGAGACGCTAATACGGTAAAGAGGGACTCCAAAAGATATACAAAGTCAAGCCAAATGCCTGAGCGTTCGCTCACAAGCCAGCGAAAAGGCCGGTAACATTCCGTGATGTTCGTAGTCGATTTCGAGGCTCCGCTTCCCGCCTTTCGCTTCTCAGTTTTCAACTTCCGGCATTAGCTGCGGGAACTCCCCTACTCACTTCTCTGACGATAAGCCCACCGCTTCTTCACCGTCATGAAATTCTGGATGGATGCCACCTCGGGCGTTGCACTTGAGCTCACCGGCTTTCCTTCTTACCCAAGTCGAAGACGATGAAGCCAGAACGCATTTACTGATTCACCTGCCAATTGAGGAAGAAGAGGGACAGAGATGGTGCTTGTGGCGGCCCGCTAACGCCGGCTTTGATTCAAGGTCGATCTTTGAGGGTGCGCTGGTCGAGAAATAAAAGCGGCCAAAAAAACTCTAAAATCCGATTAGAGCGCGTTTGAAAAGCTAGCCGCTATCCTCGTCTTCGTGGTTCGCTTCCGGGGAGATTTTCCTTTTGACGTAGCTAACAATCCAGTCGGAATCCGGACAACACTAGGTGGTTACAGAACGCCACTCGCGCTTACTGCAGTTGCGGATCGCTTATTTGCCCAAGAAGAAATGCGAGGCAGGCTACTCGTGACGATCTAGCTAGCTCTCGGTCGCCGAAAGCTTTTGTCATACGCAAAGGCAACGGTAACGCGTTAAAAAAAGTATGCTGGCGAGCAGTTGAACCGGGTGAGACTGATAGTGCCTGCTACCGGCCTCTTCCGTTGATTCGGGCGATGTCACAGAAGTACCAAAAATGATCGTCATAGGCACAGAAGTCCTCGCTGTCGATAGTCTAGGTGCCCTGCATCGTGCAATCGTTCGAATCGGATTCCCAAGGTCTCGTGGCTCATTCCTCACTTTAAAGTTCGGAGAGAAGAAACCGTTCGCGGGTTTCACGCAGAACGGTGAGCTTGATCCTGTCTACTATCAAGATCCTCTCCTAAGAGCAGGGCGGCTGTTTCCGCTCTTGGCGATTCAGAAACTTCGCCATGAAAGAACCGAAAAAATTGGCATGAATAACTTCTCTAAAATCAGCGTTTTGAGCGGAGCCCCTTTAATCCTCTGGCCACTAACCAGCTTCGCGAAACATACAGACAAGATGCAACAGACCATCGCTGTATCGACAGCGGCGACCGGTCGAACAAGCTGGGTTGAGCTCAAAACCTGGAGGACCTGAACTAGGGAAAAGTTAAAAGCAACTAGTTATGGCCCGCAGAATTAATTATTTCGCAATCGGCCTTCCGCCAAATCAAACCGCTGATAGGTCGAGGCTCCGTTTTCTAAGGGTGTAGAAGTGGAAAGAGCGACATGCTGAATGAAACAGACAAAGTAGAAAGCGAAAAAAAATGTTAATTCTGTCAAGAAAAGCGAACGAGGGAATCGTAATCGGCGATAACATTCACATCAGAGTAACCAGGATCAACGGGGACACCGTCAAAATCGGAATCGAGGCACCGAGAGAGATCCCGATATTTAGAACTGAAATTTACCGGCCGAACCAGCGAACGCTTCTGAACAAAACGGAGGCCGCCGCTCAACTCCCGGCTCAAACGAAGCCGGTTCGATTCGAGGAAAAAGCGTTCTCAGTTTAGTCACCGGGACTTGCCTGTGTCGCATCCGTGCATCTGTTTTACGGCAAAGGGAACGCGGATGACAAATTTGCCATCGTTCTCAACAGTGCGAGCCTATCAAATTCAATGGAATCGTTCCGGAGCGTTCTGAGTGAAAGACAGAGGAAGAGAATCACCTGTCGTCTGGTAGTCGGCGCCTTTCGATCGCATATATCATAAATTCATTGGAACTACGCTCGCGGCCTCGAAGCGCGCGATAGGGCCATTCCCAGAGCGGGACGGCTAACCCTCAGATATACCTGAAGCCTCTTTCAAGCGGAACCCCGATTACCCTTGTTCAAGTCGCCACCATCTGTTAGAAGCTTTCACTCCAAATATGATCGGCGGGTTCCAGAAATGAAAGCCAAAGTCATCTGTGGTGGAAGGCCCGCCATCAGGGAGAAGCAGACAAGAACAAGGATTAACCCCTGGCGGGGAAATAGCGGCGTAGTCGTTGGCCCTGGCCGGCGACGACGCAGTTTGATCCTCGCTGCGTTACAGCTCCTCGCCCGAAAAATCCGAGCAAAAGAATGACGATATCAAAGCGATTGCGTCTGGCGCTTGCGGACGGTCTCTATCCAATTCCACCGGTTCTCTTTTACGGGAATAACCGCTCTTCATAGGCAGTCGTCCCGTATTGCCTCCTCGCTGAACGCCAAATTCCTGCCGGAAGAAAAACTTTCTCCTGGTCCGAGCCTCCACCGCGCGGCGGAGCCTGCTTCCTCTTTCGCCTAGGCGCACCCAGGTCCGCCTAACACCCGGAGTTACCCCAAATCCGAGTCGTGCTAGAGCAGTTCTCTGAGATCAGAAGACCCCTGCTAACGGTCCAAAGGCCAAGCAGCGACCTCGGCCGATGGGATGGCGTTTCCTAAACTGTAAAGCGCACGACCCGACAGATTCATGGAAATTCTAGAATTACTTCTTCTCGCTGATAAACCTTGAAAAGAGATAACTAGTTGGTGACGCGCGACAAGATTTCTCAATAGGGTTCTTGTTTCTAGAAGAACCCCATTAAATGAAGAACTCAGTCGCGGTTTCCAGGTTTGAGATCTGGTCAGTGCTACCGCCCAGGCTCGTTGAAAGGATTCGCCGTCATCATCATGCTGTCTATGGAAGACACCTTACCCCTTCCCAGGCTTTCGCCCGGTTCTGGCACGAGTTCATAACTGACGAAGCCTTTCGTGAACGAATTCAGACAAACGCAGGAAAGCTTAGGCCGATTGTGTTCGATGCTCAGAGTCCGAGCTGGGGAATCTGGCCAATCGACCCGGAGGAATGCGCCGGAATTGGTTTTTTTCTTGGACTATCACTAGAAGAATCGCTCAGCGATTATCTGGCCGACCTACCAAAGTCAAGGCTTCTTCGTCTGGAGCAAGAGGTAGTGCATTCCGGCACCCCACTAGAGGAGATTTTCATCAAAACGTTAGTCGAGTCTAAGGCGATCGCTGAGTATCCAGCGGACCCGTTGGCCTGGAGGGAACAATGAATATAGTCACTTCTATAAGTTATGGTTCCTTTACCAGTGGATGCCGCCGCTCACCTTAACTGATTTCCGCCGTATGGGTCCGACAGAGCGTGACAATGATAACCGACGGGAGCACCTGTTAAATACTTCGGAACATCCCCTCCCGGTCTCTCGTTCCCCGGGCTTCTGGCAAATAAAACACAAACTCAACAATGGGCCGCCGGCTCCGCCTCTTGGCTCAAACGGGTTACCGGAACGAAGGATCGGTCGGTGGAACTATACAATCGTTCCGTGGGAAGACTAGACCCGGTTGTGCATGACTGGTTATAATT
>Ga0070713_100001332_pt1 | contig 15790 bp, 12 predicted proteins | sample LARL82metaG_FD_65465 | JGI IMG/M metagenome (GOLD analysis project Ga0070713, IMG submission 65465) | Corn, switchgrass and miscanthus rhizosphere microbial communities from Kellogg Biological Station, Michigan, USA - LAR L8-2 metaG | ecosystem: Host-associated > Plants > Roots > Rhizosphere ...
CTCCAGACCTTCCACCGCGATGGAGTCGGTCCGCGCCATGATCACGAACTGCTCGTCGCTGCGCGCGTCCACCGCGGCCTTCACGCGATCGACCATCTCGTCCTTCGACACGATCGCCTTGCCTGGACGATGGCCGCAACGCTTGGCAGCAACCTGGTCCTCGATATGCAAGGCGGCAGCGCCAGCCTTGATCATCGAGCGCACGGTGCGGGCAATGTTGAACGCCCCGCCCCAACCGGTATCCACGTCGACCAGCAGCGGCAGATCGCACACATCGGTGATGCGGCGGACGTCGATCAGTACATCCTCCATCGAGCTGATGCCCAGATCCGGCATGCCCAGCGAGTTGGCGGCAACGCCGCCGCCGGACAGGTAGATCGCCTTGAAGCCGCTGCGCTTGGCCATCCGTGCGGCATAAGCGGTGATCGCGCCGACGACCTGCAGCGGCTGTTCCTCGGCAACGGCGGCGCGGAAGCGCGCGCCGGGGGATGCTGGCTGTGTCATGTCACCTCCGCAAAACGGTCATTTTAGCGCACTGCAGCGTGTGCTCCTCACGCGCCGTATTCACGAGAGGCCGGTCATCCAAACAAGCCGCCCACGTGTACGAGCGCCGGTGCACCCGCGCACCGGAAAAGAAGCGTTCTCTGGAACAGACCGACGCACCTGGCGTTGGACAGACGGCGGACTTGGCCCGGATCCATCTTGATAGTCACAGACGATCGATGCGATGCCGACAATCAATTAGATTAATCGCCTAAAACCCCATATCCTCTCACTTCGCTTTCAACCACCACGGGAAAACCCACGATGTCGCTGATCAACACCGAAATCAAACCGTTCAAGGCCCAGGCGCTCAAAAGCGGTCAGTTCATTGAAGTTTCCGATGCCGACCTGAAGGGCAAGTGGTCCGTCGTGTTTTTCTACCCGGCCGACTTCACCTTCGTCTGCCCGACGGAGCTCGAGGATCTGGCTGACAACTACGCCGCATTCCAGAAACTGGGCGTCGAGATCTACTCCGTCTCCACCGATACCCATTTCGCCCACAAGGCTTGGCACGACACCTCCGATGCGGTGAAGAAGATCAACTACACGATGGTGGGCGATCCGACCGGCGCGATCAGCCGCAACTTCGGCGTGATGATCGAGGAAGCGGGCCTGGCCGATCGCGGCACCTTCGTGATCGATCCGTCAGGCAAGATCCAGATCGTCGAGATCAACGCCGGCGGCATCGGCCGTGATGCGTCCGAGTTGCTGCGCAAGGTCAAGGCGGCCCAGTACGTTGCCTCCCATCCGGGCGAGGTCTGCCCGGCGAAGTGGAAGGAAGGCGAGAAGACCTTGGCGCCGTCGCTGGACCTGGTCGGCAAGATCTAAACCAGCATTTAAGCCACATCGCGCCATGCGCAACGGACCCGGAGTTCTTCCGGGTCCGAACTACCGAAACACAGTGCAAAGCGACGCCCGGGTCCGCCCGGGTGCTCGCCACGCTCACCCTGAAGAAACCCATCGACGGAGCCACGCCCATGTTGGATGCCCATCTCACAACCCAGTTGAAGGCCTATCTCGAAAAGGTCACGCAGCCGATCGAGATCGTTGCGTCGCTGGACGACAGTGCCAAGTCCGCCGAACTGGACGAGTTGCTCAAGGAAATCGCTGCGCTGTCCGATCAGATCAGCCTGGTCCGAGGCGACGACAACGAGCGCAAGCCCTCGTTCGCGATCAACCGCGTCGGCAGCGACATCGGCGTGCGCTTCGCCGGCATTCCGATGGGCCATGAATTCACCTCACTCGTGCTCGCCCTGCTGCAGGTCGGCGGACATCCGTCCAAGACCGCGGCCGACGTGATCGAACAGGTGAAGAACCTCGAAGGTGACTATCACTTCGAGACCTATTTTTCGCTGTCCTGCCAGAACTGCCCCGACGTGGTGCAGGCGTTGAACCTGATGAGTGTGCTGAATCCGAAGATCCAGCATGTAGCCATCGACGGCGCGCTGTACCAGGACGAAGTCGACGCGCGCCAGGTGATGTCGGTGCCGACCGTTTATCTCAACGGCGAAGTGTTCGACCAGGGCCGCATGAGCCTGGAGCAGATCCTCGCGAAAATCGATACCGGTGCCGGCGTCCGCGAAGCGGAGAAGCTCAAGAGCAAGGGCGCGTTCGACGTACTCGTGATCGGCGGCGGCCCGGCGGGCTCGGCCGCGGCGATCTACGCCGCCCGCAAGGGCATCCGCACCGGCGTGGTGGCGGAGCGCTTCGGCGGACAGGTGCTGGACACCATGGCGATCGAGAACTTCGTCTCGGTCGGCTATACCGAGGGTCCGAAGCTGGCCACGGCGCTGGAGCAGCACGTCAAGGATTACGACGTCGACGTCATGAACCTGCAGCGCGCCGAAAGGCTGCTGCCGGCAACCCAGGCCGGCGGTCTGATCGAAGTGCAGATGGCCAACGGCGCTACGCTGAAATCGAAGACCGTGATCCTGTCCACCGGCGCACGCTGGCGGCAGATGGGCGTGCCCGGCGAAGATCAGTACCGCAACAAGGGTGTGGCCTACTGCCCGCATTGCGACGGCCCGCTGTTCAAGGGCAAACGCGTGGCAGTGATCGGCGGCGGCAACTCCGGTGTCGAGGCGGCAATCGATCTGGCCGGCATCACCAGCCATGTCACCTTGGTCGAGTTCGACAGCAAGCTGCGCGCGGACGAAGTCCTGCAGCGCAAGCTGCGCAGCCTGCCCAACGTCGACATCGTCGTCAGCGCGCAGAGCACCGAGGTGCTGGGCGACGGCCAGAAGGTCAATGGCCTCGTCTACAAGGATCGCGTGAACGGCGACGTGCGTACGGTCGAGCTCGAGGGCATCTTCGTGCAGATCGGTCTGCTGCCGAATACCGAATGGCTGAAGGGCACGCTGGAGCTGTCGCCGCGTGGCGAGATCGTCATCGACGAGCGCGGCCAGACCTCGCTGCCCGGCGTGTTCGCCGCTGGCGACGCCACCACGGTGCCATACAAACAGATCGTGATTGCGATGGGTGCGGGCTCGGCCGCCGCGCTGAGCGCGTTCGACCATCTGATCCGCAGCCCGCTTCCCGCCGCAAAAGTGGAAAAGGAGGCGATTGCTGCTTGATCAAAATGAACGGAGCGGCCCACCCGCCTGCTCATCGTTTGGCAGAACGGGCGTCTCGCTCCACTACGCTTGACCCTCACGTAACGTAAGCCCTCAGTGTTGCGGGCGCGCACCGATGGAGAAGGCGGACATGTTGTTGACCGTGGGCGAACTTGCGAAACGATGCGGACTGACCGTGCGGGCCTTGCATCACTACGACGCCATTGCTCTGCTGGTTCCTTCGGTGCGCTCCGTTGCCGGTTACCGGCTCTACGACAGGGCGAATATCGAACGCCTGCATCGTATCCAGGCTCTGCGTCAGCTGGGCCTGTCGCTGACCGACATCGGTACCGCCCTGTCCGGGCCGCAGGCACCGCTGGCCGAGGTGGTCGATCGCCAGATCGCCCGGCTCGACCGCGAGCTGGCGCAGGCGGCAAAACTGCGCCAGCAGTTGGTCGCCATGCGCACGCAGCTTGTGGCCGGACAGTCTCCCGACCTGGCCGACTGGCTGGAAACGCTGGAACTGATGAACATGTACGAAAAATATTTCTCACCCGAAGAACTGAAGAACCTGCCGCTGCATACCGACCCCGATGTACTGGCGGAATGGAACGCCTTGATCACTGCCGTGCAGTCGGCGATGGACCACGGCTCCACCCCGGACGATGCCGATGCACAGATCCTCGCACTGCGATGGATGGCCATGGTGGAACGCGGCACGGGCAACAACCCTGCCTTCCTCATGCGCCTGCACGCGATGAACGAAAACGAGCCCGCGCTGCGTGAACGCAGCGGCATCACGCCCGAACTCGAACGATTCGTGGAACAGGCGATGGTCAGCGGACGACTGGCGATCTTCGAGCGCTATCTGGACGCGCAAGAGATGGAACGCATGCGCGCGAACTACGGCAAGCAGATGTACGCCTGGCCAGCGCTGATCGCCGAGCTGCGCAAAGCCATCGACGAAAACGCGGCCGTCGACGACCCTCACGTGCAGCAGATGGCTAAGCGCTGGATGGAGCTGTTCCGCGCCTACGCCGGCGACGACCCCGCCACTCATGCCCGCATCCGCGAGGCCTACACAAAAGAGCCCGACCTGCGCAGCGGCAGCTCGGTGGACGATGTATTGCAGGGCTTTGTAAGAGAGGCACTGGCGAGTCTGGCGCGCAAGGCACACTGACGCGATCTGGCTTTCCAACGTTCGCGATAAAAAGGAAGGGCGGCCAAGGCCGCCCTTCCCTCCCAACCGATATAGGAACCGGCTTACTTCTTGGCGAACAGATGCTCGACGCCGGCACGCTCTTCGCGCAGTTCCTTGTCGGTGGCATCCATGCGGCCGCGCGAGAAGTCGTTGATCGCCAGGCCTTGCACGATCGTGTAGTTGCCGTCCTTCACGGTGACCGGATAACCGTAGATCACGCCCGGCGCGATGTTGTAGGAGCCATCGGACGGAATACCCATCGACACCCAGTCGCCCTCGGCCGTGCCCTGCGCCCAGTAGCGCATGTGGTCGATCGCCGCCGAGGCCGCCGAGGCCGCGGACGAAGCGCCGCGCGCCTTGATGATCGCCGCGCCGCGCTGCTGCACGGTCGGGATGAAATCGTTCTCGTACCAGGCCTGGTCGATCAGCGACATCGCCGCCTTGCCGTTGACGGTGGCGTGGTGGATGTCCGGGTACTGGGTCGAGCTGTGGTTGCCCCAGATCGTCATCTTCTTGATGTCGGTGGTGTGGGCGCCGGTCTTTTCGGCCAGCTGCGACAACGCGCGGTTGTGGTCGAGACGGACCATCGCGGTGAAGCAATTCGGGTTCAGGTCCGGCGCGTTCTGCTGCGCGATCAACGCATTGGTGTTGGCCGGATTGCCGACCACCAAGACCTTGACGTCGCGCTTGGCATGATCGTTCAGTGCCTTGCCCTGCGGGCCGAAGATCGCGCCGTTCGCTTCCAGCAGATCCTTGCGCTCCATGCCCGGGCCACGCGGACGCGCACCGACCAGCAACGCGTAGTCGACGTCCTTGAACGCGACATTGACGTCGTCGGTGGCGACCACGCCAGCCAGCGTCGGGAATGCGCAATCGTTGAGTTCCATCACCACGCCCTGCAGCGACGGCAGCGCCGGGGTGATTTCCAGCAGGTGCAGGATCACCGGCTGATCCGGCCCCAGCATGTCGCCGGCGGCGATACGGAACAGCAAGGCATAACCGATCTGGCCGGCGGCGCCGGTAACGGCAACTCGAACGGGGGCTTTCATGGGGTTGACTCCTTGGATGATGTGTTCAAATGCTTTGCAAGTAACCGTCAGACCAGTTCGGCGAAGAACTGCTGGATGCGTTGCAGGCCCGGCTCCAATTGTGCGGTCGGGCAGGTATAGGAAATGCGCATGGCGCGCGGCTCGCCGAACGCCGAGCCCGGCACGCAGGCGACGCCCTTGGCTTCCAGCAGTGCGGCGCAGAATTCGACGTCGTTGCTTATCTTCGTGCCGTTATGACTCTGGCCGAACGCCACGGAGACATCGGGGAACGCGTAAAACGCGCCCTGTGGCCGCGGACAGACCACCCCGGGAATCGCGCTGAGCGCGGCGAACACGATGTCACGCTTGCCGGCAAACTCCGCACACTTGGCCTTGGGGACATCCTGCGGACCGTTGAACGCCGCCACCGCCGCTGCCGTGATCACCTCGGGCAGGCTGGTGATGTGATTGGAGTTGAGTGTGGTGATCGCCTTGGCCACCGCTTCCGGTCCAGCGAGCAGACCGACACGCCAGCCCGGCATGCCGTAGGTCTTCGATACCGAATCGACGAAGATCACCCGCTCGCGCAACTCGGGTTTCGCGAACACGAAGTTGTGATAGCCGAGGCCGTCGAACACCATCGAGTTGTAGATGTCGTCGGTGATCACCCAGGTATCCGGATGCTTCGCCAGCACCTCGGCCAGCGCGGCGATCTCCTCGCCGGTGTAGACCATGCCCGTCGGATTGGACGGGTTGTTGAACAGGAACACCTTCGGCTTGCGCGCCAGCGCGGCGTCTAGCTGCGTCGGAGTGAGCTTGTAGTTCTGCTCCGGCCCGCAATGCATGACGTTGGTCTTCGCGCCGACGATATCGGCGATGTCGCGGTAGGTGGTCCAGTACGGCGCCGCGAAACAGATCTCGTCGCCTTCGTCGAGCAATGCCTCGGCCAGGTTGTACAGAACCTGCTTCGCACCGATGCCGATCGACAGATTCATCCGCGTGTAGCCACCGAAACCCAGCGCCTCGATGTGCTTCAGGAAAGCATCCAGCAGCGCCTCGGCACCGCGGTTGCTGCCGTACTGACCGGAGTCGTGCGAGAGCGATTCGCGCGCGGCGGCATAGACATGCTCGCCCGGCAGGAAATTCGGTACGCCGATGGAGAAGCTGATGATGTCGCGGCCGGCGGCCTTGAGCTGCTTGGCTTTTTCGGCGATCACCATGATCGCGCTGGGTTTGGCGCGGCCGACACGCTGGGCGAGCTGGGGCATGGGTATCTCACGCAGGGGGAGGAAGCAAAGGCGGCGATTTTATCACGCCGCAGGGCCCCTCGTGGGCGATACCCTGGCTGCTGCAATGACACGGCGAAAGCGGCATGATGCGCGTGTCCGCACGACGGACATGGCAACCTCACGAAGGAGATCCGCATGCATTGGCTATGGGTATTCGTGATTGGATTGATTGTTGGCCTGGTGGCCAAGCTGCTGACGCCGGGCAAGGACCCTGGCGGCTTCATCATCACCGCTCTCATCGGCATCGCCGGCTCGTTGCTGGCGACCTGGGTTGGCCAAAACCTGTTCGGCTGGTATCAGGAAGGACAATCCGCCGGCTTCATCGCGTCGGTGGTGGGCGCAATCGTGTTGCTGTTGATCTATCACCTGCTCAAGCGCAAGTCGGCATGAGTGCGGTCCCGGCGGAGCAAGACTCCGCCGGGATTTTTCCCCTACACGATCAGGCCGGCGTTGCGCCGCCACCGAGCAGCTTGCCCGCCAAGCCTTCGAGCATGCCCAGATTGAAGCCGCTGCCCTGCCCGGCTGCCGGCACCTGGCCGTCCGGAGTCAGATGATCGACCGCCTGCGGCAATACCTGCGAAAGCTGATTGAGCAAGGCATTGGGGTCGACGCCCAGCTTGCTGGCTGCCTCCTGCACCACCGACGCCATGCCGCCGCTCTGCAGCGCCTGGCCGAGCTGGTCGCCTGACACCGACTGGTTCGCGCCGGTACCGACCCACGATTGCACCGCACCACCCAGCCCATGCTGTTGCAGCATGCTGACCAGGCCCTGCACACCGCCGGCCTTCTCGATCAGCTGACCGGCCACGCCAATCAGCGAGCCGGTGCCACCTTGTTGTCCTTGACCGCCGAGCAAATCATCGAGGAATGACATGGTCGTTCTCCTTGGAAGATGTGGATATAAAGTAGAGCCTGTCGATCATAGGCCTGCGCCAGCGACACTGTCATGACTTTAAGGATGCCCTGATGTATTCAACACAGGCGGCATGATGTCCAGAAGGTTCGCAGGTGGTGGTGCGTGGCGCAGCCAAGGCTGGCTGCCTTGGCAAGCCGCGCGCTGCCGCCTGCGGGCCTTCTGGACATCACCCCGTCATTTATTTTCAATCAGTTGGGGCCAGTTCTGTCTGCCCCCATCTCTGCGGCGCACCTCCTCGACAGGCGGCCAGCCTGCCTTCGTCGACGCACCTTGATCTGCGGGCAGACAGAACCGGTGACGCCTGCGTTGAATACATCAGGGCATCCTTATGCACAAAAAAAGCCGCCGGTCGAAACCGGCAGCTTTTTTGCGAATCCAGGGCTGAAAACTCAGCCGCGCTGATCGAGCACCGCATTCCACTCTTTCACGCGATCGGACTGCGCAGCCAGCAGCGCATCGGCGTCGCCTTCGACGGTGACCTTTTCGATCGTGTCGCCCTGCTGGATCGTGTTGACCACGGCCATATCAGCCGCGTCGACCACTTCGCCGAACACGCTGTGCTTGCCGTCCAGCCACGGCGTGGCGCCATGGGTGATGAAGAACTGGCTGCCGTTCGTGCGCGGACCGGCATTCGCCATCGACAGCACGCCGGGCTTGTCATGGCGCAACGACGGGTTGAATTCGTCCTCGAACTTGTAGCCCGGACCGCCGCGGCCACTGCCCTCGGGGCAACCGCCCTGGATCATGAAGTCGGCGATCACGCGATGAAACGACAATCCGTCGTAATAACCGCGCCTGGCCAGGTTGACGAAGTTGGCCACCGTCACCGGTGCTTTGTCTTCATGCAGACGCAGATGGATCGGGCCGCGGTTGGTGGTGAAAGTGACATGGATGGTCATCGCAAATCCTTGGGTTCAAAAGCTGCACCGTGCCACGACACGGGCACGCGGGTTGCCAAGAATACCCCAGCGGCGGTGCCCAGGCATGCGCTTGCAACACCGCGCTACGGCAAACCGAGCATGCGGCGCTCCAGCGTACCCGTGCCGCGCGGCTGGGCCGCCGGCGTCGGCGCATCGGTCGGCCAGGTCGCTCCCTCGTACAGGTACGCCCACAACCGATCCAGCGCCACATAGCCAAAAGGCAGCAGCGGTACGTGGTGTTCGCCGAAACCGGGCAGCGCCAGGAACGCATCGAAGTGCTGCGCGTACGGTACCTTCCAATAGATCGGCGCGCGTCCTTCCTCGCGCAGCCACGCCACATACGGCTCGGAGCTGAACGCGGTCGGCAACAGTCCGTCGCCAGCACCGTGCACCACCCACAGCGGCAGGTCGCCACGCGGCAGCTTGGCCGCCGTGGCCGCAATGGAAGCATGCAGTGCCTGCGACTGGTGATCGTCGCCGGTCCACAGAGCGCGCAGGCATTCGCTGCCGATCAGCGTGGGATCGGACGAGACACTCATGCCCCCCAACAGGCCGATGCCATTGCCGGGTGGAATGCCCGCACCATCTGCCCACCACGCTGCCCGGGTGACGGGATCGGCTACACCGGGCAGGCCGCCCACACCGATCGCCGCGTAATGGAAACCGCACGGCATGTCGTTGGCGCCACGACGCAGGTAGGACGAGGCATAGCCCGCGGCGATCACCCGCCACAGATCGAATGTGGTGGTGCTGGCAGCCGTGTTCAGCGCTTCGTCGGTCCAGCCACGGGTGTGCAGGTACTGGTAAGCCTGCTCCGCCTGCTCGGCCACGGTGTTGCCGCGCAATTTGCCTTGCGCGCGCAAGCTGGCACAGCGCAGCGGCCATGCGGATGGCAACACGCCGCCGGGGCCACGCGCGAACGGAGTCGCCGCGAAGCGCTCGCTACCCAGCGCGCACGGCAACCAGATCGCCGCCTCAGTGGCGTAGTCGTACATCGCACGGCCGCGTTCGAACACGTGCACGTTCGGTTCCAGTGCCACTACGCCGGCGAAGAAGTGATCCTGGTCAAGGCCAGCCGCCTGCAGCACCGCGGCGCCACCGTTGGACACGCCGGTGGCGATGATCTTCGTGTTCTGCGCCGTGAACGGCGCCTCGTCCGGAAACGCACGATCGAGCATGGCCAGCCCGAACTGCGCCGCCTGAATCACATGGCGGCCCCAGTCGGCCTCCGGGTTGTCGCCGGAATGCATGTGCTTGATCGCGATACCGGTGCCCGCTGGTGCCGGTGTTGGCTGGAACTCCAATTCTGCTTCGCCGCGTTTCGCGCGGTGGCCGTCCAGCGCCACTCCGCTATTGTCGGCGTAGTCGAAATAACCGGCACCGGCGCCCTTGTCGGTATACGCCACGGCGCAACCGTGCGGCAGACCCCAGGCACCGGCCAGCGCAATCGCGCCGTAGATGCCACGCGAACCGGACGAGGCAGTGACTACCAGGCAGCGCTTCTGCTTGTCGAAATGATCGGGCAACTGCAGCAGCACGCGATGGGGCGCGCGCGCGCCGGGAATGCGCGCAAACGCCTGATACTCGCGGCCGGGCACATCCGGCACGCCGCCGTACACCGTGCCGTAACCGCCTAGCGGGCCGAGATCGGCGATGCCCTTCCAGCTGGTCTGGATGGCCCGCCGACGCAGCTCTTCAGCGGTAGGGTCCAGCGGATTGGCAAACGGCAGCGGTGCACCTGCCAAACCCGCCTGTCCCAAACCGGCGCTCAACAGATCATCGCGACCACGGTGTTCGGTCACACGCACTTCGCCGTAATCGACCTCACGCATGGCAGGTTCCTTGGTCATCGGGACGCGGGCACAAGCCGACAGCATGACTGATACCAGCACGGGCAGACACAGCAGCGTCGAAAAGCGGGCGGACTTCTTCATTCCGCCACCATAACAAGCACACCGCTGCCTGCCATCGTACGAAAGTCCAGTCCCAGCCACGTCAAGTCGCTCATTGAACTCGACGCCATCGCCGCGGCCCGCTAACTTCAACGACATGACGAGCCTGCTGATCGCCGACGACCATCCACTGTTCCGCGCTGCATTGCGCCTCGCCGCCAGTGAAAGCCTGCCCGATTGCGCGGTGCGCGAGGCCGCGGACCTGCCAGGCGTATTCGCCACGCTGGCCGCCGAGCCGGACATCGACATGGTCCTGCTCGACCTGCACATGCCCGGCAGCCACGGTTTGTCTGGACTCGCTGCGCTACGCGGCCAGCATCCTGGCATCGCCGTGCTGGTGGTGTCCGCTCATGACGGACCACACATCGTGCGCCGCGTACTCGATCACGGCGCCGCCGGCTTCATTCCCAAGAGTTCCAGCCCCGCCGAGATCGGCGAAGCGATCCGCTGCGTGCTCGACTGCGGCACCTGGCTGCCGCCCCACCTCGCCGACGCCGTCGCCGCGCTACCCGTCAACCCCAACGACACGGACCTCGCCAGCCGGCTCGCCCGCCTCACCGAGCAGCAATCCCGCGTGCTCGCCCTGCTCGCCGAAGGCCTGCTCAACAAGCAGATCGCCGATCGCCTGGCGATCCAGGAGCGCACGGTGAAAGCGCATGTCACCGCGATCTTCGAGAAGCTCAAGGTGCGCAATCGGACGCAGGCGGGGATGTTGTTGCGGTCGCTGGATCTGGGCGAGCCGGCGCGGGTGGGTTGATCCTGACGTGTCGTGGCATCGCGCGTCTGGCTTAAAGTAGGCGCTGTCGATCTCTACTACGCACTGCCACTCAGCACTACCACTCAGGGGGAACCACCATGTTTCAGGGAATCAGCACGCGTGCTGTCAGCATTGCCGCGATCGTCGTTCTGGTCGTGATCGTATTGTCCAGTTCGTTCTTCGTGGTACCGCCGAGCGAGATGGCTGCCGTGCGCTGGCTTGGGGGCACCGTCACTACCAAGCAGCCGCTAGGTACGGGCCTGCACTTCAAACTGCCTTTTCTGGAAACGGCGGACTACCTGCAAACCTCGCAATCGACCTACACCTTGCCTGACCTCAGCGTATACACGAACGACAATCAGTCGGTCGATATCAGCATTTCGGTCATCTACCAGATTCCCTCCACGGCGGTGATGCACCTGCTGTACGACGTGGGCAAGACCGGCAATACCGACATCGAATCGACCATCGTGCCGGTCATCCGCGATCGCGCCCTGGCGGTATTCGCCAAGTACAACACGTTGAACGTTTCGGATTCGCGCGCGCAGATCACCGAGCAGATGCGCAAGGAAGTCGGCATGGCGCTGCAACGGCTGTTCGGCATCAACGTGGTCGACTTGCAGCTCACCGGCATCAAATACTCGCCAGTGTTCTCCGCCTCCGTGGAGCAGGCGGTCAAGGCCAAAGCCGAAGCGGTCCAGGCGCAGAATACGGTGCTGCAGAAGAAGTACGAAGGCGAGCAGAAAACCGTCACCGCGGCGGCCGAGGCGCAAGCCAAGATCGAATCGGCCAAGGGCATCGCCGAATCCACCATATTGGAAGCCGACGCTCAGGCCAAAGCCATTCAAGTGGTCGGCCAGGCGATGCAGGCGAACCCGCTGTACACCAAGTTCTACGCCATTCAGCACTGGAACGGCGTGCTGCCGCAATACGTCGGCGGCAATGGCGCGGTACCGTTCGTGGATATCAGCGACAAGAACAGGTAACCGATCGCAGGCCCGATGCGGAAATGCATCGGGCAATTACCCGAAAAGCGTTTCCCGCCAGGCCACTGCCCAAACCATCGAGCAGTGGCCTGCGTTATTGCACTACGCAAGCCAGCGCTGGTTCAAGCCTGCGCCACGCCGGCTGCCACCCGCTGCAGTACCTGCCGCAGCGCCAGCGGCTTGAGCGGCTTGTAGAGCACGCCGATGCCCGCATCCAGCAAGCGCTGGCGCAGCTCGCCGTCGCGGTCGGCAGTCAACATCACAGTCGGCACATCGGCGTGGCGCGCACGCAGCAGCTCCCACACATCGAGCCCGGTACACCCGCCATCGAGATGGAAATCGAGGATATGCAGGTCCGGTTGCCACGGTGCCGCCAGCGCCTGCTCGGTATTGCGGCAGGCATGCACATGCCAACCCCAGCTGACGAGCAGGCTGCTTAGCGCGGCGAGTGCGGCGGGCTCGTTGTCCAGCACCAACGCGCGGCCCGCCGGCAATGGCTGCTGCGCATCGGCGACAGGCGGCAGTCGTGTGGCCGCTCGCACCATCGGCATACTGAGGTCGAACACGCTACCGCGGCCAGGCCATGAGCGCAGTCCGAGCGGATGGCCAAGCAGTCCGGCCATGCGCTGCGCGATCGACAAACCGAGTCCGAGTCCCTGCCCGCCCGCGGCGCTGCCGCGGCGGAATTCCTGGAAGATCAGTTGCTGTTCGTTCGGCGCGATGCCCGGTCCGGTGTCCCAGACCTCCACACGCAGTTGCTGCCCGGACCGGCGCACGCCCAGCAGTACGCGTCCGTGCTCCGCATAACGCATCGCATTCGACAGAAAGTTCTGCAACACGCGGCGCAGCAGTTGCGGATCGGAACGCACCCACGCACGGGTGCCTACCACGTCCAGCCGCACGCCGCGGTCGAGCGCGATGGCGCGGAATTCGGCGGCCAGCGGATCGAGCACTTCGGCCAGCGGGAACGCGCGCGCTTGCGGATGCAGGCGGCCGCCTTCGAGGCGTGCCACATCGAGCAGGCCAGTGAGCAGGCCTTCGGTAGCGGCGAGTGCGCCGTTGAGATGTTGCATGGTGGCGGCATCGTTGCCGCGCTCGGTCACTGAATGGGCGAACAGCTGCGCCGCGTGCAACGGTTGCATCAGGTCGTGGGTCACCGCAGCAAGGAAGCGGCTCTTCGCGTCGTTCGCAGCCTGCGCTTCGGCGGACGCCGCAGCCAGCGCACGGGTGCGTTCTTCCACGCGCAGTTCCAGCGTTTCGTTGACGCGCTTGAGCGAGCCTTCAGCCTGGCGGAACGCGGTAACGTCGGTGAAGGTGGCGACGAAGCCGCCGCCGGGCATCGGGTTGCCGCGAATCTCGACGATGGTGCCGTCGGGGAAACGCCGCTCCGACAGGTGCCGGGTGCCGGCGCGCATATGCGTGAGCCGGCGCTGCACACGCTGCTCCGCCTCCCCAGGACCGAGCATGCCGGCGTCGATGTTGTAGCGGGTCAGCTCGGCCACCGGACGTCCAACCTGCAGCAGCTCGGGCGGATAGTTGAACAGGCGCGCATACGGACTGTTCCAGGCGACCAAGCGCAGCTCGGCATCGACCACGCAGATGCCCTGGCTCATGTTCTCCAGCGCCGCCTCCAGCACGCGCTGGTTGAAGCGCAGATCCTGTGCAGCCTCGCCCACGATGGCGACGACCGTGTCCAGATCGTCGCGGCCTTGCCGGTGCACCACTTCCAACAGCAACCGTGCCGATGCGGCGCCGATCACCGCAGCCAGTTCGTGTTCGACCTGCCCGACCCGCACGCTGCCGGCGAGGCCGGCTGCCGGCGCACTGGCGAACAGATGCTCGACCCGTTCGGATGGCAGGAAGCGCGCCGCCAGTGCACGCAGTTCGACCACGCCGACATCGCCCACGCTGACCGCGCGCGCGATGCGGCCGTAGCGCGAACTGGCCACCGCCAGCATCACGGCAATATTCACCAGCAAGCTCACTACGACGGCGCGACCCAGCTGATTCCAGTTGGACAGTCCGAGCAAATCGTCAGGTGCCAGCCAGTGCCACCCAAACGGACCGCGGTGCAACCACGCCGGTGCGGACGGCAGCAAAGCAGGCACTACCGCGTACATCCACACCAGCGTGCCGGCGGCCAGCCCGGCCATCACCGCGCGAGAACCCAGCTGCGGGCGATACACCGCGGCCAGCAGTGCCGGAGCGAGTCCGGCCAGCGCGGAAAACGAGATCGCGCCGATATCCGCCAGCGCCTCATTGCGTGCCAGCACACGGCTGTAAGTCCAGGCCAACAGAATCACCAGCAAGATCGCCACACGCCGGTGATTCAGCAGTTCGCCACGCAGGTCGCCGTGCTCGTCGCGACCCCAGCCCGCCTTCACCCGCAACGGTGCGATGAAGTGATTGACCACCATCAGGCTCAACGCCAGCGTCGCAATCACCACCATGCTGGTGGCGGCGCTGAGGCCGCCGAGAAACGCGATCAGCGCCAGGCCGTGTTCGCCACGCGCCAGCGGCAGCGCCAGCACGTACATGTCCGACGACACGCCACTCGGCCCCAGCAACGCATCGCCCAGCCGCGCCAGCGGCAGGATAGGCAGCGAGATCAGCAGCAGATAAAGCGGAAAGAGCCAGCGTGCGGTACGCAGGTTGCCGTCACTGCGGCACTCCACGATGCCGGCATAGAACTGATGCGGCATGGTGAACATCGCCAGCGCGCCAAGCAGGATCAGCGCCGGGAAACCGTCGCTGTCCGGCGGTGGCGGCACGTTGACCGGCAAACCGGCCGGCAACGCAGTGAACAGCAAGGTGCCCAAGGCCAGCATCGCGCCGAGCTTGAACAGCGACTCGAACGCCATCGCCAATACCAGCCCGCGGTTGTGCGCCATGGTCGACGCGCGCCGCGTGCCGAACAGCATCGCGAACAGCGCCATCAGCAACGCCACATACAGCGCACTGTCCTGCCACGGATCGGACTCGGACAGCTGGCCGTGGCTGAGAATGCCGTAGCTCATCGCCACCGCCTTCAGCTGCAGCGCGATATACGGCACGATGCCGATCACCACCACCGCGGTAACCAGCGCCGCCAGTCCCGAGTGACGCCCCAGCCGCACGGCGATCAGATCGGCCAGCGAACCAGCGTTGTACTCGCGCACCAGCTGCACCAGCCGGCCGAGGAATTTCAGCGCGAACAGATAGACCAGGATGGCGCCGACAAACGTAGGCGGCAGCCACCAGCCGGAACGGCTGGCCTGCGTCACCGTGCCGTAGAACGTCCACGACGTGCAGTGGATCGCCAGCGACAACGCGTACACGATCGCCCAGCGTTTTTCGAAGATGTGAGGGCGGCGCTCACCCAGCAGCGCCACGCCGAACAGCAGGCCCAGCCAGCACAGCGCGGCGATGGCGATGATGCTGGCGCTCAACATGGTGTTTGCACTGGTGCAGGCGATTTCAGTCGCGATGGCTTTGCGCTTGGTGGGCTGGTTTGAAGCGAAGAGCTTTCGTGCGCCTTCGGCGCCCGAGTTACTTTCTCTTTGTGTGGCCAAAGAGAAAGGTAACCAAAGAGAAAGGCCACCCCGCTTGGCGCTTGCCGCCCATCCGTGGGCGGCAAGTCCGTGAGCCGGGGCCGGGCTTTTCGACA
>Ga0070713_100001334_pt1 | contig 15775 bp, 15 predicted proteins | sample LARL82metaG_FD_65465 | JGI IMG/M metagenome (GOLD analysis project Ga0070713, IMG submission 65465) | Corn, switchgrass and miscanthus rhizosphere microbial communities from Kellogg Biological Station, Michigan, USA - LAR L8-2 metaG | ecosystem: Host-associated > Plants > Roots > Rhizosphere ...
ATTGCTGAAAACGGATCGCGCGGGCTCAGGCGAAGCGCGCGGCGGGCGGCCACATCGGCCTCTTCACAACGTCCGCAATAAGCCAGGACCAGACCATAATAGCCTTGTGCCAGTGAAAAATTCGGGTTGAGCTGCAGCGCCAGCTCGAATTCCGCAAGCGAATCCTCGAAGCGGCGCGTAAACAAATAAACATTGCCGAGCGCAAAGTGGGCCCAGGGGTCTTCGCTGTCGGCCCTTATCGCAGCAAGCGCGCTACGTTCCGCGACAGGAACGACAGTCGCCATGTCTTCCCAACCCATATGGGCGCTGAAGGTGTGGCTCGTGGCCAGCAGGCCGTGCGCCTGGCCGTAATTGGGATCGATAGCAGTCGCCTTCTCAAGCAGGGCCTGTGCGACGACATTGTCTTGCCGGGTAACGCGCCAGTAGTGCGACAGCGCGCGCATCACTAGATCCCAGGCGTCCATGCTGTCGGGCGCCTTACGTTGGGCATGAAAATTCTCGGCTGCGTATAACTGGGGCTCGATGGCAGCCACGATCGCCTCAGTGATTTCGTCCTGGACCGCGAACACATCTGCAATATCGCGGTCATAACGTTCGGCCCACAAATGACTGCCCGTGACGGCATCGTTGAGCTGCGCTGTGATTCGCACGCGGTCGCCGCCCTTGCGAACGCTGCCTTCCACGACATAGCGAACGCCGAGTTCTTCCGCGATTTGCTTGAGAAGGACGGCTTTTCCTTTGTACGTAAACGATGAGTTGCGCGCGATCACGAAAAACCAACGGAGCTTCGAGAGCGCCGTGATGATGTCCTCACTGATTCCGTCAGAGAAATACTCCTGCTCCGGTTCGCCGCTCATATTAACGAAGGGCAGCACCGCGATCGCCGGGCGGTCGGGCAGGGGCAGGACAGCGGGCGCGGCCTGCGCAATATCCGCCCTGACCGCCACATGACCGTCGGTGGCGTTGTCGGTATCGAAGCGTACGTGCACGTCGCCGACGAACCGCAATCCCTTCCGAGCGATGGTGCGGATCACCGTCTGGCTACCGCCGCTGTCGCCCACCGCCTTGCGCGCTGCATTGATTCGGCTGGTCAGGGTTGAATCCGAAACGATGCGGCCGCCCCATACCGACGCAATGAGGTCGTCTTTACTCACCACACGGTCGCGATTTTGCACGAGGTAGATCAGCAGATCGAAGACCTGAGGCTCGACAGCAATCGATTCCCCGCCACGGCGAAGCTCGCGGCGCTCGTCGTCAAGCGTATGATCGCCAAAGAGAAATTGCACGCCGGTGCCCCCACCGCGGTGAAAACAAAGTCTCAGGAAATAATCAAGCCCGCCTCAAGAACAAATCAAGCTCCCGGCAAAGTCTTACGGGCTCACGTCCTGTACTCACATCCCAATCATGTTGGAAATTGGACAGGAGCCTTTTATGCCCACCGCATCGCTCGTTGCAACCCGTTCTGCCAAGCCGGAACCGGCGCCTGTATCGCCTGATCTTGAGGTGATCAAGACCCGTCAGCGGGTCGCCTGGTCGTCGGGAAACTATGCGGTCGTCGGCACGACACTCCAAATCGTTGGCGAGGAACTGTGCGAAGCGCTCGATCTAAGGGCCGGCCGCAAGGTGCTCGATGTGGCCGCAGGAAACGGCATGGCAAGCCTCGCCGCGGCGCGTCGCTGGTGCGACGTGGTGTCGACTGACTACGTTTCGAGCCTGCTGGAACGCGGACGCGCCCGTGCAGCGGCCGATGGCCTGCCGATCGAGTTTAAGGAGGCCGACGCGGAAGCCCTGCCTTTTGGCGACAACTCTTTCGATACCGTTATCTCGACCTTCGGCGTGATGTTCACGCCCAATCAGGATCAGGCGGCGGCGGAGTTGCTGCGCGTCTGCAAACCGGGCGGCCAGATCGGACTCACAAACTGGACCCCCGACGGTTTCATCGGTCAGGTTTTCAAAACGCTCGGAAAATATCTGCCGCCGCCAGCTGCGGCGAAATCTCCCTTGCTGTGGGGAACACGTGCGCGTCTCACAGAAATGTTCGGACCGGCAGCTACCTGGATCAAGACCGAGTCGCGGCATTTCAGGTTTCGATACCGATCGGCGGAGCATTTTGTGGATGTGTTCCGCGATTATTACGGCCCCATGCTCAAGGCATTCGCGGCGCTTGATACACCGCAGCAGACCAAACTTGAGAAGGATCTCTACGATCTCATTGCGCGTATGAACAAGGCCGATGACGGCACGATGGTTGTGCCTAGCGAATACCTCGAAGTCATCATTGAAAAACGGTAAGGGCGCCGCGCTCTCCGCACCCCGCACGGCAGCGTTAGCAATCAAAAGGTAGGACTATGAGCCGGATTATCGCATTTATGTACGGCATTGCGTCGTACGCCTTCGCCTTTGTGACTCTTCTCTACGCCATCTGTTTTGTCTCTGGTTTCATCGTGCCGAAAACGATCGACAGTGGCGCGGCAGGGCCGGTTATGGAGTCGATTGTCGTCAATCTTATCCTGATGTTCGTCTTCGCCGTCCAGCACAGCGTGATGGCGCGCCCTCAGTTCAAGGAATGGTGGACACGCATCGTGCCGAAATCGGTCGAGCGCAGCACCTATGTTCTCTTTGCGTCGCTGGCGCTGGCGTTACTTTACTGGCAGTGGCGCCCGATGCCCGCGGTTGTCTGGCAGATCGACAATCCGGAGATCGCAAAGGCGATCATGGCTGTGTCGCTGATCGGCTGGTTCATCCTTTTCACCAGCACTTTCCTCATTAATCATTTCGAGCTGTTCGGCGTGCATCAGGTCGTCAACAATCTCTCAGGCCGCCCGATGCCGTCGCCACGCTTCCGCACGCCGCTGTACTACAAATTCGTCCGGCATCCGATCTATCTCGGCCTCATCATTGCGTTCTGGGCGGCACCGGTCATGACCGCGGGACATCTGCTGTTTGCAGCAGTTACCACGGCCTACATCTTCGTCGGGATCCTTCTGGAAGAGCGCGACCTGATCGAGATTTTTGGCGATGAATACCGGCGCTACCGGAATCGCGTGTCGATGCTGATCCCCTGGCGAAAATCCGCCTGACCGATCAGCACAACCCGGATGCTCTGGCCTTGCGGCAACAAGGCCGGACTATCCATTTGCCCATCGTTTATGGAAAGGAAATTAGCAATGACGTCCACGACCTATGGGGAGTATCGGGTCACTCCCGTCAAAAGCGGCCCCGACAACGGACCACAATCACGCCGGGGTTTTTTCATTCGTTTGATGGATTCGCTCGCCGAGTCACGGCAGCGTGCGGCAATGGTCGAAATTTCGAAACACGCGCATCTGCTATCGCCGGCATGGCTCGCGCAAATCGGTGACTGTGTTAGTTCGCGCGCGCGGCGCGATTAGGCAGACGATGAAAGTCGAGGATCTGTTGCGCGGTCGCCCGCTTCAGGCGGTTGAAAGCCGGCATGACCTGATCGATCCCGCTCGTGGAGCGCCGGTACCGCTTTGCTGCCAGCACCATGATGCTGCGGGTCGTTTCCCACGACAGGCCAACGGCCTTTGCCAGGACCAGGAGTGACTGCGCGTGGGTATCGCGCATGTTGCGCTCTATTGCCGCGGTCGGAACGTCCGACAGAATCGACAGCGCGGTTACCAATTCCTCGAAGCGGCCATCGCCGGCAAACTCTTCGAGTTTTGCCGGAGTGAGGAGGCCGGCTTGATGCATCGATTCAACAAGCACCTGTGCGGCCGCGTAGCTCAGAGGCTGATCGTTAGAGACCGCATGGAGGCGGCCGGTTACGTCGCCAACAACGCGCTCCACGTCCGAAACTGCATGCTTGCGCTCAGCCACGAGCTTGGCGCGGACGGTTTCTGAAGCGGCTTCGAGCAACTGGTCGAATAGGTGGGCCGGCAGGTCCGCGCGCGCGCCCACGCACGCGGCAAGCTGATCATCGCCATGGGAGCGCCTGATCATGGTGCCGAAACCCTTGCCGGAGAATTTCGCACCGGCGTTTTTCGCGGTGCTTAGCACCACTTGTTGGTCGCCGCGCTCAACAAGCACGTCTGTAAGCGCCTCCGGCAACACCCTGCGACGGGATATCGCAAGCAAGTGTTCCTGATGCTTGGTTCGAGCGCATTCAATCAAGGTTTCGGTATCAAGGCGCTCGGCCTGGGTCAGAACCGGGGAGGCGACTTCGATGGCGTCGTCGCAGGCAAGCAAGCGCAAAATTTTCGGAGGAGCGGTTGATACCGGGCCAAGCCTGATCGCCAGCAGCGCCCGGGAAGAATCTTCAATGGTCGCGACCAGCCGCACGAACACGTCGTCGATCAGGTCGAGCTCGGGCTCGGAATACTGATCGGACCCGACCAGGAACAGGTCGGTCAGATGACGCAGCATGGCCGAACGCCGCTCGTCTGAACTGTGGGAAATAGAGCTTTCGAGCTCGTGGATAAGCGTGAGGGGAGCGCCCATGTGCCCTGGGAAACCGTTCTGGTTGGCCACGGATCTGGCAATCTGCCGCTGGTTAACGACCGTTATGAGTGTATGCGAGGTCGGATTAGGAATTCGTAAAGGCCACTGGCCCTGGGCCCGGCCATTTCGAAGCTGCGATCGAGCCCTTGATTGGCGCAGGAAAGTGCGGATTACTGCTTCAAGAGGCCGCAATACTTTTGGACGCCGCTGTCCCAGCAGCCAGTTTTCATGCAGAGCGATTGCCGCAATCCGCAATTGGTGACGCAGATCGAAATCGAGCCTCGGTCGGGGCTCTTGTTGCAAAGTGTAATGCAGGTCTTTTGCTCGCCGCTGCATCGCATGGGGGCCGCGAAAACGACTTCGACGGAGAGCAGACCGACGCCAATCAATCCTGCGGCGATAAGCGAATCAATGACCGGCTTCATGCAATTATCAATATCACATTGCAGGTTGACTCTTTTCGGCAATTGCGCGCTCAGGCGGAGTTTGCGCTGAATCAAATCCGTGGTTTTCAAGGGGGCTAATTTGCCCACTCAATGGAGGCGAAAATGAAGATAGGGCAGGTCTTGGGGATCGTCGGGCTGGCGACATCTGTGGCATCGATAAGTCACAGCGCTTTCGCGTTCGACCTCAACGGCGCATGGGCAACGAATGTCTCCTCGTGCAGTAAAATTTTCCAAAAGGACAAAGACGGCGGGCTCTCAATCGCCCAAGGCTCGGACATGTATGGTAGCGGCTTTGTTGCCCGCAAGGACGCAATCGTCGGCAACAACGCTGCATGCAAAATTGTGTCACAAAAAGTCGCAGGACCCGTCACGCACCTCGTCGCGCAGTGTGCGGCCGAAAACGTCGCATTTTCGACGTTTCAGTTCAGTTACCGGGTGAAGGACGACAACAATATCGTCCGTATATTTCCCGGAATCGAGGAACTCAACGTCGACTATGGGCGCTGCAAGTTTTGACGTTGCGGCGGTGCGATCAATGGCAGCGGCGCCAGCAGTATGTCCCGGCATAAGCGCAGGCGACATACGAGCCGAAACTGCAGTACTGGCCTTCGCCCGCGTCGTAGCCGGAAAGATTGAATCGGCTGGGCATGTACGGAAAGTCGGGTTGGAAATTGCGGGCTACAGAATAAGCCCGGCGATGGCCAACGCGCGGAGCGCAACGGCCGTCCGGATTTTGACAGTCGTTCGATATGACGTCTGCCACCAGAACTGTCTGGACGCTTTTAATTGATTCAAATCGTGAGACAGGCATTGTTTGGGCAGTTGCCATCCCGGCAATGATGATGCCAACGGCGAGGGCGGACGCGAGAATCTTGCTCATCACTTCACCTTTACGCAGTGTTTGAAAGATACCTGGCGGATTGACCTCGAAGACGCACCTGCTCGCATAACCACGCTTTGTAATTGCACGCATGGTAGCGACTTCAGTCCTGCCTGAAAACGCTTGCACCGTAATTGGGTAAACGAGACCTATCGCGGCCGAATGCGCCCCCTGCGCTGCAGGATTTCGCCTTTTCTCAATTCTTTTCCTTAGCTTGCCCCGGCCGCCTGTGATTGATACCTAATCCGGGACTCGTCATGGCCGGGACTTCCCGGCCATCCCCGTCTTTAAATGACACAGGCAAATGCCGGACAAGACGCCGTTTTACATCACGACCGCGATTTCTTACCCGAACGGCCCGCCGCATATTGGCCATGCCTATGAGGTGATCGCCACCGATGCCATCGCGCGCTTCATGCGGCTCGATGGCTATGATGTCTATTTCCTCACCGGCACCGACGAGCATGGACAGAAAATCCAGCAGACTGCGGCCAAGGAGGGGCTGACGCCGCGCCAATTGCTCGACCGCAACGTGCCGCGCTTCGAGGCGATGGTGAAGCGGATGAATTGTTCGAATGACGATTTCATCCACACAACGGAAGAACGTCATCACCGTTCTTCGGAGGCTATTTGGCAGCGGATGGAGCAGAACGGCGACATCTATCTCGACAAATATGCCGGCTGGTATTCCGTGCGCGATGAAGCGTACTACGCCGAGAACGAGACGCATCTCAACGAACAGAAAGTGCGCGTTGCGGCCAAGACCGGCACACCGGTCGAATGGGTTGAGGAGGCGAGCTATTTTTTTCGGCTGTCAGCCTACCAGCAAAAGCTGCTCGATCTCTACGCGCGGCCGAATTTCGTGCTTCCGAAGGAGCGTCTGAACGAAGTCGCGAGTTTCGTGCGCGGCGGGCTGCAGGACCTCTCAATTTCCCGCACTACGTTCGATTGGGGCATTCGCGTGCCCGGTGCCGACGGCCACATCATGTATGTGTGGGTTGATGCGCTTACCAATTACATCACCGGTGTCGGCTTTCCCGATACCGGGAGCGAAAAATTCAAACGGTACTGGCCAGCGGCGCTGCACGTTATCGGCAAGGACATCGTGCGTTTCCACGCGGTCTATTGGCCGGCCTTTCTGATGTCCGCTGGGATCGACGTGCCGCAGCGCATCTTCTCACACGGATTTCTGTTCAACCGGGGTGAGAAGATGTCGAAGTCGGTCGGCAACGTCATCGACCCCTTCACAATGACCGACACCTATGGTGTCGATCAGTTCCGCTATTTCTTCTTGCGAGAGGTGCCGTTCGGCCAGGACGGCAACTACAGTCATGAAGCGATCGTCAATCGCATCAACGCCGACCTCGCAAACGATCTCGGCAATCTCGCTCAACGCTCGTTATCGATGATCGGCAAGGCCTTCGCCGGCAAGCTGCCGGAACCGGGGGCCTTCGGCGACAGCGACAAGACCATCCTGGCCGCCGCCGACGCGATGATCGGGACGGCCCGGGAGCACATGAAGACGCAGCAACTCCATCAGGTCTTGAATTGCGTCTGGGCGGTTGTCGCCGATGCCAATCGCTATTTCGCATCCGAGGCGCCGTGGGCGCTTGCGAAGACCGACCCGAAGCGGCAGGGCACCGTTTTGTATGTGACGGCGGAAATCCTCCGGCAGGTCGCAATCCTGGCGCAACCGTTTGTCCCCACCGCCGCGGCGAAATTGCTCGATCTGCTGGCGGTTAGTGCGAACGACCGGAGCTTTGCGGCGCTTGGGTCGAACGCGCGCATAATGGCGGGTGGTATTCTGCCCGCGCCGTCGCCAGTTTTCCCCCGTTACGTGGAAGCAGAAGAAAAGGCATGAATCATGCTGGTGGACAGCCACTGCCACCTCGATTTTCCGGATTTTTCCGCCGAACGCGACGCGGTGGTGGCGCGGGCGCGCGCGGCAGGCATTGGCCGTATCGTGACGATCTCAACCCGAGTGAAGAAACTTCCGCAGCTTATTGCAATTGCAGAGCAATTTCCCGAGATCTTCTGTTCCGTCGGCACCCATCCGCACAATGCGCATGAAGAGCTCGACATTGACACCCAAGCGCTGGTCGCGCTTTCCGAACACCCGAAAATCGTGGCGATCGGCGAAGCTGGCCTCGACTATCACTACGACAACAGCCCGCGCGACGCTCAGGCGCAAAGCTTTGGCCAGCACATCGCGGCAGCGCGCGAGAGCGGATTGCCGCTGGTAATTCACTCGCGCGACTGCGATGCGGACATGACGGCGATCTTGCGTGAGGAAAGCGGGAAGGGCGCCTTCCCCGCCGTGCTGCACTGTTTTACTGGCGGCCGCGATCTGGCGTTCGCGGCCATCGAATTGGGACACTATGTCTCGTTCACCGGCATATTGACCTTCAAGCGTTCGGAGGATCTGCGCGCGATTGCGGCTGCGTTGCCGGCTGATCGCATCCTGGTTGAAACCGACGCGCCATACCTGGCGCCGCTACCATTTCGCGGAAAACGTAATGAACCTGCCTACGTGGTCGAAACCGCTAAAGTTTTAGCTGATGTCCGAGGCGTTTCGCCTGACGAATTGGCACGCCAGACTACGGAGAATTTCTTTCGGCTATTCAGCAAAGTGCCCCGCCAGCTCGCTAACGCCGCATGAGCCTGACATTCACCATCTTGGGCTGCGGCTCTTCCATGGGTGTTCCGCGCGTCGCGCTTGGCTGGGGCGAATGCGATCCGAACAACCCGAAGAACCGCAGACGGCGCTGTTCATTGCTGGTGGATCGCAACGCCGGCGATGGCCTGCGCACGCGCGTGTTGGTTGATTGCTCTCCCGACCTGCGCATGCAGCTCCTCGATGCCGCCGTTGACTGGGTCGATGGCGTTCTCATCACCCATGAACACGCTGACCACACGCACGGTATCGACGATCTGCGCCCGCTGTTCGTCCACAAGCGGCGCCGGGTCGATGTCTACCTTGATGAATCGACAGCGCGCGCCATGCATGCCCGTTTTGGCTACTGTTTCGTGACGCCAGCCGGCAGCGAATATCCGCCCATCCTCACCGAAAAGCGTCTGGTGGCAGGCCAAACCGTTAATATTGAGGGGCAGGGAGGCTCGATCGATGCTTTGCCGGTTCTCCAAAACCACGGCGACATCCCCTCGCTCGGCTTTCGTTTCGGCAACGTGGCCTACTCGGCGGACATCAAGAGCCTGCCGACTGAAAGCATCGGCGCGCTCGCAGGGCTCGACGTCTGGATCGTGGACGCTCTGCGCAAAACCCCGCATCCGAGCCATTTCAATCTCGACGAAGCCTTGGCCTGGATTGCACGGATCAAGCCGAAACGGGCGATCCTGACCAATCTGCATACCGATATGGACTATGCGTCACTGTGTGCGCATTTGCCCCCTGGGATCGAACCCGGTTTCGACGGCATGAGCTTCGCCGCTGGATGATTGGCGGTTGGTCGATCGGTTCTCCACCAATCCGCGCTGGCCAGTAGTGCAGCGAGCGATCGAATTTTATCGACTGGTTTGACTTGAGATACGGCTCAAAGCCTGAGTTTAAAGGCCCATATAGAGATATTCCATAATATGTCTTATGCGAATCCTTGATACGCGGTCGCGACAGCGGCCGCGCTTTGCTAGCCTCGCGTGACCCGCTCCAGACCTCCAGTGTGTACGCCGAGCCCGTGAAGCCCTCCCGCGATATTTCCCGCCTGATCGAGATCATGGCGGCGCTGCGGACGCCCGGTAGCGGTTGCCCGTGGGATCTGGAGCAGAATTTCCGGACCATTGCGCCGTACACGCTCGAGGAAGCCTACGAAGTGGCCGACGCCATTGCGCGCGATGATCTTGCTGGGCTGAAGGATGAACTCGGCGACCTGCTGCTGCAGGTCGTTTTCCACGCGCGCATGGCCGAGGAACAAGGCACCTTTGGTTTTCCCGATGTCGTCCAGACCATCACCGAAAAGCTGATCCGTCGTCATCCGCACGTATTTGCTGACGCCGACGGCAAGACCGCCAAAGCCGTCGAAGGCCTGTGGGAACGCATCAAGGCTGAAGAAAAAGCCGAGCGCGGCGAGCCCGCAAATGCCGGCGCCTTGGCCGGCGTTCCGGTTGGACTTCCGGCGTTAACCCGCGCACTCAAGCTGCAGGCCAAGGCTGGCCGGGTCGGCTTCGACTGGAATGATCCGCGTGCGGTGCTCGCGAAAATTCGCGAGGAAGCCGACGAGATCGAGGCCGAGCTTGATCGTGGTGACAAGACCGCGATGGCCGCTGAAGTCGGCGACCTCTTGTTTGCCGTGGTCAACCTCGCCCGCCATCTCGATGCTGATCCCGAAGGCGTTTTGCGCGGGACAAACCTCAAATTCGAGCGGCGCTTTGCATCCATCGAGCGCGCATTGGCCGCTCGTGGCAAAACACCGAAAGACGCCAGTTTGGCCGAAATGGATGCGCTGTGGAATGAAGCGAAGGCGGCGGAAAAAGCCGGCTAGCCAAAAATTGAGATAGCCGCCTTAACTTGTCTGTTTGCTTTCCGTGGTTCCTGGATATTTGTGTTTGACCATCTCTGCATTCTTGGGGTCCGCCCGCACACTGAGTGCCATGCGGCCGTCCTCTCGCATCTCGCGCGACAGCACTTCCGAATGGCGATAGAGCCAGCTTAAACCAGCTCCGTCGGAGGGATCGATCGACAATTCAAGCGTCTGACGTTTTTCACCGAGACGCATTTCGATAGCGACGAGCAGCTGGTCAATCCCTTCCCCACTCAGTGCGGACACGAGCAGCGGACGGCGTCGCTCCGTTTGCCGTTCGGCCAGGTTGAAAATGCGCGTACGTTCTTCCAAATTCAGCCGGTCGATCTTGTTCCAGACCTCAATCACGCGCGTGTCCCCGGCCTCTATGCCAAGTTCAGCGAGCACCTTTCCCACGTCGTAAGACTGTGCGTCGGTGTCTTGGTGCGACAAGTCGCGCACATGCAAGATCACATCGGCTTCAATGACTTCTTCGAGCGTTGCGCGGAAGGCCGCAACAAGCATCGTCGGCAGATCCGAGATGAACCCGACGGTATCGGACAAAATAGCGCGCGCGCCATGCGGCAGCTCGACGGCCCGCAGTGTCGGATCGAGCGTCGCAAACAACATGTCGGCCGATAATACACGCGCGGCCGTCATGCGATTGAACAAGGTCGACTTGCCGGCATTGGTATAGCCGACCAGGGCGACGATCGGGTAAGGCACGCGTTTGCGGCTGTCACGGTGCAGCTTGCGTGTACGTTTGACCTTGTCGAGCTCTGTCTCGATGCGCGCAATGCGCTCTTCGATCAGCCGCCGGTCGGCTTCGATCTGCGTTTCACCAGGCCCGCCAAGAAAACCAAATCCGCCGCGCTGCCGCTCAAGATGGGTCCATGAGCGAACAAGCCGGCTCTTCTGATAAGTCAGATGTGCAAGCTCAACTTGCAGCGCTCCTTCACGGGTGCGCGCGCGCCGTCCGAAGATCTCGAGGATCAACCCCGTTCGATCAATAACCTTTGCGTTCCAGGCCTTCTCGAGATTGCGTTGTTGCACGGGTGAAATCGGGCAGTCCATCACCACGACCGATGCTGACTGGCTTTTCGCCAGCCCTGCGATCTCGTCGACTTTGCCCTTGCCGATATAAGTCGCAGGACGAATGTCAGTGAGGGTCACCAACCCAGCCTCGACAACCGTCAGGTTGATCGCGCGAGCGAGTCCGACGGCTTCCTCAAGCCGCGCCTCAGGCGTACGCGCGTCTGATGGCGCCCGGACAGCGCTTTTTCGCATCGGGCCCTTGATCCAAGGCTCGATAACAATTGCGCGGCCGGTCTCCGCGCCCGACGATGTTGGGCTCAGAAGATCGGCGCGCTGATCACGACGACGGACTTCCAATCAGACCTTATCTCCGGCCGGCGGCTCCTCGGCGCCTTCAAACAGCTGGATCGGGTGACCGGGCATGATGGTAGAGATTGCATGCTTGTAGACGAGCTGGGAGTGCCCGTCCCGCCTTAACAGCACGCAGAAATTATCAAACCAGGTCACCACGCCCTGCAATTTAACGCCGTTCACCAGAAAAATGGTGAGAGGAATTTTGCTTTTGCGGACATGATTGAGAAAAGTGTCTTGCAGGTTTTGCGCACGATCGGCTGCCATGGCCGTGTTCCATTTTTTTGCTCGCGTCTAGCGCGCGAGACCTTCTTTGCCCGGGTCCTCCGCATGCGAGTTCCGAGTGCATGCGCCCGCTTTGCCCCACGCAGAGTGGTACGAGGCCGGGAGATGACTATTAGATGGCAGCTACCCTTCCGGCGCAAGCAGAACTTCACGCCGCCTCCGTCAAATCACTGAAATAAAAGGGAAATTGCCAATCGCCGAGCCGTCGCCGCGCTGCCTGAACCGGCTTTCCCGCCGGATATTATCCCTAGGCGCTGCTCTCGGCATGTTGATGGTATTCCCGACGCAAAGCCGTTGCGATTAATCCTGGCGCGCCGTTGCCCACGGGCCGGCCGTTGATGCTCACGACCGGCAATACAATCTGGCTTGCCGACGTGACGAAGGCTTCGCGCGCCGCATAGGCCTCCTCAAGCGTGAAAGCGCGCTCTTCAAACGCCAAGCCCTGCGCCTTTATCGCATCGATCACCACAGAACGTGTGATCCCCGGCAAAATGTCATGTCCCAGAGGATGCGTAATCAGCTTGCCGTCGCGATTCACTATCCAGGCGTTCGACGACGCACCCTCGGTGATGCGACCTTCGGCATCCGTAAGCCAGGCCTCGCGAGCGCCCTGCTCGCGCGCAGATTGCTTGGCCAGAACGTTCGGCAGCAGGGCAACGGACTTGATGTCGACGCGCTGCCATCGCATATCTGGCACGGTTATGACGGCGATCCCCTCCGCCGCAATCTGCTCGAGACGCTCGAGATCATTGCTGCGTGCAGTCACGACCAGAGAGGGTCGCGTATCGCGCGACGGAAAAGGGAAATCTCGTCGGGCAACACCGCGGGTGACCTGCACATAGACAATTCCGTCTCGCACGCGGTTCTGCCGAACTGTTTCACGCAGCACGACTTTCAAGGCCGCCGGCGACATCGGTCTTGCGATTTGCAATTCACCAAGCGAGCGATCGAGCCGCGCCATGTGCCGCCGCTCGTCAATGAGGTGCCCGCCCCTCACCTCGCAGACTTCATAGACGCCGTCGGCGAACTGGTAGCCGCGGTCTTCGACGGAGACCTTGGCCTCGCTGCGCGACAAGTAGCGACCGTTGACATAAGCGATGCGGGACATAATTGACTAATCGATTCCAAGCGCCTTGAGCTTGCGGTGAAGCGCCGAGCGCTCCATGCCGACGAATTCGGCGGTGCGCGAGATATTGCCGCCAAAGCGACTGATTTGAGCCACCAAATATTCGCGCTCGAACACCTCACGCGCATCTCGCAACGGCAAGCCCATGAGGTGCTCACCACCATTTCCGTTTGGCATACTTGGGACCATCGACCCGACGTCCGGCGGCAGCATACTGGCGTTCATCACCGCCTCGGGATCACCGCCGGCAAGGATCATCAGGCGTTCAATGTTGTTGCGTAGTTGCCTGACGTTGCCGGGCCAATTGTGCGATTGCAGGACTGCCATCGCATCTTCGCCAATCCGGCGTTTTGGCAAACCTGTCGCCTGCGATATCTGGTCCATGAAATATTCGACCAGATCGGGGATATCCTCACGCCGCTCGGCCAGCGGCGGCACACGGATCGGCACGACGGCTAGTCGGTGATAGAGATCCTCGCGGAATTTGCCCTCGACGATCAGCGCTTCGAGATTGCGCGCGGTCGACGACACGATTCGGACGTCGACAGCAATTTTGGCGCTGCCGCCAACCCGTTGAAAAGTCTGATCGACGAGGACGCGCAAGATCTTATTTTGCGTCTCGCGTGGAAGGTCTGCGATATCGTCAAAAAACAGCGTGCCGCCGTGGGCCTCTTCGAGGGCGCCGGGCTTGCGACCCTCTGAACCATTCGACTGGTCGACACCAAAAAGTTCTATTTCCATTCGCTCTGGCGTAATAGCAGCGGCATTTATGACAACAAACGGCCCGTTCGCACGAGCCGAGAGTTGATGAAGTGTGCGCGCCGCCAACTCCTTGCCTGCTCCCGAAGGACCGACGACCAGAACGCGGCTGTTGGTCGGTGCTACGCGCTCGATTGCCTGGCGTAACTGGCCAATTGTAGCCGAGCGGCCAACGAGCGTGGACGGCGCCGGTGCAAGCTGCTTGAGCTGTTTCACTTCACGCTTAAGCCGTGAATTCTCCAACGCGCGGTCGGCCACCAAAACCAGCCGGTCGGCCTTGAAGGGCTTCTCGATAAAATCATACGCGCCATGTTTGATCGCGGCGACCGCGGTCTCGATATTGCCGTGACCCGATATCATCACGACGGGTAATTCCGGATGCTCTTGCTTCACCGCATCCAATAGTTGAAGGCCGTCCAGCTTGCTGCCCTGCAACCAGATATCGAGGAATACGAGATTCGGCCGTCGCGCTGCGATCGCCGCCAGGGCATCATCACTGTTGCGCGCGGTGCGCGTGCTGTAGTTTTCATCCTGAAGAATACCGGCCACGAGATCGCGGATATCCGCTTCATCGTCGACTATGAGGATTTCACCGGACATTGTGCTACCCGCTTACGTTCTTTGGCTTTTCGGACTCAGCCACATCGGCCTTCCCCGCCGCGGAAAACCGAACGCGCACCCAGGCCCCACGCTGTCCGGGAATTTTCTCGGACGCGTCACGTAGCTCAATGATGCCGCCGTGCTCCTCGACAATACGTCCGACGATCGCGAGCCCCAGGCCGGTGCCTTTTTCTCGCGTAGTAACGTAGGGTTCGAGCAGTCGATTGCGGTTCGCCTTCGGTAAGCCAATTCCGTTATCCACGACATCAATTACGATGTCCTCGCCGTCACGAGCCGCGTAGACGTGAATGGTTCCTTTCCCGAGTTCACTTGACGGAACCGCCGCAATTGCCTCTGTGGCATTCTTGATGATGTTCGTGAGGGCTTGCGAAATCAGACGGCGGTCGAAGCGCGCCGGCATCGGGTCTTCAGCGATATCGACCTCTATATCGATTTCCGAATTGCCGACACGCATCAGGAAGGCCGTTTGTCGTACCGCATCAGCCACATCTTCGGCCGATATGACGGGTTTGGGCATTCGCGCAAAATGCGAAAATTCGTCGACCATCCGTCTGATGTCGTCGACCTGGCGCACAATAGTATCCGTGCATTGCTCAAATATGGCGCGATCTTCAACGATCATTTTTCCGTATTTGCGACGCAACCTTTCGGCCGACAGTTGAATCGGTGTCAGCGGATTCTTGATTTCATGAGCAATGCGCCGCGCCACGTCGGCCCACGCCGATGTCCGTTGTGCCGCCACCAATTCCGTTATGTCGTCCAGCGTCACCACGTACCCACGGTCCGAATCCCCAGACTGTTCACTGGTTACGCGCACGGATAAATTTCGTTCCCGACCGTTACGGCTGATGGTGATCTGATCCTGAGTGCGCGCGCCGGATTCCGCTGCCGCCATGATGTCGGCAAGCTCGGGCAGAACTTCGGTTAATGGCTTGCCAAGCGCTTCCGATTCAGTCCGCCCAGTCAGCTTTTCGGCAGATCGGTTTAAGATGCTCACGGCCCCATCACCGTCGACGCCGATGACCCCGGCACTAGCGCCCGCGAGCACAGCCTCGGTAAATCGCCGGCGGCTATCGATAAGATCGCGCGCATGCATGATGTCGTCGCGCTGGGTGCGCAATTCTTGAGTCATCCGGTTGAACGTCTCACCGAGATGCGCGAGATCTCCTTCGGCCTGCCGCACCGGAACACGTACATACAGATTTCCGGTCGAAACGGCATTGGCCGCACCGATCAATCGACGAATGGGGGCGACCAACCGGTTCGCAAAATTCAATCCAATCCAGACCGCTGACAG
>Ga0070713_100001339_pt1 | contig 15758 bp, 13 predicted proteins | sample LARL82metaG_FD_65465 | JGI IMG/M metagenome (GOLD analysis project Ga0070713, IMG submission 65465) | Corn, switchgrass and miscanthus rhizosphere microbial communities from Kellogg Biological Station, Michigan, USA - LAR L8-2 metaG | ecosystem: Host-associated > Plants > Roots > Rhizosphere ...
GCCCGTCCCGGGCGCCTCTTGGCGCTCGGCCTCGTGCTCGCGCTCGCCGGCTGGGGCCTCGACACCCAGACGCGGGTCGAGACCGACATCGCCAAGCTGGTCCCGCAAAGCCTCGGCTCGCTGCAGGCTCTGCAGGCGTTGGAGCACGACACGGGGGTGGGGGGCGAAGTCGCGCTGCTCGTCTCGGGCCGCAACGTCGCCAGTCCCGCGACGATCGAATGGATGATCGACTACCAGAGCGCGGTGCTGAACCGCTTCGGCTACAGCGCCTCGCGCGGCTGCGGCAGGGCGCGCCTGTGCCCGGCCTTCAGCCTGCCGGACCTCTTCCAGGGTCCGGCCGCCGCCAAGCGGAAGCTCACCCCGGCGCTGGTCAGAGGCCTGCTCGGCGTGATCCCGCCCTACTTCTCCCAGGACGTGATCACCGGCGACCGGCGCACCGCGACGCTCTCGTTCGGCATCAGGCTGATGAGCCTCTCGCGCCAGCAGGCGCTGATCGAAGCGATGCGCTCCGAGCTGCATCCGCCGGCGGGCGTGAGGGCGCAGCTGGTCGGGCTGCCGGTGCTGGCGGCGCAGTCGGGCACCGAGGTCGCCGACCCGTGGCGGCGCCTGGAGACGTTGCTCGTCGGGCTCGCGGCCGTGGCGCTCGTGCTGCTGGCGGCGTTTCGCGGCGATGCGCGCCGCGCGCTGGTCCCGCTCGCGCCGATCGCGCTCGCGAGCGGCTGGTCGGCGCTCGTGCTGTTCGCCCTGCGCGTGCCGCTGAACCCGATGTCGGTCACGCTCGGCGCGCTCGTGATCGCGATCTCGACCGAGTTCAGCGTGCTCCTGTCAGAGCGCCATCGCCAGGAGCGGCTGGCCGGGCACGACACGATCGAGGCGCTGCGGCGCAGCTACCGGCGCACGGGCGCGGCCGTCGCCGCCTCGGGCGTGACCGCGATCGCCGGCTTCGGCGTGCTGATGCTGTCCGACATCCGCATGCTGCGCGACTTTGGGCTCGTGACGCTCGTCGACCTGACCGTCTCGCTGCTCGGCGTGCTGGTGGCGCTGCCGGCCGCGCTCGTGCTCGCCGAGCGCGTGGGCGCCGACCTGGTCGGGACGCCTCGCCCGTGGCAGCGGCGAGGGCGACGCCTCGGCTCCCCCCATGAGCACGCCTGAGCCCCCACGGTCGCCGCCGATCAAGCCGGACCTGCCGCGCTACGGGCGCTATGTCGCGATCCCGGCGATCGCGATCCTGCTGCTGATCACGATCAACACGCTCACGACCAGGCCCAACGGCGTGACCGGTGTGGCGCCAGGTCGGCGGCTGCCCCCGTTCGCCGCGCCGCTCGTGCTCGGCGACGTCGAAGGCGACCCCGACATCGCGCGCCACGACCACGAAGGCGCCAACGGCGACGTGGCCGCCTGCCGCCTGCGCGGCCCCGGGATCCTCAACGTCTGCCAGCTCTACGAACGCAGCCCGCTGGTGCTGGCGCTGTTCGTCGACTCCGGCTCTTGTGCGGGGATCGTGGGCGACCTGCAACGGCTGGTGCCCGCCTTCCCCGGCGTGCGCTTCGCGGCCGTCGCGCTGAACGGCGACAGAGGCTCGCTGCGACGGCTGATCGCCAGGGACCGTCTCACGCTGCCGCTGGCCTACGACCGCGGCGGGACGCTGCTGGCCCTCTACAAAGTCGCCACCTGCCCGCAGGTCACGTTCGCGCTGCCGGGCGGCGTCGCGCTTGGCAAGACGCTGCTATCGCGCCCCTCGCCGGCCGCGCTGCGCAGGCGCGTCGAAGGCCTGGTCGCGGCGGCGAAGGCGCGCGGCTGGAAACCAGGGGGCGCAGGCGCATGAGCTCGCGATCGCCGGAGGCGAGCGAGGGCTGGCTCGCGCCCGAGGTCGAGCGGGAGCTGCCGGGGCTGCGCCTGCTCGTCAGCGAGGCTCGCGCCGCGCAGCCCAGCACCCTGACCTCCAGCTCGCCCCCGCGCATCGAGGCGCGCATGAGGGAACTGTCGAGCCGCGTGCGCGGCGCGCGCGCGATCGGCATCCGGCGCGAGCCGGTGCCGGCCGCCTATCGGGTCTTCTTCCGCCACATCGGGCTCGACCCCGACGTCGTCCGCACGCCGATCGAGGAGGCGGTGCTCGAACGCATGCTGCGCGGCGGCTTCCCCACCGGGGGCTTCCTCGAGGACGTGCTCACGATCGCGCTGATGGACACCGGTGTGCCGGTGTGGGCGCTCGACGCGGACGGGATCGAGGGCTCGCTCGGGGTCCGCTCGAGCCTCGAGGCCGAGGCGCTCGGGCGCTCGTCCTCGGCGCCGCTGCTGCCGGACGGGCAACTCGTGGTCGCCGACCACGGGGCGGCGCTGGCGGTGCTGTTCGGCGAGCGCGCGCCAGAGCACGTGCCGAGCTCACGCACCCACGTGCTGCGGCTGTTCGCGGTGCAGGTGGCGGGGGTGCCCGGCCTGTACGCCGAGGAGGCGCTGTGGTCGTGCCGCGCGGCGCTGGAAGCCGACTGAAGCTCGGCTTCGCGGGCGCTGGCACTGGTAGAATTCCTCTACCAGCGGAGGAGAGCCGGAGAGCCGTGCCCCAGCACACCACAGCTGTCGAGCAGCCCGGGCGGATCGCAACGGTCGCTCCCGTCGACGAGCGCGCCGCGCGAGGAGAGCTGCGACGGCAGATCGCCAGGATCGAGCGCGAGCTGTCGGGGACCCTGGCCGACCGCTTCCCGTTCCTGCCGGCGCCGGGGGGCTCGGACTCGGGGACGCGTCGGTCCGGCGGCCCGCGCCTGCTCGACCTCGCCGAGCTGGAGCGCTCGCGCGACCGGCTGGCGGCGCAGCTGCAGGAGCTGCGCGCGCTCGCGCGGCGGCGCACCGAGCACGAGTGCCGCGCGCACGAGCTGCTGAAGAGGATGGAGCTCGAACCCGGCCGCTACCGGTACGTGCGCCTGCCGGTCAGCGACCTCGGCGAAGGCGGCTGCGGAGTGTGGGAAGTCCGCCCTCGCCTCGGTCTGATCGGCATGCTCGCCGGGTGGTGGCAGCTCAAGCTCTCGTCAGGCTGTCCGTTAGGAAGGGGGTCGCGCTCCAGGCGCGGCCCCGGCCCGAGGAGGCGCACAGCATCGCCGCGAGCGTCTGGCGCTGACGCTCGGTCATCGAGCCGACGGTCTTCTTCTCGGACATCGGGATCTGGGCGAGGAACTTGCGGCAACGCGTCTGCCCCCAGCGCCGCTGGCTCATCAGCAGATCCGCGACCGCCATGCTCTGGGCCTCCCAGGGGCAGTCGAGGATCACATCGGCGACCTCCACCTCGCCGGTCGCCACGCGGCGCTTGAGCTCCGCGCGGGCAAGACGAACCTTGTTGGCGCGCTCCAGGGCGCGCATGTACTGCGGACCGGCAGGGGCAACCATCGCTGTCGCGTTCATGAAGGGCATCTCCCCGTCACCCCGCGAGGCTGGTGCGGGGCGACATGCTTGCTCGATTTGCTATTGACGTGTCGCGCTCGCCATGGCCATGTGGGAGCCGTCCGCGGCCAGCGCAGCCTGCCTGGAATCTGCTCCCCTCCCGACGGCGTTTCTATTGGGGGGCGGATCCCAGATGGTCATGCAGAGCGCATGTGGAAGCTACGTCAGGCGAGGGTGATCGGTCAACCACGGACCCCCCCGATCGTGCGCTAGAAGCGGGCTTTTTAATTCGCTTTTCAACTTGTGAACATTTGGACAAGTCCCCGGTGCGCCGGCTCAGTAGGAGCCGGGCGCGGGCAGCGGCCCGTGCTCGGCCTCGAAGCCGCGCTTGACGTCCGCGAAGATCTCCAGCGAGCGGTCGATCGTGGCCGCGTCGTGGGTCGCCATCACGCTGGTGCGCAGCAGCGCGCGGCCCGGCGGGACGGCCGGGTGGATCGCGGTGTTGACGAACACGCCGCGCTCGTAGAGCGCCTTCCAGAGCAGCGCGACCTTCCAGTCGTCGCCCACGAGCACGGGCACCACGGGCGTGACGATCGAGTGCCCGCCGTCCGCTTGCTCGCGCACCCCCGGCGCCTGCGCCTGGATCGTCGCCTCGCTCGACAGCAGCTGCGGCGCGACGACCGCGAAGCCCGCCTCTTCGAGCCCGTCGCGCAGCCGCCTGGCGTTGGCCAGCACCCGTGCCAGGATCCCACCCCCCTGATCCGAGCGCAGCACACGCAGAGCCGCGAGCGCCGCGCCCACCGCCGCGGGCACTGCCGAGGCCGTGAACAGGAACGCGCGCGAGGAGATGCGCAGGTAGTCGATCACCTCCTCCGGGCCGGCTACGAAGCCGCCGCAGGAGGCCAGCGACTTCGAGAACGTGCCGATCCGCAGGTCGACCCGGTCGGCGACGCCGAGCAGTTCCGAGGCGCCGGCGCCGCGTGCGCCCAACACCCCTGCCCCGTGCGCCTCGTCGACCAGCAGGCGCGCGCCGTAGCGCTCGCACAGCCCGCAGATCTCGTGCAGCGGCGCGATGTCGCCCTCCATCGAGAAGACCCCGTCGACCGCGACAAGCACGCCGCCGCCGTCGCCCTGCGCGCGCTCGAGCATCTTCTCGAGCTTCTCCATGCGGTTGTGGCGGAAGGGGCGCAGCTTGGCGCGCGAGAGCAGGCAGCCGTCGAGGATCGAGGCGTGGTCGGCGGAGTCGACGATCACCGTGTCGCCGGCGCCCAGCAGCGCCCCCAGCGTGCCCACGTTGGCCTGGTGGCCGGTGCTGAACACGAGCGCCGCCTCGGTGCCCATCCATTCCGCGATCTCCTGCTCGAGCTCCAGGTGCAGCGGGATCGTGCCGTTCAACAGGCGCGAGCCCGTCAGCCCGGTGCCGTAGCGGTGCAGCGCGTCGGCGGCGCCCTGCAGCACGCGCTCGTCGCCGGTCAGCCCCAGGTAGTTGTTGGAGCCGAGCATGATGCGCTTCGCGCCCTCCATCTCCACGACCGGCATCGTCGGGGAGGAGAGGACGTGGAAGTAGGGCAGCACGTCGGCTTCGCGCGCAGCCCGCAACAGCTCCTCGCGCTCGTGGCCGCGAACCTTCGCGAAGACGTCGATCGAGGTCGGCATATAGGGTTCCAGTCCTGTGGACGTCGAGGTTGAGAAGTGCGCAGGCAGGCGCGACCTCAAGCAGTTCATCGACCTGCCTTTTCGCCTGCATGCTAACCACCCGCAGTGGGTGCCCCCGCTGCGGCTCGAGCGCCGGCTGTTCCTCAACCGCCGCCTGAACGCGTTCTTCACGCACGGCGAAGCCGAGTACTTCCTGGCGCTGCGCGGCGGGCGCGTCGTGGGGCGCGTCACGGCGCAGGTCAACCACGCCTTCAACGACCAGCACGGCACGCGCTGGGGCTGGTTCGGCTTCCTCGAGTTCGAGGACGACGCGGAGCTGCTCGCCGCGCTGCTCGACGCCGCCGAGGAGTGGCTACGCGCGCGCGGCTGCGAGCGCATGGTGGGCCCGGCCGACTTCTCGATGAACGACGAGAGCGGGATCGTGATCGAGGGCTTCGAGCACAGGCCGATGGCCCGCCAGCCCTGGCAGCCGCCGTACTACCAGCGGCGCATGGAGGAGGCCGGCATGACCAAGGCGATGGACCTCTTGATGTGGAACCTCGAGGTCTCCGACCGCGACCGCGTGCTGCCGGTGATGTTCGAGCTGGCCGAGAAGGTGGAGTCCGAGCACGGGATCCGCGTGAGGCCGATGCGTCGGATGCAGCTCAGGAAGGACCTCGACTCGTTCGCCGAGGTATACAACGCGGCCTGGGCGAAGAACTGGGACTTCGTGCCGTACTCGAAGAAGGACCTCGACGCCCTGGCTCAGGAGCTGCACCTGGTGTTCGACCGGCACTGGTTCATGATCGCCGAGAAAACCGACACCGGAGAGGTGGTCGGCATGGCGATCACGGTCCCCGACGTCAACCAGGTGCTGGCGCGCATGAAGGGGCGCCTGCTGCCGTTCGGCTGGTGGCACTTCCTGCGCAAGGGCCGCACGATCGACCGCGTGCGGGTCGGCTTCCTCGGCGTCAAGCCCGAGCACCAGCACACCGGCGTGGCCGCCAAGCTGTACGTCGAGCACTTCAACGCCGCCGCCGTGCGGCCGCAGACCGGCGGCGAGATGGGCTGGATCCTGGAGACCAACACGGCCATGAACCGCGGCATGGAAGCGATGGGCGGGCGGGTCGTCAAGCGCTACCGGGTGTACGAGCGCGTGTTCGACGGGCAGCCCGCGCAGGGGGTCTGAGCGGCCGTTTACACTGGGTCGATGAGCGAAGTCCCCGGAGACAGCGAGGCGCTGCCGGTCGTCGCCCGGGACGTGCGGATCGTCGAGCGCCAGACGCGGGCCGTGGCGCCCCGAGCGCGCGTCGTGTCCTCCTCCGCCGTGCAGGCCGCCGCCGCTGCCGCGGGCGGCTTCGTCGCCGGCGCGGCCGTGCTCAGCCTCGTCCAGCGCCGCAGCAAGGCAGGCCACGCGCTGGCGCGGGGCGCGCGCCGCCGGGCGCTTGGGGCAGCCGCCGCCCCCGCGGCGGAAACGCTGCAGGTCGTGAGCAGCCGCACGTTCCTGGTCGACGTGCACCGTCTCGCCGCCCCCGGCGCCGACGGCTGAGCCGGCCGGTGAGCCTCGCCCCCGCCACGAGGGTCGGCTCGGCCGGTCTCGCGCCCGCAGTGCCAAGGAGGGCGGCCTGCCCCCCTCCCGCCACCGACGTGCGGGTCGAGGTCACGCCGGTGAGCCCCTTCCGGCTGCCGCGCATGACCGGCATGGACGGCATGCTGCGCCGGCGCGGGTCGATCCTCGAACGGCTGCTGCACGACCGCGACGAGCCGGTCCTGGTGCGGGTCGCGCAGACGGCTCCCGACCGGGTGCTGATCGGGGCGCGCGCACGGACGCGGGCGAGCGCCGTGCACGGCATCGAGCGCATGCGCTTCGCGCTCGGCCTCGACGAGGACCTGCGCCCGTTCCTGCGGCGCTTCGCGGGCGACCCGCTGATCGGCCGCTCGATCCGCCGGCGACCGTGGCTGCGCGTCGGCCGCCGTCCGGAGCCGTTCGAGGCGCTTGTGCTCGCGATCTGCGAGCAGCTGATCGAGTACGAGCGCGCGGCCGCGATCGAGCGGCGTGTGGTGGCGTCGCTGGGCAGGCGCTGGATCGGCTGGGACGGTGGACACAGCCGGCTCGTGGACATGCCGACCGCGGACGTGCTGGCGCGGACCTCGCCGGCGCTGCTCGAGTCCTTCGACCTCGCCGGCGCTCGCGCGCGCACGCTCGTGCGCGCGGCGCGGGAGGTGGCGCGCGGTCGCATCGACCTGCGCGGGCCCGAGCACGAGCGGGGCTGGCGCCGGCTGCGCGCGATCCCCGGCATCGGCTCCTGGACGGTCGAGATGCTGGCGCTGCGCGGGCAGGGCCGCCACGACCAGCTGCCGGCTGGCGACCTCGGCCTGCTGAAGCTCGTCGGCCGACGGCTCGGCGGCGGCGACCCGTGCGCGCGGGCGCAGGAGCACGAGGTGCGCGCCTGCTTCGCTCCCTACGAGGAGTGGGCGGGGCTGGCCGCCGCGCACGCGATCGGGTTCTGAGTCGGCTCTATCCTGTTGGGGTGAGCGAGAGCGTTGCCTCGAGGCGCGAGGTGCGCGGCGGGACGCCGACGGCGAGCCCGCGCGTGCTGGTGGTCGAGGACGAGCCCGGGATCGTCGACTTCATCAGCCGTGGGCTGGGCGCTGAGGGCTACTCGGTGCGGGCGGCGTTCGATGGCGTCGAAGGGGAGCGCCTCGCGCTCGGCGGCGAGTTCGACGCGGTCGTGCTGGATCTGATGCTGCCGGGCCGCGACGGCATGGAGATCCTGAGGACGCTGCGCAAGGCGGCGCCGCGGCTGCCGGTCATCGTGCTGACTGCCCGCGCCGAGATCGAGGACCGCGTCGAGGGGCTGGACGCCGGCGCGGTCGACTACCTGGTCAAGCCGTTCTCGATGGCCGAGCTGGCCGCACGCGTCAGGGCCCATCTGCGGGCCGTCGCATCGGCCTCGACGAGCGTGCTCGAGGGCGAAGGCGTCCAGGTCGACCTGATCAGCCGGCGCGTCACGCGCGACGGCGTCGCGATCGCGCTTTCCACGACCGAGTTCGAGCTGCTCGCGTACCTGATGCGCCACCGTGGCCAGGTCGTCTCGCGCGAGCAGATCCTGGCTGCCGTGTGGGGCTACGAGCACGACCCGAACACGAACGTCGTTGACGTCTACATCGGCTACCTGCGACGCAAGCTGGCGCGCGCCGCGCCCGGCGCGCCGCCGGCCCCGATCCACACGGTACGGGCGATCGGCTACCGCTTCGGCGGCCAGGGCTGAGCGATGCGCAGGCTGCACGAGAAGCTCCTTCCAGCCGGCCTGCGCTGGCGCCTGGCCGGCTGGGTGACGCTCGTCACGCTCGCCTGCACCGCAGTCGTGTTCGTGACCGTCTACTCGGGCACCGGCTCGCAGCTCTCCAAACAGATCGACGAAGCGGTCAACACGAACGCGCTCGAGCTGGCGCGCAACCTCGCCCTGTCGGGCGCCCAGACGCCTAAGCAGCTCTCCGAAGCGGCCAGCGCATACGTGCGCAGCCGCCCGTTTCGGGCGAGCTCGAACCTGATGTTCGTGCTCGTGTCCGGGCAGGGGGCGATCACCAACCGTCCCGAGCTGTTGGGGCACCGGGGTCCCGACGAGGACAAGTCGGCGCGCCAACTGGCGCAGCAGAAACTGCTCACCGCTCGTCTGCTGCACGCGCCGATCGGCTTCTCGACCCTGCGCCTGCCGACGTTCGGCGACTTGCGCTTGGTCAAGCGGCGCGTCAAGGTCGCGCGCGGGTTGCGGGCGACGTTCGGCATCGGCGAGCCCCTGACCGCGGTCGCCGAGGCCAAGAGCGGCGTCGCGCAGGCCTTCGTGCTGGCCGGTCTGCTCGCCCTCGTCGGGGCGCTGCTGGCCTCCTACCTGATCGGTACCCGCATGTCGCGCCCCCTGCGGCGCATGGCCGCCGTCGCGGCGCGCGTGAACGCCGGCGACCTGCACCCCCGAATCCACGACCCGGGCGGGCGCGACGACGAGGTGCGCGTGCTGGCCAACGCCTTCGATCACATGCTCGACCGCCTGACCGAGGCCTTCGCCGGGCAGCGGGCGTTCGTGGCGGACGCCTCGCACGAGCTGCGCACGCCGCTGACCGTGATTCGCGGCCAGCTGGAAGTGCTCGCGGCGCAGGAGCACCCGTCGGGCGAGGAGGTCCGGCGCGTGGAGCGCCTGGTCCAGGCCGAGATCGCGCGCGTCAGCCGCCTGGTGGAGGACCTGCTGCTGCTCGCCAGGTCCGAGCACGTCGAATTCCTGCGCCCCGAGCCGGTCGACCTCGAGCTGTTCGTGAGCGAGCTGTGGGACGGGACCAGCCTGCTGGCGGACCGGCGCTTCGAGCTCGGACCGATCCCCGCCGGCGCTTTGACGGCCGACCCGGACCGGCTCGCGCAGGCGCTGCGCAACCTGCTCGGCAACGCGATCGATCAGACGCGGCCGGGCGTCGGGCTCGTGCGCCTGTCGGCCCGGGCCGGCGAGGAGGGAGAGCTCACGTTCCTGGTCGACGACGACGGTCCCGGGATTCCCGCGGAGCAGCGCGAGCTGGTGTTCGACCGCTTCCATCGCACCGACAGCGCCCGCGACCGGGCCTCGGGGGGCACCGGCCTCGGTCTCGCGATCGCGCGCGCGATCGCCGATGCACACGGCGGCAGCGTGATGGCCGAGCGCTCGCCGGAGGGCGGCGCGCGGATCGAGCTGCGGCTACCGGGCTTCGCGCAGGCGCACGCCGCCGTGGCCGCGCACGGTGAGCCCGTCGATGCGCCCGCAGGCGCAGCGCAGGCGACCACGCCGAGCGGCGCGTTCCTGACAGCAGGCTGAACGAGCTGCGCGCTGACCGAAGCCGCTCTCGCAACGTCTGCGTGTCGGGCGCCTGCCCATCATCGTCCTAGGCCGGCTCCGGGAGCCGGTAGCGCCGCGTGCGGGCGTCCTGTTCGAGCAGCCCGACCGCCAACAGGGTGGTCATGTAGCGGTGCGTCGTGCTGGGGCTCATGCTCAGGCGCCCGGCGACGTCGGTCACCGCCAGCGAGCTGCCGTCGCTGGGGAACGAAGCGAGCACGAGCAGGCCCAGCAGCAGCGAGCGCGAGAGCCGCGGGCTCTCGGACAGCGCCTCGTAGCGTGCCGCGAGCGTACCGCCGTCGGTCAGCGTGCGCAGCAGGTTCGCCACGCCGTCGCCGTCCGAGGAGGAGCGCACGACGCGGTCGATCTGGCTCCGCGTCAACTCTATGGTCACACCGCTGTTGCTCATACGTACTAGCTTCCAAGGCCCCATCGAAAACCGGCTTCCTCGCCGGCTGGACAAAAGCTGAGCCCGGGACCCGCGAGCGCGATTCCGGCTGCGCTGAGGCCCAGCCTCTTGCATACTGGATACTCGCGCTGTCGGCGGCGTCCAGGCAAGTGGAAAGTCCAATACTTGAGTTTCAAGTAACGATGATTCATGCGGCGAGACGTGTGTTTCGCCGGCAGGCGTCGCACGCCTCTGTGGGCCTTCACGGTCGCCGATCATGCCGCGAGGTCCGTGTTCGCCGGCAGGCGTCGCATGCCTCTGTCGGCCTTCACGGTCGCCGATCATGCCGCGAGGTCCGTGTTCGCGGGCGGGCGTCGCATGCCTCTGTGGGCCTTCAGGACCGCCATCTCATGCGGCGAGGTTCGTGTGGGCCAGCAGGCGTCGTACGCCTCTACGGGCCTTCACGATCGCCATCGTGGGTGGTCCCAGCAGCCCCACTCGCGCGAGGATCGCGCCCCTCGTGAGGGAGGCTCCGGGGTCCAGGGCCGCGGGCGAGGAGAGATAGAAGCTGATCATCGCGGCGAGGATCGCCGCGTGCGCGCAGCTCTGGGGCACGGGCTCGATCGCTCGCAGCGCGTATCCCGCGATCGCCCCCAGGCGCTCGGCCTGCTCCTCGACTCCCGAGTAGTGATCGACGAGGCTGTGATGTCCCGTGCGCAGATCCGCGTCACGGTCCGCCAGGCTGTCCAACAGCACGTGCAGCGAGCCCACCCACGGGAAGTAGGCGTTCTCCAGCGCCGCCATCGCGTCGGCCGAGACGTCGCTTCGAGCCGCGGCCGCCATCAACGCGAACACGCCGAGCGACGAGGCTGCGCCCGCGGCCGCCTCCCACCATTGCAGGTCGAGCCCCCGCGGTGTGATGGCCCGTGCCCAGTCCGCCAGCGCATGGCGCTTGTCCGGTTGTGCGAGGCAGTGGGTGTACGCCTGGTAGGAGACCATGCGACGCGCGGACCGCAGCGCGGCGGGCCGCGCCATCGGGTAGGAGGGCAGCTCGTGACACGCTTCCCGGCACGTCGCGATCAGGTGCATGATGTAATCGCCGTCGCGGAAGCCGTGGCAGTAGTAGCAGTAGTAGTCGGCGTGGTCGATCCGCGGGTCGAGGGCGGCGAGCAGGGCGAGGTGAAGCTGGTGCGCGTTCGCCAGCGGGTCGTCGCAGGGCTGCTCGGCGAGCGTGTCTATGTAGTCGTACAGCGTCTGGAAGGCGACGGCGGCGCGCACCACCGAGCGCTCGCGCTTGGGCGGTACGAGCACCGCGAACGCTGCCGCCCCTTCGAGGTTGCTGCGCTCGGCGCCCTGCGTGAGGAGAGCGAGCCGTCGCAGGACGGGGTTGGGTATCTCGTTCGCGCGCAGACTCCACAGCCGAACCTCACGCGAGACCGCGGGAAAGACACGCAACCAGTAGCGAGAGGCGCTCGAGGTGAAGACGCGGGTGAGTGTGAGCCGGCGGCTCGCGTAGCTGGACACTGGGGCAGTCTGATGTGCCCCGCGTGCCAATCCATGGTCACTCCTGGAAGCTCGTGCGCGCGGGAGCCCGCGCAGCGGCGAAACCAGGCAGAGAAATAACGCCCAAAGCAATTATCGCAAGTAGCGAGAAAGTGAGAAACACACTGGCGAATCCGATGCTGAACGGAGCCGGAAAGCCGGTGTGAAGTCGTAGCCAACGGCTTGCCAGCGCATGGCCCGAAACACCGAACATGGCTCCGATCGTGCAACCGACCCCGAGCACGATCGCGCTCTCGAGCAGCAGTGCGCGCCACAGTTGGATCGTGTCGTAGCCCTGGATCTTCAAGGACGCCAGGCGCGCCCGGCGTTGCCAGATCGCGGCGCTCAACGCCGACGCCACCGCGAGCCCGGCTGCGATCAGGAGCAGGGTGGCGATCTGCGAGAGCGCTTGGAGGCCCTGGTGGGAGTCGGTCGCGTATTGGGATTGCCGCTGCCGAAAGGTCTGCACCGTCAGGCCGGGGCTGTCGCGCAAGGCGGCCTTCACGGCTCCCGCGACGGCGTCGACGTTGGCTCCCGCGCGCAGGTTGATCTCGATCGCGGTGGGCATGTCCGTTTGCCAGAAACGGCGGTAGTCAGACGTGTTCATGATCACCGCGCCGGGCGCCCAGCCGAGGTTGCTCGTGATCGCCGCGACGCCGAGGCGCTGGTTTCCCGTCGGCGTGGGCAGTGTGAAGTGGTCTCCCACGTGGAGATGGTGTTCGGACGCGAATCCACCCGAGACGCCAACCCAGCCGCTCGCCCGCAGAAGCGCGGTCGCTCGCGCCAGGCCACCGTGAACCAGTTGGCTCGACGGCAGCAGCGGACGGTCGCCGGGCGGTCGCGCGATGATCCACATCCGGCGTCGTCCGACGTCCAGGAAGCCCCCTTGATAGGTGCGCGCCGAGGCGACGCCCGGGACGGCCGCCAGCGCGTTCAGCTGGCGTTGATTGGTGAAGAACGCGTTGGTGGTGAGATCGTTGCCGCCCGTCGTCACCCAGATGTCGGCGGTCTGGAGGTATTCGGTGAAGTTCGCGTCGAGCCCGTGAAGCAGGTCGTCGCGTGCGCCGCCGATCGCGATGCTTCCATACACGGCGAGGGCCGCGATGCCGGCCAGCGCGACGGCCCGTGTGGTGGTGGCACGCAGCTCTGAGACGACCACGATCAGGGTGCTGCTGCGCACTCGCTCCGCCGTCCACCGCAAGCTGCCCGCGATCACGGCGAACATGCTCGGAATCGCGCACAGGGTGCTGAGCGCGAGCGCGACGCCACCGGCGATCGTGAGGTCGGGCAACGCGAGCACGAGGCCGACGATCGCGATCACCGACAGGGCTCCGACGATCGACACCCACACCGTGGTGCGCCGTGGAATCACCTCGCTGCCACCCTCACGGTCGCGCAGCACGGCGTCGACAGGGCGGTTCGGTCGCAGGTCGAGCACCGGCGAGAGCGATGCGATGACGGTCGCCAGCACGCCGCAGCCGAGCGCGATGAGCACGGTCGAGACGCTCAGGATTTCCTCGCTGCCGACCGGGAAGGCCGTCGCCAGATAGGCCGGGACGCGGTGCAGGAAGGCGTGCGAGAGCAGATCGCCGAGCACGACGCCCACGGAGGAGGCGACGAGCCCGAGGACTGTCGCCTGGAACACGAGCAGCACCACGATCTGGCGCCAGTCATAGCCCTGCATGCGCAGGTCGGCGACGAACCGTCGCCGCTCCGGCACGGTCAGCAGCATCGCGTTCAGGGACAGCAGGAAGCCGACCATCACGCTGATGGCCGCGAACAGCTCGGTCGAGTCGTTGTTCGGCGCGGCTGCCTGTTCCAGGAGTCGCAGCTCGTTGTCCGCCGGCCCGACGTCGAGCCGACTGCCTGCGAGCGTGCGCAGTTCGCGTGCTGCCGCCGCTTCGGCGCCGGGACGCGGCTCGACCAGGATCTGCGTGATGCGGCGCGGCAACCTGGTCAGGCGCTGAGCGGTCGTAAGCGTCGTGACCGCGATCGGGCTGGCCGACACGGCGCCGAAGGGCGCGCGGCTCAGGACCGCGCCGAGCTGGATCGACTGGGAGTGGCCGAGGGCCAGGACCGTGATCGGGTCCCCCGGGTGCGCACCCGCCTGTTCCGCCACCACCGATGGGAGCAGCAGGCCGCCCGCGAGGCGGAAACCGCTCGGGCCGAAGTCGCTCGTGCCGAAGCCGTCGAGTCCCTCGACCGCCGGGGTCACGCCGAGGAGCTGGACGGCGGCTCGCCCCCGCCTGCCCACGACCGCGACGTTCTCGCGCAGGACCCCGACGGCGACCCGCACGCTGGGCAGCCGCTCGGTGCGTGCGACCAGGCTCTGGTCGAAGCCCTCCTGCGAGCGGCTGGAGAGCTGCAGGCGCGCGTGCCCGACCATCTGGTGGACCAACTCGTTGGCCGACCCGGTGAGGCTCGTGTTCGCAACGAGCACGCCGAGGACGAGCGCGACGCCGACCGCGATCCCGCTGCCGGCGAGCATCTCCTGGATCGCGTGCGAGCGCAGGCGCATCCGGTACAGGTGCACGAGCATGCTCGCGCGCACGCCGGCGATGCGAGGGTTCAGCGGTGCTCTCACGAGCCGGTGAGAGCGGGCTCTGCGGCGACGCCGTCGAGCAGGCGGCCGTCGCGCAGCGAGTAGACACGGTCCACGTGTCGGACGGCCTCGGGATCGTGCGTCACCAGCAGGCCCGGGATGCCTCGTTCATGGCAGACCTCGGCCAGCAGGTCGAGCACTTCCCGGCTGCGCGCCGAGTCGAGGTTCCCGGTCGGCTCGTCCGCCAGCAGCAGCCGCGGCTCGTTCACCAGCGCACGGGCGATCGCGACGCGCTGGCGCTCTCCCATCGACAGCTGCTCGGGGGTGTGTTCGAGCCGGTCGCCGAGGCCGACTCGCTCGAGCCATGGCAGCGCTAGGCGGCGCGCCTCTTTGAGCGTCGCCCCGGCGCCCGTCAACTTGAGCGTGGCGTTGTCGAGCGCCGGCGTGTGGGGCATCAGGTGGAAGGCCTGGAAGACGAAGCCCACGTCCCGCAGCCGGTAAAGGGCGCTCTCGCGGTCGCTGAGCGTGCCGAGGTCGACGTCGTCGAACAGCACCGCGCCGCGGTCCGGCGTCGCGAGCGCGGCCGCCAGCAGCAGCAGCGTCGTCTTGCCCGACCCGCTGGGCCCGTAGAGCGCGACGAATTCGCCCTCGCCGAGCGTCAGCGAGACGCCGTCCACTGCCCGGATCGTCTCAGCGCCGGCGTCGAAGTGCTTCGCGACGTCGCGCAGCTCGAGTGAGCTCACTACCTGGCGCGCTCCGACGCTCCGCGCCTGCGGTTCGGCAGGCTGACGACGGTCCCCTGCTCCTCGGTCGAGCACAGTTCGCCGTCGGCGATCGACATCAGCACGCCCACGCCCTGCAGCGCCGCGATTTCCTCCGACGCCACGAGCAGCGCCATGTGCCGCTGGCGGGCGGCCGTGCGCAGCAGCGCATAGAAGCGGTCGCGGTCGCCGAGGTTCGGCATCAGGGCCGGTTCGTCGAGGATCAGCAGCTGCGGCTCGCGCGCCAGCGCCCGCGCGAGCATCACCCGCGTGCGGTCGGTGAGCGAGAGCGAGCCCGCCATCTCCTGTGCGCCGACCGCGCCGACGCCGACCTGGTCGAGGATGCGCAGCGCCCGGCGCCGCGCATCCCTCATCGTCAGGCCCTCGGCGCCCAGCGAGGTGGCGACGTGGTCGACGACGGTCTCGGCGGGATGCGCCCGCCAGTCGTCCGCCGACATGAACGCGATCGCGCCGCGCAGCAGCCGCGAGCGCTCGCCGGCGGTCATCCGGGCCATGTCCCGGCCGTCGAAGCGGACGCTGCCCGAGTCGGGCAGCACGATGCCCGCGGCCATCCGCAGAAGCGTCGACTTGCCGGAGCGGCGCGTGCCGTAGACCCCGACCGAGACGCCCGCCTCGATCTGCAGCGACACACGGTCCAGGAC
>Ga0070713_100001340_pt1 | contig 15753 bp, 9 predicted proteins | sample LARL82metaG_FD_65465 | JGI IMG/M metagenome (GOLD analysis project Ga0070713, IMG submission 65465) | Corn, switchgrass and miscanthus rhizosphere microbial communities from Kellogg Biological Station, Michigan, USA - LAR L8-2 metaG | ecosystem: Host-associated > Plants > Roots > Rhizosphere ...
GCTGGCGGCCTTCCTAAACGCAAAGGTTTCAAACACGACCTCGTTTCCGTTGATCGCCGGTCCCATGAACGTGTTTCTGGACAGCACCTTCGTCGCCTCGAGCACGCTGCGGACCGTGATGCCGGGCGAATCGTTCGACCTCGCGCTCGGCGCGGACGACGGCATCGCGTTGAAACGGACGCTCAACCGCCGCTTCACCGAGAGCGCCGGCCTCATGTCCAACAAGACACGCGTCACCTATGACTTCACCCTGACCGTCCAGAACAACAAGAAAACCGCCGAGAAAGTCTCGCTGCTCGACCAGATACCGGTCTCGCGCAACGGGAAGATCGTCGTCGCGGTCCTTGCGACCGGAAACGACCTCAAGCCCGCCGCGGACGGCACGCTCCGTTGGGCGCTGGCGCTCCGCCCCGGCGAGAAGCGCGACATTCCGCTGCGGTTCAGCGTCGAATATCCCACCGATACGACGGTGACGGGCCTCAATTAGGGTGTCCCAATTATGGGACGGAGGCGTTTCGCTTCCGAACATTTCGTGCTGGCACCGCCACTCGGATAATTATACAAGTTATTATTTATAAGAGATAAGCACAATATGGCGGCGATGGCATGCCTCGTGCGATACACGGGCATGATCCAGCGGTGCAAAGGGAGCAGGAATAGATGAAAACTTAGGAACGTCCTAAGCTCCCATGCTCCACGACATAAAATACGCCCTCCGCCAACTCCGTCGGAATCCCGGCTTCGCCATAGGGGTTGTCACGATACTGGCGTTTGCCATCGGAGCGAACACGGCTGAGTTCAGCGTCACGCATGCGATTTTGCTCAAGCCTTTGCCTTTCTCGCATTCTGATCAGCTTGTTTGGGTCAACAGCGCACATCCGGAACAGGGTTTGCCGGAGGCCGGCGTTTCGGTCCCCGTCTATCTGGAGCGTCGTGCCCAGATCAACGCATTCGCTGATTCCACCCTTTTCAACTTCGTCAGCTTCAATTTGTCGAGGAGCGGCTTGGCCGAGCAAATTGATGGGCTACGGGTGACGCCCTCCTTTTTCTCAACCTTGGGCGTGATTCCTTGGAAAGGCCGCGCGTTTACCGCGGGCGAAGCAACACCGGGTCGGGAGAAGGTGGCCATTCTGGGCTACCCATTGTGGCAATCCCTCTTTGGATCGGACGAGGCGGTGCTCGGTCACGACATCCGCTTGAATGGTGAAAATTACCGCGTAATCGGCATCATGTCCAAAGGCAGTGCCTTCGGCGACGATCGAATCAAAATCTGCGTGCCCTTTGCATTCACCGGGCAACAGATGTCGGAGGGGGAGCGCTCTCATGAGTACTCAAGCATGATCGCCCGGCTTCGGCCTGATGCGACCATTGAACAGGCCCGACAGGAGATCGACGCTCTACAACGCCGGGATGCCCAACGCGGCGTCGTCGGAACTGTTGTTGGGCTTCACGAATACGAGGTCCGCAAATTCCGGCCCATGCTGTTGATTCTTCAGGCCGCTGCTGCGCTCATCCTTCTCATCGCTTGCGCCAATGTGGCCAATCTCCTGCTCGTTCGCGCCACGGCGCGCAGACAGGAATTGGCTATCCGGTTGGCACTTGGCTCGGGCCATTTTCGCCTCGCTCGACAGCTTCTGGCGGAGAGCTTGGTTCTCGTTTTCGCCGGCGGAATATCCGGTGTCCTGCTTAGCGTCGGAGTATTGCCGCTGCTCCGTCTGTTGGGCGGCGACACATTGCCGAACCCCCAGGCAATTTCCATCGATTGGACGGTTCTTGGATTCACCCTTCTTCTCGTGCTTGGCAGCAGCTTATTCTTCGCCTTGGTCCCGCTGATTTCCATTTGGCGGTATAATCCCGCGGAGGAGTTGCGTGGCGGAATCGCCCGCGGATCCGCGGGCCGGTCCGGCGGGCTCACACGCGGCGCCCTCATTGCCGCAGAAGTCGGCCTCGCGCTCATGCTGCTCATCGCCGCGGGGTTGACGCTGAAAAGCTTCCTCAAATTACAGGATGTGCGCCCCGGATTCACCAGCGACAACGTCCTGACCTGCAGCCTTTCGCCTCCCCCTGGCATTTATAAGGACGGCGTTGCGCAGAACGCGCTCTGCACTGAAATTCTCAGGCGTCTTCGGGCTTTGCCGGGAGTGAGATCCGCGAGCGCGATTTCCACTCTGCCTTTCAATGGCTGGGAAACCAGCAGCTATTCCATCAAGGGCTATACTCCGAAAAAGCGCGGAGAGGGGCTGAACGGCCGCATGGAGATAATTGATCCGGCTTATTTCCAGACCATGGAGATTCCGCTCCTGCGGGGCCGCGTATTTTCCGGCGCCGACACCAACAGCGCGGCTCCCGTGGTCATCATCGATCAATTCCTCGCTCACCATTATTTCGCCGGTCGCGACCCAATTGGACAACAGATAAAAAGCCTCTCCTACAATCGGTCGCGCACCATTATTGGCGTCGTGGGCGAAGTGAAAAGCGACAGTTTGGTCGAGCCGGTCGCTAAAGAGACGTTGTATTTCCCGCTGGCGCAAACGGGGTCCGAAAGAATGACCCTGGTGATCAAAACGGACGCTGCTCCACGCACGCTTGTCACACCCCTTCGAGAAGCGGTGGCCCAAATCGATCCCGAATTGGCCGTCTATGACGTGCGAACGCTGGACCAGCGTTTGGCCGACTCGTTGGTGACTTACCGCTCACCCACGATCCTGCTCACATTTTTCGGTGCCACGGCCCTGGTGCTCGCCGCCTTGGGGCTGTACGGCGTGCTCGCTTACTCGGTCAGCCAACGCACGCGCGAAATCGGCATACGCATGGCCCTCGGAGCCCAAAACCGGGCCATTCTGACGATGGTCGTGGGCCAAGGCTTGCGACTGACCCTGCTCGGAATCGTGTTCGGACTTGGCGCATCATTCGCACTTAACCGCTTCCTGCGGTCCCTCCTATTCGGCGTCAGCGCCAGCGATCCGCTGACCTACGTCATCATTCCCACGGCGCTCATGATTGTTGCCGTGCTCGCCTGCTGGCTGCCCGCCCGCCGGGCCACTCGGGTCGATCCGGCCGTCACCCTGCGAGCCGAGTGAGACTTCCGCTCTTTCCGTGTTCTTCGACTTCAAATACGCGCTTCGCCAGTTCTCGAAGAATCCCGTTTTTACCGCCGTCGTTGTCCTCTCCCTGGCTTTCGGCATCGGCGCAAACACGGCGATTTTCGCCCTGGTTGACGCGTTGATCCTCAAATCACTCCCGGTCAAAGATCCGGAAAGCCTGGTCCTATTCCAATGGGTGCCAGGACGGGAGGGTGGCCAGCCTCTAGCCATTTCGGGCGGTCAGTTTGGCGAGAAAGACACCGATCCAACCACAGGGCAAAAGATCCAGCAGTCCTTTTCGCTCCGCACCTTCGAGGGATTCCGTGACGAGCATGCGATGCTGGCGGAGGTATTCGCGGTCGGCCGCATGGATGAGATAAATCTCAATGTCGACAATCTCGCCGAGAAGGGGCTTTCGGGTCAGCTGGTCTCCGGAAATTACTACCGGGCTCTCGGCGTCCCCGCGTTGCGGGGGCGCACGCTCCTTCCCGAAGACGATAGGCCCGGCGCCGCACCCGTGGCCGTCCTCTCTTATCTCTATTGGCATCGGCGTTTTGCCGACGATCCCGCAGTGATTGGGAAAACCCTATCGGTGAATCGGGTCGCGGTTACCATCGTGGGAGTCACGCCGGCCGGCTTCGTCGGCACCCTATTGTCCGCATGGCCGGCGGACATCACGCTTCCGCTCGCCCTGGCGCCGCAAGTTCGGGCCGACGGTGCGGACCTGAACAAGCCGGGAAGCTGGTGGCTGAACCTCATGGGACGCCTCAAGCCGGGCGTTACAGCAGAGCAAGCGCAGGCGAGCCTCCAAGGCAGCTTTCAGGAAAGCGCACGCGGTGGCATCTCGCACCCGGACGACCCCCCGCGCCTGCGTTTAAGTCCCGGAGGGAAAGGCCGCACGGAAGCGGATCTCCGGTACAACGCCAAGACGCTGGCCCCCCTGGTGGGCATGGTCGGCCTTGTGCTGCTCACGGCCTGCGCCAACGCCGCGAACCTGCTCCTGGCCCGGGGTGCAAGCCGCCGGCAGGAAATCGCCGTGCGACTGGCGCTCGGCGCAAGCCGCGGCCGGATCATCCGACAGTTGCTTATGGAAAGCCTCTTGCTCGCCCTGGCCGCAGCGGCCATGGGCTTGCTCGTTTCCCACTGGGGTTTGGGGCTGCTCTCCACCCTCGTATCTTCGGCGGAAAGGACGATCTTCGATCAACTGACGCTGGATTGGCGCGTTCTCGGCTTCACGATGGTTTCGACCCTGTTGACCGGAATCGGGTTCGGCCTTGCGCCCGCCTTGCGGGCGACCCGGCTCAATTTGAATGCGGAATTCCAGGGAGGGATGCGCACTCTCGGCCGGGGCGCGCGTACGCGCTTGAATAAGGCTCTTTTGATCGCGCAAGTGGGCCTTGCGGTCGTGCTCCTCGTCGTTGCGGGGCTATTCGCGCAAACGGAGAGCAATCTGCAGGCGGTGAATCTCGGATTCAACGACACCCATTTGCTGCTCTTCTCGCTCAACGGCGCTCCGTTGGGCTATCCGAAGGCCCAATTCGCGCGTCTGCATGGGAACGTGGCGGAGCGGATAACGGCGGTCCCGGGCGTCCGCTCGGTCACTTTCTCCGGATGGCCTTTGGTGAGCTTCAACGGCGGCGAGCGAAGCAATTTCTCGGTGGCCGGCATCTCAGCCCCGGTGGGGCGGCCCAATCAGGTCACCTGGAACCAAGTGGGACAGAATTTTTTCCAGACCTATGAAATGCCCCTGCTGCTCGGCCGCGGCATCATCGCAGCGGACGATGCGTCGTCGCTCGGCATCGCGGTGATCAATCAGACTTTGGCCCGGAAATACTTCGCAAACGAAAACCCCATCGGACGGACCATCGACCTGCAAGGGAGCCGGGTGATCGTCGGAGTCGTCCACGACGCGAAGGAAACCCATTTGCGCGCGCCCATTCCTCCCACGGTCTTTATTCCGTTTTCCCAAAGCCCCCTCGGACAGGCGCATTTCGCCGTGCGCACGGCCGGCGCGCCAAGAGCCATGATAGGCGCCGTCCGCAATGCCGTGGCTGAAATGGATCGCAATCTGCCGCTTGGCAATGCCCGGACGGGGGAGGAGCAGATGCAGTGGACTCTCGAAGGCGAACGGATCTGTGAAAGCGTGGCCGTGGCACTGGGCGTGCTCGCGCTCCTTCTGGTGTGCGTAGGTCTCTACGGGCTGATGTCCTACACGGTGCTTCGACGCACAGGCGAGATCGGCCTGCGCATGGCCCTGGGGGCGTTTCCCGGCCGCGTGCTATGGATGGTTCTCCGAGAGTCGCTCATGCTCGTTGGCATGGGCGTTGTGCTTGGCCTGACCACAGCAGCCGGCGTCACCCGGCTCATCTCCGCATCCTTCTACGGCCTCTCGGCAAGCGACCCCGCGACCTATGCCGGGGTCACGATGCTATTGGTAGTCGTGGCCGCGCTGGCCTGCCTGATTCCGGCGCGCAGCGCAGCGCGCATCGATCCGGTGATCGCCCTCCGCGCCGAGTGAACTCGAGGACCTAAAACAACCATGCTTTCCGACCTGAAATATGCCATTCGTCAGCTGCTTAAAACGCCCGGGTTTACCGATCCGGCCATCTGCTTGCGCACCCTGTGAAAATCGGGTGGCATGGACCTGACTCCATGAACACTTCCCCTTCGATCGTCGTCCTCGACGGATACACCCTGAATCCCGGCGACCTGCCCTGGGATCCCCTGCGTTCGCTCGGAACGTTCACCTGCCACGAGCGGACTCCGGCCGACCAGATCGTGGCGCGGGCGGCGGACGCCGAGATCGTGCTGACGAACAAGACCCCCCTCACGGCCGAGACCATCGGCCGGCTGCCGAAGCTGAGGTACATCGGCGTCCTCGCCACCGGCCACAATGTCGTGGACTCCGCCGCCGCCCGGGCGCGCGGCATTCCGGTCGCCAATGTCCCGGAATACGGCACCCACGCCGTGGCCCAGCACACGATGGCCCTTCTCCTGGAACTCACGCAGCGGGCCGGCCATCACGCCGACGCCGTCCGGCAGGGGCGCTGGTCTCAATGCCCCGATTTCTGCTTCTCGGACTTCCCGATCATCGAACTCGCCGGATTGCGGCTGGGCGTCGTCGGAACCGGCCGCATCGGCCGCGCCTTCGCGCGGATCGCCGAGGCTTTCGGCATGACTGCTTCTTTCGCCTCCCGCTCTGGCGGCCGCGCAGAACTCGAATCCGTCCTGCGCGCGAGCGACGTCGTGAGCCTGCACTGCCCGCTGACCCCCGACACCCGCGAGCTCATCCGAACGGAGACGATCGGCTGGATGAAACCAACCTCCTTCCTCGTGAACACCAGCCGCGGCCTCCTCGTCAACGAGAGGGACCTCGCCGCCGCGCTCAATTCCGGCCGCCTCGCCGGAGCCGCCCTCGACGTCCTCTCCGTCGAGCCCCCGCCCCGCGACAATCCCCTCCTCTCGGCCAAGAACTGCCTGATCACCCCGCACCACGCCTGGGCCGCCCGCAGCGCCCGAGCCCGCCTCCTCGAAGTAGCCGCCGCCAACCTCCGCGCCTTCCTAGCCGGCAAGCCGGTCAACGTCGTCAACTAACCTTTTAGGCCGCTATCTCTTTGGCTGCTGTCTGCGCCTGGCGGGAAAGGGTTCCTCTCAGCGGCCGTTGATGGACTCATCGCCCGCCTCTTGGCCGCCCTGCGAGCCGCCGTGCATCCGCCACCGTTTTTCCGGCGGTCGCAGGGCGGCCGGTTTGGCGGGCGGATTGGGTTTGTCCATCTCAGGCCGCTGAGAGGAACCCTTTCCCGCCAGACGCAGACAGCGCTGCCTATTGAGCGTTGTTCGGCAGCGACCACAGGAAGTCGAGCTGCAGCGTGCCGGCAAACTGCGGATCGGCGAGATCGACATAGCGGGCCCCCGAGTAGCGCGGCGCGGTGACCAGTTTGTCCGGATTGTAATTGGCGCGCGCGTGGCAGCTCATGCAGTTGCTGGTGACTCCGTAATTGTTGCCCGCCGGCTGGCCGCTGGGATCGAAGCCCGGCACCGAATCGGGCAGGTCGGCCGGCCCGAAGTGCGCCTCCAGCCAGGGATTGTAGACATAGATGGCCAGCCCGGCATTGGCGCCCCGGACCGTGGGCTGGCCCGGGGTCACCATGTCGTAGCCCAGCGCCATCGCGTAATGGCGGGCCGCGCCTTGAAGCTGCGGCGGACGGAGCATCGCGATGTTCCCGGAGCTCGGAAGGCTCGGAGTGTTGGGGGTCGGCGTCCACCAGAAGGTCTGCCAGGTCCATCGGGCGATTTCCCGGCCGGCGATGTGCATCCCGACCAGGATCGCATAATCCCCGGCCGCCGCGCCGGCTCCGGGCTGCTCCTGGTTGAGCGCCGCCGCATCGGCCGCCGAGATGCGGTAATTGATCAGCTGCGAGATCGGGTAGGTCGTCGCATTGGTCCGGCCGGCTCCGTCGGTCTGCATGCTGTAGTCGATCGCACCGAGGCCAAGGCCGCCGCCCTGGAGATCGATCCAGACGGAGCCGAACCATTTCGAAGAGTCCCACGACTGAGCCGGGGTGGGAGGCCCCCCCCAGACCTTCAAGGCGTAATAGCGGCCGGAAACCAGGTGTTTCGCCGAGATGACCTGGAACGCGGCCTTGATCGCAAGGGCCGTCGATGGGAAAACGGGGATCTGCTGGGCTCCTCCTTGCTTCAGCTGCATCAGCGCCGACGTGCTGAGCAATTGCTCCTTCAGGATGTGGTCGGCGGCCGTCGGGTCGTACTTGATGAATCCAATCACTTGGTCGAGGCCGCCGCCGTGCGCACTCGTCGGAATGTTCGCCATGTTCGTGTGCCTGAATTGGCTGAAGGGGCGGAGCGGAGCCCGCAGCCGGACGGCATTCGAGACCGGCGCGAAGCCCGTGTCCGGCTGCCCCGCCAATTCCTGGGGCGTGGACCAAGTCTCGAACACCCGCAGCTTCTGCCCGTTCTGGACCTGGTTGGTCTCCATGGTCACCGCCGACCAAAGCCCCCAGCCGTGAAGGTTGATTTTTTCGAACGCCGCCGCCGCCAAAGCCGGCGAGCCGTTCTCCAAGTCATACACCCATCCCAGGATCGTCGCCTCGCTCTCCGGATATTTGAACCCGGGTATCTGCGGATCCGGCAGAGCCGCCGGCGTCACCGTTGACAACGGAGCCTTCGTCGTCAGCGCCGCCGTCGCGCCGCGCGCGCAGACGGCGGTCGAAAGGAGCAGCCCCGCCAACAGCGCACGCAGCGGAGTGCTCATCGGAGCTTCAGCTCAGGGCACTTCGTAAACTTCGACGAGCGAAATACCGGTGTCGCCGCTGGCCCCAGCCACCTGCGCCGAATACGCGCCCGGCGGCAGCGTCACCAGGAACGCCGAGTCCAGGCTTGTGGGCGAGCCCCAGGCGAACGCCCCCACCGACGCCGCCGTGCTCGCGATCTGCGCGTCCCCTCCCCATCCCGTGGTCGGGCTGGTCATCAACAGCGTGTTCGATCCGTCCGAATTTGTCCGGTACAGGCTGAGCTGCGGATCCGGCAATGCCCCGGGCACGAACGCCGCGATCGCCGGCCCCGACGCCCGGATCAGCACCGTCCTCGACGTCGACCCTCCGATCACGAACCCCGCGATCAGGATGTTCGCCCCCGTCCCCACCTGCACCCGCGCCGACAGGTTGATCAGCCGCGGCGTGCTCGCCGTGTAGCTCCCCGACGGCGTCGCGTCGTACACCTCCGCCAGCGCCACCCCCGTGTCTCCGCTGGCTCCCTCGATCTCCGCCGTATACCCCGTCGCCGCCAGTCCGCTCTCATAAATCGCCGAGTCCTTGCTGCTCGGGCTGCTGAACGAGAACGCCCCCACCGCTGCGGCCACCGACGCAATCTGCGAATCACCCCCCCAGCCCGTGTTCGACGCAACCGTCGAGCTGTCCGACAGCAACCTCAGCGTCAGCTTCGGATCGGGCAGTGTTCCCGGCACCCCAAAGCTCCCCAGCGTCGGGCCCATGCCCCGCACCAGCACCGGCTTCGTTCCCGTGGTTCCCGCCCCTCCGATCACAAAACCCACGATCAGCACGTTGGCTCCCGTTCCCACATTGGCCCGCGTCGCCACGTCGATCAGCCGCCCCACGTCGCTCGTGTTGCTCACCGTCAGCGTCGCGGCCGAACTGGTGACCGCCCCTCCCGAATTGGTCGCCACGCAGGTGTACGACCCCGCGTTCGCCGACGTCGCTCCGTTGATCACCAGCAGCGCCTTCGTCGCCCCGGAAATGGCCGTTCCGTTAAGATCCCACTGATAGGTGGGCGATCCGCTCGCCGCCGCGTTGAACGCCACCGTGCTCCCGCTCGAAATCGTCTGCGAACTCGGATTCGTCGTGAACGACGGCGGAGGGGGCCCTCCCGCTGCAGCCACCACCACCGTGAAGGGGAATGAGTTGGAGACCAAACCGCCTTTGGCCCCGTATTCATACGCCACCATGTTCATCGTGTAGGTTCCGGCCGTCGTCGGCGTGCCGGATAATCTGGGCGTGGTCGAGGAATTGCCGCCGGTTGTCCCTCCATAGCCGTCGCTCTGGCCGGGAGTCGTCGCATCGAGCGTGCCGGGCCCGGTGAGGGTATTGCCGCCTTCCACCGCCGATAGCGTCAAACCCGGAGCGATCTGTCCCGTGATGGCCCACGATCCGATGTTGATCGTGTTCGATACGGTGAAGAGCACCGGCGAGATCGACGTGCCGACCGTCGCGGAAGTCGGAGAAGACTGCGACGGGGCGAGCGTCGTCGCTCCCGCCATGGAATCCATCGCCCCCAGGGTGGCAACGGCGGCGGCGGCGGACTTGAGCAAGGCGCCGATGGGGGACGCGGCCACAAATTCGTCCGCAATTTCAACCAGGCGCGCCGCTGGCGAGCGCTGGAGCAGGGCGACGAGCGTCGCCGTCGAAAGGTTCATCCAGGTGACTTTGCGATGGAGGCAGGCGAAGAGTTTCATGATGGTTCGGGTTTCGATCCGACAGACAATTAGATCCAGCAGAAGTGCGTTTTTCCGGCGAAAATGGAGTTTCCGCCTTCCTCGAACTTATCTCGCTTCCTCCAGGGCGAAAGCGGCTTACCGTAACGGGTCTGTTACGGTGACCGGCCCGGCCGCCGCCGATCAGAACCTCACCGTGAACTGCACGGCCATCATGGCGTCGAATTCGCGCAAATCGGCATCCTCGCGCTGAAGACTGTACTGCAGCTTGAGCTGGGTGTGCGGCGTGAACCGGTATCCCGGCCCGAGGTCGACGCGCTCCACGTTGCGTCCCCAGCGGAGGGAGCCGCTTCCCGCGACCGGCACGGTGGAAAAGAGCTGCTGGTTCCAACGGATCGCGCCGAAAAACTGCGGCGTGAATTCCCGCTTTGCCTCGATGTAGTAGGCGATGGTGTTCGCGCCCCCCCCCAAGCCCGGGATGGCAAAGCGGGCCTCGTAAAGCTCAGCCCAAAGTTGCCAATGATGCCAGGCGTAGCTCGCGTCCTGCCCAAAGACCGTCTCGCGGTAATCGCCAAGGCCTGCGCCGCGGGGCAGCACCGCCGACGTCCGAAGGTACGGGCCCGTGCTGGCCGACACGCCGAGATTCCACGCCTCGTCGGGATGAAAGCCGACGCGGCCGCTCAAGGTCGGAGTCCGCCACTGCACCTCGGTCGAATCCCACGTGTCGGGCCGGGATGAAAGCGAAGCATTCTTCAGCTCGGCCGCGTAATCGAATTTCCCGATCCCGCCGAAGACGGCCGCGCCGGTGGTGTAGCTCGGGCCCCAGAGAATCGGCAGGCTCCGGTAAGGCTGCAAGTATGCGCCTCCAACGGACGGAGCCGGCCGCAATCCGGCCCAGGCCAGAAGTTCGGCGCCGGAACGGACCGGGTTCGTGTCCCAGATCCCGGTGAGGTTGTCGTACGGCAGCGGCGCGGTGATGAAGGGATCCTCCCAGGATCCGTGCCTGGGCGTCCAGTTGCCGACGAAAGTCGCGAATTTCCCAAGCTGAAGGTTGAACCGGCCGTCGTCCCAGGGCGTGATCCGGACCGCATATTCGTCGAGTCGAATCTGAGCGCTGTCATCGCCGGGATCAAAGCCCCGGTCGGCGCGCGATTCGGCGAACACGTAGACATGCGGCCCGATCTGGAGATCGAGAAAGAGGCTCAGCCGCGGGTTGAAGAGGTTGGCCTCGTCGGTGAAGATGAGACCGGGGGCGGCCGCCTGGAAATGATAGCCCTCCAGATCGAGGGATCCGCTGAGCCGCGCCCGAACCGCGTCGTTCCAGCCGCTCACGGCCAACGCGTCGTCCAGCGGGTCGAGCGGATCGTCCGCCCCGAGAAGGGCCGCCGAACCAAGCGCAAGGCCGCAGCCGACGACTCCCCGGATGATTTTCTCGAAACGACTAGCCATGGGAGGAGCCGATCTTTGTCCCCGATCCCGCCGCCAGCGGCGCGCGGCGGAAGCGGATCTCGAACTCCGTCCCCGACTCGTCGGATCGCACCAGGCGCAGATCGCCCCCGTGGAGACGGGCGAGTTCGCGCGCCAGGTTCAGTCCCAGGCCGTGCCCCGGAACATTCTCGCCGGTGTCCCCGCGATGAAACCGTTCGAATATATGCTTCTGCGCCGCGGGTGAGATGGACCGGCCCGTATTGCCGATCGTCAGGACGACCTCGTCGCCGTCCTCCCGGGCCGCAATGCGGACCGTGCCGCCGGGACGATTGTATTTGCGCGCGTTTTCCAGAAGATTCTGGACGATGAGCGTCGTGTAGCGCGTTTCCCCGGCCACGTGGAGCCCGGGCGGGCAGTCCACCGTGACCTGAAGATCGAGCCCATCCGGCACCGTGCCCAGGTCGTCCAGCGAAGCTTCGATCAGCCGGGTGAGGTTCACCGGGACGAAATCGAGCCGGAGCCGGCCGGAATCCACCCGGGAGAGGAGCAGGAGGTCCTCGATCACGCTCGTGAGCCGGAAGGTCTGATGCACGAGCGTCGCGACCTCCTCGCGCGCCGCGGGCGCCAGGGTTTCACCCGCCAGCAGCTCTTCGAGGCCCACGCGAATGACCGTGACGGGAGTCTTGAGCTGGTGCGAAGCATCGGCGGAAAAGCGGGCGTTTCGCTCCGAGACCGCCGCGAGCTTCTCAACCGGCGCCGAGAGGCGCCCGGACAGGAAGCGGCTGGCGGCGAGCGCGCCGAACAGCAGCAGCGCCCCCGCACCGGCGAACCGCCAGGCGAGCCGCCGCTGGCGAGCCAGCGAATCCGCCAGCGAATAGAGGCAGACCTCGTAAGCGGGCGGATAAAGCGAATCCGGATTGAGCCGTTTGTAGAAAAGCAGATGCGGTGTGCCCTCGAGCCGCACTTCGACGCTCCCCTCCGCCGGATCTCGCCCGGACAGGCCGTTCCGCATCGTCCCCGCAAGCGTCGCCTGCGCCGCCGCGGGAATGGACGGAAGGTGCAGCTGGCCGTCCGTCCAGATCCCGCTCATGATCTTCGCCCCCGCCGGTCCGTCGCCCAACACGGACGGTTTGAACCCGAGCACGATGGCCGCAATGACATCGCCCGTTTCCGTGGAGACAATGGGCATCGCGATGACCTCGTCGTATCCGTCCGCTTTGCGCCACAGGTAGCCGACCTGCGGCTTGTCGGGCACGGCCTTCAGGCCCAGGCGCGCCTCCTCTTCGGGGGGCAGCCTCCCCGCATCGCGGTACTCCGGCGGCGAAATCACGGCGCCCCGTGCGTTGAGGAAACGGTAGTAGCGCGCGTGGAGGACGGACTCGGCGGATTCTTGGGCGGAACCCTCCTCGCCGCCCATCACATCCGCCAGCTCGTCGCGCGCGCTGGGATAGAGAAGGTCGAGGGCATTGTCCTCGAGCGCCGCGTGCAGCCGCGGCTTGCGGGCGAGCGCCCGGCAACGCTCCGCAAGCAAGGCGTGGCGGACCGCCTGGGCCGCGTGCAGGGCCGACAGCCCGTCCTGGAATTCCCTCTGAAAATCACGTTCCACGTTCGCGGCCATGTTGCGCTGCGCAAAGAACAGGCCCAGGGCCGTGACCGCCGAAACGATCAGCATCATCGCCAGCCATAATTGGGTTCGGAACCCCGCGATCATACGGAAGCTTGCGGAACCCGCGGGCCTCGGCTCGGGCGGGGAAGTCACGGGAAGTCCGCGCGCAGGGTGGCGTCCGGCCGCAGATCCACCGGACGTTCGAGCGTCGTCTGGCTGTCGACCCATGCTTTGAGCACGTAATGGCCGGCCGGCAGGCCCTCCAGCCGGTAGCGGCCCTCCGTGTCGCTCAGCACGAAGAACGGCGTCGCGAGAACCAGGATGAGGCCGCGCATATGCTCATGGATGTCGCAGCGCAGGGTCACAAGTCCCGGCACGTCGAAGACTTGGGACGGGATGGGCCGCTCGTCGGGGCGGTAGCGGCCCAGATCAAACCGCTTCGCCGCCGAATAGGAGAAAATGTTGTGATAGGTGTCGTCGAGGTTCGGAAACTCGACGCGGGTCCCGACCTGCACGGCAAGAAGAAGCGGCACGAACTCGAGATCCTTCTGGGCCATCTGCAGGGTAGGCAGCCTCGTCGGCTTGGGAAACGAACCCTCGAGATAGACGACGGCGACCGGCGGATAGGGCGAGAGGACGCCGCCCACCGAAACGATGGCGTAGCGCTTGTTCATCACCGGGGCGGCGCGCGGCTTCGGCAACGTCACCCGCCCCTCGACGACCGCCTGCGCGGAAACACGGCCCGCAAGCAGGGCAAAAAGGAGGGAGAACGAAGCGACGCGGCGGAGAAACACGGGATCAGGGGGGAGGACGGACGGAGTAGCCGACGGCGCGGACCGTATGGATGAGGGGCACGGGGAATCCCGTGTCCACCTTTTTGCGCAGGCGGGTGATGAAAATCTCGACCGTGCGCGTGTCGTACTCGTGATCGCGCTGCCAGACGCGTTCGCACAATTCGGTGCGCGAGAACACCCGGCCAGGTTCCTGCATGAGCACCTGCAGCACGTCCAATTCTCGGGGAGAGAGCGCAATCACGCGGCTGCCGCGGGTGACGCGCCGGTGATGGACGTCCATGTGCAGGTCGGCCACCACAAGCAGGTCGGCGGCGGTCGGCGTCGCCCCGCGCCGGCCCAACGCCTCGATTCGGGCGACCAGTTCGTCCATGGAAAAGGGCTTCGCCAAGTAGTCGTCGGCCCCGGCCTTCAAGCCTTTCACACGATCCTCCACCTCGCCGCGCGCCGTGAGGATCAGGACGCGCGCAGGGGACTGCGCCTGCCGGAGCCGGGCCAGCATTGACAGGCCGTCGACCTGGGGCAGGCCCAAGTCGAGCACGATGAGGTCGGGCGGCTCCTCGAGCGCCGCCTGAAGGCCCTCCCCCCCGTCATGGCGGACGTCAGCCGAATGGCCATGACGGACCAGCGCCCGCGCAATGTGGCCGGCGAGCTGGCGTTCGTCTTCGACGACAAGGATGCGCATGCGAGTCTTTCCTTATAGTCTGGAGCGGCCCCCTCGCAAGCGCCGCCCGAGCGCAATCGCGGGCGGCCGCTATCGCAATTAACTTGTATCTGCTCTGCGGTTCGTCCATTGAAGGGTCAAGTCGTCTCCAGCCCATGAAACATCGCGTCGGCCTCGTGTCCCCGTGCCTTGGATTGGCGCCCGCGCCGATTCGTGCGCATGGTCCGCGCAGGTCCGCACTCGGACGAATTCTTGCGGGAATCCTGTTCATCCTGGCCGTGGCGTGCGGTGCCTCGCTCCATGCTCAACCGAACGTCTGGAGCGACGCCGATTTTCTATTCGGCGACTCCCTCGGCGATCCCCTGAATTGGCTCGGCAGTTTATTGCCGGCATCGGGAGCCGACATCTCCTTCCAAGGCTCCCCTCACGACGCTTCGGTTCGCCTGCCCGCCTCCTTCACCGTCAATTCGGCGACGTTCACCGGTTCCACGAATTTCAACATCAGCGGCAGCGGCACGCTAACGGTCAATTCCAGCGTCACCGCCAACAGCACGGCCGCCAATCCGATCGTGATCGCCGTTCCCGTCACCCTGGGCGGGAACGTGACCCTGACGAACGATTCAACGGCAGGTCTGCTCATCCAGGGAAACATCACGGGCAACGGCCATGCCCTGACCATCTACAACAGCATCTCGGCGCTGATCCAGCTCACCGGCACCTACACGGGCGGTTCGACGGCGCCTGGCTCCTATTCCACGATCATCTCCACCGGAAGTTTCACGGTCGGAGCGGGCGGCACGGGAGCAGGGGGCGCGATGATCGGCGGCAACGTGCTGGACGGCGGCACGCTCGTTTTCGCCCCTTCCAGTTCCGACAATCTGACTTACTCGGGCGTCATCTCCGGCACGGGCGGATTGACCATCGCCGGCAACAGCGCGGGCATGATCAACCTCACCGGCGCCAATACCTATTCCGGCGGAACGCAAATCTCCTCCGGCATCCTTGCGGACGGGATCGCCGGCGCCTATTCCGCATCCAGCCAGGTGTCGGTGGGTCCGAACGGCACCCTCGATGTCACGAACGACGAGACGGTGGCGGCCCTGAGCGACTACGCCGGAAGCGGCGGGACGGTGAAATTCAGCGGAGGGAACCGTCCGGCGCTCACGATCAGCGGCACCTACGGCACCTCGTTTTCCGGAACCATCATGGGCGCG